>Ga0179593_1450194_pt1 | contig 11581 bp, 11 predicted proteins | sample CZODoug2_1_08_16_FD_185931 | JGI IMG/M metagenome (GOLD analysis project Ga0179593, IMG submission 185931) | Vadose zone soil fungal communities from Angelo Coast Range Reserve, California, USA - CZODoug2_1_08_16fungal (PacBio error correction) | ecosystem: Environmental > Terrestrial > Soil >...
AACAATACTGGAGGGCGGTCACGGGGGCGATACATCGACGGAAAGCGCAGAATGGGACGTTAAGGCAGAAAAGCCAGCAAGAGGAACGGGGTCGCTGGTCAGATATGAGGGTTCGATGTAAAAACCATTGCCAAAGGTCAAGTCACTTCACAGAAAAACAGCCCGCAGAGAGGGTGAGTCTTCGGCGGGTGGGCAAAAGAAAGGGCCGGGGAGTTGGGTTAGGAAGGACAGAACTGAACAGTGGGCAACGAGCTCGGGGGGGAAAAAAGAAAGTGGGTATACCTTCGGTCCGGAAACGTGGGACTCAGTTAGGGAAGGCCAATACGAGGCGCTGAGGCAGAAAATAGATTTCTAAACGAAACCCAGTAAGTCGAAGAAAGAAACAGCGAAAAGGCCTGTGGGAAACGCGCCCCAGTAAAATGCCTGAGGACCTTCCCCTAGCTTCGGGGGAATAACTCCACGAAATTCCTGTGTCTGACTAGACTGAAATTAGGAGTACGAAATCTTACTTGGCACAACGCTTCAACACTACCTAGCCTATGGGGAAACCTTCCACTAAACCTGACATACCTCCGAACGGCAAATCTGGATACCCCTCAGAAAAGGGTTGCGTGTTTCAGCACTGGCATGAAGGTTCCTTTGAAACCACGAGTTCGTTAGAACTCCGCTAAAAAAGGGCTCTTATCTTGACGTGGTAGACCAACACCCCACCTTACGTATGTGTCTCAACGAAACACGCAGTGACATCAAGAAGAGGAAGTCAGCGTGTCTGGGTACCCATCACCATGTTGAATCAGCCCATGTGGGGCATTCCTCAGTTCAACACGTTCCAAAAACGCATGGACTGAATTGGGGAAAACGCTCGAGCTTGGCAAAGGCGTCGTCGTTCCAGCTCAAAAGGATTTAGACAGAATGGGGAAATGGGCCCATGACTCTGTGGCTCAGCGAGGCTTTTCAAGTACAGCCAAAGGGAACGAGGGAAGGGCAACACGAAGCCGAGACTCAAACCGCATCGTTGCCGTCCCGAAAGCATTTCCCCGTCAAAAAGGGGATGTAACCGTTCATGAAAGACCCAGCACTTCATTCGTCAAAGCCTCGACAAAAAAAAACTCCGGTGCAACCATGTTCAGGGGGGGGAGGTGTGTTCGATCAGGCGATGAAGTCCCTGGTCTTGGGCGTTCTAACACCACGATCCCCTAGTGCTCTGCAAGCGGCACGCACGCTTTGCAGTAAAATAACAGCGCGCGCTGGTAGCGCTAAAAAAGAATGGTTTAAAGTTGTCCATCAAGATATCAAGCGCCCTCGAGGGGCGACCTCCGTCTGGGGAAAAGATAAACGCGGAGTGGTGCGAAGGAAAACCTGAATCCTTCCATCCATGAAAAACAACCCCCTGTGCGAAAAAGTTTGCGTATTAAACATCGGCATAGCTGGTGGAATAGCGTTCAACGCAGTGACAATAACAAACCACACGGATGGAAGAAGGAAACCGCCGAGCTTACCTACTACCGGTGGGGGCAGCTACCGGAAAATGTTTGGGGGCGCCCATGTCGAAAAAAAAACTGGGAGGGAAAAAATGAAAACATGGGGCGCGAAAACAGCTCTCTGGGCTCAGGCTCGGGTGGTGAAGGTGTGCGTATGGGGGGGGGGAGCGAGATCCTTCGGTTCGATAACGAAGCGCGGTTCCGGGGAAGTCGTACTTCGAGGTTTGCTCGGGGTCGGAGCGCGGGGGGGGGCGGCGTAGTAACGGACTATTCCAGCTCTACGCTAAGCGAGGCCCAAATATATCGCTGGGAGCAATTGAGACAGCTTAGTATCGTCGTGAAAGCAGTACCGCAGGAAAAGTGGTCGGAATTGGGTACACCGGAGTCCAAAATCGCCGCACCCCAAAAGGATCCCTGGCTACGGTTCATAATCGTCCCGTAAGGGGTCGGCTCCCCGCGGGGCATCCTTTGGTACTACTCAGGGTTTCTACCTTTACCTCTGAATCCCGCATTTGGGCAAGAGGATGGGAACACAGGACACCAGAAAATCGGTGGGAAGGGAAGAACTGGTTTGAGCCGGGAAGCGGAACATCGAAGGTCGAGTTCCCCAATGCAGCAACGCAAGGAACCTGCTCCGAGACCGAGCGCGAAAGGGGGCCGAGGAGGCCGCACATTCGGCGACACAGAAAATTGTCAAGGGCAACCGCCAAGAAGGAAGGCGCGAAACAGATGCGACGGATTGCATCACAAGAGTGAAGGTCAAGGAAGACAAAAGGAAGAGCGGGGGGGTCAATCACTAAAAAGACTACACGAACCCTGGGGGTCGTCTTTGGACAACGGGGGCGGGAGGGGGTTTTGGTAAACCACAAGTCGACCTGCGGCCCATCACTAGCCGGGGTAGATACTTCAGGTTTGGGTGACCGATGAGGCAATTTTAGCTTGGACGAGCAGGGCGGCATAAAGTATTCCAAGGGGAATCCGACAGGGAAACGAAGAAAGTCCCGGGGCGTCGAGGTGGGAAACAATCACGACCACCACAACTCCAACCCGCAATCCAGCGGAGGTACCGAACCCGAAGCTTACACCATGAGTCTTGGGGCCGTGAAGCAAGCTTGCTATAGCCGGAAAAAGGAAATGATCATCGACGTACCGGCCGCTAAGACAGCAGGGTTGGGGGGAGAATATTTTGAGCAACTGCAAAAAAGATCGTTCTAGTGGTGATGGGAGGTGTCGTGCTGTCTCTAGTGATGGGGGTGTGTGTTGTTATTGTGGTCAGGGGGGAATTAAAGATCCTAGCCGAAGTCGTCGAACTTACCTAAAAAAAGGCTAAACCTTGGTGCTTCGGAAGTCATAGGTCTCGTGCGTGTATATGGATCTCGAAACACAAAAAAAGGGAGGGAGAAGAGAGAGAGAGGAGCCAAAGCAACTCGGAATTAAAAAAAAAAGGAAGGGAAAGACGGACAAAGGGAGCGGGGGGGGGACTAGGTGAAGTTATGAAGATCTGCATAGGAGCAGGGTAAATTCCCCCCAAAGAAAATCAGAAAAAAGAACCCTATCCCTGAGAATCCGCACGCAAAAGCAAATCACACTGAGACCGGATATGGCAGGCAAGCGACGACCAACTCCTGACTGTCGTTTCGCCCGGAAGGGAAGCAGAGGAGAATTTCTTTGTTCTCCCCGGCTGACCCTATCAGCGAAGTTCTTCACGTCAATCCCTACTGGAAGATGGGACGGATTACTGGTTACGGATATGAGGGGAGGGTGGGTTGCCGGATTTGGGTCCACCGGGCGACACCCAAGACTTTTTGTCGGTTCGGCTCGAGGACAGAAAAGACTATCTGCCGCAGTCAGAAAGCCTACAATTTCCTTCATCGGAGAAAACCCGGAGGAGCGACAGTTGATCGTGACGGACGGGGGGCGGAGGAATCCTTTGAAAAACCACAATACCACTCGGGAAAGGAAAAGTGGTAAGTCTTTTGGACGGGTATTTCTCAGAGAGTCTTTCCGTGGAAGGACGGCCAGCCTGACGCCTCTGTGGGGAGAGAGTCGCCTCAGAGAGAATGGGACGTAGGATGGCTAGTGCCAGCTTAGGTCGCCGAAGGAGGAAGCCGCGGCCTCGCTCGGAGGGCGGCATGTAGTTCGTGGGAGGGTAGAAACGCCGCAATGCCGCGGCGCTAAACATCAATTTATAAATGAAGCAGAAAGTCTGTCCACTAGTAAAGCCTCTTGGCCAATGAGTGATGCCGATTGCCAGTTAGAAAAAAGGGAAGACGAAACAGATGCAAAACGCGGGGGGAGGAAAAAGAAGGGAACGTATTAGAATCCTTTCGACCTTGGAGAAGGTGAGCTGAGTGTCGCCGGAAAAATACGCCAAGTGGACTGAGGAATATTGGCAGCAAACTCTACGAAATTTTGATCACGGAAGCATAGTATCTTCATTTGGGTCGATCGGGTCGGGGATGAAAAAAGTCTCTCACCGCGCGGGAAGGAGACTCCCCCGATCTACAGACACGCTAATACCGTCGGTAAGAAGATGTACAAATGAAACGATCTGTCTGAATCCGAACCCGCACTCTGGACTCGACACATCACTATCAAAAAGCCCCACACCCCTAGCAGCTATCCATAAGAGGAGGACCGCCAAAAGGGGGGGGAGTCATGGAATCCACCAGGACTTTTGCAGAAATGGGCGAAACGCCGAGGGGAGATTGAAAATTCAGGTAAGCGAGGCATGTGCCTGAGGACAGAACATTTTGGTGGGGGTAGTTGTCCGCGTGCCTCGATGAACAATCGAGAGGCGCATGGTTAAAGACCGACATTTTGCCCGGGCTGGTGGGGGCACGGGATGGGGTGCATCCTAGTTCCTCACGCAAATCCGAGGTATATTTTTCACCGAAGGGGGGGAGGAAAAAGCCGGGGAGGCGCTGTATGATCGCAGAGGGACACCTCGATCCCCTTAGGGGGGGTAGAGGCATAACATGGGGTGAGAGACGGGGACTGGCAGCAGGGGGACGCGCTGTTAGCAAAAACCAGGAGGGGAAAAGGTGGTAAGAACGCCCAAGCGGGAGACTGGGACTATAGGGCTGATCTACCACCACCACACAATTTACTAACATTCTTCCGGAACCGGGTAGTGTGCTTTTCGCGGAATGACGAAAACAGGGGGGGACATTAAAAAAGTGTCCACTCGGTTGCGGTGGGGAAATCAGGAGTGAGCAGGTCCGATGACGGTGGCGCGCTGGAGTGGGTCGGAACGGGCTAATTCCCGTCCACGGGGCCTTAATGGAAAAGCCTCGCTGAGATGAACAGACGCTGCATGGGCCTGCTACAATGCCGTAAAAATCAAGGGGGTGGGAGAGGAAGAAAAGAATTCCGTGCCACGAGACGATCTCTCTTTGTCCAAGCACAGCTAAGGAGTGTGTGGAACTTGGAGAACCGTAAGGAACCACCTTGGGGCCCGTCGGTCCCACCTGGGTGGGGATTGTTCCTAGGATGAAACAAAGACGTAAATAAGTTCAAGGGTGTTTCGTGCGCAAAGGCGTCAGCGGGGGTGGTGAGCAACAGATCATCGAACGACGGAAATTCGCCGGGAGCAGAAGCAGTCCATCGAGGAGAAGAAAGAAGCCTGACAGTTAGTTTGGAAACAGAAGATTGGGGCATATCGACGAGAGGGGATGGCAAGGAAAGAATCTGGATGGGTCAAACGGCGGGAGCAGGGTCGGGTGGGGACCGATTTTGGCCACCCACAGTGAAAATTCAACGCATTCGTCGAACCAGGACTCGGGGGGGGGGGCGTGATTCCGCAGCTATGGTCGAAAGGGGTAAAGGAAGGTGAGGTTGCGGGCGGAGATTACCAAGGTTGGGGGGAAGGGCTGTGTCGAGCCGGCGAGGATCGCGCCAGCGAGCGGATTCCTCGCCGTGGGGGAGTGTGGGGGGGGGTACTCCTGGAAGTGTTCCAGAAACCATCCCCGTCACTTATCCATACTTATACCCCTGCTTCCGACCCACGCGTCATTTGGACCCCGGCCAATTTTCAATAGGTCCTTGACCGCGTTCCGCTCACCAGCACGGTATAGCTACCCTGCCTCCCTACGTTTTGCCCACCCTCCTCGCATATCAAAAGAAGAAGGGCAGCAGAATGGAAGTGGAATACGGGGCCGTGCAACGGAAAGGAATTGTCGGACAGCGGCTAAAATCATAAGTCAGGCGACAGCGGAAAAGACGTTCTGGAGAGAAGAAAAAAGAGGAAAACTGAGGTCAGGAGAGGGGGGTGAGGTCCTCGAATAAAATTTATTCTCGAAAAAAAACCAAGGGCGGATTCTTGCCCAGGATAAACTCTCTCCACCGCTGTCGCACTCGAGCGAGACAGCGCCTTCAATACGACCGGGAATCGTTCTTAGCGGAAAAACTCCCTCCCATTAGACGGCGGGATAGGATTAACTTATTGCAGGGGGCGAAGTGGAGAAAACAAGGGAAGGGACAAGGTCCCTCAAAGCCAGGTCGCAGGGAAGGAGGGCTGGAGCGTTTGGAAAATTAAATGCGGAGGGATTGGGGCGGAAAAGAGGACCTAGACATGGGAGGGTTGACACGTAGATATGTTGGAAGAGGGGTGTCCAGTCGTCGAACTACTACTGGGAACGATTGGTAATAAAATTAAAAAAAAGGGGACGAAAGCGGCAGCAAGCTCTATTTCGAACTCAAGCCGGGAACCATAAACCACAAATGTGTCAAGAAACCTACTAAAAAGAAATAATGGGGACCTAGCCCAATTTCGGTCCTCGCAAGCAAAAACATAGGGAATGGGGATACTAAGGACCTACGTCAAAGCATGGACATGGGGGACGGCGAATTCAACCTAAGAACAGCAGAAGAAGGACAATTCAGAGTCCAGACGGTCAATACCGACGAAGAAAACTGGACATGAACCCGAAAGTTCAGGGGGGGCACTAAAGGGAGGTCTCCTTGGGCTCCTCCGAGACTTGCAGCATCATAAGAGACTTGCGAGAAAGATAATAGGTGTTTAAGTACCAAAAGCATTAAGTCCGGGGAACAGGAGAGCCCCTTAAAGAGAAGCGGGAATGGATAGAGGGGAACGAGGGAACTTGTGGAATCCAGGGTCAAGGTCGTAAACTTCCCAAACACACAAACAGGAGCGGAAGGTGGGAAAGACGCCCGAAATGTGAAAGCTGTCTTTCTTAAAAAATCGAAACGTCTGAGGTCTGCCTTCCTGAAAAACGACTACTAGCCGTCTGGCTCTCATCGTAGTACTGTGGCATAAGGACGTGCTTGGAATTTGACTCTTCCGTCAACCGAAGAATCCGAAAACCAGAATCGGGAAAATCACCCAGAAGACTCCCGCAAAGATAGGGACACCTTCATGCAGACCACCCCTGTCCTGGGTTGCCCGTCACAATACCAATCAATCAGATGACCTGTTGAAGGGGGCTGTTGCATAACAAAAATATCCAAAGAAAAAAAAAAGATGGGGGGCGTTACCCCAAAGCCCCAGCAAAAAGAAGTCTAACAGGCAAAAAGAAACGTCTTGCATAATCGCTGGGCGCAAGGGGGGTTTTTTGTTGGTGAAACGAAACCGAAGGTTCGTGTTCCAGCAAGCTGAAGACACAGAAACGTGCGGAGAATTAAAAAAAAACATGTGAAAACAATATAACAAGCGGGGTCGGGTCTGTCAATGCGTTGAAAAAGGAACCTAACTAAAAAACTACGGAAACCGTTGCTGGCGGGACAAACGAAAAAAAATCTTGGCAGAAAGGGGGGAAAATCTTGACCAATAACAACACAAAAAAGAAAAAAAAAAAATGAGAAGTCACATAAGTCGTCCTCACAATTGTTCCATAAAAGGGGGGGGAAGAACCCTTTAAAAAAAAGGTAAGACAATTTGCGGAGCATCTCTGAGGGCTCGCGAATCAGGGGGGGCTTTTCTTATGGGGGTAGCTATGAACGATATCTATCTCGTGGCGGGAAATCGGATGTCGAGTTGGAAGCGTAGGGCAAAAAAGGCAGGTCAAAAACTATTCAGCGACGCTCCTCGAGGAAAAAGAAGATCTCAGGGAACGTTAGAAATTAGGGTAGCATCACGGTTCAGGAAGAATCCCGACAGACGTGATTGGTGGGCCTTATTCTCTGAAAAAAGAGAAAGGAGGCCCGAATATCACGTTGGAGAAACTCTGGTGGGAATCCTGGGGAAGATCAGGGGAATAACATGGCATTAAGATTGGAAGGAGGTAAACAAAGTCTCCTAGGCTGGTCAACTGATGTTTGGCCTCCGAGGGGGAAATCGCGGAGGGTTTAACACAAAACATCACACGTTATCTCACTAACCTCGGCAATTCCGCGGCCGGACGGTCCAAAAAAACTGGCACCTGGAAAAAAAGATTTTTGGACAAACACAACCACCAAATAACATAACAAGTAAAAAGGGAGACTCTGAAATCAAAATATGGAATTAACAGGAAGATAATAAAGGTAGCATGAGACTAAAAACTCCCTACTCCTTTGGTTTCACAAGAAGGGGGTTGTCAACGGGAGTCGACGAGACGATACGAAGAGCCGACAAAGGTTACTAGTAGGAAGGAAGATGGGGTAGGAAGGTAAGAACTCCGGCGGTTGTACTAGTGCCTCCGAGCAGGAAAAAGGTCCGGGTTAGGGGGAACCTAGCTCCAAAACAATCAAAACCCAAAAAGCATTCACCCAAGATTCCAGTCATAGTGTGAACGAAGCACGTGCTTGCGAGGAAGCGGGAAAAAGTGAGCCAAAGACTACCGGGGGACGGAAAGGAATATGGGACCTTAAATGTGCAAAGCTTGAACGCCGCGGACCCCCCCCAACCAACCGTAGTTCCATTGTGAAGGTGCTTGGGGAGGACTGCTCTCAAGGAGGGTTCAGGGTTTGGGGGTTCTTGAGACTTGTGGTACATAACCTAGCCGATCAAACTAAAAAATAAAAAAAATTCAACTTTGGGAGGAGTAAAGGGAAATGCATAGGAAAAAGGGCGTGTAAGGGCTCAATCAAAAAACAAAAAGGAGGAGAAATTGAGACTCCACCCTCCGAAGGACACGGGACCTACTAAGCAACAAGGGTTAGTGTGGCGAGTGCCGGGGACCACTCCTAGTAGAATGTTAATTCCCACCTCAAAAGACCAAGAAAAAAAGAACCTATCAATTAAAACTCCCTCACCACCACAAAAACGGGAACACGGTAGGGCGCCCGGGGCAAGAGCGGAAGAAGGGGAAAACTGTCTGGGGAAGATCCCAGGGATCCTATCTCATTTATTTGGAAAAGTCCTATCAACAAAGTGATTCAAAAAAGACCTACGTATCTTTAAGATGGCAGTAACCTGGTTTCAGGGGGGGGGAATAAAGTGTGTAAAGGACTGACTACCGCTTGGGTTAGTTTAAAAAAAGCTCTGAAAAGACAAACAAATAAATGCAAGAAAGCAAAAAACGCCTGCTATCGGACAAACCCTGAGGAAAGACGGACGAGTCTTCGCGTAACGACTCCTGGACCCACATAAGCGGTAAAAAAGGTGAGGAAGGCTTTTTCGGAGGGGGGTCTCCTCAGCGGTGAGTCCAGACCTTAAGTTGGCAAGCTCTCAATCAGGAAAATGGCTGCTAGGGGAGGTAGGCACGGAGGGTCGAACGTTGTTGCGGGACTAAAAAGTCCCTCAAAACGTCGGAAGGGAAAGGAGTCGTGTGGCTCGGGTGGAAAAACGCACCTGGAAAGTAGGCATAACATCAGAATAAAAAAGGGTGGTGGCCCCTGGCGTACATCCTCGGGACCATGGGGGGGATTCTCAGATGACAATGTAGAAAAGGGGATACCAAAAAAATTAGGCACCGATAAGGAATGGGATGGAATAAAACCGGAGCCTGGGGCCGGTGCGTCATGGGCCTACGAAAGGGACTCCAAATTAGCTTGATTAGGCACAAAAACGCTACTATGTGGATCAAGGGGAGCATAGTTCATTGGGGGCCGCAGATAACCATCTGAAATAGCGGGAGGGGAAGCCCAAAGCATCACCGACGATACAAAACAGAGTTCCACAGAAAAAAGGCGCGATAACCCCAGGAGATATCGATCAAAGACATCAGGAGAAGAGGGAGCAAGAGATGCGCAACTTCTTCATTACTCCGGCCTTTGGTTGCAAAGGAAGGGGAACATCCGACGGGAAAGGTAACGGGTCAGAGTAAGCGAGTCAAGTCTTAAGAAAGGGGGGTTGGGCACGTGACCTCGAGAAATCACTAGCGGGGGGAGAAACGCCTGACACTGTGACGACGGGGGGGGCCGGAGTAAGGAAAAAAAGCGCACGTCAAGAAAACCCCGAGTTAGTTTTCACCGACGAGGAAAAAGTGTTCTGAGCGAGCGGAAACACTCGCCAAAAAAAGTCGGGTCCGAGCACAGCTTAGATTACGACAAACGGCGCCGGTAGCCTATAAGGAGTGGTTGGGAATCAACGGGCCGGAAAGGGGCTAGCAATGATAGGCCACCACTCCCCAGTACCATTATTCACCAAAGGAGGGGCGGCGGAAAGGAAGGAGGCATTGAAGTGCATCTTGGGGGTGAGAACGTCATAATATGAAGGGGGTGGCGAGTGCGCTCAGAAAAACTTAAATCCACGAGAAGTTAAAAAAGAGGAGGTACGCGTCTCGGCAGAAAAAGAGGCCAGCGTTGGAGCTGACAGGGGATGGGAGAACATATACCTGAGTTCCACACTTGACGATAAACTTCTGTGGGGGGTAACGTTTTCATACTGAAAACCTTGAAGATGCAAAACGTGGTTAGTGGGTGGGAAAATCGGCCCCCTGACTCTGTCCAAAGTTGGGGGGGAAAATGCGCCATGGAGGGCAGAGTGTAAAGAAATAAAAATTGACCCCGTCGAAAAAAAGCGTAGCTCCGGGCAAATGGAAACCGTGCAGGTCAGGGTAGTTGAAATAATTAAAGTGGGGGGAATCATCATGGACTAGCGTTGATGACCGTAAGGGCGGGGGGGAATTGTCGATGAGAAGGTTTCTTGGGGCGGGTGGGGGGGGGGGGGGGGAGGACATCCTGGGAGAAGGGAGTAATGGTCGCGCTCGTTGAGGGTATTCGCAAGACGGGGAGAGGGGAGGAATTTTCGGTTGGAGGCTTTTGCCCGAGGTGGGGGGTTTCAGGGAAAAAGGAATCTGAGGAAAGAGGAGGCGAAACACGATTACGGAAAAAAGACATCACGCAAAAGAAACGGCAAAAGGGGTCCCCTCGAAACCGCTGAAGGGTGTAAGAAAGAGCATGGGGGATATTTCCGGTCCTTCAAGGAACAACAAAAATTCCATGGAATGTGGGAGGCGCCTAGAAAAGACGTTAGTCTATTGAATTACGAAAAAAGTTAAAAAGAGGCTGGGACATTAGAACAAAAGAGCCTCGAAGAGAGAAAAACTATCAGACCTACCTGTTAAAAAGCATAAACCTTCACCAAGTCGATGGCAGGCGCTGTATGAGTCAGTGCGCCTCAATGTGTCTACTCAACACCCCCCGTCTGGAATAGAAAGAAAAAGCGCCTCCCTATATATCAGCGCCGTCCGCTCCAAGTTCCAGACGCTCACCGTCCCGGACGTCGAATGCTAGAATTGAGGGCTAGGGCCGCAGCTAAGTGACGGGTCAACTCACTTCTAATAGCAGTACAAAAAAATCGTGTAAGGAAAATGTGGCAGAAAGGTCTCTTTTGTGCTTGGAACCTGACCATCAACTTGCGGGGGAAAAGTAGGAGGGGTGTCATAAGTTAATAAATCGTCTCCGGACAAAGCGTGGCTTCTTGATGGGAGCAACCCGTAGGACGAGGCGAAATCACTAGATTGTCTCTCAAAAGTAAAAACTCCAGACACCCCAAGGTTTCAAAAACGACACGAAAGTTGCAGACAGGGGATAAACGCGAGGTCAAGCAAAAAAACAAAGGGGCTAAAATTGAGGCGGAATGAAAAAGAGTACTTACAAACTCCTGGGCGCACGAAACAAGACAAGAAGTGAAAAGTATAGTCCGGTACTTCAATACCTGACGTAAGTCCGATTGAGTAAAAGGAAAAAGACTGTCGGGTAACAACGTTGGGGAA
>Ga0179593_1500645_pt1 | contig 11581 bp, 10 predicted proteins | sample CZODoug2_1_08_16_FD_185931 | JGI IMG/M metagenome (GOLD analysis project Ga0179593, IMG submission 185931) | Vadose zone soil fungal communities from Angelo Coast Range Reserve, California, USA - CZODoug2_1_08_16fungal (PacBio error correction) | ecosystem: Environmental > Terrestrial > Soil >...
TGTGAGAGAGAAGAAGTGGACCTTCGTTTTGAAACTTCCCAGAGAGAGAGACGGGAAAAAACTATGGATCGACGATCTTTTTTGGAGAGAGGGGGGGGACGAGACCAGACGAGGGGGTGTCCTTCGCCAGGAGGGGGAGGCAAACGCGAAAAACTGGGAACCTGCCGCTGAAGGGGTTCCGTAGAGTAACAAAAAAAGGGAAAATTGGAGGATTGAGGGGAAAGAATGAAAGCGAAAAGACTGGGGGTAGAACTTAATACTATGATTTCCACTATGGTACGGGCGGAGAGAACCAACTTTAGTCGCAACCTGGACGGCAGAAGGTGCTAAGCACAAACTAGGAGGAAAAAAAAAAGGGGACAGGTCGAGTTTGAAGGAGAGCCTGAACGAGGCGGAGACGCGAGGAGCCTCACGGGCTCCGTAGAAAAGGCGTTTTCCTATTTTGGAGTAACAGGCCGGGGTCACTCTGCGATCGTACTGGGTAGCGTGGCGGGGGGGGGGGAAAACCCGGGGACCCATAAAAACCGCGTGCCTTCAAACGGACATGTCTAAGGTCTAGGTCTCAACGGAAAAGAGACCAGAATCAATCGGGCCTGCTAGGACTTGCAAGTTCCGGGGAGGGGCACTACTAAAGGGACTGTAAAAAAGGCAAATCATTCTTGGGGTCGCGGTCCCTTTGTGTCACGACCACATATTTGCAAAGAGGGATCGGCTGAGAAAGAAGCTGTGTCGTCGAAGGGGAACTGAGTCGATAGACTGTCCGTGTGTGGTAGCGGCATGGGATTTTGGGACGGTGGAAAGGGGGTTCTCTCCTTAATTGTTGTCAAGACCTCGGGTCAGAAAAAAGGAGGGGCCACGTAGACTTCCTTTAAACGAAATCGGGAACAACCGAGCAGCGCCGGGGAACGCTTTTCCCCTGCGATCGGGTTCCTATACCACTTAATATCCGGGAGGTGCGTCGTATCGTAATCAAGGGGAGGGGAATGGATATACATTCTCTACTAACGACCTGCCTTTCTACGTTGGAGAAGGGGAAAACTACTCAGGACTACGAAAAAGGGCATCAGGAGTCTGGAAAAAGACGGTTGTTGAAAGAAATGAGAATCTGTGAACAACCTTCTGATAGCGTGCGGGGGGCAACATGAAATCCTAACAGAACTCTGGGGACTCTAACTACAGGACAGCAGGTGAAGATCGGCTCGTTCCGCAGAAGGCTCTGAACACAGAAAAGCGGGAAGCCTAAGTCATCTGAAACTACCTTAAAGTGGAGGGTTTGAAGGCCGATAACAGCAGCTAGCTGGGGGGCAGGGGAATCTTGAGTCTACTAAAATGGTCAGGTGTAACGGCTCCCGGACCGAGAAAAGGTTAGGAAGTCTACGCTTTCGTATCGCGACTAACGTGCATCCGGTAAAGCAACAAGGCCTTCAAATTTGGCAAAAACAAAAGGAGTTCCTCTCAAAAAGTTATTTTCGCCACACCCTTTTCTACCGTCATACCACGGGAGAAGGGGGAAGTACTACGTTCGGCCGAAGGGGTCGGTCGGGGAAATAAACTGACCGCCCGAGATTCCATTCTACCCTCTTGAAACACTTTCTTGTGTAATGCGGACCATTGGGAACACGATCAACGGTGGAGGGGCGCGAACAAATCTTTGACCGTCTTCGCCGAGAAGGCGAGCGCGTCTTCATCGCAAAGGCAATATAGAGAACGAAAGGGCATGCCAGTAGGACATGCATCGCTAGAGTGACGAGGAAGTCTTTCGCTCTTAGGTGGCAGAGGGACGGGGGGGGAAAGAGCAGGAAAACGAGAAGCAACTCGTCTGAGCATCTTTTGCATTTGAACTCCTAGAGTGTAGGAAAGAATGGGAAAGCTGTACTTGGGGGAGGGTAAAGAATGGTCTATGCTGCTTCCAGAGGATGGGAAACGTTAAAGATCCAATCGTCTGAATGCTTTGGGAAAAAACCCCGGGAGGAAAAACATGAGAATCGCTGCTTCTTGCCTCCAAAAAGATAAAAGAAAATTCAGCCTTCGTTAAAGAAACAGATACCTATCATAACATGTGGGCGGAAATGCTCGAAAAGAAATCCTCTCCCGAACACCGTAAATCTAGGGGAGCGGCCTCGAGAGGGGGAATGTATGATAAAAGACAATGAAAAACGGGAAAAAGAAGCGTGGGGAGTCCACTACAACTCAGGTGACTAACTTCTTCTAGGCCGCAATCGTTCTTACAACGTTATTCTCGGGTAAAAGGTGGGGAAACAGAACTGCTTATCTCTTTGGCCGTTTCCTGGAGGAGGGATGGCCTCGAAACTAGAGCTTATCAGGTCGATAAAAGGCCTGGAAATCTACTCTGAGAGGGTCTCAGCTTTCTTGCAAAAGACAACATTCACAGAGGACGGGGGTAGATTACCACCTATCAGCTACGAAATTTGATGGAGCTCACTACTCTAATTACTAAAGGGCGCCGGCCCGGGGGACGTCGCCCAAAACACTTGTCAATAACACGGTTTGCTCGAACCTGGCCGAACCCCCGTCGTCGTCAAGACAACAGGATCCCCTGGATCGGAAAAAAGTGCGAGAGTAGACGCTGAAAAGGCTGGCTCTAAGGCTTGCTGTCCTCTTCCTCAAACGAAGAGGGGAGGGAGACGCGCAAAGATTGACGAACCTCAAAAGCAATACCAAACTACCTGAAACAAGGAGGAGAACTACGCCGGAAGGGGGAGAAGACGCAATTCTTCTCATCCGCGGGCGAGTTGCCGTCGAAAAAATCAATGTGCGAGTGCCAAAACGTATAGGAGCTCCAACGTTTTAAAAACGTACGAAGGAAAAAAAGGGAACGAAGAAAAGAGCTGTCGAGTCACCTCGAAAGGAGATCTTCCTGCCGCGGCGTCGAACGGGGAGTCGAAAACGTTCTACCTTGGAAATCCTGATGGCTTGGGAGAAGGGGGAGTGAAGCGAAAAGGTCTCTTTCACCCTTGCGTGTAGGAATCGCGAAGTTCAAGCGGAGAAAGCCAAAAAATTTCCTGGGGGTCTGAAAAGGAAGTGAGATCAGGTGCCGACAAAGAGTTCCAGTCCTGGGGAGGTGCAGGGGGGTCGGTGAAAACACGTAGGGCCACTGTTTCGAGAAAAACCTGGTTCAGAGCCGAAAAGTCAGAGGAAAGGTTAGCGTCTCAAGTTCAGTCGGAGGGTTCCATTTTGTGTCGACTGGGCGAAGTTAGTGCTACACGAAGAAGAAGGGAAAAGGGGGTGAGGTGTCGACGCAATGCCGAACGACTAGGAAGCCGAAGTGCATGGTGAATCGCCGATGCGACAGGCAAGTCAAGTCGAGTTTGTATTGAAGCCGACCGGCAACCTGAGCTCCGGGGAGGAGGTCAACGTTCAGCAAAAGGCCAGAGAGGGGGTGTGCGCTAAAAAAACAACGCCGAGGTCGGAACTCGGGCTCCGGGTCGGTCACTCAAAAATGATCAGAATCTTGGACGGAAAGGGGATCAAACGGACTGCAGAACGGGGTGGCCAGTCTTGCCAACCGGGGGAAGGGGGCGTCAGCTCAGGAGGGATGGGAGCTCGGAATGTCGACACCTAAAAAGGGGGTCGTTGATGGTGTGTTAAGGGATCCGCCGGCATGGGAAATGGCGCGGTGAAGGTCTTTTGGGGGAAGTCGCAGCGCGCATGGGAAACGTTCACTGGAGGGGGGGTGTGGAAAAAGAGACAACCAAACGCGGGGTCTGATGTGGGAAAACTTCCACTTCACAGATGTAACGCATGGCTAAGTCGGTAGCTATACAGTGCTGCATTCTGTTGCCAGGGGAAAAGGAGAACTGACACTAGAGGAGAAACAGAGGCAATCGTCCGGTGTGGCGGGAAGGGGAAGCGCTCTTCCTCCCGACTGAAAGGTGACGTAGCCAACTAAACGACGGCGCCAAGACGTACTAGAGTAAGGACGCGCCGGAAGGGAAAATGGACGCTTTTTCAGATTGGGACCGGGGGGTCAAACGAGGTAGCAACGCAGCACCCGGAACTTCTAAAAAGGGGGAAAGATAGAGGGGGGGGGGGGAAGCAAAATCCACTTCCGCCGCCTCGCGGTCACAATGGGTAAGGCAACTGGCATTTAGACAACTACTTGTACGCGGTACCTGGAGAGGAGAGCAAGGGAGGAAAGACGAGGTCGGGCAGAAGGGCTTCAAATGTCGTCTTCTCACTTCGAAACGTAGTTGGCGAGCAGAAACTTTTTCGGGGAGACAACGCAGCTTGGTCACGAGAACCGGACCGATCTTAGGTGGCAAAAAACCGGGAGTGTGTGAAACGGAAGCAACGGGTGGACGCGTCCGCTCAACGACGGGGGGTCCAAGTACCGAAGACTCTATAATGAGGGCGACACTAATCGCCCTCCTTCACATTTTCTTAACCGCACCTAGTGAAAGGGGAGCGGTACGTTATGGGGGTTCACGACCAAAGAAAAAAGTTAATTTCAGGGGCCACGAGGGAGGGGGACAGAGTCACCAGTGGGCGCCGAGACGAGAACTAAAAATAGTATTATAACTTTCCCAAAAGGAGGGAGGAGAAATTCGGTCTTGGTCTGGGGAAGGGTTCTTTCTCGGGAAGTGGGGTGGAAAAAAGGGACACCATACGGGTGCACTCTCTGATAGGGGAAAGGTCCTCAGGCTTACCTAGACGTGAAAACCTTCTCAAAAACGCAGGGGTAAATATGGCGTAGGTGTCCCTTTGAAGGTTACAAATTGAGGGAGAGAGGTATCTCTCCCACCAAAAGGATTATTAAGATAAGACGATTCCTCTACTCACTAAGGACGGGGCTTACTGTTGGAGCCTCATCGGCAACCAACCAGGAAAAAAGAGAAAATACTAATAACAATTAAAGGGTAAAAACGGACTGAGGAGGACTGGGGTCGATCACCTTCGAGCTGGAAGCTTTCATTGAAAAAAAAGTTAGAGTAAAAAAGTACGCATCACAAAAAAAAACCAGCCGAATGCAGACGTAACTACAAGCCGCTGTATCGTATAAGGTCGAAGAAGGAAAAGGTGGCGCCCTCCTATCGGGAACTCCTCAAAAGAGCTTGGCACTACAAAGTCAAGGCGGTTGGACGGCGTCAAAAGAATAATAAGAAAATCATTGATTTAAACCGGAACGCCGGAATTCCTCCGTTAACTGGGGTCTGTTCACTTCAGAGGCGCGAGTTGCGGACGGGCTGGTCATCGGCTACTGGCGATACAGCCGTTGGTAAACAACCGTTGAGGTTACACCGGTTTGACACCCCGAGATCTTGACCGCGCGGGGAAAAAGGTCGCACAAAGGGGGAAAAAATGCGGTCACTATTTTGTCTGGCTGATACTAACTAAGGGATGCGGTCGCGAAATCAGGGAAGAGGGGCTCATCAGGAGGGAAAAAGGACTACCAGCCGTAACCGGAAGTTTGGTAAATGACCGGAAAGGACTGGCGGCGATTCAAAGGACTGTGGAAAGAACGCCTACTAGGCGAACCGGCCGGCTCTGGGGGGGGGGGGGAGCTGAGGAGAATCGGACAACTGGGGCACTGATGATAACACCCTTCGATAAATGTATTCATCGCTATCTACGGAAAGCCGGATGGGCGCATAGGTACATTGCATTGGGGTCAAGGCCAAACTTCCGAGCGAAGCAACCAGAGAAGGGGGGAAGGGTAATCAAGCCGAGAATTGCCAGGAAAGTATCCGTGGGCCACACTTGAAGGCACATCGCGGAAAAAGAAAATGGTTTGCTAATCGGACCCTATAAGGGGAGTTGAAATAGAGAAAAAAAGCAAAATGCGGCTTACCGGGAAGGTCCACAAACCTCCCGGGCAAAGGTCCTTAACAGTGTCTCGGGGCAGATAGAGGAATGGTTCCGAAAAAAAAGATCACAGGAGACGTTCGAGGGGAAGGGCGGACTTACAAACCTATAAACTAGGACACGAACACTTCTCTTTCTCGGGGCGTAAAGGGACATCCCGATGCCGCCAGAAGAGAGCAAAGAAATCTTTGGGAAAAGGGGAATCTCGCATAAACGTCCATGAGTCCACCTGTGAAAACGGTGGCGGCCACTACATTCAGAGAAAAGCGCACCAGCTCCATCGTGCGTCGTTTGAGTCGACAAAGGAGGGGGAGGAAAGTGGAGTCTGTCCACAGGGCAGGAAACCTCAACCGTTCTTCGGCGACGGGGTCCAGTGCCAAGGACGGCGCTGGGGTTACTGAGTCGGCATCTGAGATAAAGGCAAGGCTTCACTAGCTGGCGGTAGGAGAAGGAGTCATGGCAACACAGAACATCTCTTCTTCGGTGGGAAAACTACTCCTGGCCGAATTTCATAAACGGGAGTACGAGGGGAATGAAGAACCTTCGCACCTTAACGTCGGCAAGGACAAGTGGAAAGACCGGGGGGGGGGGGGGCAGGAGTCAATGTGCCTACCAGGGAAAAGACCTACGTATGGCACCGACAAAGGCTTTAAATTCAAGTACAGAAAGTCAAGGAAAAAACTGGTACAGGTGCCGTTGAAGAGGAGGGAGGGGGAGGAAGCAGTAAATCTACGCAGCTTTCGTCGCCGAATGGTGAAAGGGGACACGGTAGACGACCGCCCATACCATCAAGGCAGGGAAAAAGTGGAACGAGGAAGAAAAAAATGGCGGTCGAGTCAATCACGTCTAGGTAACGACACGGAAAGGAGGTTGCCGAAGGCGACGCACGGGGGAATTAAGCTCTAGAAACAACAACACTTATAATGGAAATAGAGAGAAGTAGGGGACCGGGAAAAGACAGCCTGTGGGAGAAAGTGAAACTCGGGGGGAAGCGGGATTGAAAAGATAAGGAGGGTCGTCTAACATTTAGGTGGAAGGGAGAGGGGTTTAGGTTCTTGGGAAAAGAAGCTTAGTGAGTCGAAAATCGAGAAAGTTGCGTGAGTTCAGTCAGAGCAGACAGAGCATAGGGGACACGGTCGATTCGGGGTGAGATGGTTGCCAAAAAAAAGACAAAGGCCGGGGATAAGGGGTGTCGGAAGACTACGGAGGGCCTGGGTCACCATGGTTGAGAACTCAAAATGGTACACAGTGTAGCTCTGGCGGAACTGCTAAGGAAGGAGAAGTCCCAAGAGGGGGGGGCTGGCTGGAGGAAAAAGGGGAGGAGGGGCTCCGAGGCCCAGCAGCGTTCTTTACGGGGGGAAGGGGGGGTTTCCTAACATCTAGGATAAGAGGACTCCTGAAAGGGTTTCGCCTCTTCACAGGGAAAAGGACACGTATCATGGGAGTCATCCTGCCGCCGGCCTTACCTGGGGGGTACACAAAAACGAGGTTTCATTCTAGGGCAAACGGAAGCTTTTTTCGACTAAAGGCGCCGATGCTGAAAAGGGCCGCCTTTCGGGCGCAATTGAAAGTGGTAGGTGGAGAATTTACCTGACGTGGAAACATGGGGGGGGGCGCTGCCATCGGTGTAAGCAAGAGGGCCCTCCGAGAGTCAGTTTTTTGCTTGGACGAACGGATCGGAGTGTCGACGAAGAAGCTTCAGGTGTGTGCGTAGGGGTTTCATATTACTGAAGAAGGGCGAGGGTGAGAGCAGGGGTGGGGATGCAAAAAAAAGGATCGCCCCGAGAGCGCATGAGACTTTGGCACGTAGGTTGAACCTAGTTCCCGTCCAGGCGTTGGGGTAGAGGTCGTCCACTGCATCTGCGTTCCCGCATACAACTGATCGGTGGAGAGAGAGGTACATCTTGCAGGAATGGGCCGGGGGAACCACTACGACCTGTAGACTCCATATCCTCTTAAACGGGGGAAAGAGAAGAGAAGGGTGTAGAAAAAAAGTTGGGGATCAGGGGAGGCTCGAAGAAAGTTGGGAAGGGAGAGGGGAGGATACAAAATACCGACGTCAGCTACGGAAGAGGTAACCGAGACGCTCTGAAGGTGTGATCGACGTTCGGGGTCAGATGGGGATGGAAAGAGTCTCAGAAGCGAGGAAGCCCCGTATCGTCACCTTCCCGCTAGGCTTCTATCGGTACACGAGGGGTGAAATTATTCAAGAGGGACTGGACCGTTAGGTAACTCTTGTAAAGACGAAGGGGAGAAGGAAAGCGTTCGGCGGGGCTGGGTTAGAGAATTGCAAGAAACGCTGCTACAGGAAGCAAAGAGGGAGAAGGAGAACTTCTTTTTAACTCATGGGGGGTAGGGAGGACAGGGGGCCGTGGAGGACACTTAAATCTGGATAGAGCTTAGGTGGCTGGGTGGAACAATAATTGCTTGGTTGCCGTTCACCCGGCGGTTGTCAGGGAAGGGTCGCGATTGCGAAAGTCACGTATAAGGAGCCGCAACTCGCGGGCAAGCGTGCAAAAAATTTGATTCCGCAAAAAGGGTGGGCTTAAACGAGATGGAAAAGGGTCCTTTAATTGGGGGGGGTACAGCTACCCATTCAAAGTCGTGAACGCGATAAGAGGAAGGGGACGAGTCGTTTTCTGAGTAAGGCTCGAAAGAGTGAAAGAAGTCTATATCTGGGAAGTTTGACGGGCTTTCTTGGCAAGGGGGGGCCTGGGTTAGGGTCAGTAAACTTGGTTGGACAAGCAGATCTCGGACACTCTGTTTATCTAGACGAGTAACGGGGGGGGGAGACGACCCTTATGACCAACACCAGGGGGCACCCCTGGTCTGGGAAGGTCCCTGCGATTCGGGGGACCTATACAAAAAGGATACCACGTGGAGGGGACGTAGATAATCCGTAACACTATAGTATAAGAGAAGTGAAAATAGGGAGAGACGCAATCCAACAAAGGGTAGGAAAGTTGTTGAATCGTCAACCTCGCAGGCAACTAAGACCAGGTGAAAACCTCTTCTTGGTACGGTTCGGGATCAGGAAAAATTAACAGATAACCGGAAATCGGAAAATCAGTCTTGTAACAACGTTACGCGCCTAAAAACAACCCGATAAGAATCAGCTTAGCTCAAGGGGCTAGGAAGGAATACTACTGGGGGAAAACGCCGAGGGGCCTCAGACTTCAAGAGAGTTGCCCACCAAAGTTTTAGTACAAATCAAGGCAAAAGCCAGCAGACGCAGTGGTTACTTTTGTACCGGTTTCAGCGAGTCAGCCTTCACAAGGGGGGGGGGGGGGGGGGGGGGGGGGGGGGGGGGGGGGGGGGGGGGGGGGGGGGGGGGGGGGGGGGGGGGGGGGGGGGGGGGGGGGGGGGGGGGGGGGGGGGGGGGGGGGGGGGGGGGGGGGGGGGGGGGGGGGGGGGGGGGGGGGGGGGGAGGGGGGGGGGGGGGGGGGGGGGGGGGGGGTGGGGGGGGGGGGGGGGGGGGGGGGGGTTGGGTGTTTTGGGTTTTGTTTTTGTGGTGTTTTTGGGTGGGGGGGGTTTTGTGGGGGTTGTTGGGGGGGGTTGTGTTGGTTTGGGGGGGGGGGTAGGGGGGGGGGGGATGGGGGGGGGGGGGTAGTACGTGCCTACGATTCATCTATTGAAATCGGTCCTGTAATTTCTCAAGAGAACTACGAGACCTGTTACACAAAAATAGTTCCTGGTCAAAGGGGGGGGGGGAAAAATCTATCTAAAAGGAAAGAGTGAGTTGACAGACTACCAGGGTACCGGGTCAAAAAATCGAGGTTGACAAATCCGAAGGGGGGCTTGGCTCCTTTAGGCTAGTAGTACCTGGCAATCGCCTGAAAGCCATCTATTCAAATACAGAGTTAAGTGGGGGTCTAATGTAATTGCCCTCAGGTGACTGGACTAATTCAAAGGAAAGGTGCAGCTTCGTAAGTAAGGGGCGATACAGGAGTCTCACGATCCGGCGTCGCAGCTGCTCTGAAGAGGGGCACCGTCATATAAGAAAAGTAACACGCTGCCGATAGGAAGTCATCTACTCTGTACGAAAGTAAGGAAACTGGAGTACTTCTTTTACATTTCGACAGGAAAAAGACCGGTCAAACAAGACATCGAGGAACACCTAAGTTGGTGCCGTTGAGCTCTGCGGATCTTCATGGCATGATGGGGGCAGCAACAGTTATTCAGGAAAGGGGAGAAGAGAATACCGTCCAAGGGTTTACCTGGCGGGACGGCCAGATGCCCTTTTATTAACTCAGAGGGGAACACGAAGGGACGGAGAACTATTTCAAAAACCGCCCGTGCAACTCGGGGGCTTCACCATACTCGAAGGAGGAAAGCGAGGAGGGTGACTAAAAACACGAAAGCCCTCGCAATGAGAAGGTTCAGACGGGGCAGGTAGGGGGAGCGGGAGGGTGGGAAGGAAGAGTGGAGGGGGAGAAGCGAAAGGCAGAAAACGGAAGAGACGGGAAGTGGGGTGAAGGGAAAGAGGAGAGGGGAAGAGCGAAGGGGTAGGAGAGGGAGAGAATAGGGGGGAGAAGGGGGAAGGGGAATGGGGGGACGGGAAAGGAAGAGGGACGGAGAAGGGGATGGGGGCGGGGGGGGGGAGAATGGGGGGGGAGAGAGAGAAAGACAGGGTGAGTAAGTGGAGGGGGGCAAAAGAAGGAAGGGGAGATAAATGCGGAGAGGGGGGGCGTGGGCGGGTGAAGTGGAGGGAGGGGGAGAAGAGAGAGGGAAAGCGGAGGGCTTAAGTGGGGAAAAAAGTGATGGGAAAGAGAGGAAGGAGGGATCGGAGAGGAGAAGAGAGGGAGGTGGCAAGGGAGTGAGGGTAGGGGGAGGGGGAGACAGTGGTAGAGGAACGGTGGGGGGGGGGGTAAGGGTGGGGGGGAAAGGCAAGTAAGGGCTAGAGGAGGTTAAGGGAGAGAAGAAGGGAGCGCTCCTCCCCCAATCGGTAAAAGGAGTAAGCCGCACGTGTCGTGCAGTGTTCGAAGGGAGTAGAAATGAAGAAACCTGAAAAATCAACAACACCGGGGATCTAGCGAATACCCTTTTCTAAACCTATATAGGGAAAAAAATCCACCGCCTACTGGAGACCCTTTTCTACCACACATACTTGAGTCTAGTTAAAAAAAAGGCGGCAATACCATAGAGGTAGTGTAAGTACAACTGAGGCTGGAAAATTCATTTGACTTCACCTCAAAAGGAGAGGTCGAGGGTCTTTGGAGAATAAAACGCAGACAGGGGGGGAACTGCCAGGGCGCATGCGTCTATCACAAGAAAGGTACTCTACTATATTGGAGCCTCCGTCAATTGAACAGCACCTGGACAAAATTCTTCGGATAGGAAAAAAAGAAAGAATCACTAATTCGGGACCGTCCAAAAGGCAAGGGGGAGCGCCAGAAAGAGAATGACTGAGACTTCTCACGCCTAAGGAGGGACGAGGAAGGAAATGGTTTCTTCTCAACGGGTCAAAGTAAGAAACCGAAGGAAGAAAGACAAATTCCGATCTTTAATTCTAGGGAGGCCACACCCGGCATCCACGTCACGTACTAAAGAGGAGGAGGAAGATGCTTCCCTTTCGATGACTTGAAAATATCGGGGGTGCCTCAGGGTAAACTATAAGTCAGAAACATGAAAATAAATACACAATAACAAAGATCCGAGTACGAAACGAACTCCGCCGGTAAGGAAAAAGGAAAAATGCGTAGCGACTCTCTCGCTATGAAAAATTCAGGGTGGGGGACTCTTCAAGGTAAGAAGAGGG
>Ga0179593_1602576_pt1 | contig 11581 bp, 13 predicted proteins | sample CZODoug2_1_08_16_FD_185931 | JGI IMG/M metagenome (GOLD analysis project Ga0179593, IMG submission 185931) | Vadose zone soil fungal communities from Angelo Coast Range Reserve, California, USA - CZODoug2_1_08_16fungal (PacBio error correction) | ecosystem: Environmental > Terrestrial > Soil >...
GAAAAAACAACTTATAAATCCGGCAAGCGGTAAAATCTCAAAGTGGAAGAAAAAAACCAAAGGGATCTTCGGGGGGAAGAGGTCAGAAGGCCCACATGAATTGTTGAATCCGTAAGCCGGACGAGACGCGTCTTCGGACGGCGGCCGTTAAGGGCGAGGGGGTTAAGCAAGGAGAGAGGTGGAAACGAAGCGCGAAGGGGCTCACATGGTAAGGGGGGAGAAAAACAAACTCAGGGGGATTGAGCACATTGTTCCGCCCGCAGCAAAATCATGGGGGAGAACGTGACCCTGCTTCGGAAGGGGTGAGGACTAAAGGGAAAGAAAAGGAGACAAAGGGCATGGTCAGGAGGTTACGGCCGTCTATACTGATGGACTCTGAAGGGAGGAGAACAAGGGGGGGGGAACAAAGACCTCCTTCAGAAAACAATCAGGGTCCCGGAAAGGCGCACGGTTTTTACCCTCCCCCGCGGCAGTCAATGTAGAATGCTCAGGAGAAAATTGATGACGTTTAACATCATTTGGCAAAACTCCTCATAGAAGGAAAAGGGGGGGACACAGGTAGGACATATCGTGCTCAACGAGGGCTGAGGGGGGTTTATGACTATTTTCAGATCTACGAAGTCGCATGACCAGGAGAGGCGATGAAGCACCGTCACCTATTCGTCTACAGGGATCAAAAAAAAAAATATCGGGACTAAACTCTGCAGAGGGACAACCTCACAAGCGCAATGAAAGAGCTATGTTATTAACCGGAGGGGGGACCGAAGGGTTAGACTACTATAAAAAGACAAGGAATCCTATCGGGTTTTAACAGAGGAAGAGAGGAAGAAGGAACATGAATAGAGTCTTTTAAACACGGCACGCCGCCTGTGTGAGGGTCCGAGGGACTGAACCTTCGGGTAAGAAACCCCTCTAAAGGTGCCTTCCTAAAAAGAGAGAATGGAAATCCCCTTGCCAGAAACAACAGTGTAAAAAACCTCGTTTAATAAATGGGGGGGGTTCAGACGGGAATTTTTGGACAATCACGAGGTGGAACGTTAACTAACGCAGGTTCGTTACCAAGATTGCGCGAACTTGGGGGGAGAAATGGGGGATGAAAAGTGAAGAAAACAGACATTAAAAAAGGAGGTCTTGTCCACCTCTCTCATCCCGCACCGGCAATGGGGGGAGCAGTACCCAATCAAAAGGGGGGTTCGGAAGCAGAAAAGGCACTCAAAAAAGGAGTCCTCAGAAAAAGCTCCGCTTCTTTATAGAACTCAAAGTCGTCCGGAGAATGTACCGCGAGAGTTGAAAAACACGGGCGGGGGTGGTTGACAGAGAAAGGATTTCTCCGACAAGAATGGGGGGCTTCTTGGGTATGGGGGATGGTGATCCGATAGATCAGGGACATCTGAGGCTTCCGTGAAAGTACTCCCACTTGAGGAAAGGATGCGGAAAAAAGAAATCGGAAGGACTGAACCAGTAGGGGGCCATCTCCTTTCGTGAAGAGTGTTACAAGAACGGGAACCGCGAACCAGACCCAACTCAGTGAACTCACCCAAAACGTTTCAAGAAAAAATGAGTCGGAGACAGAAAGGCGTGCTTGTATTGGACTATAATGGAAAGGGACGGGGCGGCAGGGTCTTTGGAAACCACGGATCTCTCCTCACACAAAAGGATGGATTGAAAGGATATTTAAAAACGAAAAAAGAATCTAGGACCAGACAGAAGTTCTGGTAAAAAAAAGCAAAAATAAGCATTACCTACTCGCTACACCCTCTGTCGAGCGCGGAAGGAACATGGGTCTGTTTAAGCGGTTTGTCCAAGTGCCAATGGGCGCAAGAGGAAAAAAGGGATTGGAACGTCGCTTAGGGGGGGTCAATGGGGACTCATTGAAGTCTTCACCGAAAAGTGCCGACCTCAGAGAGGGAAAGAGGCGGGCAACATGCAACTCCCACCCTCCAAAAAAAGAGGGGTCTAACTCGTGTTGGTCATAAGAAAAAGAAAAAGGCGAAAAGGAAAAAAAAGCTCGATAGACATTCTCGGTTTTTGCATCTAACGCAGCGAGCGTATTATTCTGTATACTCATCCATACCCAGGTTAAAACGAAGAGAAGGAAAGGGCGGACTGATTATAGCTCAAGGGGAATAGAGAGGAAATGAAGTGTCCTCTCACTGGGTCTCCTCCCTATTCGATACAGAAAGAGAAACATACGAAACCTGCGTGCGACAATTGGGAGAAAAAAAAAAAGGGAGGAAAGGAACCGGAAAAAGGGGGAAATAGAGGTTGGGGGGGGGGGGGCAGTTTCTTATGTGTCAAGGAGGAAATCAAGCGGAGTCGTCGATTTTCGCAGCTCCCGTTGTAACAAGAAAAAACCTAGAGGCCCCCGCGGGCGTGCCGGTGTGGGGAAACGGGAAATGAAAAAAAGTACAAAAGCCCCCAGGATTTCATGGGGGATAGAGCATCGGCCAAAATCTTCTTCAGAGGTCGAGGATCATTCGGGTCAGCTGCGGGAAAAAGTAGCCTATTGTGAAAGATGAGGGGGGAAGAAAATAGGAGAAATCTTCTGGACGAACTTGAGGGGTTTCTATTTTAGTAAAAAGATGGGCGTGGGCGGGGGCGAAAAAAGAGTCATCCTCCTGCCCCTGTCGAGCGAATAGGGGGCCCAGAAACCGGGATTCCCTGTTATAGAGAAGTCGATCCAAGGGAGAAGAAAGGGGAAAGGGGAAAGAGGTGGGGGGGGAAATCACGATCCGTTTGACCACAATTGGGGGGGTCAGAAGAATGGCGGTTGAACTGATGTCAAAACAATGCATCGAATCGGACATTGAAGCGGGAGAAAGGAAAAAAAAAAAAAACTGAATGGCAGTGAAGGTGTGGCGGGGGGACGGGAGGGAAAAAGCTGTCCTCGTAAGACTCGACGACGATGTGATCAGGACGGGGCTCAATGTTCCCAGTGTCGCCGTCAACCTAAAGAGGGGGTAAACAAAAAAGAAGACTCGGGGGGGGGGAGGGGTACAAGTCTAAAGATCAAGATGTGCGCGGGCTCTGCAACGAAATTGCGAAATTGACCGCCGTCAGCTTTAGATAGCGCTGAAAACCTAAAAAGGAAAAAAGAGAGACTCCCTTATACTGAGGGAAGTCAAGGCAGACTTCGCGAAGAGGTTAGGCTTTCAGAAAGAACTTCGGAACCAGGTGGGCGCGAAGATCTCTGGGGGTCATTGCTAGTCTCCTTTGAGAGGGAGAAAAATAGAAAGGGGCAGGTGGGATCAGGTGCAGTGAGATCTCAGAAAAAACAGGGAAAGGAAAAGATGAAACCACGAGGACCTGAGCCACGGTGGTGAGGGGGAAAGGAAAAGAAAGTGGGGGACAAAAAGGGTATAGCAAAGACCAAAAACAAAGGGAATTAATCTCGAAAATAATCGGCCACGGAATTGTTGCCGAGAGGAAAAGAATTAAATCGACTTCATGGGCCATAGGTCCAGGCGAGAAAAGGGGAGGGAAAAAGGATCTTAGGGTACGAGAATAAGCTGATATCAGAGCGGGTCAAAACTCTCTGGATGGTATCAATGGGAGGGCCGCCAGGATGGAGCTCCTTTTCAGAGCTGATCTGGGGGTAAAAAAGCAGAAAAAGTCTGACAGCAGGAAAGGGAGTTCAGGGGGGCCTCTATCAACTGTGGCCCACACGGAGCGAATAGGGACCGGGGGAAACTCCAGCCAAAGATAACTACAATACTCAACTGGGTTCCATCGGAATACCGACGCAGCCATCGAGTGGAGGGAGGGGCCAACCTCCTCTTCAGGAAAAAACTATCTCGCTGGGAAAAGGAGGCAGATACTAAACAGACGGCACCGGCGATTGGATGCAACAAAAAAAAGGAAAAAGGGAATGGGGAAAATCAAATTCCGCAGGAAAAAGAACCTGGTATGCGCTACTCGATGAGGTCCATTGTGGGACTCGTCCAATGGGGAGAGGCGGGGAAGCATTCACCGGACCGGCCCAAAGACGAGAAAAAGCTAAGATAATTAACCCTATAGGTCAACAAAGAGGGGTCAAAAAAAAAAGAGACTAACTCCTTATCCTCACTTTAATGTGGGAGTATAGCCATAATGGGAGTCCTGGTTCTGAAACAGAAATTCAACAAACGGCCCTCAGACGTTGGAGGCCTATTCGTTTTCGGGGAGGACCTTGAACTAAAAAGGGGGGCAAGAATAGGGACATCAAATTCGGCGTTTTGCGTGCCCATGAGCACACAAAAAAAACGAAAGGGAAGGATGGGGGGGGGAGGGTGGGGGGGGGAAAGAAGGCGAGTTACACGTGAGGGGGGGGGCTTGATTGGGTGCCCACGCAGGGTTCGAAGCAGCTGTCTATTCTATTATTTAGAGGAAAAAGTGAATACCCAAAACTTAAAAAAAAAAGATCTCTCAGTCGCCGCCCAAAAGGGCCAGGGGAAGGAGGCGCAGTTTTAACACGAAATCACGGGAATCCTCAAAAGAAAAATCACTCAGGCTGATGTCTAAGCTCGCTGAGAAAAAGAGGACTAAGGGGAGAGAACTGAGAGAGTGGTCAGGGAAGAGAAGGGTTGGGGGGGAGGGGGGTTTTAGACCTCTAAACCAAGATTCCCCAGAAAAAAGGTGTCTGGGGCGTAGGTATTGCAGGTGCGAAGAGGGAGAAAATGAGGAGTTCGGCTTATTGAGAATGAAAGAGAGTGAGGAATGCACGGGGGGAAAAAAGGCGTTAACAAGGTAGAGGCTTGTGCCAGCCGGGCGGCAGTTGGCACTAGGCAAAGAAAAAAAACCAAAAGCCAAACAGTAGTATGAAACCAGTTTCGATAAGAGGCTGTGGCGGGACGTCAGGAAAAGTTACGAGAGATGCGTCGGCAGGGGAAGTAGCGGTCGCGGCGGGTTACCTGGAGGAAGAAGAAACAAACTTGAAGTAAAGGTTGGTCACACAAAACTGCGACCGAGAAGGAACGCCTACGACTCTGAGGAAACCACATCACCTCGTGGAAAAGGAAGAAACCGGACCCGAGGGAAACGTAGGGGAAGGATTAAGAAAGATTGTGGTCTTGTTTTAAGTTTAAATTGCCAATGAGGAAAAGCCTAAATGGGTAAAAGGACGAGGGCTTCAAATAACGGAAAGAAAAAAAGGTGAAGTAAGAATGGAAAGCTATCTTGAACGAATGCTCGTCACAGGAAAAATCCTACACAAGCAGAAAAAACATCTTTTAACTCGGGGACGGGGAGGAAAAAACGCCACTCTAGAATAACCTAAAGACTACGCAGGATAGGGATCAGGAATTGTGTAGAAACTAGCTGTAGAGGGCGCTGAGTGGGGGGGGGGTATAAAAGGCAAAAAGTGAAAATGGTTGATTGAAAAAGGGGACAAGCACGCGGTCTGACGGCGAGGTATAGGAGGAGAGCAAATGGTGTGTTTGTCTGAACTTTGGAGAAACCAAAAAAAAGGAAGGGAGGGGGGAAGGCCGCGGGAAATGCAACGAAAAAGGAGGGGTTGCGAAACCATCCATCCTACCTTGGTAATCCTTGCGTACACATTTCCAAAAAAAAAGGTCGAATTGAAAAGCGGGAAGGGGAAGGCAATTGAAACGCAAACGGAGGGGAAAAGGGGTATTGGGGGGGAAGGGAACGGGAGGGTATTAACGTAACTGGACATTGCAACTAGGGTCCCCTACTAGAAGGGGTGTGAAACGACGGGGGGTCGTCTTCAGAACCCGTCCGGCCAGGAAGGTCTTACTAAGATCGTCATTCGGTTGACGATAAGTCAAAAAAAAAAGTGGGGAAAAGGAGCGGTGGAAGGGGGAAGGATAGAAATAAAGGGAAAAGGGGACGGAGGGGGAGGGGGGGATCGCTTGCGTGGAGGGAATTGGGAAACCCCCTTTCAGAGATCGTCGGCGCGCAAGAGGGCTCACAAGGGGGACGGGGGAAGAGAAGGGGGAAGGGGAGGACGGAGCTAGGGAGGGGGGGTATAGTCGAAGTCTGATCCCAACCTCCGAGGATGGGTGCACATCGTCATACTTCTGAGGCAAAGGAGGGGGACGAGTGGGTCCGCATCCGATCTTTTTGGGTCGGTAAAAAAAGGAGGTTGTGTGCCGTGTCCAGCAAGGAATTGAGGACTAGTAAAATTTGGGGGTGTTTAAATAGAATTGGACAGGGGAAGGACTACAGCCCCGTGAAGGGGGAAGAGTAAAACTCGGTCTCAGAGCATAGGACATGTGCCAAGGGAGACACGAAAGCCGGCCCCTGGAACAGGAAACGGGGAAAAAGGAATAAAGAAGGAAACGGCAGCGCGCACACTAGAGAGCAGAATGGAAGGCGCGCAACGCATTGCTCCAGCAAAAGAGGTTTTGGATCTTGAAAGATAGTATAGTTAACAGCCGCTGAAGGGAAAACATCGCCATTCCAGGCCTCGGATGCCCAAGAACTAAGAAAAGGGGAAAGGCTTTGGAACGCTTCGGCGAAATTCCCATTAGGGGGAGATTTAGGGAAGGGAGGGGGGGACATTGGCTATCTCAAAGTGAAAGGGAGAACAAGTGATCCATGTGGGGGTGATCAGGGGCCTCGTTGTGGAGATCTAACGGATTGGAAAACTAAAGAGAGGAACAAACTATTCAACTTAAAAAAAAAAGATCCTAGAAAGGAGCAAAAAGAGTATGAGAAAGAAAAAAAATATCCGATCTGTACGAAATCACGGGGGGGGTGACTCCTACCCACGCCTAAAATGAGGAGCCGTGCAAGGAGTGGCCTGAATTTCTAGGAGGTCTACTGTCGCCTGGGGGGAGCGCTAACTAAAAGCGAAGGCGTCAAAACCGGGGAGAGAAAAAGGGAGTTGCTCTCCCGACAGCCGGAGCGAGGGGGGTCTACTCCGGAAACGGTTAGTCAGGAGAAGGGGAAACATGGAACAGGGGGACCTGTTTAACGCGAATCGAGGTGTCACAGAAAAAGATAGAAGAGATTACTACATGGACTCAGGAATCAATCCGTCCCCTGAAACCTGCGCACGGTTTTACCGCAATCCTAGACACATCTACAATTCCTAGGGTGGTACATCAGAACTCGTAAGGAAGAAAAGGAGACAAAAGGGGGAGCATATGAACTTGCTCACGAAGAAACCAAAAGGAACGTAGGGGAAACGGATGTGCAACAAAGCTACGACTTCGCTTATATCAAACTCAATTCCTTAACCTCTGGGAAAAAGAAAGGGAAATAATGGGAGGACATCGAGCAGAGATCTTGCGATCCGCCGATATCTGTGTAGAACATGAAAAGTCCCGCACAAAAAAAAAGCAAAGAAGTTCTTTCCTAGTCGAACGGGCGGCAACTCGTTCGATCGAAACAACACGCGGAAATAACTAGCACCCTCCTGGAAGCACGATCGTTGTACCGAGGAGAGACGGATGGGAGAGAGTTGGGGGAAAGACACCCACTTCAACTCCGAACGGTTTGAGGGGGGAACTGTTGGCAAGAAAACAGTTAATAAACTCGAAAACAAAAATAGGAAAAAATGGACTTTGGGGCGAGGGACCCTGTAAGATCCAACAGCTGTCACAACACGGACAGGTTCTGCCTTTTCGGAGGTTTTGAAAGGGGAACGGGGGACTTGATTGGGCGCAGCAGAGGATGGAAAAAAAGGCGCGGAGTTCAGATTCGAAGGAGGGAGACTGACGTGAAGAAAAAAGAATTAGCAGCTCTCATGTCTGCGCAAAAAAAGTGCTTTCAGGGAACAAAAAGAAATGCGTAGCAGAAGGGAAAAATAAGACAAGGCGTCCTCTTTCTACTCTCAAGGGGGTAAAACCAAAGGGGAAAATATCAAGAGTTCGGTTACGCGCCAGTTGGAGGGGGCAGAAAGAAAGGGAAGGAAAAACAAAATTGGGGGGTTGTATAGGTGTCTGAGGGAGTTTGCATGTGCCGCGGGACTTGCAGAGAGGGGGGAAGTAATTGCACTTGTGGAAGTACACTTATGGGAAGGGGGAAAAAGCAGGGGAAGAAGTAACTTTGCATATAGCTTGAAAGGGCCTTGCGGCATATTGGCCCCCAGGACGTTCACTGGAAAAATACCAAGGGGGGAAAAGGGGCAGAAAGTTCTATAATATGGGCGTTCTGTGAAGGGAAAAGGAGGGGGTAAAAAGGATTGGGTGTACTCGAAGATTCAGATCTGCAAATAATTTGGACCCGGGTATCACACACAACGGAGGGAGTTGAAAGAGAGATGTTGAAAGTAAAAAAGGGAAAAATCCAACTACTATCGCGTAAAACAAGAAACCTCAAGTCGGGGCAGGTACGACTCTGCTACCTACAAATATCGGACGGGATAGGAGGGAAAAATACTTAGGGGGGGGGGTCTTGGGTAAAGGTCGTTTCCGGGCTTCAGGGCCGCAAGGCTCAGGGGGAGGGGATTAAAGATTAGGGGTGGGGGGGGGAGGGGGACATGAAACTCCAAGTGGTAGGAAAAAGTGCCGAACTCTATTCACCGCGAGAAACACGAATCCCCCCAGCAAACACAAAAGAGGGGAAGTGGGCGAAAGGGTAGCAAACCCGCCACGGCGGAGAAAGGAAAGGCGTCGTACCTTTGGTGGGTCATAGAAGAGTATCGAAAAGAGACGCCTGAGTGATTTTTACTGGGACGGGAAAGTGGGGGGACGGGTCCCTGCGCAATCGGGGGTGAGGGGGGGGATGAGAGCTGGAGCATAAAGAAAGTGGAATGGGGTTTTCTTCCAGGGGCATAAAAAAGAACCTTCGGGAAAGGAGGGCTTTCATCGGACGGGTGGAGACCAAAACCGAACGTTTTAACTCCGGCTGGGAAAACATTACAACAAAAGGTCGAAACGAGGTTGGGGTGTGGATTTGGGGCAATGGCAAGGTCAACAACTCGTCATGGAATAACAGCTGGAGGGGTATTAACAGTGCACGTAGAGCAGAACTAGGCCCCAAACACCGGGGGGGCGGGTGATGGGTGTGAGAAAAAGAGGTCAGGAAGGCCCCGGGCCTTTCCCTGTGCTCTCTTCCTGCCAAAACTTAAGAGGGGGGGGGTCTATGAGTTAACTGGGGGAGGGGGTAGGAAAAACGCGGTTTCCTCCTTGGGGGACATAGAACATAAGGGGAAAAAAAGCTGGGAGCAGGTGAGGGGACTTTATTTGACCGTTCTCAAATAAAAGGATCGGGGGAGGAGAGGAAAGAAGGTCTCGCGGCTGTCAGGAATATTTGACGTGATGAGCGGCCCTCTTGTCAGGGGAGGGGGAGAATAGTTATCTATTGGGTTACAGTCTTATCAAAAAGCGGTGCCGGAGAAAATGGAGAAGGGGGGGGGACCTCACAGATGGGGGCGAAAAAAAGGGACCGTTGGAGTCCCAGGGGCAAGACAAATTTATATTTGTAATCCTTCTTAATTGACGCCGGAGGAAAAGGTGCGGACATGGTTCTTCAGGGGGAACTGGGAGTGGAAGTAGGGAAACGAAGGGCCGTAGAAGCAATACGGGGTGTCCCTCAAGGAAGGGAAGAAAACCGTACCAATGGAGGTCCTGTCGTTTGTCGAAAAAAAAAACCTTCCCGGGGGGACATAGAAGGAGATCAGAGAAGTGCAAAAGTGGCTGGAGGGGGGGGGCGGAGCACTGCCATTTCTAAATCCAGAGGTGGGCTAGGAAGGTAGAGATTAATCTTCCCATCGAGGACATGGATACCTACTCTCAAGCCTGAAAACAGAAAGGGAAAGGGGAGTAGGAATAAAAGGGGAACTTCCGTCCTTCTTCATCAAAAAAGGACTGTGCCGGATGGAGAAAGTCTTAGGCTAGAGACTCCTTTGACATAGAGTGCCTCGGATAGAGGGGGGGGAAGATGGGGAGAGGGTTTGACATAGCAGCTCAACAAAAGAAAGGGGGGAAAGGGAGGGAGTTAAAGGGATTAACCACTATTCACGATCCACGCAAAAACGGGGGGAGAAGCACTCTTAGAATGATATGGAAAACCAAATATCCGATCTTGGGAACCTGCCAGGAAGGGAAAGGAGGTTGAAAGGGGGAAGCCGGAAGAATCCACGTAGTTCGAGTAAAAGTTAGGAAGGGAAGCGTGAGTCTGGTCTAACATGCGAGGGGGGGGGGAAAGATCGGTTGATCAATCGGAGGGTCCAAAAAACCTCGTGTATTTATAAAAATGAGGGGGGAGGGCTCAAGGGGAGAGCCGGGGGGGAAACGCTGTAGGTTCAGGGGGGCGAGAATCGGCTTTACCTAGTCGACATGGGGAAAGGTCCGGTCTCTATCCATGGGGGGGACACATGGCGTCGAGCTAAAGGGGGGAAGAAAAGTAAAAACTCCGGAACTCAAGTAAAGGAAGAAAACAACTGTTTTACTCCTCGGCGTCAATGTCGGAGGCGGGGAGGGGGGAAAAGAAAAGGTGCCCTATTGATTCGAACTATCTGGCTTGCGAAAAAAAAAGAAAGAGTGGGAAAAAGGAACAAAGGGGGGGGAAAGGAACTAGTGGGGAAGGAAAAAGAATGTGGAAAAGACTACGACTTCGCCTATCCATGGAAAATCACTGCAAGGCACATTCATCAAAGAGGAGGATAAAGCCTCGAATGATATAAGGCGGCCTAAAGCTGGCAGGAAAAAAAGGGGCAAGGAAAAAACGCGAGAACAGGCAATAGTTCTATGAAAACCTAAAAAAGATATCTAACAACGCCGGCCAAAATCAGCGGCACTAACCCCGACTGGGGAGGCAAGAGAGGTGTGGAAGGAGGGAAGAGCAATAAGGACTTGGTCGTACAAGCGGGGAACAAAAAAAAAACGCAAGGGAAGGGGTGGGGGGGGGGGCCAGGGTGGTATAGAAAGGTGGACAGGTAATATCCCACATACTAACTGGACCGCCGAATCGACGAAAAAAAAGGAAGGGGAGACAGCCATGCCCATAATACTGAGGGACCAAAACACAAAAAAGAGGGGGAGGATAAAGGTGGAGGGGAAAGGGGGGTGAATGTCAAGCCTTAATTAAACTTTCGGGGCGTGGATGGGGTGACACTCATTTTCGTAAGGCAAGCTTGCGCGACTTTCTAATATTCGCTGAAGAGAAAAACAATCATTGGGTTACAAAGACGAGAGAAAGCAGAGGAATCCAAAGGGGGGGGGGGACAGGAAAGGCACAGGTGAAAAAAAAGACAATGGGTTCTGGAGCAGTCTCCAAGAAAAAGAAGAAAACAGAAAGGACTCCTGCTGCGGTGGGCAAACCAAGTGCTGAGAAGAAGCTAATGAAGGACGGGGAGGGGGGGGGGTGGGGGGGGAAAGACTAGAGGAAAAGACAAATGTTGGGGTGGCGGCGGTTGCGGAGGGATTGGCATGTGAGATCCGAGCTGCAGTGGGAAGAAATCTGAAAAAAGGGAGTAAGGGGAAGGCCACTTGTAGGATAGACGAATCGTAACGTTCTCCGTTCCAATGAGGGGGGCGTGAAGAAGTGCACGACCGGCAAACCGTAGAAGAACAAAAAAAAGGACAGAGTGAAAGAAGAGGAAAGTCGAGACGGGTGGGGGGGGGGGAAGGAACAGTGGGATGTTGGTGGAAGAGAGAAATCGGGGAGGATCTGATCAATTTAAAAAAAGGAG
>Ga0179593_1722057_pt1 | contig 11581 bp, 15 predicted proteins | sample CZODoug2_1_08_16_FD_185931 | JGI IMG/M metagenome (GOLD analysis project Ga0179593, IMG submission 185931) | Vadose zone soil fungal communities from Angelo Coast Range Reserve, California, USA - CZODoug2_1_08_16fungal (PacBio error correction) | ecosystem: Environmental > Terrestrial > Soil >...
TTGATCAGAATTCGGTGGTCTTCCGCAACCCTTCCCCGCAATCGGTCACGCACGATGTCAGAAAGATCTACGCCCTCCCTGGTTGCGTGCTTGCTCAGCCCAGAGAAGCGCAAGGCCTCGTTCGTCCCGTTCGCAACTCCCACGAGAGCGCACCCTGCGCTACCCGCCCGTGTCCAGTGATCGCCTGCAACGCCCTTCCGCGCGGACGGCAATTCCCTTGCCCTTCCCCTCAGGAGGGCCCTTCTGCTTTACGCGCAAGGAAGCTCGGCTGCCACACCAATCCTCAAGAACCGTTCTCCGCCTCCGCAATGGCCCTTTTGGGTCGCCATTCCCTCGTCCCACCGTGCCAGACTTCCTGGTTGCGTCGGGCTGCACCAGCGGATCCCACAGCACGGATGGCCGACTCTCATCTCACCGTTTCGCCCGCACCAACACGACTTCGAAGCAGCGTCCCCCAGACTGCCAGTAGGCCCAGCGAGTGTCGGGTTTGAATGCTTCGAGCAGCTTCGGCCGCCCGGCCGGCGGTGCCCTTCCGGCACGTCGCCCGTCCACATCGCCGACGCCACAGACAGTTTGTCAGCGCGTTAAACAAAGCGACCAAGGAAGAACCGGGCGACTCTGCGCAACTCGAGGCCTCTCCCCGCGGCCGGGCGCGAATGGCCTGATGGGAAAACCCGAATCCAAAGAATGCTAGCTAATGCGGCAGCGCTGCCCACCCGATCTCCGAAGTGAAAGGCCCGCCGACTCGCTCGACGGGCGCCAATGCCGCTGGCCAGGTGCGCGAAGCGCGCGCTCCGCATGTTGGGCGCATGATTTGATTGGCCTGAGAGGTGATGCGCCAGCCGCCATCATCCCTGTCGCCCTGTCAACAGGGCCGAAGGGTCGCCCGAAAGCTCCCCGCCAAACCGGCAAATATGCCTCCGCGAGCCCGGACCAGCCGATTGATTAGTCCGCGCCGCCGATCCCGCCCCGAACCCACAAAGACCCCATAGGGCCCCCGGTGATGAACGGTGAGGCCCACCGCTCCTGCGAGCTCCGTGGTCTTGTTGAAGGTGAGGTTCCGCTGGAGCTGGAGCCCGTTCCCGTTTACAAGATCGCATCCCCGAATGCTGCATGGATCTGCAACCTCCAGAGTAGCGTCCGAAAGGTACGTCGTGGGAATTTTTGAGGGCTTGCAGTGCCCGCTCCAAGCGTCTTCGATATTTCATCCAGAAAGAGTCTGGAAACCAAGTAGGGGCGGAGCTCGCGGGTTGAGCCTTCACAACCCCCGCCGAGAGGTCGCCGTCCCGGCTAAAACACCAGTCGAGCGCCGCGGCCGCACGTCAATCGCTCCTCTGGCCCTTCCCGGCCGTCCCACTCCAAGCGGCTCCCATACCAGGGTGGTTCCCCTCTCCCACTGCAGCACAGCCGTGCCATAGCCCGCCGTTTGATCTTCGGCGCTCTCATGGCGTCCTCGAGCTTTCTCCACAGCAATAAGCTCGCGAAGTATCGAAAAGTCGTTAAAGCCAAATCTGCTCTCCGCCACGTGTGCGAACGCTTAGCGATTTGCGGCGAGGTTCTTGAGGACAAATCGAAGCACACATCGGCCGCGTGGAACCTGATTCCACCCGAAAAATCAATCAGCAATCCCGCGCTGGCCCGAATCTGCGTGTTTCGAACGCCCCCCCGCGAAGACGGGCGAGCCTGCCGCAGAGCGATCCCTGCCTCGACACGGAAAAGAATTCGTAGCTCCATTCGAGCGCCGCCGCAAGCGTCTGATGCCGCGGCCCGGGCCCGGGCGACGACCCTCGAATCAACAGTCCCCAGACGAATCGTTCGAGGCGCGTTTGCCCAATCCGCGATTCCGAGAGATCCACATCGCGCCGGGCCCGCCACTCGACCGCAAGCCGGCAGGCCCCATCGCGCCTGGGGGCCGACAAATGTTTTTGGTTACGGTCGGGACGTCCGCATCCTTGGTCAATCTCGACGTATGCAGGCCTCGCCATGAACGCGCTCGGCACACTTGAGGCTGAAAAGCCGAGCGCCTCAGCGCCCCGTGAGCGCCGCACAGCGGAGGAAGCTCCAACCGGAGCGAGACGTAAGACCCCAACTCGCCCCTGGGCGCCGTAGGGACTCGCGGCCTGTGGCAATCAACATGGACACTCGGTGCGCCGCGAGGAGCCTTTTCGGCAAGCAACGCGCCGGCCTCAATGACGTGCTTCCCGGTTGGCCAGCAACGAAATCAGCCATCTGCCTTGTGCTTCAGGAATTCGATGATGTCGGGGTTAGAGGCTCCCGCGAAACATGCGTTGCGAGTTCCGAGAGCGGAAGCGGACCGTTGCCCGGATATCGCAGCGGACCGTGATCCGAGGCCAGGTCCCGACAAAAACGACGCCGTTGTAGATACGAGTTGTGCAAGTGATCGGGCGGTGGCCAGGGCAACCTTTGGTTTTGCCGATCCCTCCGGGACCGACCATCGTCCACGAAGCGTTCTGCGGCAAATGCGAGCCGCCAGTGTGGCCACGAACAGTGCGCGACCGAACCATGCGCGTCAGCGCGAATGGGAAAATTTTTGTGCAAATGGTCCGCTCCCGGGTGCCCTGCGTGACGGGCCAGGCGGTTTGGCCTTCCCATCCACGCGTCGGCAGCGGGGCACGAAGCGATAACCCTTGGCCGTTTCACATTCCATCCACGTAGCGTACGCCCGGGCTGGCCGTCTGCCCAGGACTTTGCGAAGCGCTGGCAATTTGTGAAACTCGGAGAGTGCCCCTCCTTTCCCACGCTGGTTTTGTCGGGCTCAAGAGGCGGCCCATCAGCTCCCTCTTTTTGACGATTTTGCCCGCGCGCCCTCTACCAGGAGAAGGAGAATCTCCTGCGTCCGGCTTGGCCCAGCCTAAGGGGCCATGCCCCGCGCGAAAACAGCACCCGCTGCGCGGGATAAACCGGAAGGGTCAAAAAAAAAAAAAAAACGCGAATCCCTTGACCGCTGCCAATGTCCGGCGGATCGTATATCGCCATGGTGTTTTGAATCCTTGTACAACAATTCGCGGGGGTTTGGGCAATGTCACCTGACCGCCTTCTCCACGTTCTTAGATCGATGATATCGCGTAATGAGCCGGTGGGAAAACCTGCTCAATTTCAATCCTAACTGGAGAACACATTGGAACGTTGAATGGACGAAAAAACCTCAACATTGACGCGCGCCGTAAGGAGCTCGCAAGTTCTCGAGGCATCCTCGAGCACTAACTGTGCCGCCAAATGCTTATCCGCCCTAGCATACCGATGACTGATCGACGGCATCTTTTAAAACACGGTTGTTGCGAATCCGGTTTGGTTACCATCTCGCGTCCGATTTGGCGCCATACAGGCGACTTCGTCGGTACAAACGTGCCGAACCTGCCCGGCCTTTAACGGATCGTGTGGGTGCATTGCGGCCGATTCGAGGTCCGACTTGCAATTAGGTTCAGGTCAAGTGATCAAGGGGATTCAAAAGCTGAGGCCAACCCGCCCCAACTCACAGAAGCTGTAAACCGAGTTTTTTCCCGCTAACTGACATTTTGGGGCCATCGTTGAACAGGAATCTGATGCAACATGAGACAGGAATTCGACTACATCATCATAGGGGGCCGGTTCGGGCCGATGTGTCCTCGGGGCGCGCCCTCACCAGGACCCGGCCCGTCAGGGTGGCGCTTGCGGGAGGCCCGGGGGGGCCGGACCGACGGACACCCGCGATCGCCGGCCGGTCCGCCTTTCCGCAACTGTTCAAGACCAAATACACTGGGACTTCCGGCAAACAAGAGCCGAAGGCCCCGTCTGCGGAGAGCGACGGATCTACTCTGCCTCGCGGCAGAACACTCTCAACCTCCGCGAGTGGCTTCGAAGATGCCTTCCCCATGCTCGACATAGACACGCCGCGCCCGCCCCGGCCCCGAAGCCGACCACCCGCGTCCCCAGCGGACAGAACGGGGCCCGCGTAAGACGGACAGGCAATTTTCGACAATCCTACCAACATTTCGGGCCGCAAAATGTATCTCGATTTCAACTTCTAAACGAAGCTTGACGGTCCCTCCCACCGCCCTCAGATTGCGCAAGCTATCCGTGAGGCGCGCGACAACGGGCGTCCCTCTGTCACGCAAAGTTGATCTTTCCAACTACCAGTGACGCATGTTCCCGTCTTCCTGTTTCATAAACCTCTTCTACCACCCCACAACCGGCCCAGATTTCCCAATTGCGGTAAACTCCCATGTCCGTGATCGGAAGTGTTGTCCCGAGTAATGTTCCGAGAAACAATGAATCCGTCCCGCTGGCGCGACCCAACATCAATATTCCCCCTGAAGCTTGTGGACTATCGGCCATGCGCTGTGATCTGCACATCGCTCCATGCCCAGATTCCCCGGCAGCCGGTCGGTCATAGCCCCTGGATGCCTGCTTTACCCCTGCTTGGACAAAGCACCGGGAAAATGGAACAGTCCGCGCCCCCGTCCATTGCCTTACGGGCGCCCGGTAACTCCCTCGCGTTTGGCCGGCCAGAAACCCGAAGCCCACCGACAAAAGTCAGGCAAACGACTAGTAGCTCCCCCCAGCCCTTCTGGTCCCTTCTTGAACGAATGTTTCCCACCGAATCGTGCTCCTGTCTCTCGAATAAATCCGTCCACCCGGAATTTGAGCTTTGTGACGCTAGGTCTTCAGCAACCCCGGGCGCCACGAACGCGGGAGCATTTCGGGTTGGCGCCCCTGCTTTTTTCCCACAGCAGCCAATTGCGGATCCCCATTAATCGCTGCGTGCACGAATCCAATGCCTGACCGCTTCCCTGAGGACAAGTGCGCCGTGGAAGAGGCTGTGCGAGCGTTCCCGAGGTCCTCGGCAAAACCGGGGTTTCAGCGGCCCATGCCGCAGCAGGGGGCCACGCCGGTCTTGTCGGTTTGTTAGGCGGGATGCAATGGGATCCACGTAAATACAGTACATGCCGTCCCAATTTTGTCTGCGGTTTGCGATGCGAGCTGCGCCGGGGCCAAGGCCGGTAGGCACCCAGCCCATTGGCCGCAACCACCGCCATTTTGCAAAACTCATCGCTCCCGCATTTGCCTCCATCCCGCGCCCCCTTCCCTTTTGTGTCACTCCCGGGTCAACCTAAAAAGCGCCGCTTCCCAACCGCACTTGTTGGGAGCAGCCTGACCACACTGTGCTTCCCGAAAAACGCCCGCCACGGAAGAACATCCCGAGCCGCCCGGGGGGCTTCTTCATAAGTTAGGGTGTATCATGCATGGCAGGCCCTTACATCCAGTAACTTACGCCAGCAAATGTAAGGACCACGATGCCGAGAAAACGTCCAGATCTGCCCGCTACGCGCGGCAATTAACAGTATCGATGGTGGGCGTTCCAGTAGGTTTTGTCCTTTGAAGCCGGCCGCAAAGCTGGGGCCGCAACAGCCTAAGTGGATTTGATTTCCTCTTCCCAGAATCCTGCATGGCAACTGGTTCGATGGGAGCAGCTCCAAAGATAAGTACTGTGTTTAGAAGGAAATGAAATCACTGCAAGCCTGCGTCCCTACCGAGGCGGTCAGTACTAGAACTGCCCTCGCCATCCTTGCCTCTCAACAACAACCAACAACAAACACAAACAAACAACAGAACAGAACAAAACGAAAAAAACAAAACAACGGTTGAGGGGAGGAGTAAAAGAAAAGGAGAGAAGATGCGAGGCCAGTTCTAGTACTGACCGCCTCCGGTAGGGACGCCAGGGTCTTGCAGTGAGTTCCTTCTAAACCCATGTCTTAAGCTTTGAGCTTCTCCCATCCGAAACCATCGAACCAGTGTTGCCATGGCAGGGATTCGGGGAATCATCCAACTTAGATGTTGCTGCCCCCAGCTGCGCCCCGGCTCAAAAGACAAACTACCTGGGAACGCCCACCAATCGATAAAAACTGTAATTGCCGCCTCGTATCTGCAAGATCTGACAGCTTCTTCGGCATCGTGGGTCCCCAACTTAATTGCTGGCGTAAGTTTACTGATGTAAGGCCTGCCATCATGATTACCACCTAACTCCTAGAAGGCCCCAGGCCTGCCTTCGGGCCTGTTTCTTCTCCGTGCCGCGTTTTTCGAAGCACAGGTGGCTCAGGCCCTGCCCCAACCCAAGTGCGGCTTGGAAGCTGCGCCCCTTTAGGTTGACCCGAGTGACATCAAGGGATCGCGGGATGAGGCAAACTGCCGACGATGAAGTTTTTGCAATTGCCGGTGGTTGCGGCACTGGGCTTGGGTCCTACGGCCTTGGCCGGCCGCAGCTCGCATTCCGCAAACCTGCCGCAAAAGGGGGACGCAATGTACTGTATTACCGGGTGGATCCCAATGACCAATCCCGCCTACACAATTCCGAACAAGCCCCGGCGTGGCCCCTTGGAAAATTGCGGCCATGCCCGCTTGAACACAACCGGTTTTTTGCCCGAGGACCCTCGGTAAACGCTCCCACATCCTCTTCCACACGGGCGCAATTGGTCCTCAGGGAGCCGGTTTCAGCAATTGATCCGTGCCACGCAAGCGATTAATGGGGAAGCCGCAAATTGCTGCTGCTGTGGGAGAAAGCACCCCACCCCCCCCCGCCTGCCTCCGCGTCGTGGGCCCGCGTGGTTGCTTGAAGACAACTAAACTTCGCGTCTACAAGAATCAACTCCGGTGTGGAACGGATTTTATTCGGAGACGAGCACGTAATTCGGTGGGAACATTCGTTCAGAGACAGAGCTGGGGAGCCTACTATTCCCTGACTTTTTTGTCCCCGGTGGCTTTCTTTTCCCCGGTTTCTTTTCTGGCGCCAACAGCGGAAGCGTAACACGGGCGCCGTAGGCAATGAACGGGGCGCCGGAACTGTTTTCCATTTCCCGATGCTTTTGGTTCCCAAGCAGGGTAAGCAATCAATCCAGGGCTATACCGGACCTGCTGCGGATCCTGGGCATGAGCGATGTGGCAGATCAAGCGGCATGGCCGATACCCCACCAGCTCCGGGGAATATTGAAGTGTCCGGCCGCGACCAGCCGCCTACATTTTCATTGTTTCTCGAACATTAACTTATCGGGCAACACTTCGTAACGACCATGGAGGTTTTAAATATTATTAAACCGCATTGCAGAATTCTGGGCCGGGTGGTGGGTGGTAGCCGAGGTTTATGAACAGAAAACGGTTACCGGCTCCCTGGTAGTTTGGCAAAATCAACTTTGAGTGACACGAGGACGCCCGTTGTCCGCGCGCATCACGGATAGCTTTTGCCGCCAATCCCTTGAGGCCGGTGGAGGGACCGTCAAGCCCTTTTCCGTTTAGAAGTTGAAAATCCGAGAATACATTTTGCGGCCCGAAATGTTGGTCGTATGGTCCGAATTGCCTGGTCCGTCTACCGCCCGCCCGTGACCTGTCCCGCCTGGACGCGGTGGTCGATTCCCGGGCGCGCCCCCAGCGCCCCGTGTCTATGTCGAGCCTGGTTGAAGCCCCATCCTTCGAGCCTCGCGAGGAATTGAGAGTGTTCTGCCTGCCCGCGAGGCAGGTAAATAAAAGCTCCGTCGCCTCCTCGCAGACGGGCTCCGCTCTGTTGCGAAGTCCCAGTCCCGTATTTGGTCTTGGACAGTTGCGGAAAGGCGACCCGGCAATTTTCAATCCTCGCTCGGTGCGTCGTCCGGCCCCCCCCCGCCTCCCACCACGCCCACCCTGACGGCCGGTTCCCCTGGGCTGAGGCGCCGCCCGCGAGGACACAATCCGCCGGACCGGGCCCCCTATGAGATGTAGTTCCGATGAGCTGTCCTCATGTTCATCAGATCCTGTTCAATTCAACGATGGGCTCAAAATGTCAGTTAAGCGGAAACTCCGGGTTACAAGCGTGAAATGGGGCGGGTTGTTTGCCTCAGCTTTTTGAATCCCCAGTGAATCAACTGACCTGAACCTAATTTGTCCAAGTCGGACCTTCGAATCGGGCGCAAATGCAACACAACGATCCCGTAAGCTCCGGCAGGTTCCGGCAAGTGTTGTACCCGACGAAGTCCGCCTGTATGGCGCCAAATAGACGCGAGATGGGTAACCAACCGGATTTCCGCAACACGTAGTTAAAAGATGCAGAGTCCGAATCAGTCATCGGTCTGCTAGCGGATAAGCCCATGCACAGTTAGTGCTCGAGGATCGCCCTCGACGAACTTGCCGAAGCCTTCCTTAAGGCCGGCGCCCCCGTTCCCCCACATGTTTTGATTTTCGTCCCATCAACGTTTTCCCATGTGTTTCTCCCTCCAGTTTAGGATTGAATCTGAATCAGGTTTTTTCCAACCGGCTTCATTTACGGCGATTCAATCCGAAATCTAAGACCGTTGGAAGGCGCTCATGTGACATTGCACCCTCGAATTGTTGTACAAGGCTTCAACAAACACCAAAAATGGCGATATACTAATCCCGCCGACATGCCAAGCGGTCAAGGGATCGCCGTTCGGACCCCTTCCTCCGGCTTTTAATAAAAAAAATCAAAATCCCGCCCGCAAGCGGGTTGCGTTTTCGCTGCGGGGCATGCCCCCTTCGGCCTGGGGCAGCCGGACGCAGGAGATTTCTCCCTTCCTCCTGGTAGAGCCGCGGGCCAAATCGGTTCAAAAAAGAGGGAGCTTATGGCCCGCCCCTCTGGCCGACACCATCGTGGGAAGAGGTGCACTCTCCGGAGTGCCAAAGATTGCAGCCGCTTCGCAACGTCCTGGCAGAACGGCCCAGCCCGGCGTAACGCCTAACTTGGAGAATGTGAAACGGCCCCCAAGGTTAATCGCTTCGGTTGCCCCGCGAACGCGCCTTGGATGAGGCACCGCCTGCGCCCGTCCACGCATGCCCACCCGAAAGCCACCATTTTCACAACATTCCCATCGCGGCCTGACGCGCATGTCCGGTCGCGCAACCTGTCCGTCCACAAAAAAGACTGGCGCTCCGCCTTGCCCGCACGAAACGCCTTTCGTGAGGAACGATTGTTCGGTCCCGGAGGGATCGGCAAAACCACGGTTGCCCCTGGCCCCGCCGATCACTGCACAAAACTCCGTCATCCTACACGAACTGCCGTCCGTTTGTTTTTTTTGGTCGACCTGGCCTCGATCACGGATCCGCTGCTGATAATCCGGCACGGTCGCTTCCGCGCCTCGGACTCGCCAAACCGCATCGCGGGATCCTCTACCAAACACCCCGACATCATCCGAATTCCTGAAGCAACAAGCATATGCTTGATCGTGCTGGACACCTAAACTGCGAGCCACGTTCAATGAAGGGCCGGCCGCGTTTGCTTCTCCCGAAAGGCTCCTCGGGGCGCCACCGGTGTCCAGTTGATTGCCAACCAGCCGCGAGTCCCTACGGCGCCGCCAAGGGCCGAAGTGGTCCTTACTTCTCGCTCCGTTTGGAGCTTCCCCTCCGCCTTGCCTGCGGCGGCTCAACGGCAAGCTTGAGGCCGCTTCCGCTGCTTTTTCAAGCCAATCAATTGTTTTCCGAGCGGCGTCATGGGCGACCCCTGCATACGTTTCGAGTTGACAGATGCGGACGTCACCCGAACCGTAACCAACATTTTGTCGCAGGCCTCGATGGCCTGGCCGCCTTTTGCCCGATCGACCCTGGCGGGCCCGCGCGGTGTGGATCTCTTCGGAATCCGCGGATTGGCAAAAAACTCGCGCCTCGACGACCCCCCCCCCCCCGTCCTGGGAGACTGTTGGATTCGAAGGTCCTTCGCACGGGCCGTGGCCCGGAATCAAAACTCTTTGCGGCTCGACCGCCTCACGAGCTTACGAAATTCTGCCCGTTGGTCGAGCAGAATAGCTTCTGCGCCGGCCCGTCCGTCTTTCCCGCGGGGCGTTCGACACGCGAAATCGGCCAGCCGCGGTGATTTGCCTGGAGAATTGAGGTTTCCCACGCGGCCCCGCATGGTGCTCGATGTGTCCTCCACGAACCCTCGCCCGCCAACTCGCTCCTCGGTCGGTCGCAAACACAGTGGCCCGGAGAGGCAGATTTTGCTACTACGACGTTTTTTCGATACTTTTTCGCGAGCTTATGCTGTAAGCAGCCTCGAGGACACCATGAGAAGCGCGCGAGAATCAACCGGCGGCATGCCACGCTGTCTTGCAGCTGGGAGAGGACCACCGGATTGGGAGCCGCTGGAGTGGACGGCCGGGAAGGGGCCCCAGCCCGAATCGATGGACGTGGCGCGCGGCGCTCCGAATCCTGGTGTTTTTTTCCCGCCCTCCGGACGGCGACCCTCCGTCGCCTGGGGGTGAAGCTCACGCGAGCATCCGCCCCCTACTTGTTTCCGAGCTCTTTTTTTTCTGGGATGATATCGAAGACTTTTTGGAGCGGGCAACTGCAAGCCCTCAAAATCAACGCCGACCCTCGGACGCCTACTCTGGGTTGCAGCTCAATGCAGCCACTCGGGGGATGCGGATCTTTGTACACGACGGGGCCTCCACTCCAGCGAAAACCTCCCACCTTCAACAAGACAACTGGAGCTCGCAGAGCGGTTTTGGCATCAACCGTTTTCATCACCGGCGGCCCTATGGGGTCTTGGGTCGGGCGGATCGCGGCGCCGGCGGGGAAACTATCAATTCGGCTTGGTCCGGCTCGGCCTGGAGGCATAAATTGCCCCCGGTTTTTGGCGGGAGCTCGGGCGAACCCCCTTCGGCCCTGTTTTGACAGGCGAAACAGGATGATGGCGCTTTGCCCGCATCACCTCTAAGGCAATGCAAATCCATGGCCGCACCAACATGCGGAGGAGCCGCCATCGCCCGCAGCCCTGCCAGGCCCGCATTGCGGCCCCATCGAGCCGAAATCGCGCCCCTTTCAATTCCGAGGCATCGGGTGGGCAAAGCCGGCTTAAATGCCCCGCATTAAGCCTCGCATTCCTTTTGGATTCGGGTTTTCCCCATCCAGGCATTCGCGCCGGCCGCCGAAGAGCACTCTCGATGCGCCAGAGTCGAACCGGTCATTCCTGGTCGCCTTTGTTGACGGCGCTGACCACTGTCTGTGGCCGTCCGCGATGTGGACGGGCGACGTGGCCCGGAAAAGCACGCGACCGCCGGTCTGCGAAGCTGCTCGGAATATGCCCCATTCAACCCGACACTCGCCTGCCCTACTTGGCAGTTCTGGGGGGGGACGCTTGCTTTCGAGATCGTGTTGGGCGGCCGAAAACGGTGAGAAATGAAGAGTCGGCCATCCGTGCTGTGGGATCCGCCCTGTTGCAGCCCCGAACGCACCAGGAAAGTCCTGGGCCACGGTGGACGAGGGACTGGCGACCCCAAAAGGCCATTGCTCGAGCGGAGAACGGTCGTTTGCGGCAGGATGGTGGTGCAGCCGAGCTCCCTGCGCGTTCAAGGGCAGAAGCCCCCCGAGGGAAGCAAGGGAATGCCGCCCGCCGCCGGTGAAGGGCCTGTGGCAGGCGATCACTGGACCACGGCGGCGTGCGCAGGGTGCGCTCCTCGTGGGATTGCGAACGGGCGACGAGCCCTTGCGGCTTCTCTCTTGGCATGAGCAGCAACGCACCAGGGCAGGCGTACGATCCTTTCCTGACATCGGTGCGTGGAGACCGATTTTGCGGAAGGTTTCGAGACCAACCCGAATCTGATCAAGT
>Ga0179593_1476566_pt1 | contig 11580 bp, 10 predicted proteins | sample CZODoug2_1_08_16_FD_185931 | JGI IMG/M metagenome (GOLD analysis project Ga0179593, IMG submission 185931) | Vadose zone soil fungal communities from Angelo Coast Range Reserve, California, USA - CZODoug2_1_08_16fungal (PacBio error correction) | ecosystem: Environmental > Terrestrial > Soil >...
CGTCATCCTGGCAAAAAAAAGAGACTAAAGAGAGAGCGATCGCAGAGTTTTACTTCACTACCTCTGTGCAAAAAAAAAGAGAGGAAGGGGAAGGGGTACGATTAAAGGTGTACGCGGCGTCGGGGGAGAGAGGGGGGGGCAAGAGACAAAACAGGGCCACTAGTGGCATGAAGTGGGGGGAAAGACAGAACATCGACGTGGGAAGGTGGGACTAGCAGGGGAGAAGAAATTGGCATCCTGGGCGGACGAAATGAGCGACAAAAGACACAGGGTCAAACTGTAACTGAAGGAGAAGGATAACCCTCCCGGATATCATCCACATTGGAAGGATTGACACATATTAAACACACACGATTGTGGGGGGGGGGGGGGCGCAAAAGAAAATCGAGAGGATAGCCGGAGAAGGGGAAGCTAAAGGAAGGGGGACGGGCGCGAGAATCTAAGTTTCCACTAGGCAGAAAAGAAGGTTGGAACGCAGGGGAGTTCTTGCCTGTTCTTCTACTTCACGCCGTGAGAATAAGGTAAATTGAAACTTTACTCATGCAAGACCAGGAGGGAGAACAGCGAAAGCGCTCATATATTAACAAGGACCAGAAAAAGAGAAAATAAAAGGGCGTTCTTTCAGTGATAAAAAAGTCGCAGGAGGATGAGCATGAACAACAGAAGGTTGGACTCGAAAACGGCGTAAAAAACCAGTCTCGAACGGGCGATAGGAGGGGGCGATTATAGGCCTCCATGCTGCAGGGGAAAGGAAACAAAACGACTATTCATAAAACCACCCTTCGGGATGAGGATAACCACTAGGGGAGGGCTAAATGGGAAGAGACGACTGGGGGCTGGTGAAATTCACCACCGGAGCCCGAAAATCTGGACTTCAAGGGAACAATCCCTAAGAGTAAAAAAAAAAATCAGAACCTTCTCCGGAGGGCAAAGCTCGGTCAAAAGGTACTCTGTCGGGGGGGGGCACCGGGGGAAAAAAGGGAGAGAGCATCCTGGGTTACTAACTTGGGGCACGTGTCGAGGAGGAGCCCGGGGACTGATCCTTCTCAGAGAAGAAGTTCCCCGTCAAAACGGCGCACAGGAGTCGTAAGGGAGGTTCATGGGCGCCGTCGATTGGATCCAGGACCAGGAGTCATTCCGGGCTTTGAACAACATCAGAACGACGGAGGTTTCGAAAAAAGACTATCGAGGAGGGTCAGAAAGCGTTGACGCAAGGGGAAAGAGTCCTCGTTTCTAACTGGGATGGTGGAACAGGAGGAAAGGGAAAAAATGAGCGTAAAAGACGCAGCAGCGGGGTCGCAAAACGCGGCTACGGGGGGGGGGAAGCAAAAACTGCTCCGACCCGGAACTCAAAGCGGGAATACGGGGGAAAAATGCACAATGACCTATTGAAACAAACGATCCGATGAGGGCTGCGAGCCGGGAGGAGAAGCGGAAGGGAAAAATCCGTGCTATACGAATACGCTCCCCAAGGTTACGGAGCGGGAGGAGGGGAGAAGAGTTAGATTGAATCGTCATCCGAATAACTCCTGAATTTACTCGAGCGGTCTGCGGAAAAAACAGGGGGGTCCTACGAAGATAAAGGGGGGTGGCTCCACAGTCGGCTGCTCATTACAATAATTTTAGGGAGGGCAAGACGGCTGCGCCCTTGGAAAACTGCGACTGTCGCCCCAAGAAACCCATCGTCCGGAAGCCCGGGGACCACGAGCAGTGCATACGGCCTAGGCTGAGGCCCGCGCACCAGAAACGCTTGCGGGATCCCCTTGAATCTTTCAAAACACGGAGGCGCGGACCATCAAAGAAGACACGTCACAGCGCCTCGGTGATGATCTCGATTTTTAGGGGAGGGGGGAAGATGACAAAACTACGTCACACCGGCCTTGCTCGGGACACGATCGCATAGAACGAGAAGTAAGAGGAGAAGTGGCAAACACCCCCCCATTCACTTACGACTAAAAGCGGGGGGAAAGAAGGGGAAAGGGGGGGGGGAGGAAAGGGGGCTCCAGGGGGGATGGCAGCGGCTTCGACGGGAAGATAAAAAGTTCTTGAAACAAGGAAATACTCGGGGGGAAAAAAAAGGGGGGAGGCAGGGCAAACATTAATGAAGAGCTAACTATATAAGGAGATGAGGAAAACTATAAAGAAGGGGTCTGAAAGCGAGCAAAAAGGAAAACAGAAACATATCTGGGAGGGGGGCGGGAGGACTGCTCAACCTCCGAGGGGTCTCCGTACCAAAAAACTACGCGGGTCCTCGGTCATCGGAAAGTCAAATCAACAAAAACAAGACCGACGAAAAACCCACGCAATCGCGGTTGGAAAGAGAAGGGAGAAGAGGTGAAAGGGAACCTTTTTCACTGCTGAGGGGTGGGGGGGAAGTAAAAACGTTGTGAAGGGTCGCTTCTGAGCCCTCGCCTCCTACCGGGAAAAAAAGCCTGGAAAAAAACTGCATCAGGCCAGCTCATGTAGAAAAACATCCTATCTCTGGGGAGTTGCTTTGTGGAACAGGTGATAAAGAAGGGTTTGATACTTAGTCGGAGGATCTGCAGAAAACTATGAAGTCCGAAGGAACGACTCGAAGGGGGGGGGATTCTGGGGGGGAATGAGAACGATAATCAGGAAAGTCAAACTGTAACATCGAGGAAAAAGCGGAGGAGAAAGAGAATTAGAAAAGGGGAAAGTGATAGCCGGAACCTAAGAGCACCTCAGTTATTTCGCAGGGCAAGAAGCCAGGGATCGTGCATTCACTTTACCGTGAAAGCCTATACACGCCGCATGAGCGCGCCGTTTTAGCTGGAGCCCGCGTAGGAGACTGCAGAGGGACTCTTAAACGGCAAATCAACGGTTCACTGACTAGGAAAGGTCAGAGAGAAAAGCCGTCACCTCTTGACGCGCGGAGGAAACCATCCGGTCGAAAGGGGAGCAACGAAAAAAGTAAAATGGAAGGACGCGAACCGGGTAGGGCATCAGGAAACGAGAAGCAAGCAGAAGGGTAAAAGATTCACCCCGATGGGAAGATGTTCGGAGGGGGAGGAGAAGAATGGGCCTTCGAATCAACAAAAACAATAGGGATGATAGAGAGAGTGGGCCCAGGAGAAGCGGAAGATCAGAGAGAAAGAGATCTGGGAAAAGTCTATTGGGGGCGGGGCCGTCGATGGGCGTGAGGTGAAAATAAGCCCTTGCTCTGCTCCATGGAGTCCATGGGGACGCTACCTATAAGCTAACGTACATGCGTGTCCATAGAAGAAAGGAGAGAAAGCGGGAATAGAATCGCGACGTGAGGGAAAAGGTAGTGCACACACTAAAGGGGTCTCTCCTAAAGAAATTACCGGGGATCCTCAGAAAAGCGCCGAAAAGGAGGCGTAAACTTTGTGAGAGGAAAGGATAAAAATCCCAAAGCAGGGAAGGTCTAGAAAAAGAGGCAGGGGCTGTGAGAAAAGAAAGGTGAAGAGAGCACCTGCCTTGGGAGAACGGTCCGGACTATCTCGTATCCCCAGTGCCAGTCTCTGAGCCTCCGGTTAAGGAGGGGAGAAAGGGACAGCTAAAAAAAAAAAAAGGGACACGACCGCGTCGGAGGAGCCTTCTCGTTCGGGAAAGATCTCGAGCGGGGGGCGGGAGGAACCCGGGTCTTGTAGAATTTTAAAAAGAAAACCACCGCAAAAAAGGAAATCTGGGATGATGCGAGGGGGAGCCGGAAGGAGACCGCCGCATGGAATTTGACGCGTGAGTCGATGGCCAGCTAGGAGGCCAATGAGAAGCCAAAACGCTACAGTCCACAAGGAAAGGTCAAAAGGTCGAAACTAGGCGCGCGGGGAAACGGCATAAGGCATCCGCGGCGGAGGTGCGTGTTGGTTGGGGGTGAGATTTTGGTATGACTTAAGGAAGGGAAACGCGTCTGGGGGGGAGGGGTCTACAGGGACGGCGCCAGCGCAGCAGGGTGCGAAGGGTTTGTGGGGCCGTTGTGAACTCGCCGGAGGGACCACCGAGTAGAGAATCGTCAAGCATAAGTGATATACGTAGGGCGCGTCCGAAAAAAGGACGCGCCTCGCTGCGAAAAAGGTCTTTCCTGTGAAAGAAATCCGGTATCCGGACCACCGGAGAAGAAGGTAATGCCGAGACATGACCATTCCGGCGCATCAGGGGTACGCGGGGAAGGGGGGAAGTTTGGGGTCAAAAAAGAAAAAGCTCTGCGCGGAAACGCGTTAGCCGAAGTTGAGGGTCGAGGGGAAAGGAAGGAAACAATAAAGAAGGGGACACCCGCGGTCCCGGCAATCTTGAAGGAAGGGTCACAAAGACGGCGAACACAGGAAAAGGGTAGCGCAGGGGAAAAGAATTGAGTGCCGTTGAAGCCCTCGATTGTCAACCGTCACTGGGACGGGGGGAGTCATGAAGGAGGGAGAAAAAAAAGGGACGGCGGAGGTCAAAACTGCAAAAAATGAGTGTCTTAGAGAGAGCCGTCCAGCAACGGGGGGGGAAAAAAAACATGGAAAGGGGGGCCTGGGTAAAATAAAAGAGGGGCAGGTGCGAAGCATAAAAAAGATCTTATCAAAGGAAGAGGGACCTAGGATACAAGTGATGAATCGCCTCGGGAAAAAAAAGGGGAGTCTAAGGAAAAAGTCCAATAACAGCGGGAACGAATGCTCCGGGAAAGTGAGCCTTGTTCGGTTTGAAATCTTCGCAGGGTCCGTAGTCGAGTTGGGCTGTCGGCTGATCCGCAGGAGGAGAGAAAAAAGTGATAAAGGGGGGGGCAGACCCGGCTGCAGCGGAACTCATCAACAGTTTCCATAAATTGAACATGAAAATAATCCCAGGGGGAATATCGGGAAGAAAGGAGGTCAAATCTCCCGAAGCTACAGTTTCGAAAACATCGCCGGAGTGTTAAAGATCCGTAAAAGGAAAGACTGTCGGGGGGGAAAAGCGACGCGCGAACCGCAGGAGACAATCGGTTCAGAAGGGGTCTTTGCGGTGCACGCAGAGTTCAAAGAAAACATGGATCCAACTTAGACGCGAAAAAAAAGGGGACGGGGGGAAAACATCGTCTTATTCGCTGCACATGCGCCTTCCAAAGCCTAAGGAGGCTAAGTGGCTCATCCTTGCCGAGCAAACGGAAAGAGAGGAGTCTGAAGGGGTGGGGAAGGTTTAACTCGCCGGCGAAGGGGTGAAGGCGCTATGACATTCGTAATCCCGCTGCTCGCGGAACGTAAAAGAAAAGCCAGTGAGATGACATAGGAGTTCTTCCTCCTTCGAAACGGGAAGCAGATAAAAAGGCGAGCTTCATAAAAAGAAGGGGGGGGGGGTACAACATGAAAAAGATGAAAGGGGCAGGGGCTGTAAAACATAGGGGGGCGGAAGGAGGATGCACAGGAAGGTAGAACTTCGGAGTATCTGGTCAAAGAAGGGGGCATCTAGGCATCGTTGGGGTAGTGGTCCAGGAGTTCAATGTTAAGGAAAATGCAAAATATGCGCCCTGAGGGAGACGAAGGGGAAGGCGTTGAGAAAAACAGAAAAAGGAGTGAAAACAAGAGAGCACCTCGGATTGCGCGTGGGAAGGGGCGCTCTAAGAAACGCCTGACCTCGGCATCTAAAGGGGGGGGGGGGGGGGGGGGCCCACCGGGACTACAAAGGGGGACTCGCGAATCGCGTGCGGAAAACCACACCATTCCGGTACTGTGAAGAAGGAAAAAAGTGGTCTTCGGGGGCGGGGCTCTAAGGAGGTCACATAAAAGCGGAGGAGTCAGAGAGGGGAAGAACATAGAAAAACCAGAAGACTCTGCAGGGGGAAAAAAGGCCCACGTCAGCCGGGTGGGTTTCCGATGAAGATAGATGACGAGAGGGGCTGACTTGGGAGACGAAAATCACGCGACCTTTTCAAAATCTCAAAGAGCAATTAAAAGAGGAGTCGAGTTTAGAGGAGAAAAGAGACGCGAGAGGAAGGTGAGGAGGGAGGGGGCAGATATGGCGACTTATCGCGAAAAAACAAAAAAAAAAAGAGGAGGGTAAAAGAGAGAGATAAGGTCTGACAAATAGCCGGACAATAACTCTACTAACAAAGCTTCTGCATCAGGGTCACCTAAAACTCTCAACGGTAAAAGAGGGCGTTTCCAGGGAGAGGGAGGGAGAACGCACGAAGAAATCCAAGGGAAAGGACATCGAGATGCCATTGAATACAACACAGGGGAGAAAGGCAGGGCTCAAGCAATCTTCTGGAGGGGAAGACGGCTGACTATTACAATGAAACGAAGAAAGGGAAGGCGGTCTTGAAAAGAAGGGCAAAAATAAGGAAAGCACACGATGCAGGATTTCAAACAGAAGTGAAACCCAAAAAGGTGGGGGGGGATCACGCCGAGCAGAATAAGAGGGAACGAAGGGACGACGGAGAGGGGCGCGAGAAGCACCGGTTGGGTTCCCTAAAATAATGCTGAGACAAGAGATTTTCCCGAGGGCTTTTTAAAAAAAAGCGAAAGTGCGCACTACGGGAAAGCGCCGCACGGGCACACGGTTACTTCCGTAATAAGGAAAAAAAAAGATAAAAGGGTAGCGCCGCTAAAGAGGACCAGGGGTGAAAAGAGACTAAAAGGTTCCGAGGTCTGAACGTGAGGGATGTGCGCCTCACGTTCCGCTTGCTGCTGGAAAAAGAAATACCAAACCTCCCGGAGAAAAACGAAGGGGGGAAAACTAGGTAAAAAGGGACAACCAGCACAAGGGCCTGGGCCGCTGAGTCGTGAGAGACGGGGCCATGAACGGCGCAATGGGCTGACGCCTATGGTCTACACCTGAGGAAGAACGCAAAGTACGAGAGCGTTACGCACCGGAGAGGCGAATTCACCACAAACTGATCGGCAGACAATGAAAGAGAATGAAGAAAAAGAACAGGTCTCTAGTAAAGAACTCACCGTTGCAGAGGAGGGGATTGGGGTTAAGGAAGGAAGGGGTTGCGAATCCTGGGCGGAAGAAGACGTGGTGGGCGTCTCGGGGAAACAAAGGTCTCGCGAGGAAGACCTGCCAGTTCCCGGACACTACAAGAAGGGAAGTAAGGAATGCGGAAAGCAGGGGAATCACCCCACGGCGTCCAGGCAGGGACTTTCTCATCCAAGGCGGTGCGGAAAAAAAACGTAAAGGAGGCCTCTTGATCGAGGGACGGTAGGGCAGAAGAGGGGACCAATAATAGGGAGGACTAAGCTAAATCTTGAGGAAAAGCAAAAAGTGGAAACGTACTCGCATCAGAGGGGGTCCGAAGAGGAGAGAAAAAAGGGGGGGGGGGAAGACAAAAGGCGTCCGACAAGAGGAAGCAAAAAGCGAATACTGACCTCAACGACTATAGTCTCACCCCTTGAGAAAATGGAAGGGCGGAAGGTTCAGAATTCGATTAAGCGGTCTACTGGGGAGGGGAGAAAGCAAGACTTCCGAACCGGGTAAGGGGGGGGAGTGGGGAGCGTGATATCTTCAGCGTCCAACGAAAGGCAACTAAAAAAGGCGAGAATCGTGGTCCAGGCGGAAAAACAAACGACGTTGTCATGAAAGCGGGAAAATCGAGAAAAGGTTTTTAAACCAACGAGGGGTAGTAATCCTAGCGATCTCGGGACATTATGGGGAAGCAATTTCCATACTATTAGAAAGGGACGCAAGAAGGGAAAAGGGGGAGCCAAAAAAACCGCCGAAGGGGGGTGACAAAAAAGACGTGCTCAAGGAACTTCATCGCGCTACATAAAATACATCAAAGGCGTTACTCCGTCCCCACAGAAGTCGCGGAAAAATCAATACATCACAGAGCGCTGACGGGAAGAAGAGGGAGGAGTAAGGCCGTGCGAGGAAAAAAGAGTCACAAAAGGGGAGGACGGCGAAGGGTCGGCGCGAGAAAGAAAAGGACGGAGGAAAAGAGAGTCACCCTAATACCGCGGACCCCAAAGAGGAGGGGGAAAGGTCAGACTTGGGCTCTGACTGGAAAAGGTCTTACGGCCTTCTTCAAAACGAAGTCCATAAACAAAAATGGAGGGAGAACATGGAATAAGCCGCGAGAGGAGCGGGCAAGGAAAGGGCCGGAATACCGTCTAAAGGACGTTCTAGGAAGGAAAATGCGGGGGTGTACAACGTGGCGTGGTCAGCCTACACCAAAAATAAGCGAAAGGCTTCCGGGAGAAAAAAGCTCGGGGGACGAATCGACCATACGCGGGCCTACATTATCACCGTATCAAAACACACAACAAAAATCCAACGACGGATCCCGGGCGGAAGGAACGGACTCCTAGGAAAAAAAGGAAAAATTAGACGGAGGGGGGGATGGAGGCTGTTAATTTCTCTTCTCTCCCGCATAGAAGATGACCTAAGCGGGAACAACAGGGTGCCTTGAGAAGAAGTGTTAAGGAGCTGGGTAGCAATCAGCCAAAGGCAGAACCGTGTTGCAGTGACTTTTGGCATTTTACCATGTGGAAAAAAAGGGGGTCGAGCGGATCCATCTGGCAGAACGAGAAAGATCCTAACGAAACGCTTCGTGGATTTCTTGAATCCTGGGAAAATGATACCTCTATCCGCGTCACAAAGAACAGGCGGTCCGGATAAAGTACTGGGAACCAGTTATAGAAGCTCTTACGTAGAAAAAATGCAGGGGGGAGGCACCGACTCTCACACCGTCTAGAATCGCACCCGTGGTCGGTGATGTGAAAACTCCAAAAGGATCAGTCCTAATGTGAGTGAAAAGAGAGGCGGTGAAAGAGAATCTCAGGGTCTACTCTATTAAGTGCGACCTTCTAGGCGGGTTAAAGGAGAGATGAGCATCTTCTAGAAAGCGGAGAAGGGGGAAATCCTTAGAGATAGGTGGACTTCCGCAGGGTCCGGCACACGTCACTCAATACGACTCTAACTTATCCTCTGCCAAACTAAGGAAGGGAAGGGAAATGCATGAAATAATCTGTCACCAACCAACTAGGTAGCGATTCGAGCGTATCAGACGGGGTCCGTAGGAAATAGCGACTCAACAACCTTAATGATTAATTAAAGAATAGAGAGAGGGGAAGAAGATGAAAGAGGAGAGGGTAGTAATGAATCGAGACATAAATCTGGTGTTGGAACGATTGGTGCGAACTGAGGAAAGGGTCTTTTTCAAGGGCGAGTTGAAAAGAAGGGCAAGGCCATGGTGAACGAAAGGGTGCCGGAAGATGAGAAGTCATCGCGAAGCGTGTCAAAGGAATGGCTCAGAGAGGGAGGAATCCCATAGGAAGGGAGGGGTGAGGAGTCGCCGGCAAAAAAGGGCACCGTTCGTACTTTTGGGAGGGATCGGCAGCGCGACGACTTAGGAGGGAGAGGTGGGAAAAAAAAGCACGACCTCCCTGAGGGCCGTCGAAATCGCCTTATGTGAGATGGTCGGGAAAGAGGAAAGCAATCGGGGCGACGTAAGACGAGATCAGGGGGCAAGACTGAAAGAAAACGCCGAGGAAAGTAAAGAGCCGGTACCAGAGACCCGCGAGGTTAAGAGGGGGAGTAGGAAGTTAGTGAGGAAACTCTCGGGACGGCGACACGGAGGAGCCGGGGTTTAAAAAAAAAAACACGAACGTCAGATTGGAGGAGAACTCAAGGCCATTGAGGCGTCGGAACAGGCGGGGGGGGGACAGGAGGCGACTCGAACAGAAAACGCGAGACAGCGAAAAAAAATCAAAGGAAGTCAGCCAGTCAAAAAGAAAAAGGAAGAAAAATGTGAACCAGGTGTCGGAATCGTAGCGGCGATGTGCACGGTGCACTATTCGCGAGGCGGTCGGGTGTTTGGGTGATCTGGTATGAATGAAACCGCAGTCTGGAGGAGGTCTAAAAAAGGCTCGCGCAGCGCGCAAGTCTAGGGTTGGGGGTTCAAAAAAATGTTGCATAGGGCGCGCTGAACCGCGGTCGAATCTCGAAATGCAGCTCTGAGAGAGTATTGGAGAGGGGAGGCAGGCCAAAAAAAAAAATGCTAAAGACGGAGGACGTGAGCAGAAAAGGATTTTTACGCCGCCCATTAGCATGAAAAAGTAGAAAGACATGGTGCCCTTCGAAGGGGGGGGGGGGACAATCCGGTACGGTGACCGCAGGAAGAAGAAGGATCGGCCCTGCAGAGGAAGGGGGGAAGCTGGTAGCCGAAGACGGTGTGACGGTGGGAGTCCACGCGAAAAAAAGAAGATCGATCACTGAGAATGAAGTCATCCTCCTCTGTGGGAAGAGGAAAGGGAAAAATCGGGCAGGGTCCGGCGTACACGAGGAAAGGGGAGTGAGGGGAGCTTATGTCAGGGGGCACTTCACCGCGCCTTGGAACCGGATGCTCGAGTATCCTTTTATACATTGTTACAAGGTCTTCCATAAGGGGGGACACTGAAAAAATGAGAGGTCACTTCTAAAAAGGAAAGAAGTGTTACAAAGGGGGGAGGGGTTAACAGATTCCTAAAGGGTCAAGACAAGGCGTACCTTTAGTCCCGGAGTTGGAAGAAGGAAGGACTCATTAAGGAGAAAAAGCCCTCGAACGAACACGGGGAGGACGTAGGCTCCGAAAACTGCTCACTGTAATAAGAAAGGACTGCAGGGTCTCCCTGCCTGTCTTTGAATCATCGAAATGGGGCGGGAAGTAGTCAAGGGGGGCGGGAGGAGTCGTGGACTGGTCGATCCCCACCGGGAGAATGCGAACACTGCGGGCGGGAAGCACGTTGCTTGCCTCCCGAGAAAAAAGTGAAAAGCAAATCAAATGGGAGAGAGAGGGGGAAACGGCATCTCCAAGGACTGGGGGGACGGGTAGAAAACGCTCCTGGGTGTTAATACGCCGGCCTAAGGGGGGGGGGCGGTGAGCAAAAGCGACGGCGAAACTCAAAAAAAAGGAAACTTCTTTCTCTCGGGAAATGTTGTGCAGGAGGAATCAGAGATTGGATCAGAAACTTGCTAGAGACTCCCCAAAGTTAGGCCGCCCATGGGAAAAGAAACATTCTTGCCGGTTCCAATCCGACGAGGCTCCGTGGGTCTTCCTTTCCTAGGCTGGGCGAGGTCAAATTCTTCTGTTTGCGAGCCGAGAGCACCGGAGACGGGGGGTGATCTGAAGAGCGCGTAAAAGAAGCTCGCCGGGCGTCAAAAGCAACGCAACGAGACAGAAGGTGAACGCTGCTAAGTACTCAAACTGTGCTGCGAAAATAAAAGAGCCCGTCGATTCAGGGGAAGGCGCGCTTGGGGGGAAGAAGGGGGGAGAAAAGGTCAACATCAGTTAAAAAAGGGGGAATCACCAGGAAAGGAGGCAAAAAAGTTCAAAGACCATGGAAGATGGGTGTGCAAGGACATGTCATCTCGGATCAGGACGTTAAAGTATAAAGGGAAAGGGCAAAAAGGGGAAGAATTCCCGAGGCGCACAGGCGGCCGCGGCCTGGGGGCCGATGAACCTCTGTAACAAGAGCGTGGTGGCCTCTTATTTATCGTTTAAAAAGGGTTATCAGAGGAAAGGACAGCAGAATCAAACCCTAGGAACAAACGTAATCGAGAGGGGCGGCGTTCAGCGCCCAAAACCGGGTCACAGAAAAGGGGAAAAGACCGTGCGAGGTGGATTGATCTCTGGTGGACGGGGTGGATAAGTACGGGTCTAAAAAA
>Ga0179593_1477334_pt1 | contig 11580 bp, 16 predicted proteins | sample CZODoug2_1_08_16_FD_185931 | JGI IMG/M metagenome (GOLD analysis project Ga0179593, IMG submission 185931) | Vadose zone soil fungal communities from Angelo Coast Range Reserve, California, USA - CZODoug2_1_08_16fungal (PacBio error correction) | ecosystem: Environmental > Terrestrial > Soil >...
AGACTGTTTTAAGATACAGTGAATAGTCCTACACCTAGGGAGGTGGTTTCGATGAAATGTACACAGACGGAAAAGGCCTGCCGCGTCTGGGGGAGGGGAAAAAGATTCCGAGTCCATAACAGCGCGTAGGTTGGGGCGGAGAATGGAAGAAGAAATCGCCTGTTTAACATGAAGTTTCCCTCTTCGTTAGAAAGGGGAAAAAAGGAATCCGGCGTGTCGCTCTGGGGGGTCGGAAAGAGCGCGGTTCAGAGGGTAAATTGACGGTGGGGTGCTCTATTCAGTCGGAACTGTGCGTGCAAATCATCAATCAGGGGGGGGAGTTCTCACTGTTAGGAAGTGAAAGACTCTCACACAGTGGAGTAGGGGGTTATGATATCCAAAGTAGGTCGAGCAACCCTGCAAGGGGACAGTCCTGGGGTGCTAAAGCTTAACTATTCTATAAAAGAGGAAGGGGGAATAGAGGTAGCTTCGAGGCACCCCAGGGGCGTTGGGGGGGATTTTGTTGAGTGAGGGTCAAAAGGGGCGGTTCGAGGCTGAGATGAGGGAAAAAGGGATCAGGGTGCATATCAAAAAATCTGGAAGCAGCCTCTTTCTTGTCCTAAAGGAATATCCTCTATTTAATAAGATGAACTTTCTTAAAGCATTCAAACCGGCGGGCAAGAGGGGCGATAGGGTCAAAAGTGTCGACAAACGAAACGCTACATGCGCTTCGTTGGAGGGGCGGGGAACGGTTGGTGGGACCAAATTTTCACCATAGCAGAGCCAAAAGAGGAAATCGCGGGGGGACGAAACCAGAATGTTGACCTGACATGTGAAGATAAGGGCAGGGGAACGGAGCGGGGAAAGGATCTTAAATACTCCACCTACATGTAAAGCTCTTTCGGCGGCCAAGACACAGAGTGGCAAAAATAATCAAAAAGTGGCGCAAGGAACGGGGAATCCCTTAATAAAAGGGTTCAGGAAAGAACGGACGAGTCGATGGGAGAACTTCCTTTAAAAAAGGGAAAAGGAAGAGATCAAGAAAACACCGGATGGGATTACGGAAGGAGAGCCATTCAGAAAAGGGGGGAAGCTGAGGAGTAGGATGATACGGGAACGAGTATGCGGAATAACAGGAACTCCGATGAGAGGAAAAGTCGTTTTTTCTACAATAGACCTGTAGGGAAAATTGGGGGAGTCAGGACAGAGGGGTGACCGAATCGCAGCTCCAGAAAGAACCGAGTGATCTTCGAAAACAGTGAGTAAAGGGAGTACACGGGCTGATTTAACCTAGGTACAGGGGGGGGGGGCAGGCGGCTATGTTTCTCTACAATATCCGACAAAACCAGTAAAGACCAGAAGTAGCTGGTGCGAAGCTATCTGGGGAGAAAGGGGGGAACATGTAACGAGGCACCTTCGATAGGGAAGATGAAAAGGTAAGGGTTCTTCGCTTAGTTAGCTCATAACGGTCCATCCTGCCATAGACCCCTATATCGGGAGGGAGGGGTCATTCGTCGCACCCTCCAAGGTTGACGTCTAGCTGAGCGACCGGCGGAAATTACATAAGCCCAAATTCAAAAAAGTGGGGTGACTCGACGCACGGGGAAAGAAAAAAAAAAATATGGAAAAAAGTCAGGGGAAACGAAGACTTTCAGGCGAAAGAAACCAAGAAGGAAAAAAAGTGCTGGTGTCGCAATACCCATCGGGATGGAGGTAGAAAAAAAGACACAGTCTCAGAAGGGGATGGCGACCGAGAGAAACAGCGACGAGTGATGTGAAGAAAAGCGTCTCTGACGAAAAAAGACGAATTCGAAAAACTAGTTGTCAACATCCACTGGAGGAAAAAGTCTCGAAAATTAAAATAGTTTTGGGGTGTTCCACTCTAAGACCAGGGAAAAGATATTAAACGGTACGTCCAAATCTGGGTCTGATGAAATCAATAAATAATGAGGGATCTAGGTGCCGAGAAAACTTCAAAGACGTCATTGCGGCGTCAAGGTGCAGAAAAAACATTTAAGCGGGAAACAAGAGAAAGCGGTAGGACGATTCCCACTATCGGAAAAGAGCGTTACGACACGATTCTAGCGGAAAACTAGGGGGTTCACGATGGGTGAACGGAAGGGTCAATAATGCGCGCCGCACCTTAGCTTCTTGCATATTCTCTTGGGGATGATGGGATTTATAACATTGGTGGAAGTGCTTGTTCCCAATTAGTGTGTGCAACGCAAAGGAGGGGACTTGGAGCGTAAATCCCGGAAAAACTTTGAGGTAATGAGTCGTGTGGGAGGGATCGGGAGGGCAGCAATCATCTGACACTGGTGGCAGCTCAGCGACTTGCAAACCTGAAGGAGGGAAGAAAATATAGACGTCGCCCGAGATCAAACAGGTGAAGCCAGGGGTGAAGGGTGTACCGCCAACGAGTACGGGACTTGTTTCCAGGCGGCGGAAAAGTTGCAGGGGGCTGAGAAACACTACCTCTTCGATCCCGCACGTGAAACCGGGGGACATCAAGTGGCAGCGACTGATTCGTATGAGGGCGTCATCCTCTGCGTAAAGGATGGGAAAAGTTGTTTTATTGAAGATCGCTTTGAACGCCCTCCGCGCGGAAGACTGCTGAGGGGGTGCGCTCTGGGTGAGAAAAAAGCCCTTCCCATTCGAGGGTCAACGCGCGGGGAAAGAGGTCACAGACCAAGTAGAATCGGACCGACCACAGGTTAAAACGGCGAGGAGTAGGTAAAAAAAGGAGGGAGGAGAAGATAGATACCGACGCTTCCTCGAGTAAAACAAGAAGGTTGGGGACGTTTGTGGCCGATTCGGAACTTGTGGGCGAGGACGAGCGTTGACCCAAAATAATGGGACCGGGAAAACGAGAGCAACTTGGAAAATGGAAAGGGTCGGGAAAGCACTGCAGTACTTTTCCAAGAGAAGGGGGCGGTCAACGTGGTGGGAATCTCAAGAAAAAAGGGTGCCCTCGTAAGGGGAGAGGGGATTAAGAATCATAAAACAAAAAGGGTCCAGGATTCGGAGGCCCCGCGAGATGAACAAACGTCCCCGGTTATCACATCTAAGGTGTCTCCCTCATTTGGGGGGAAGAATTCAAGCGGGGGGAAAAGAGGGGAGGGAGCACCCGGTCAACAGGGTCATCGGCCAAGATTTGCAACTTGGGGATCGAGGGCGACGGCAATGGGAGCACTCAAGGGAAGGGCATAATCGAGAAGGGCTACTTCAACCAAGGGGCGCTGAATTGGACTCGCAGTAAGGAAAGAACTAACTGAACAAAAAAAAAGGGGGCAGGTGGCCTGCTGGAAGTCGAATGAGGACTTATCAGTTTCACCGCATCATTAAAAAAACTGCTACCCGCCAGTGCTGGAAAAAAGGTAACTGGTAGCATACCAGAAACGAAACTGAGTTCCCTCTAACTTTTTCAAGGGGGGAGTTCGCCTTGCTCCTACTCTAACCTTAGGGGACCAACAAAGGGGGGGGGGCGTCGCGGCCGCTTGAAAGGAAAAAAATGGTGGGCGAGAGTGGTCCTAAAAACCGCGGGAGAAAGGTGTGGCAAAGGAAACTCGGAAAGGACGGTCGCGATCCTGCAGATGCTGATTTTAACTCAGGGGAGCGAGTCACAGCAGGGTGGGGTGGGGGAGTGAAACGCAGCAACAAATCCTCTGGGGTAGGGACCCGATGGAATTGCGGCCGCGTGCAGCTCGGGGGGGGGGGAACTCAATTTTAAGAGGGGGGGCCGTTAACAGACGGTAAGTGCCAAATAACGGAGTCCAGCGCTGCGAGATCTACAAAAGAGTCGTATCGAATTGGGAGGAACTCGCCCATGAAGGGAGGGGCTCTTGGTGAGATCGAAGAAATGGGAGTTCCAAACAAGGGGCACTACGGGGAGAAAAAATGCTCATGAAATAGAGGTCTAAGGAAAGACGTCGAAGCACAAAAAGCGGTGGGGGGGAGGGGGGATGATAATTGGGGGGAGGTCTCAGAACGATCAACCGAAAGGGGGTTGCGAACTCAGAAACAGGGACATCACTTATTTAGAAAATTTACTCTCTTGAATAGATAATCTATTCAAGAAAAAAAACGCGAAGAAAAGTTCATTCAGACAGGAATGATAAAATCTCCTTGCCGCAAAAAATTTAAATTTGGGCTACAAACAGGTCGGAGAAAAAAGTGTCTATCTCTTCAAACCCAGGAAGGACTTTGTGGGCTTTAACGTTTTGTGGGGAGGGGGGTTGTCCCTGCTCTGTCGACAAGAAGAGGCAACCGAAAACGATGTTAAGGGAGGGGGGGGGGGGAGAGAATGGAACGTCATTGGATAAGAATTTAGTCGTAGTCATGATTCTCGGAAAAGGATAGTCCAGACCTCGAAACACACAGGAAAGTGAATGTATGTCAAAAGACCAAAGGAATAAATCGCCGAGGAGGTGAGCTAACCAATGGAAGAGGACGGGCCTACATTCAAAAGGATTGGGAGAGGGGGCAGGATAGAATGTCATCGAGAAAAAAAGTATTGAGGAAATATTATATTCTGAGAGAAAGAAGTAGTCTTTCAAAGTCATTGTTGGTAAGGGGAGAATACGGGGGGAATGGCGGACGCGGGGCCTGTAGAAAAAAAGAAGAGATTGTACGGCAATTCTTTTCTTGGAAAAGAGAACCCGCTGCTTAGAAAAAGGAGGGGGGGGGTGTCATAGCTTGAAAAGCGCAAAGGAGACGAATACCCTTTATCTTCGATTCCTGAAAAAGGAAAGGGATTGAGTCACAAAGTCGTGGAAGATAAAGGTGTGCGTTCCTGGCGGTTATTCGACAAAGCAAACAATACCCCACAGCAAGGCTGGCCGATACTATCGATTTAGCAAAAGGGTGGAGGAAAAAAATGTAACGACAGGACCGAGATAGTCAGAATTGGATGTATGAATCTTCCCTCTGAAAGGAGGGGGAACGAGCAGTATCTAGAGCTCGGGCTTAAATATAAACACGAAGGCGGGAGTTCGATGTTCCTTCTCACCAATGTGTCCTGGAAGGAGAGGGTCGCTCGAGGGCCCTAATTATCATCACCAAAAGAGGCTTTTGGGTCTAGGAGAGAGTTAAAGATCTATTAAACTCTTTGGCAGGGGACAAGGGATTCATTAAAATTTCTTGAGGGAAAGTCCCATCCTTGAGGGAGCTACCAAAAAGCACAGGGGGGGCGAAATTTTTATGGAAGCGTCATCGAGTCAAAAGAAGTCTGTATGTTCGAGGGGAGGCGAAGCGCCCTGACCGAAGAGAAAAAAGAAAACGAAGTATGTACAACTAAGCAAACTACGCGCTGACGAATTCAACCCAGGAAAAGGCAAGATATGCCCGAGGCAGAAGAAAAAGAGGAACTTAAAAAAACGGATGCCCTTCGATCAGAACGATGTACTCGTGGGGGGAAGGTCCCGCTCAATTCAGAAGGGGGAGGGATGGAAATCGGTGCCTTAAGGGAAGAGGAAAAAATTCTGGGGAGACTGGGGTGCCACTATCTCCACCAGTAGCTTGGAAGACGGTCTATCTGAGGAAGGTAAAAATGGTGTTCACGAAAGTAGGAGGTTCAAAGCAAAGGTACATCGGGGGGGATCGTTATCTTTGTCCGAAGGGGGAGGGGGGTGGGTTATGTATAGGTAAAAAGGTACAATCCAGTCAATTCTTTTTTGAAAAAACATCATTAGGCATGTTGGATCAAAAGGTACACGTGAAGGGTTAATATAATTCGGGTGGCAGTGACGCTGAGGTCCACATCATACACGGGGAGGGGGGGAAAGAAAATGGGGAGACTTGCAGGCGTACTGTCAACATTTTCGAAAGGACCACCAAAGTCATTTGGACTAATGACCAGGGCGTATCCCGACACGGGATATATCTGCGCGGGGAAAGGGGTCCTTCAATGGGACGGGCACAGCCTCGATCGGGTGATACCTGGACACCTTATTTTGATCTTCCTCATCGCCTTAAATGCTATGCGGGGAAGAGATAAGCTCGCAGATAAGGAGAACCCGGTTGGAAAACCTCATGGCGAAAACCGAGAACGGCTCTTAAAGGGGGTTGCAGTGCTTGAAACTACGCAGCGGGGGCAGAGACTGTGTCTCCGGAAATAGCGTTGGGGTAACTCCTTTCCGTAAGGGGAAAAAAAGCAAGAAATCTCCACCACACACACCGAGGGGGGGAAAACGGCGATTAAGCGGAAAGGGTAGAATCAGAAAAAACAAACAACTGAGGGTATGAAGGGGGGCGGTCGTCTCTCCTTTGGTAACATACCGCGGGGGGGGGCGGGGGCAGATTCTACTTTGGGGGCCAATTAAAGAGGACAATACCCTCGAATTTAAGTGGCAAAAGGGCACGGCAACAAACAAAAAAAAAAAAAGTAGGCAGCACTGCGTCAGGGGGGAAAACAGTTCCTGCTTGTTAAAAGAGATAGCGCAGACCCCAAAAAAGGAGAAGGGCATTCTAATAAAAATATGTACTAGAATCGCCATGTCAGTCGCATTCAAGAGGGAGAAGGATGGGAATTGTGGACAAGTCATAAGACTTCATGGGAATAATTCAAAGCCGAGATTCTACGGGGGGGCGGGAAAATAACAGGCGGGGGGAATCGGGTCCCACATGACTGGGATCTTCTTTCGGGGGCCGCTATCAAGTGTGAAAGAAATGGACAGACCTGGAAATAGCAAAAAGGAAGCTTAAACCATCCGTGAGAGGGACCGCGTGAATACGATATGAAAAGACTACAATTTTCAAGGGGGGGAAAGAAACTTGCGATTGGACAAATGAAAGATGATGAGTGACAAACAGGGTCTACCACTAATTTAAATAATACCTATCAAAAGTAAGACATGAGAACGCAGAAACTCCCGCGATAGTTTTCGCGCGGAATGTTTGAAAAAGATCGAAACTTATCTCTGACAACAACATCGGTGTACGAAAAAAAAACGAAGGAATCGGGGTCGTAGGGTGGCCGATCAGGGCATAAGGGGGCAAGACCAACCACACCTTTCGCAAGGAATGTGGATGACTAACTGACGGGCACGGATTCGGCTAGTGCTGTGGGGAACGAAAGTGGGACCGTAGACAAAGGGCGTAGTTAATTTGCAATGGGACTTGCAGCAGACAAGAAAAGGGGGAAGCCGTGCCGGCGCAGAGGATCTGGTTCCGTGGAATCGTCATCTGCTGAAGGGGTGGAAGCCCTAAAAGGGGGAGGGGGGGAAAAATGACGTTTCTGGAGAATTCTCTTTATAGAGCTGTCGACTTCGGTACAAGGCAGAAATCAAGAAGGCGGGGCGGGGACTTAAGAGCCATAATCCTTCCCGGTCGGGTGTGACTTGTTGTTTTATCTAAATGATTGGAAAATGCGGGAGCAACTCTTTTAAAAAAGATACCGGGGGCTGAGTGCCTGAAACTATGAAAAGAGGAGGGGGAAGAAATCGTACAGGATCGTCGAACAACGGGGTAATGGGGGTTCAAAGCCTATTTTCCGGCTGGAGGGAGGGACCGCTCTCTTCGACGTATACTTCAATTTCAAGTTTCTACCGGAGGACCATCAAGCAGAAGAGTAGGTCTATGGGAGAGGCGTCTAGGAAGTCGAAGGAACGCGAACTCAATGAAAGTAAAAAGGGCGTTTCAGAGGCCTGAGGTGCGTTCAATGGGAAGCGAAAGCAATCAGTCGAGCCAATTCTGTGAAAAGGGAAAAAAGGGTTTTTTGGGGGGCCCTTTCAGAAGCAAGAACATAAACCGTCACCTGGGGGGAAAAGCCGTGCCGAATCCAGGAAAGGGGGTTATCAAGGCATTTTTATGGCCTAAGGGGAGGCGAGCAGGCGAGGATCTTCAACATCCTCGCCAACGATCGACGCCGAGGGGGAAGGGGTTCAAACTAACAAGTTGGAATAAACGCGGAGTGTGACAAACAGTCCTCAAATTACTCGTAAGAAAGTCCATGAATGACGATTCCAAAGAATTTTAAAGAGGAAGGAATGAGGGCCGGAAGAAACAAATATTAGTATTAAAATATAGAGGGGTAAATGGACTCTTTTCAAATGTCGTGTGGATAGGGGGTGGGGCTATGGGGAAAAGGAGGAGTACTGGACTCAGGTGCCAAAACCGCGTCGATGCTTAGGGGGGAACTTTTTGATCATCGACCGCGGATGTCAGGACATTTCGGCGTTTATGGATATAGTCCGCTAAATCAGTCTGAAATGTAAAACAGCCGGCAGGGGGTGGAAGGGATGGAGGGGGGGTGTGAGGGGTGGTTAGAGGGGGTAAGGGTTGGTGGGGCGGGGGGGGGGGGGGAGGGGGGAGGAGTGGACGGTAGGAGGGGGAAAGAGGAAGGGAGCTTGGATCACCCTTCTTCCCCTGATAAAGGGGCGTAGGTTTGCGGGGAGGAAACGTGCCCTGGGAGGGGGGTCACAAACTTCTTGGAAGAGGGTGTAGTGTAGGTTCCTGATGCTATGGCGTGTAAAAAAGTCATGGCAAAACCGTAAGAAAAATCAAAGGGCATGAACGATTCCATGTGAGATTTTCTACAACAAGGGGCTCCTTCTTAAAACCGACTCCGTGCAGGGGGCGGAATTCGTTCGGAGGATTCGAACCTCTCGCGTAAAAAAGCTGGTTCCATCTACCCGCAAGGTTCTGAAATGTTCCTTAAAGTCGGGAAAGACTTTGGATGATGATGGATGGGGGGATACCTAGTCCCAAAAACATCGCCCCGAAAAAAAAAAAAAAAAAAAAAACACCAAGCGATGGTGGAACCGACAAAGGGAAGGGCTATATAACTATGGGCCATGGTCAGGGCTCAGAAAACGCAAATTTCTGGGGGATAGACACTCCCAATCCTTGTAGATAGAAAACCATATCACCGCGGCTGGAATTTTAGGGTCCTTAATTCAGACGAAAATCAGTCTGGGAGGTGAGGGAGTTCCTCATGGTAGACAGATCTCGTCTAACGATCGCAAACCGTGTTTGAAAACCTAACAGGGGGAGAAAGTGCTCGCTTACTACATTCCCCAAAAAAAAAAAAAATTCCCTCGTAAAAGGCCCAAGGCGGTTACAAGATTGTGGGAGTTTTTTCTGTGACTTAGCAGCCGCCTACGGAGAGAGAAAGATTTCAGCGGAAAAAGTAAAGTTACTGGAGCGAAAAAAAACTTCATTTTGACAACAAGAAGAGACAAGGAGTCCTGGGCCGAAATCGGGGGGAGACGAATGAATGATAAGACAGGATAGGGGTAAACTCGATTCTTAAGGGGAAGTGACACCGATTGTGGGGCTTTCTAATCGGGCCGGACCATGAACAGCTCACATAGCGGGAAAAAGATTCTCATGTATGCAAGAGCTAAAAGGTTTGTACCAAAGGGCATCGCAATGAAAAAAGGGTTTGCAAGCTCAGACTTGATGACTCGCAGACCCGGGGAATGGGAAAGGGGGATAGAAGAGGTGAAATTCTTCGGGTAAAAACCACATAACTGCAGGGGTGAATCTAAGCCAAAAACTCGCCCGCTATTCCAGGGAGAGACACGAATGATCCACCTGAAGGCTGGGATTAAAACGTTTGCCGGGTACCGACGGGGGGAATCGAGAGGGGTCGGGGAATGCAAAAAGGGGTCGGGAACAGAGGGTGAGCCCCACGTTCACAGGAGTCGAGTTCCTCAGAGGTGCATAGAGGCATGAGGCAAAAAAAACCATATCGAACTGAAAAGAAGGCACCAGAAGGGTGCACACGGGGGGTTACTATGGGGGGGCGTCGCCGCCTGCGGGGAAAATGCCATGCAGTTCAACCGAAGGAGGGGGGGGTGGATCGTTTGGATCAGACCCTTCCCAAGGGGGAAAAAGGTACTATGGGAAAAAAAGTAGAAAATCGAAAAACCAAAACAGCCGGAAGGGTGTTAAGGACTTTATCTCAACAACACCAACTTAGGAGAGATAGATTAACTCGCCTTTTTAAAAACCCGGCGGGGTGGTCTGAGATACTTGTCGTAAACTAAGGAAAAAGGACCCGGAAGGTGTTAATGTTCCAGATCAAACAGAAGACGGGGGGAACACCAGCTGAAGGAAGGGTCCAACGCCGAGTGTGCGATATCGCTGTCAATACACACCCTTTGAGATGGAGGAGAGAGAAAATCAAAAAAAAATCGGCCTAATTTGCTCATTGAGCCGAGAACACTGAAGGACAAGGTATGTCCTTCCGAATATTGCGACGAAGAAAGCTAGAATGTAATACCCGTCAAATGTGGGAAGGAACAGATGGTTTCCGGTGGCTTCGTAACGCGATCAATGGTACTAGGCAAAGCATGGCAAAGGAAATCCAGCCGTTCAATGAATAGGGACCTAGCGAGAACGAGAGGACAAAAACGAATGATACTACCCATTTTGTCAATGGGCCGGGCTTCGATTTGAAAAAAAACAAACCCCCAAAATAAGAAAGACGTGTAAAAAAAGGGCAGGAAAAAGCACTGGCTGAAAAACATTATACAAGGATCATAGAATGGAGAATCTGAAGAGAGACAGATACGCGCGCGGGGCCCGAACTCAAGGATTCACCCACATCGGGTGGGAGAGGAAGAAGGATAAATCGTCTGGCACAAAGAAGATGGGGAGCAGTTGGCAAGAAAAACACAAAGCTTCGAAGACCAATTAATGTTTTGGAAATGGCAAATGACGGCAGGATGCAGAACCGGAGGGGAGGAGGTCGGGAATCGTTAGAAGTCACGAATTTTCTTCGACGGGAAGAAAAAGCTTGTTGAAGAATGAACCGAGGATGCGAAGCTGCAGCGGAAGATCTTGGTTAAGATCAGGCATTTTTGAAAGTAGTGGTACGTTGAAAAAGACGTTGGCGAAGCGCGTAGTCCTCGCGGAAAGGCGGGGTCTCTCCCAATACCCGTTGATTTCTCTAAATAGGCTGTCCTAAACGGCGTACCATGGAATTTTATCTTTTTGGTTAGGAGCAATTCTTTTGGTTCCGCAAAAATTTCCATGAAGTGCGCCTTAACTAGTCGAAAGGGGGGGGGGGTACAGAAATCAGGCTATGGCCGGAAAACCCGTTCTTGGGTTGGGGGTATGCTAGGTGTGGAGTGGTTAGAAACTCCTAAGTCAAAAAGTCAAGGCGTCAGGTTGCGACTTCCTCAAGAAAGAAGAAAAGAGGAAAATGGGGTCCCCTATGGAAGCGAGAGGAAGTCTAGATAAAACGATGGAAGAGGGCCCGTCCTCAGAAGTCACAGATCATTTGCGGAGGGGGAATCAGTTCAAATGCGTCCAGGGGGGCGACACAAAGCGGCTTCGCCCAGGAGAGTCTTGTGCGGTACCGACGGGTGTTTTGGGGGAACTTCTAGTCGGGAAAGAAAAATCCGGAAAAACCGTCAAGAAAAGGCAAAATCGGTGGGGATCAGACCTGTTTCAAAGAAGGGGGGAGAAAGCTAGGGGATTAGCATCGATTCCAAAAACAAAAGGCGGCAAAGCCTGTAACCACCGACATTCGAGCAGGGCCTATGAGAAACCGGTGCAAAGCAAGGAGGGGCACAGGAAAAGGCCATTACTCGTAGGGGGGAATGCGGACGAAATTCCAACGAATGTCCCGAGCCGGTTAGGAACCTGAAAAGC
>Ga0179593_1479166_pt1 | contig 11580 bp, 15 predicted proteins | sample CZODoug2_1_08_16_FD_185931 | JGI IMG/M metagenome (GOLD analysis project Ga0179593, IMG submission 185931) | Vadose zone soil fungal communities from Angelo Coast Range Reserve, California, USA - CZODoug2_1_08_16fungal (PacBio error correction) | ecosystem: Environmental > Terrestrial > Soil >...
AAAGAAGAGAGGGAATCGGAAAAAAACCAACACGTCGGTAGATAGGATAGGAGGTCGGGGGAAGGAAATTGAGGCCAGACCAGAATGGTAAAATCAAAAGGTGTGCGGTCCCCATGATTTCACCCGCAGCCAAAACGGGTATGTAGAGGAATATGCCAGGTGAAAAAGCAGGATTGCAACAAAGACCAAAACATATAATTATGGATCGGGGACGACAGGGTAGAGAAGGCCATACCGGGCATTGGAATTAAAAAGGATGCTGTGTGGAACATAACAAAAAAGGTGCAGAAAAGGGCAGGGGGGAAGTTTCCACAAGACTAAGAAGGGTTTGTGTCCTGGGAATAGAAATTTAATTGACGGGGGTCACTTTTGGGGGAAGGGCAAAGCTAAAAAATAACCGTTGTCACGGGGGGGGGTGTCCAGAAGGCGGTCTGAAAAGGGGTCTAAGGGGGGTGGGGACAAAGTACAACTTGCCGCAAGGCCAAAACAGCTCTCACAAACAAACACGTTGGAGAAAGAACTATAGAGAACAATGACTTCGGGAAACAAATAAGGGGGGAAAACAACCGGAAAGTGGAAGAAGAAACCGGGGAAAGGAATCCCACCCGTTAGCGGGAAAACCAACCAAAGGAACATCAAATGGGGGGTCATTTACTGAAGAACCAAATCCTTACCTTCAAAAACGAGAAAACGCAACATGTGGTAGGTTAAACACAACAAGAAAGGGAAGGGCAAGGACGGTGTCGTTATCTCGAAAACCTTAACCCAAACCTATCCATAAAAGTCTTATGGCCGTTGATGGGGGGAAGGGGAAAAAACGTTCAGGGGAAAACAGAAGGAACAGGAGGGGGAAAAAATGCACAGACAAGGACGGACCAGGGTCAAGGGAAAACCCAAAGGGGAACCTAGCAGGGGGAGACCGGGTGAAACGAGGGCCAAAAGGGGGAAAGTAAACACCATAGTTACTTGTCTTCAAATAAAATCCCATCTAAGGGGAGAAGGCGACCGTAAGTCCATACTGGGGGGAAAGAAGTTAAACTACCTAATACCCGGAAAAAAAACAAATACTGGGGGGGGGAAGAAAGCAACAGGGGGGCTCTAGGCAAAATAATTGAAAGAGCACACCTTTACCGAAAAAGGAGGAAAGGCGTTTCATCACTGGAGGGGAAAGGAAAAGCGAAAAGCACCTCGACCTGACGAGGTCATCAGAAAAGCCCTTGAAACGTGATGCGCAGGCGACAAAACTGACAAAGGAAAGAGGGGTAAGCTGCAAGGTTTGCCTGCGTGACTTCGGAGGGATTATCGATGTTAAACACGGGAAAAAGAAAGGGGAAAAACTCTACAGGGGGGGAAAAATCAAGATCGGAGTGGGGGAACATTGTCATCTCTGAAGGGAAAGGTTCGCGGGTCTAAAGGGCATAACAAGGAGGAGGAAAAGATGGAACCAACTGGGACAACATTTCAGTTAAACAAAAAAGAAGGGGGGGGAAAGAACACGGGGGGGGGGGGAAGGGGGGGGGGGGGGGGGGGGGGTGGTGGTAGGTTTTGGGGTTTTGGTGTGGGGGGAGTGGCGGTTGGGGGGTTTGTTTGTGTGGTGGGGGGCGGGGGCGATCTCTGCGCAGTGTCCTAAACTCTAAATAAATTTCGGCGGCTAATTTCGTCCCACGTCAAATTCAGTTTGTATAGGGACAAACCCGCAGGAACGCCGGGCCAATTTGGGACGACCCAAAAAAAAAGAAAGTGGAAAAAAGCCCCGAAACTGGTCAATCTTCGAGGTTTTAAAACGGCGGCAAAATATGAGCCGGGTTGAAGGGTCGGCAAAAGGGAAATTATAACAGAAAAAAGGGCGCAAGTGTCAAAAGGAAGGAAATGACCCTTCAAGGAGAGGGACGGGCAAAAACGCATCTTGTGCTCACGACGCAACGAAAACGAGGACAAGTACCCGGAAAGAAGACCAACAATCGCGATATGTCACCCAAAACATTATAACTCCGGCCCACGGTTTTTGAAAGGGGTGCAAGGAAAACGAAGAAATTTCAGCTTTGAGAACAAAAAAGACCCGTTGCCCAACGAACCGGGGGCATCGGGAGACAGGCAAGCCTCCTACCCGGAAACTACGAGCGCAGTGGGTTGAGGGGAAAACCGAAGTTTAAACCAGGTGGCCACGTCCTGCATACGAACAATTGACAAAAGTGTGGGATGTACCACAGGGGGGGTTGTTGGGGGTTCGTAGGATAACACCTAGCAAAACAAGAAAACCGTCTCTCGGCGAGGGAAAAGAAAAGGATATGTTTAAACACGGCCCTCATTATTGTGTGTTAGTCGCAAGTGAGGGTGCGAAAAGCGAAAAACGGGTTCCGGGCGAAAAAAGGAAGAAAGGGACTTGGCGCACCTTCACCACACTTGGTGAGAACATCCAGATAACGGGGTAAAGTTTGCCCCTTAGGTCTACCAGTGAGAATGGGGGGACGATCCAGGTAGGAGAGTAACTTGCTCCTATATAAGGAGAGAAACTCCGGGGAAGGGTTCCGAAATAGGGATTGCAGAAAAAACGGGTTCATGGACCTGCCGCCCGGGCACCAAAGAACTGGAATTATAAGCGCACGGGGCTCGGACCGCTCCATGGGAAAAAATGGGTCTGGTCCCGACGGGAAAGGGTGATTCGTGTGGGCTCTTTCGGTCCCCTCTGGGCGCGAGGAAAAACCGGCCTGAACGGGGGTCTCAATGACCTCCTGTAGGGGGAAAGGAACCGAAGTAAAACGTAGCTAAGGCTGAGGACGGTGACCACCAAAAACTAACGGTAAACTTTTAAACCAAGGGGGTGAGGCATCAGAACCAAGAGGAGAAACATAAGGGAGCAACAGAGCAAAAGGGGGGGGGAGGGGGTTGGGGATGGGGAAGGGCAGGGACTGGGGGCGTGAGAAAGAGAGTGGACAATAACGAGCGTGTCGGGAGTGATGGGGGTGGAGAAAAAGGAGGCGGAAGAAAAGGGGGGCGGGGAGCCGAGCGTACGAGGAGAGGGGGTAAAGATGGATTAAAAACGACATTCACGGTGACCAGGGGGAACCGTTGGGGGATCCCTTGGCTATAGAAATGAGCAACGTCTTGTGTTCGCAAGAGAGGGGGACCGGAAGGGGAAGGACACAGGTGATTTTACACAATGAAATGCAACCGAGACATCAAGAGAAAGGCGGAAAAAGGACACAGGAGGGGGGAAACGGGAGAAGTCAGCCCTCCCGGATTACCCTCCAACGAACTAAAATTAGACCAATGGAACCGAGACATCTACCTTGGGGGGAAGAGGAAATCCAACCGGTAAAAACCAACGGGAAAGAGGCAAACCGAACCTCAAAGGATGGCTTGGGAGGATACGTCAAAGAAATTCAAAATCAAGTTGGAAAAAAAAACAGCAAAAAACCAGCAAAAAGGCGAACCGCGGGACGCACAGCGCGCCCTCGTTTTGGTCATACCTTCTGGGAACAACAAACAGGGAGGGGGGAGGGAAGAGTGAAATTCAACCGGGGGTGACGAAGGGAATTGGGGGGGGTTAAGGCCCGAGGTTGTCAGCCTTGGGGCAACCCACAGGGGGGTAAAAGGCGGGGAGACCAGAGGAGGGCCACCTTTCGGACGACAAAGACCAGCGCCGGGAAATACATTTTACCCCGGGGGCTGAGTAAAAAAAAAAACGGCCACGGGGGGAAAAGGTTATCCACCAAAAAAGGGAACTGGAGGGGGGGACCAAGATAATACTACAGGGAGTGCCTACTCTGGGGAGGAAAAAGGAGTTCGGAAAAGGTTTTCAGAAAAGAAGAGGACACGCACGGGAGATTGGAGAAACTCCAAACAGATTAACAAAAGGCCACTACCGCCCCGGACACAGGGAAGGAGGGGTGATAAAAAAACAAATGTAACTCGGCACTTAAAGAAACAAATTAAAATTGAAACATAGATCTCCTGGGGTGAAAGCAACCCACATTGCACCCTCACTTGTTTTGTACATTTTGAATTACAAAACGGGAAAAGAGGCTGCACATAGACAGAAAGGGTAGAAGAAACGCAAGGGATCGAACATGCCCAAAAGGGGAAGAAACAGAGAAACAACCAGGGGGGGCAAGAGGAGAAGGGTTAAAGAAAATCAACAAAAAATCACAAAGGGGCCCAAATAAAGTCGGGAAAAAAATGGAATGCGATCGCTCTCGTTAAATGGGAGGGGGGGAAAAATCTAAGAAAAAGAACCTTAGGGAAAGCGAGAGAACAAGAACGGAGTTTCCTATAAGGATATGGAGGGGAATTTAAAGAAATCGTCAAAAAGAAAGGGAAAGGAACGGTCTAAGGGGGACCAAACACGGGTGGGAGAGGGGGAAAGTTCTCAAAAAAAAAAAAATGGGGGAAGTCAAATGCCTTAAGAATTTATGTAAAAGTCGCTAGCAAAAGAAAACAGACGGGGAAAACCAGCAAGCCTGCAAGGAATGACGGGGGAAAAACCCACAGAGCCCCTTTTGCCAGAGTCTGGCGGCACTCGAGAAAAAAAAAGGAAAAGAAGCGGGGGTTTTTAGTCTGCCGTGGGCAGGGAAAAGTGGAAACTCCGACGCAAAAAAAAGGCAAAGTGGGGGAATACCCAAACTGGGGGGGTAAAATTGGGGGAGTAATGTAGGCAGGAAAAAACCGGGGGCAGTGGTTGCGCAATCGAAAGGCAGGAAAAAGGGGATAAAAAAAAAAAAAAAGAGAAAAAAACCACCGACGATCCCTGCACCCGGGGGGTTGGGGGAAAGGGAAAATCTCCGATTCCCGAGGGAAAAGCGGAATAACCGGGGAAAAAAAAGTCTTGAGACTGGGGGGGATTCCGAGAAAAGAGTCCACGTTGGGAAGAAAGAAAGCGTAAAAAGCCGGCAAAAAAACCGGAGTGCAGATCGCGGGGATGTGACCCGCCAGCAGCTATGGGAGAAGAGAGGGGGAGGGACGCCACCGAGCGGGTTGGGTGGGAGGGGGAACCGGGAAACCACACGAACGTTATGAAGTTGACGGAAAAAAGAACGTAAAAATAGGCATAATTCGGTACATTAAGGAAAAAAAAGAATCAAGTGGGGAAGAGGTGTTGGAACAAGAAGGGACATAAGCAAAAAAAGGGGTGGTGTGCAACTTAAGGAGAAAACAAATTGGAGGCCACAGCGTCACGCGGCCCATCAAACAAAACCCCAACCAGGGTTTCAGAGTAGTTAGAAACAGAGCAAAAAACACTTAGCGGAGCGAGTAGAACTCTGCCATCGGGGCTCTTCGAGGGGAGGAAACAGACCTGTTTCAAATAAAGGGGGAAGGGGGGGAGTCCCATGCGGGGGTGGCCGCCAAACTTTGCAGGGGGGGGAAGGGGAGGAACAAAAACTGGGACCCTCGAAAAAAGGGGGATCAAAACTCTGACTTTGATTGTCACTTATGTATGGTTTTTGGAAGAGGGGTTTAAAAAAAAAAAGACGAGTCAAAGAAAGCAAGTCCTCGCCAATTGCAGAGGGAAACACCTTTCCAGTGTCAGGGGGAAGGACGTGGTTCTTCACAAGCAAACGGGACAAGGTATGGGGAGGGGGCTGAAAAAAGGACGTTTCGTGAAAGGGAGGATGAAGGCAGACGTGAAAAGGGAAAAAAAGAAAGTGGACGACTGTCGGGCCCAACGTGCTCTGTAAACAGTGTGAAAAAGAAGAAGCAACCTGGGGGGGATGGCACCAGGTGAAAGGGATGGCCAAAGTCCATTCGATGGGGGCGGGGGAAAGGATCCGCCAAAGGCCGGAGAATGGCGAAGAAGAAGGACCGGTTTGGGATCTTTGGGCACCAAAAAAAAAAGGGATGGTGTGAAGCCAATTGGAAGACCTGTGCCACCACGGGGCTGAAAAAAACGGAAAAAACAAGGGACGGGAAAAACAAAAAGTGGAAGCGCTCCTCCGAAAGGCATGGGAAAAAAAGGTGAGTTTCAAAAAAAATTGATTCCCATCTTTGAGAAGGAGATGGGACACAGGTAGTAATTCCCGGTCACAGAAAGGAAGGGGGGGGGGCACGATGAAGGGGGGGGAGAAAAAACGGGTTAAGATGCCAAACACGGACGGGGGAAGTGTAACAATTTGGGCTGGGTGGGACACAGGACATAAAAAAACAATGTTTTTTTCCAAGGGACTGGGGGAAGGTGTCCGAAAAGGGGAATGGTTCATTAAAGAGAAAAAGGTATTGGGCAAAACTGGTTCCAAGGTGGGGAGGGCCCGAGGCGGGCACGGTGGGTTTCGCACAAGGGAAAGTCTAAAAGGGGGGGCTGGGGGGGGGCCCCAAGTGGAAGTGACTATCGTCATCTCTGGCAAAAAAAAAAGAGGAAGATTAAAGGGAAAGGGGAAAAAAAAAATTGGACCCCATAACGGGAGAAGACCAATGGGGGGAAAAAAGACGGGGCCCCCTAGTAGCAGGGGTACCCCCAAAATTAAAGCAATAACTTCCCGGGGAATAGACTTTCGCGTGAACATGAAAAGAAGATGAAAAACAACCCGGGGGGACAAGGGCCAAAAAAAGAGATAACTGGGAATTCAGAGGGGGGGTCCCATGGGAAGAAGAGAAGACCTTCGCCCAAACCTATCATACACCTTCTATTATGGGAGTTAAGGCCACGGGACAAAGAAGTAAGCATCAATGGTGTGCAGAATGGGGAAAAGGAAAGAGCCTTACCAAGCCGGAACAAGGGGGGAAAATGCAAAACGGGTGGGGGACCAGAAAACGGGGAAACACAGAACGGCAAGGGAATGGAACACCAACGGGGAAAGCAAAAGAAAAAAAATACAAACGATCGTATGAAGCCAGTGAGGCCAGGGGATCATCAAAAAAGGAAGAAGAGGGCAAATAAAACTGGGGAAACAAGCACACAAAAGGGGCCGTAGTAGGAAACCATCATTAAAACACAGAGAAACTAATGAGGATCAACTGGGGCAACTGACCAGGGGTTCATCAACTGCCCAACAATGACGAAATATGCTCAAAGAAAAGGGGAAAAAGCTTAAATGTACCTCAGAACGGGGAAGTTATCAGACAAAAAACCCCGGGGGCTTCACCTGGAAATAAAGGGGGAAGCGGGAAAAAGGGGAAAGAGTAAACTGTCAGCTCTTTTCGGTAATGGGAAAACCAAGACCGAAAAAGCTAAAGAGTGCCCTCAAAGAGCGCATGAGAAAATTGTCAAAGAGAAGGCCAGCGTGTATAAAACGAAAAAAAAGTACACGGGAGGGAAAAAGAAATGGGGAAAAAACACGTCTCACAAGGGAAAAAAAAAAACTGTTACGGAAAAGGGAAAACGAGCATGGGAGGAAAAAAGTGGACAATTCATCACTCGCTTAAGTGAAGGCGGATTGCGGCAACACACGGGGGAGGGCAGGGGGGAAATAGGACGGCCAGCCGACCGTCGTTTACAATTTTTCCCATAGGGGGGAAAAAGCAAAAAAAAAGTGGGCTTGACTGGTCGAGGTTAAAAAAATTGAAAAGGGCAAGTAGGGGCAGAAAGGAATCGAAAAAGGTGGCGCAGGTCTCTAGGTCGCATGGGAAGAGCACGTACAGAGGGTCAAGGGTCAACAAAAGCATACGGGGGCTCCCCTCTATAAACAATAAAAACCAAAAGGGCTGGGCTGAGGGGGAAAAACATCAACGCGATAAAAAAGGTGGCCCGCAGAAGGAAGGCATTTTACGGTTGGGGAGCAATGAAAAAGAAAGAAACTAATTCAGCACACAAAAGAGAACGCACCAGTAAAAAGTTCCATCCGGGGAAATCAAGAAACTTACTAACATAGGGCGGATCGCAGGGGTGGGGGGACTGGGAACCGGGGATCTTGGCGGATGGGGCCCACGGGGCCGGAATTTACAGGAAGAAAGAGGAAAACCCTGTGGAATGTAACTAAGGTGGTGCTTGGTAAGGGAGGAAATACAAAAGGCCAAAAAGAACACCCGCGCAATATAGAAAGAAAGGGCTCTTGGGGGCAAGGTACTCAGCAGAGTCAGATTGGTGGGAAAAAAAAGGCAGTGGGTCTTGTAAATGTAAAGGTAGATCTGGCCAACTGTCTGCCAGAACCCGTGGGGGGGGGAGAACTCCTCAAGTATGTTGGGGGAAACCAGTAAGAGGGCATACCGTTCTCGGACGAATCTTTTAGGGTTCACAAGGAAATGATTATATAAAACTTGAAAAAAAAACTCCACGTTGGCTGAAGGAAATCGGGCTGACTGGTCCATGGAGGCCCAGGGGGGGGAAAAGCAGAACGAGAAGGGGAGGAAGCCGCTAGTCAGCCAATGGGCTGTGGACCCGGTCCGTCTTTTTCCTTGGGGTCTGGGAGAGTTAAAATGCAAAAAAAGGACCCAAGTTCGAGGTCGACTCTGCGGGGGTCGAAAGGGGGGCGTGAGACTACGAAAGATGCAACGCGGAGAGGGTAAAAAAAATCAAACTTGCGTGAGGGACAAGTTGACCAAACAACTACGAGGGGAAAAAAAGTACACACAAAGACGGGGGGGGGGTTTGATCCCACGGGGCATATGGGGACGAATGAGCGTGCTGGTGTCAAACAGGGTGACTCAGCGAGATGAGGCTTTGGGGGTTGGGTGTTCTACAACAAATGAAGACGCCTTCTTCTTAGACCTGGCAAAGAACCACTGCCACCAGCAAAGGGGGGGTCGCCCAACAAAGTATAAAAGGTGGCCGAGACACCGGATTCCCAGGGGTGTCGAAGAACGGGAACAACAACTCGGGAAAAAACAGGGGGGAAAAAAAAACGTCAAAAAAAAAACTTTGCTAAAGCGATGCCCTTGCGGGATCGTCCAGAAAAAAGCAAATACCGAGGTGGGATTGGACCAAAGAATATTCACGCCGCAAGGAGAAAAAAAGAGCCGACAAGGCCTCAGCGCGAGGGGGAAACCAACTTTTTGGAAATATCCGGGCATAAAACGGAGAGAAAGAGAGATGGGGGAACAAAGGGGATCGACCGAAGAGGGTTCGGCCCTTGGAGTTGTCGAAGTTTGGGGGGGAAGGGAAAAGAAAGCGGTTGAAGAAGACTGGGCACAAGTCATAAAAAGGACCAAAAAAAAAAAGAAGGGAGTTTGGGCGACGACACTGGTTTCTTGAGGGGAAGGGAAAGGGGGAAAGTGTACAGGTTTCTGACCGGAACACCATGGGAAAGGATTCGTCACAGGTGAGAATACGCCGGAAAGGGCGACGAAGGGGAGGGGCTTGCATGCGGACATTTCCACCTACTTGGCCCGGAAGAAAATAAAAGGATGGGGGGGGGGGGATAAAAAACTACAAACATACTCTGCAATCAACCGCGGCAACCGCCAGATGGGGGCAAAAACAACTAACTGAGACAGAATAGGGAAATCATAAAAGGACGTGGGTGGAAGGGGGGAATAAAAACCTCGAATCACAGGGTGCAACACTGCCTGACCAGAACGCCGGTGAAAGTTCAATAGACACTTAGCTGGTCAAAAGGGGGGACGAGAAATATGAGCGACACTTTTCGACCCTGACAAGGAAGAAAAAGAACGCCGCAGACAGGACCCTCAGCTGACAGATTAAGAACGAACAAAAGAAAAACAGACGGGAACAAGACGTCCGGGAAAAGAACTGGCGAATAGTTCCGAGGAAAGGGGCCGGGGAGGACGTAATTCGGGGCAAAACGGCCGAAGGGGGACCAGGAAGGAAACAACGTTGGCAACTATCGCCGTCAATAAACTGAGTCAGGGAGAATATAGGAGGCAGGGAAATAAGATTGAGTACACGACAGCTATTCAGAATAGGGCAAAACCCGACGTGTCGAAGTGAGGGAAAACAAAAGGGGGACAGAGGAGACCTTAAGAGTGGTATTACGGAAAGCAAATAAAAAGCCAAGAACGCTACAAAAAACCAAGGGCCCACAACGAAGGGGCTCCAGGAACAGAGCCAAATTAGAGAAAAACGAGAATTGGGAGTGGGGGAGCTGGCTGTCTCCCTCAGCCACACCTCAGTTTGGGGAAATACCAAAAGGGGGTTAATTTTGCAGGGCCGTATTGGCAGGAACACAGTGGGGGGCACGTGAACCTGCGACACGGGGGGGGACGACCCACAAAGTGAAAAAAGGAAAACGAGGGGACCCCCGATGAGGAGGCGGGCCAAAAAAGGCCAAGGACTTGGGGCACTGGCCCAGAATCTGGGTGGGTGGAGAACAAGAAGAGGCTTCGTTGTCAGGAAAAAATCGTAAAAAAAGCCACCCGGACCCTCGCCGTGCGGGAAAAAAATCAAAAAAGATGCAGCGCACTGCCAGAGGGGGATGGGAGAAACGGGCGTCGGGACACCGAGCGTAGTTTGGGTAAGGAAAACAATCAGGAAAAGGAGCTTTGGGTTTCCCGGCAGGACTACGTGCAAGAAGAGCAAAAGCAGAAGGCCGGAGACGACGGGAGAAATGGCAAGGGGGTTTTGAATCTACAGAAAGCACAAGGGGGGAGGTGTTCACAAAGATGAAGAAGTTGGTAACTACCAGCAAGGGCAGGGGGGGCAGAATGACAACAGGCAAAAAGAATGGGTGGTTGGGGCCGAAGAGAACACCGGCCTTATCTCATTCGACGGAACCAAATTCGAAAAAAAAACACAGTACGTGAATTCAGTCGGGGTGGGTGTTGGCGCAAAGCCAGGGGGTCCAATTGGTGATCCCATGGCGTTGGAAAAAAATTCGGTTCCGGGTAGACACGCTTAACAAAGCAGTGTTCCCCAGAGCTGATTGTATTTCATAATGATAAATGGGGGGGGTGAAAAACTGGGACGTGGGGTGAAAAACAATAGAATAACGAAAAGAAGGAAGCCGGGTGACCAGAGGGGAAATATTACATGCAGACCAAGGAGTGGGGAGACTGGGGGCGGGAAGAACTACCAAAAAAAGTGCTGGAGAGGAAAGAGACGTTGGTTCGGAGGAGATTTATGCGGTGGACACGGGTGAAGAAGTGACCGAAATTAAACAAAAATTAGAAAAAAACTCGGGAAATGTGGATTGAATAGAGGCCCCTTGGGGGGGGGGGGAGAGTCCATGTTTTCGAATGCGTGTGGAGAAAAAGGGCGCACCCAGACGAGATGGCGAGATTAGGCGCTTTTGATCTGGGGGGCGATTAACAAGAGGCTGGAAAAATGGTGAAGGCACAAAATGACCAAGCCGGCAAAAAGTCTGCAGGAAACCGACCGGAATTGTCAAACGGTCCACATGCAAGCGCAATTCCTGGCGAGTTTCAATTGTTCAAGGCTTCCGCCCTATTGAGAGGAATATGCCAAAGTCCCTGCCAAGAAAAGAGGGGAAAGTTGTCGGGTCGCCAAGGGGGTGGAATCGCCAAAAAAAAACAAAACTGAAATCCATTTATGGCTGTGTGCAGGTCAGACAAAAGGGTGGGGGGAAAAAAAGAAAGGGGGCAAGGGGGGTTTGTAAAGAGGGGGGTGTCGTAGACAGAATTGGGAATTGGAGGACCATTGGGGCGGGGGGGGGGCCCGGAAAGGGAACCGGGGGTTCGTCCTTTAGAAAGCAGGGAGGGGAACTGAGGGGTAAAAAAAAGCCTTGCCGCCGTCAA
>Ga0179593_1674665_pt1 | contig 11580 bp, 13 predicted proteins | sample CZODoug2_1_08_16_FD_185931 | JGI IMG/M metagenome (GOLD analysis project Ga0179593, IMG submission 185931) | Vadose zone soil fungal communities from Angelo Coast Range Reserve, California, USA - CZODoug2_1_08_16fungal (PacBio error correction) | ecosystem: Environmental > Terrestrial > Soil >...
AGAAACTCGTCATGGTTTACCCGGAAAACCGCGCGTTCCACAAATTGGTGTAGGGAAAAAAAAGGTTAAAATTAGAAAAAAGACAAGATTAGGAAGACGCTGTACGGTTGCAAAGGAGAGAGGAAGGGGGAGCGAGACTTATACACGGTGATGAACGAGAAAGGTGGTTAGGAGGACGAAAACAAAGAACACGCCACACAAGTAAGAGGTACAATCTTTCCATTGAACATTAAGGCAGGTAATCGGAAAAAATGGGAACACATGCAAGCAAAGTCTAGAACAAAGAGGCAAGTTGTATCAGGAAAGAAGCCATAATCAAAATTTATGCCGTGCAAACCAAAGGGGGGATCGAGAAGCGATAAGGAAAAAAAGACTGAAAGAGTAGTCATGGTGCAAAAAGGATGCCGAAAAAAATCGAAAAAAAGGTAACAGGCGGTGTCAAAATAATCAGTGCACCGGGAACAAGTGTAAATTCAGAAGAAAGAAAACAAAAAAAAAAAAAAAAAAAAGAAGGAAAAGAAAAACCTCGTGGTGTGCAAACTGATAGAAGAGCTGGAAACAAAGCGAAAGAAAAATGATAGACAAAGTGTCAACACTGGAAAGGGAAGAGAAAGTGAGTGGGACACAGAGGGGTGAAAATAGGCGACAGAGAATTACGTCAGCTTCGCAGTTCGGGAAACATGATAACGCAGGGAATGAATACGAGTGGGGGAACAGAGGAGTGATGGGATGCCGAAACGCAGAGGGGCAGGAGTTGAAGGAGGGGGGGAAAAGGGTATTCCTAAAAAAGTATATTAATAACTACATAGCAAAGAAAAACTACAAAAGGATAGGACTACAAAAAATAAAAATATTGGATACAAATACGGCAGGAGGGGAAAAAAATAGGGGAGGCGTGTGTGGGGGTAAAAAAAAAAGAACAGACGCCAATCAAGAGTTCCCGGGGAAACAAACAAATCAAAGGTCTTAAAACGGGGAAAGAAAAAGGCGGAGAACCAACAAGGAAGAAGAAGAAAAGGAGGGCCAAAGCCGGGAGGAAGCGGAACGCAGGAAAAGGGCCGCCTGAGTGGAGCTTCTTAGAAAAGTCAAGGAAAGCATAAAATCGGAGGAAAAGAAAAAGAAAAAAAATGCGCGAGCTAAGGCGAGAGAAAAAAAACTAATTCGACCGAAGCCAAGCTTAAGGTCGTCAAGCCGGGAACGAGAGGGGGGCCTCGAAAAAAACAACAGAATCAGGTGTATTGCTTCAGCGCAGCGAAATCAACCGCGCAGGGTCTGAAAAAAGAACCCGTAGGCGATAGGTTCAAGGGAATAGCCAGCAGGGTCTCCATGTCCTACGACACTGTACAGAAGGAAAAACGGCGGTATAACAAGGGGATACGCCGGCGACGAACGCGGGTCATTAGAGAAGAGGATTGCGAACCAAAAGTCGAGGCAGGGCGGACTGAGTTGGAGGAGAAGCTATCCCTGTCCAATGTCAGATGTATACAAAAAAAGAAAGGGACTTCTCCCGAATGCCGGTGGGGCGCTAAGCCCGTCTCGCGAAGAAAAAGGGGACCTCCTAAATCAGCGACGGCAGGGTTAAAGCTACAAGCAATCAAAATCAGTGAAGGTGAGACCGCCCGAAGATAAAAAAAGGAAAAAAAAAAAAAGCTCTTCACACAACAACGGGGGGGGGTGGTTTTCTTCGCGCTTGGTGGCTCTTTTCGCGAAAGCCATTGGTGGGGTGCCGGGAGTAGTTAGGCTGCCCCATGGCCGTAGCGAGCGGCTTTAATTTTTATTTGGCGAGGCTGGGGGAAAAATTCAGGATCGAATCGAAGGTCGTATAGAAAGGTCGGGAACTTGAAGGGCCGCGGCCGGTTCCCTCCGACGAGGAACACTCTACTGGAGACATCCGCTTCTCTAGTCGCAGGTAGAGCCGTGGCGCGTGAGGTCAGCCGGGTCTACGATCCGCTTCAATCATCCTTCAGAGAGTTTGACCCTCTGAGGAGAGCCCCCGAGGCGACTACTTACGGGTCTCTCTGCGGTTCGAGGAGAGATCGGAAGAATCTTCCAGGATCCGGGGGTTGTCAGACTTGAACAAGGACTTTCCTTCAGGAAGGGAAAAAACGGCATGGAGCGTCTGCTAGGGTAGTCCTTGAAAGATCGAATAATTGGGGGGTGTTCGGACGAAGCTTTGGGGTCGTAGCTCTTCGGAGGTTCGAAGTCGTATACAAAGAACATGGGTGCGGCCCCGGTCTTCCAGGCATGCGTAGCCGACAGTACTTCCTTAAAGGAAAGTCTCTGCTGTCTGTGTACTCAGTATAGGGGGGGCGGCTCCAGATATTGAGATTAAACCTTTATAGAACGACGTCTTATTTAGGGGAAACGGTCCTGTTCTTAGTAGTAAAATTAACTCAAAAGAATAAGATTAAATGTCATAAAGAACGACCAATCTCAAATCAGTCTATCAAACAAACATTTAAGGAAAACTAAACCAGACGCGGCTCCCTTATGAGCACCAAAAAGAATTTTTAAAGTTTTGCCATGGTATGGTGGGTATAGGGTTAACGATGGTTAAACATCCGGAATGTGGAAAGAAGGAAATTCAAAAAAGCAAGGTTTCACCCATAAAAGGCTAGGGTTGGGAGATAGGGATGTGGGGTGAGAAAAAAAAACTGCGAACTGAGTCGATAGAAAAGGAATTAATAGCCGGCAGGGTACGGCAAAAAATCTTGAGGGAAAGTAAACAGCCGAGGCAACGAATCTGTGCGGAGGATGACAAAAAAACGGTTGTCCGGCGAGTGTAAACTAGAGGGTTAAAGGAATAACGTCAGCAGGGATGATTACTCTGTCTCAGGGGTCCTTAAGAATCAAAAACTCTCGACTGACTAAGTGAACACAAGAACCCCTGAACTTAAAACCTAGAAAAAGAAGAAAACGAAACAGAAGTTAAATGAAGAAAAAAGGCGTAAGGCTGATATCCGGCGCTAAAAAGGCATATCGAGAAATCTAGAAAAACCAACACGGAGGAGGGAAAGGAAGGATAACCAATTCCTAGATCTGTTTTAGGGGTTTCGACGTCTCTCAACCAAAAGGAGGGGGGGAGGAATTTCAAAGGGGTCTCTTGGGGCTTGTTAAAGGGGGAAGTCTCAGGGGGTGGGGGTAAGTTCGTTCGGGAGTTTGTTGGTACGAAGGAAGGGAACGCACCGAGCCCTAGTTTAAAGAGGTGAGACCTTACGGTAGTCCGAATTGCGGGGGATACCGAGCACATTACAAGAAAAGTTGGGGCAATCCGCCAAAGCCTAAGTCCGTTACGCAGCGCGGCGGGGCCTTCTCTAAAAAAAAAGAGAGGCAAGCCGAAACAATGACGAGAAGTCCTGTCAAGGATTTAGTCAGCATGGGGCTTGGCAGGAGGGAGCACCAATAGAAACAAATGTAGAAATACAAAAACAATTGGAAGCGGGGGGGGGGGGGTATGAACTTGCTTGTTGCAGGCAACGGCATGAGGATTGGCTGGCAGGCTTGTGGAGCATGGTGAACATGGGGTCCAGAGAAAAAACCAGGGACACAATTTTGACCTCGGGGGGTGAAGGATCCGGAGGGTCAGGGACGTTTTAGTCCTAAAGGTCAGACTCTGAATTTGAGGGTTCAGCAAGGACAGCATATCAGGACTTATGATGAGGTTGTCATCAAGACTCGTTAAAGGAGGGAAAACTCTTTGCAAAGAAGAGGAGGAGGGAACATCGGCAGAATAGGAGAGAACGGGGCAAAGACGATACCCTAAAATCTACCGATAGAGAGGAAATTTGTAAGTTACGCTGCACAAGGGAATGGCAAAGGAGGCCCAGATTGGTGTTAGAGGCGGAGAAGAGGGTCGGTAACAATGAATATACTTCAACCACCATCGTCCAAAAAAAAATCACCACCTGGGAAGAGAAGGGCGAGCTTGCAACCATCAAGGTCTCAAAATTCGGCGGGGGAAGCGTTAAGGGGGGGGACGGTTAACTTACAAGGTTTGAATCGAAAACAAAAAAATCCCTCGGAAGACTATCGGGGCTCTTCTAAGGGAAGCAGGGGAACCGCAATGTCGAGAAATAGCCCTTAGTAGAAGAGGGGTCAGGGGAAGAGAAGCAGCTGGTTAAATAGGAACACTAATACTTATCAGCTTTTCCGAACCTTCTCTTTAGAAAGACTTCTAGCTACCGAGAATCGTTCCGGATTCAGGAGAGCGGTTATCTATGAACTTCTCGGAGGGGCGAAAAGGGGGGGACGTAACCTGTTCGAATTGGAATCCTTGGGAAGATAAAAAAACAAAATCTGATAGGCAAGGGGGTTGCGCTCCCCCGGGGAGGGGGGCTAGGGGGACACAGTGAAAACTCGAAACAAATCGGGCGAAGGAAAGTACTGCAAGAGAAGAAAAAATCAAATCAGGGTGGGGATGAAACCCAAAAGATCGGAAGAAACCAACAATGAAAAACAACACAGAGGTTTGTTTTTTTCTTCTTTGAGAGGGCGGTCGGGCGGTGCCCAAACCCTGTTTGAGGGTCGAGCTCCGTTCTTGGACAAAAAGAAAATGGAAGTCGCGATGGGGCCTTCTGGAAGGAGAAAACCGAAGCAGGAGGGACCGTTCGCAACCCATAGGAGATATACCGATTGGGGGTTTGGGAGTGGGTAAGTCATTGAAGCGAGCCTTGGACACAGAGAAGTTTCGACACCGAATCCTCGTACCTTTGCAGACTCTACTAAAAAGGCACGCCTGGGGGAGGGCAAACTCCGTGTGTAGCGTAGTCTCCTGTCTAAACATCAAGGGGGATGCAAAGATTTACTAACCCGGAGAGACCGCTGCTTCTCAGAATTGAAACCTATTCTACTACGTGACGGGGACTACATATGGGTGTCGAGAGAAAGAGGGGAAGCATCATATCTGTGCCGATTTGTTTGGGCCACTCAGGGGGCCGCTAAAGGACTGAAGCAGTACCAGAGAACGGGAGGAAATGGATGCGGTCGACTCTGGGGTTCGTTTCAAGCCAGGAGCTAAAGAGTGGGGTTTAGTTAAGGGACGGGCGTGGGGGATAGGGGAGGGTACTGTTCGTGAAAGCACTCCTCAAAAAAACCCCTTTTTCAAAGAGGGGGGGAAAGTCAAAGTTGCATAATGAGGGAGGGGCTTCACCTTGAGGACTAACCAGGATCGTCTTCGAAACATGGGGAGGAGGGAGTGAGGGGATCCCGGGGGAATATAAATTATTCAAGAGAAAAATAGGACGCTATTCGGAAAGGTTGTGGAAGTAGTGCTGAGGGGGGACTCGCATGATACAAGGAACGATGTACTAGGCTGTTCACTGCTACCATAGGGAAAGAATCTGTCAAAAAAAACTGGTATAAAACATAGACAGTAACGGCGCCCGCGAAAGGAGTCGTCAAAAGAGGGGCAAATTTGCAAAGGGGGAGGGGGGAAAGGGGGATGTAAAGGGGGGGGGAAAAGCATCAAATAATGCCAATAATTTGACAAAATCAGGGAGGGCCAAATGCAACAATGAATTTCAGAAAGAAAGCGATAACCGGGGGGGGAACAGGAATTGCATATTGTCTTGAGGTAGAAAGAAGGGTCTCAGACGGCACTACGCATTCGGCTATAGAATTCCATTAAAGGAATTCTGTACTTCATTGGGGGGGGAATCCTAGGAGGAAGGGGGAAAAGAAAGTTCCTCACGAGGAAAGCGGAGAATAAAGGGTATTCGTCGGGGGATTACCACCGTTTTTGGTCCCCAAAAAAAGCATCCTCAATTTTTCACGAACAGCAGTAGAAAGAGGCTTTTACCAACGAGTCGGGGGGGTCTGTCAACATGTCAACGGACAAAGAGAGAATGGGAATCAATTGAAAAACCGACCCTTCAAAGCGAAGGGGGGGCTAATCCCCCCTCCAATGCAAGAAGGGAAAAAAAGGAACAATGGCGGCTAGTGAGAAGAAAAAGAAAAAAGAAACACATAATCTAGATGGGGGGGGCGCGCAAAACAGAGAGGGGAGGGGATATAGAAGAAATCTGGGGGGCCGTTCTCTCAAAAAGGGAATAATACGGGAAAAAAGAAATTTTAAAAAGGAGGTTCTTTTGAGGAAGGGTGCAAATTGTTAAAGTAGGGGGGTGGGGTTCAGTTAGGGGCACAGGGTTCTGGGGGGGTACAAAAATGCAAAAAAGGCGGTTAAAAGAATGCAAAACTGACAATAGTGGAAGGTAACTTGCGATTGAACCCGGAAAAAAAGGTTTTCAGAAAGAAGAGCATTCGGGGGGGAAAACGGACTCTTCCTGAAGGAAAAATCTCCACTCGAGAGGAGGGGGGGGAAGCCGCTACACCAGAAAAGGGCACTGAGGGGGAAGGAATGCTGTGTCAGGAATGAGGGAACATTTAATTGGCATTCTTTCTCCCAGAGAAGAAGGAGATCCCATACCTTCAAGGTTAGCGGGCGGAATGTGCTTGGGGAGGAAGCCGTCATCAAGGAAAGTAATTGACGGAGGGGGGAAAAGGAGGTAACATACAGGAAAAAGAAGGGGGGGGGTTGCAAAGGTTGTTGGTGCCGAAGCAGGCTGAGAGGGAGGGTTCTGGGAAGGGGGGGGGGGGGTTAAAAGGTTGGGACCCCTATGGCGATGGAAAAAGAGGCTACGTAGTCTGTGCAGGGGGAGAGCGCAGTCAAAAAAAAAAATGAAATCTTTCACCTACAAGGGTCTGGAAGAGAATCATCTGGAAAAGCCAGGAGATAAAGCAACTTTGAAAGATGGCCCGAGAAAAGTAGAAGGAAAGAAGGGAAATTAGTCAATTAAACTGCTAAGGAAGGAACCAGGGGTGACGGCTAAAAGAGAGAAAGAAAGTCCGGACCTCTCGCACCACCACTGCTGTCCAAAACAACCACCGGCATGAAAAGCGAAGTCGAGCTTGCAACTAAAGAAAAGATCACGCAGCCATTGGAAGCTGGTACGGAAAGATCTTTTTCGCAGAGACAAAGAAGCCAGATGCAATTGAGGAGCGTCCGAGAACTCGAACAATCAAGGGAAAAATCCCACTCAGCCTAGGATTACAATTGTCCAGCCGAAAGCGGGAGGAAGGAGAATGTACAGCGGATGCCACGCCTAGAAGCGACGACAAGAACCGGCGAGAACGGGGGAGGGCTAGAGGAGGGGGGGGAGGAAACAAAAGGTTCTATTAGGATGAGCGAGGAAACCGGCCAGGCGAAAAGGGGACCTGTCCGTCAGAAGACTAAAACAACAACCAAGACAGGGGTGATAGCTTCGACGAAGGGAATGGTCCGCTACCAGTGAGCGCTATTACTCCACTTGGGAAAACGACAATAGCGTAAGCCAGTGGGGGGAAAAGGGAGACCGGCAATCAATCAGGGGCAGAGGCGAAAAGAAAAGCCAGAGCAAAAAGAGCAGAACAACAAAGACTACTATAACAACACAAACGGGGGGTGGAGGGGGTCTCTCTTTTGTCTAACGGGAAAAGGCGGACTCTATCCCCCCTTAGGTGAGGAGTGATTTGAAAAGCACTGGAGTAAGGGGAGGGGGGGGGAAGCTGTGATATCCTCGCAAATGGGATTGAAGAAACACCCTAGGTCGTGAAGAGACCTGGTTGTCTTGGGGGGGGGGAGGATCGGGAACGGCTTGACCTTTAGCGGAAGTGAACGGAGACAGAGAGGAAGACCTGGACAGTCAAAGAACTAAAGTTCTTCGCGGTGGAACGTATTTACCGTGGGGCTGAAAAAGGGGAGGGCAAAACTTGTCCAGGACTTGAGGAGAACCGATGGAGAGCACATTGACCGCCGAGGAAGAACTACGAGGCGCGAACCTTCGGCGGAGATCGAGCGGAAGAAAAGACTCTGGGGAAGATATGGGTTTTTCGCGCGGAAACCAGATTCCTCATACGTATGACCCGTGCGTGATGTCATTTATTGTGGGAAAAAAAAGAGAGGAAGGGAAAGCCCTCATTTTTTTAAGGGAGGTGGTTCACGAAGAGGAAATTACTGTCGAAGATTTCTCGGCCTCCTACAAGACTGGGGTCATAGGACGAAGCTCCAATTGGAGAGTATCAGGAGGAAAATTTTCATGGACGCTGGGGGACGCTCGTTTCAGTTATGGGTTAACAAAGAAGGGGGATGGGAATTTTATCTGACGCTGGTGGAGGGGGAAAAGCTGTGGGTATTGCGGTGCGCAGCAGCCGGGACAAACGCCCAAAGAAGAAGACGTCTGGAAAGGGAAATCTCCATCAGGGAGGAGCAAAAACAGGTTGGAGGTAAGAAAAAGAAACACAACGCGCCCGTCCTCAGGAGCGGAAACAAGACGTGTCAAATTTGCCCATGGGAGTATTAACAGGGGGAAAAAGAAAATGGGAAATTACGATCCTCTTTAAGGAAAAAGATCAAAAGCTCAGAAGGGGGGCCTGTACGGCGAATATGGACTTTAGTTGTGCCAGCCGGAAGGACCATTCCTGATCGATAAATTCATCAGGGGGAAGAAAGGGGGAGAGGTCTTCAATCCCGTCGAGGAGCATCTCCAGAGGGGAAAGGCGCAAACGAAGCCTTATTCGGATGAAACACCACAGTGTGTAAGGGCGTCAAGAGAGGTTACTTACTTAATCAGAAGGGGGTCACGCGGGAAGGGTCTGTCCTGGCGTACTCACAATCTCGACCAAAGGACTCCCACTTGAACCAGACAGCTACAGGAAATTTTCCTAAGAACAAGAAAATGAGAACCTCAAAGGAAAGGACGCAAATTCGTACGGCTCGGTTAGAGCACGGAAACAAAGATAGGGTGAGATAAACAACACCAACTTTTAGAAGAGAGATAACAGTAAGAGAGGGTTTCCGTTCGGTCACCGAGAAGGAATAACTTGGACATTTTCGTATTTCGCATTGGAGTAGGGGATAAAAAATTTTGGTAATCGCGGGGCGTAGGTGGAAGGGGTGAGCGAGTTGTGGGGGGACATACCGCCATCGCCATGGAATGTCATAGGTCTTAGGTAGAAAAAGGGAATAGGGGGAGGGGGTGCAATCTCCCAGGGGAAATGTTGGTCAGAAGAAAAAGGGCCAGAGTCAGGGGGCAAGCGTACGGCGGAGTGACACCTCTAATAAGGCTGAAAAGAAAAAAAGAACTCGATGAAGGAAGGGAAGGCAAAAGTCTGATCAAATAGAGGGATTGCACAGTCGCAAAAAAGAGAGCATTCTCCAGTACGTAAACTGGAGAAACCCCAACACCACCAAACCCCCCCAAGCGGTAGGTGGGGTGGAGAAAAAAAACGTGCAGACAGCCAGAGGAAGTTCTCATTCCTTGGGGAGCTTGTGAAAATCGTTACCAAATATCGAAAAAGGGGTAAAAATTGGGCACAGTAGGGGGGGGGGGGGCCTACTTTGATCTTTCTAGGTTGAAGGTTAAGGTCCGTAAAAAGGGGTTGGGGGAAAAGATCCTGGCGATCGTCGCGTGAAAACCAAGATCATTGTCGTTTTCATCGGAGGCGACGAACAGGAAAAAATGACAGCTGTTCACCTACAGCAAACGCAAGAACACGGCATCATAGGGGGATTTACAGGCGAACAAGAAAGCGAAACTGGATGAAGAAGGAAAAGGGAAAAAAGCGGGGAATTAAACTTTCCGAGCAACATGTTTCTGGGGATAGGAGGAAGGTTCGACAATTCCACTGAAAGACATCATGTTAAGAACACCATGCGGGAGGAGGTCTGTACATAAAAGAAAAACTAGGCATACAGTCTTGCCCTTTGGTCAGCGGGGAAGAAAGGCGAGGGGGAGAAACCCCCATCACCTCCCTTGCGTGATGCCCGAAAAGAGAAACAGAATACATGTGAGGAAAATCCTGGTCGCCGAGGCTGTCAAAATAAGAGCTGGGGGATAAAGACTCACGCGCTTGTAACTGCTGAAGAAAAGGGTAGAAGCGGGACGAAACAGTCGACGAACCGTGACGAGAGGAATAGAGGTGCGCAAAAAGGGAAGGGAGTCGTTCTCTGGAAAGGTGGGGGTCGGGGAAAATTTAAGATCAAAGGGGAAAGATGTAGACTTCGACTACACACCAACTCGGAATCGTCTATAACTAGGTCCTGGGTGGCGCTAAAAGAGAGAGGAAAGAAAAAGGGAAACCTACAAGAGGTCCCTTTATACTTTCAGAAACGAGCGAAAATCGGGGGAGAAAAACTACCAGTCAAGAAGAAAAACGAGGAAACCACAAATGATCTCTCACAACAAAAAAACAAACGAGATGGTGGGTTGGGTTCTTACTCCTTTGTGCTCTGGTGCAAGAAAAAAAGAAACTCCGGTGAAATTGCCCTTGACTAGTTATTAACGTCACCTGGAACTTAGAAAAAAGGGGGATTCCTCAAGCGACTGGCTGGGGAATCCCGCCGGAGGGCATCGAAGCGACCGAGTAGTGGGTTATAAGTTAGGAGGACTGTAACCCGGCTGGGGGGCGGGGAAACTAAGAAGAAAAAAACGAGAACTGTTGGCGCATTGTCGCCGTAAAAATGCTTACCTTTTTCGGCCGAGAGGGAGAATTCACACGCCGGGTACGTGAGTGAGCGACGTAGTAGACCTAGGGGGAAAAAAGTCGACCTGAAGGGACTAGAAGTATTTCTCTAACTGCTGGATCGCCAAGACTGACGCTCACACGATCGGGTGTCGAGTCGGGGGTGCGGCGCGAAAAACAGCGACGGAACGAATTTAAAAATATGAACCAAGGGGAAAAAGGATTCTTGGATCTCCTTTATGTTAAAGGAGAGACTGGGAGAGAGAGGGAAAGGTTGTTGATGTTCTGGACAATCTTGTGCCGAAAGGTTAAGGATCGAGGGAAGAACCCCCCTTTTTCAGGGGGCCGGCAAATGACGTAAGAAGATTACAATTTCAAGCTTGACCATGAGAGCGGGAAAAAAGAAACGTGCACGGAGGTAATCTGCGTTCAAGTCTCTTTCTTACCATGAAACTTAGAGGAAGGAGGAGTGAGGGGGCAACATCGTGGTGTGCAGTTGAAACTGAGGGATGATGCAACGCAAGAAAGCCGATTATCGCGGCTGTCAGGGGGAGAAAGAGCATCAAAGGAGAGTGAAAACAATTGAGTAAACTACCATACCTGAAGAACGACAGACCGTACCTTCGCACCAAAAACCTCATGGGGCAAATTGGGCCCGGGGGGGCGGGTAGTATTTTTTTGTAAATCCAGACTGCCACACTAAGAAAAGGCTTGCCTTCGACGGTTTTCAATAAAACAAATCGCGCTAAAGGTTTTGAAAGGGGGATTGAGTGGAAGGGTTCCACCTAACAACCATGTAAAAAAATTTCAAGGACAGGATCGAGTCAGGTGGGAGAGCGCAATTGGGTAGCCGTCCCGAAAGAGACCGCGGGAAAAGTGGAAGCTACGTATAAAACCGGGGGTCCCGGGCTGGAAAAAGAAGTTTCATAAATCACAGTATTGTTAACAAAGACTTGGGGTTATGCAGAGCCCACAAACAAAGATACTGAACTGAAAGAAAATGTAAGATACGCCCCGCATACGTGGCCCAGATAGCATGAAAAAAATGAGGATTCGGATCCGGAACCACGGAGAAGATTGGGT
>Ga0179593_1160570_pt1 | contig 11579 bp, 7 predicted proteins | sample CZODoug2_1_08_16_FD_185931 | JGI IMG/M metagenome (GOLD analysis project Ga0179593, IMG submission 185931) | Vadose zone soil fungal communities from Angelo Coast Range Reserve, California, USA - CZODoug2_1_08_16fungal (PacBio error correction) | ecosystem: Environmental > Terrestrial > Soil >...
AACCTGTAGGGTTCGAAGAGGACGGGAGAAAAAGCCCTTGGCAAAGAATTCTCCGGGGGGAGAAGGGGACAATCAACTTAAAACCAAAGCTGGGGCAACGAGAATAAAGGGAAGACAAAATTCCCTTCACCGTCCCCCGGCGAGAAGCAAAAAGGATCCAAAAAAAGGAAGATCTCAAAAGCAATAAAGGTTTCTCAGGGCAATGGGTGGGGTCCGGGAAGAACCTTGTGTCGACAAGAAAAAATGACAGGAAAAGGAAAAAGAAACTTCTTCACATACGAAAAAAACGGCAGGCAAAACGTTCAGGAACCCCCGGGAATGGCGTGCGAAAAGTCCTGAAGAAAGAAAGGCATTAGAAAAAAACGCCTAAAGCAGGCCAAAAGGATCCAAATCTCAAATTTGCCGCTCGGTGTAGAAGACGAGGGGAGCGGGAAAGTGGCAGGCGCAGCGCACGCGGGGGAATGGGGCAGGGGGTAAAAACGGGCTTCCTGCGGAAGATAGGAAGCGAAAAGAAGGGGAGAACGGGGCAAAAGAAGTGCGTAGCAAACTAGGGGCCGAAACCAAAACGTATAACCATCCTCGGGCGTCCGAGGAGTCGATGTCTCTCCACCTGATATCCTTAAAACTCGGCAGGGGGGACCGGGGTCTTGAAAAAGAATTGAGGAGAAAAATTGCCGAAAAAGAGCCTCTCAAAGCCTAGAGCAGAGGTAAAAACGATGCCCCGACCGCCATGAAACTCCCGATGGAAGCTCGTCAAGAGAGGACCACAGGGAACGGTCGGGGAGAAAAGATCATGGTCCCTCCAAAGGGCGACCGTTGAAAGAGTTGATTGGATAAGCGGCACTCGTTGGTTGGGACGGCGCCGAGGGACAATCTTCAGGGAAGCAGCCAAAGAGGGCTTGGCGGGATTATGTGCGAGGGGATATCTGTGATCAAGTGCAGGACCAACGCGTGAGAGCCAAGCGCTCGGCCAGAAGTCAGGGTGATTATGGCTGAAAGCACTCAGGAGGGAGAGGGGAAACTCGGCCTAACGTCCTCAGAAGAAGAGTCTATGTCGATTTCCTGACAGAGGCGGATTCTCGAGTCGACATTTTAAACATATTTGTAAAGGGAACAAAACCGCAAGAGAAAAAAGGCATCTCAGAGCGCACATGTGCGGATAAGACGCTACGGGAGAGGGGGGGGGGGCTGACAAAGGCCGTAGACGGGGAAAGGAACTCATGATCAGATGGGAAAAGGAAGCTGGCAAAGGGCCTTTGGGCGACTTTAGATTAAGCTGCCGACATCGAGCTTAGGAATGGAGAAGGGTCAAAAACCTTCAGAGATGAAAATCAAGTTTAAGGAGACGTGGGGCGGTAAGGGTAGGGGGGGATGTGTTGATGAGATGCAAATTCAAATCCTCGACAAAAGGGAAGATAAGAAATCTTTTGGGGTGTGAGGAAAGCATTTCCTGGATGTGCTCCCCTACATAATCCGATGGATCTAAACTAACCTGTTTGGAGGAATGGAAGCACATGTGCATGTTGGTGGGAGAATCCAGAACGCGCTCTGAAAGTCCGAAAAAAGGTCCATATAAAATCTTTACAATTGGGTGCGCGATAGAAGAGACGATCAAACAGCATACCGAGGTGACACTCATCAAACGGGGGTTGGTGCGAATAACGACATGTGGAACGTAAGGGGAACATAGGGAGGAGACTTTTAGAGGCGTGAGAAAGTTTCGCAGGGGGAACCTATACCGAATTGGAACAAAAAGCGCAGGGGGGAAAAGTCATATCAAAACTGGGTACGGGGGGGAAGATGTTCTAAGTCAAAAAAGGTTGAAAGAGCGAACGATTGAGTTGAGCTTCTGAGAGGGAATTACTGCACCGCTTTGGACGTTCAAGGAAGGGGGGAGGGAGGTCTGTCAGCTTTAACCCAAAAGAGAAAACTAGGCCTAAGAGCTGCCGGGGGGAAAAAGCAGCGCACGATTGAACTGTGAGAGTACAAGTTCGGGAGGAAAAGCGCGGGACTGTTGGGAAAAAAAGAGGGTGAAAGTCGTCTGAAACCTCCGAGGGGGACTTTTCAGGAAACCCCTACAAAGTTAGATTATGCAGAGTCGGTGTGAGCGCAGACAGAAGGACGGGAAAGGAAGAGCAATTGCACAAGGCTGAGAAGATTAGGACGTAGGGAAAGCATCTCGGCGAGAACTGAGTAACCAACGCTCAAGTACCATAAACAGCAGACTATCGAGGGTAATAAAAAAGGACCAACACTAAGGAATAGATATCTCTCAAAAAACAAAAGGGGGAATTACAAGGAGAGAAAATGATAAACCTTCTTTCTAGAAACCGAGGTCCGGTTGAAGAGTACACCTCGCACTTCAGAGGGTCTGGTGGGGGGGGGGAGGGGGGTGGGGGCAAAGGTAATAAGAGTATAGAGGGGAAGCGATTATTGGTCTCGACGTCCGCAAGGAAGACCTGGGCGGCATGTGCAATCTGCCGTCGGCCTTGTCTAGCAAACAACCAAACGAGAGATCGCCTGTAAGGGTGGGTCCGTCGACAGACTAAGGTCGAGTATAGGAAGAGGTACAGAGGGTTTCACAAAAGAGACGAAGACTCTACTGATCGCCGTCATCTCTTCGGCTTTCCTCTCAAGGCAAATCTCGGCGGGTGAAAGTTGCTGTGAAGTGGAAGGACTCGAGTTCCGCGATCAGGAGCCCAATATGCAGGCCAATAATGAAGAAAAAAGAGAAAATGAGTCGGTGGAAGGATAGAATGTGTGCAGGACAAAATTCGGGGGGAAAAAGGGGTCATTCAAAACCAAAACTGAATTACAGCTTGTTCACAATTCGAAAAATTAAAATGGCGCGCAACAACTATCAGCCGGCAACGAGGGTCACCTCAAAGACCAAAGTTTCAGGAGAAAGGTCCACCACTTCCTGCTTCGGTCTGCAAAAGAGGGGGGGATGGTCCTTAGAAAGCGGGAAAAGAAAATAACAAATACAAAGGGCCAGAGCACCGGAAAGCTTAAACGCTCAGCGACCATTACCCGCTGAGAGCTTCTTGTAAGAGCTGGTGTTGGAAAGCCTACAAAAACCCATGATGCCATAACTGCGAAATCAAAGGGAAGATACCACGTGCCTGGTCGAAAAAAACCTTAGAAAGAGGCTGCCACGAATCCCACTGCGCGCCTGCGATAATCTGCAGGCTTCGCAAGCACTGGACAACCGACCGACCATCAACACAGAAAGAAATTCGAATCGTCTGATGTCAAAGGTATAGCTGCACAAGCTCGACGGACGTGTTGTTGCTGGGGACATGTACAAGAAGACGAGCGAGGTCCCGGTCAATGCGCATCGGAAATCTTGGAAAACGTCTGTCGTCAAGAGCAAGCTACACTAAGATGAGACAAAAAAAAAAACAGATAACACTCAGTCACAAATAAGGCTTACTTTCCAAAGAAGGAGCGGCTTGAGGCACATCAAGAGTCGGGATGCAACACGCGCGTTAGACGCGCGGTTCTGTCGGCGGACAGCAATGGGGGCGTGGCTGGTGTGCGCTCATTTTAGAACATGCAAAAAATCAAATTGGGTAGAGAAGGAGAGAACATCCGGCCATCGAAATGAAGAGGTCATCACGTAGGAGGGAGATTGACTCCGCGCGGGTCAAGGCAGAGATAAAAAGTCAGATACGGAGCCTGGACATAAAGAAGACAAGCCTCGTCGTACTAAGGAGATCTCGAGGGTGCGGAAGAAGACACGAAGTCGAATGTCGAAGCCCAGAACGCAGACCATCGGTGAGGATTATAAGGCAAAATAACTCGGAGAAGAAAAGACCCCTACCGAGGAAAGGGACCGATCACTCACGCTTAAAGAGAAGCGGCGCAAAAAAGGGTCTGACCAGGTCAGGGAGCCCACCTGCAGAAGGAGGGGTGTAGAGATTGACTGGGGACACACTGGTTTAAGGGGGAATCGAACGCGTATAAGCTATCTTGAGGAGAGGCCTAGGAAAAAGGGAAAACTTTTACGAACAACTCTGAAGACAAGTCCAAAAACAGACAGGTCGGCCTATCATGTGGCGAACGACCAGCTACAAGAAGAAGAATCGCAGGGAAGTTATTGTACAGGTTCATGAAGGAATAAGGCCGCTAACTTTGACCGCTGTTCGCAATTGCATCGGGAAATATCTTTCCAAAGGCAAATCCCTCGGCCAAAACGCAGGACAGGGATACCGAATCCCATCCGTAGCCTAAAAATGAAAGTCTGGAATCGGTATCGACATAAACCAAGTAAAGGGGGCGCCTGGAGATAGGACAATTTCCTTCGCGGAAACCTTACTAGAGCGGGTCGCGACGTAGAAGGCCGAGAGATTTGTCTCTCGGGCCAGACCTCGGTGATCAGAACAGTCCGAAATAAGGAAAGTTGGAAGACGCTGCGAAGTTCACGTATCGAAAGAAGTTTCGGGCCGTGAGGGGGGGGAAACTTGCTTCGACAAGAATTCTCTACCCATTAACCAGCAAAAAAAAAAAAGCCTATAACCGTTTAGTGTGAATCGGGGCAGAATTTTACTAATCCGGGAAGGGAAGGCGCCGGGGGAGACTCTAGTAAACTGCAAAGAGGGGAGTTCATTATTGCCTGCACCAGTCTAAAGTAGAGGAAGCAGGATCTCCGAGTAAGGAGAAAGGGACTACCATTGGAGATAGACAAAAAAAACGGGAGGAAAGAGAGAGATTGAAACATGGAGGAGAGAGAGGCGACGATCCCTGGCGGAAGTCACTCCTCGGCCGAAAGAAAAAACTTCCCGCCATGTCCGCAAGCTCTCGAAGAAAAGTCGCCTTCACGCCCTTAGGAGGAATCAAAATCGCCCAAACTAAAAAAAAAACCGGTTAAAATCATCAGGGAGTCGTTGTCTGGAGACGACGCCGGCGGAATACAGACCTTTTACGGTAACGGTCACCGAAAGGGGATCTAAAAGAGTACGAGGCGTGCTCATTTCACAAAGTGCATAGAAAGGCCCAATTGATCTTGCAGACAAAGGCATCATGTCGGAAAAAAATATCTACTGAGAATTAAAAAAAACCTCAAGGAAGGGCCGGGAGAAGAAGGGAGAGAGCAAGGGTCTCATCGTGAAGGAGAGGTGTCTGGATAGATCGGCTGGAGATAGGTGCAGGGGCAGAAGCGGAGGGGTGCTCGTTCCATGGAATTGGGCTTGGGAAGGGGGAGGTCAAACTGCGTCGGATTTCAAAAAAAAAACGAATAAGGAAGAGGAAAAAAGGTGGCACAATAACGTTAGAGACAGGAGGCCGCCCCGTCATCATCATCCTCTTAGTCATCGTTATAACGTCGGGTCTTCCACCTGATAGTACGCTAACTTAGCTGTGGCCCTGCGGCCAAAGAGAGGGGCTTAAAAAACCGTAAGTGTCCAAGGACTCAGATAGGCGAGACGCGTTGAAAGCAACTACCTGGAAGGCAGAAACCGTATTCTCCGTCATAGAACAAACCGCAAGGAAGCAAGTGGTCGAAAAAAATAATGGTCAAACCCTGGAGGAATGAAGAAAAGGGGGATCCGACTCGGTGGATGGTCTAGCGCAGAGAAGCGTCCAGAATCTAAAAGAGGATTTCGGTGATGGCTCGTGTCGGAGAGAGAATGCTCCGCGATGGGAAGGAACCAGCAAGGATCGCAAAGACGCGCTCGAAAAATTTCGGGTTCCCTTCTGGCAGACAGAATTATGGCGGGTGGATCATGGACTTCCAGGGGGCGAGAGGCTTCCTCGTACCGACGGGGAGAGCTGCGTCCTTAAAGTGAAAAAAAGGAGGTCTTAATGACTCGCTAGAGAAAGGGACACAGGGGTGCAAGTTAAAAATAACCGATGAGTAAAATGCATCGTATCATGGAGAGGAACCTTGCGATAGCGACGGCGGCTTTCCGGGAGGAGAAACTGCCTTCTGTCAGGGGACGGAAAAGATCAGCTGAGAAAAGTGGTAAAGCTGAACTCCTCTTTCTAAAACCAGCTGGGCCGGGAAGATAAAGTGGCGATGCAGTGAAACCCTAAACCGAGGATGAGAGGTCCGCAACAGGCTTCGAGATGAAATCATAGTAGTGAGATGTTCTAAGGGGAGGGAGGGGGGTGATGCGCTGACAGGGGGACTGAATCAAGCCGATCAGCGAAATGGGGATAACAGCATGTTCTTAGGTGGCTCACCCGAAGCCGCGACTGGGTAGACACTAGTGGGAAAAAGGGGATCACATGGGCGATTTTGTATACCGACCAGACGCGCTCTCAGAAGTACACGAAGGGAATATCGGGATCGGGCACTTGGGCCGCGAGGAGACGATATCGCCGAAAACCACGAGGTTCAGCAAGCATCCAAGAATCGGTGGAAGGGGCGCTAAGACCATGGGAAAAGCGCTGGAAAAAGAGCGGAAGGCAGGATTGGGTGAGAACGGGCATACAGTTTGGCGGAATTTGAAAAGAAGAAGGCCCAACTTCGGTGAATGGTGAAGGGGAAAAATCCTGGGCCAGCGATTGAGTGAACCTGGCCGATCAGCGGCCGGGTCGGGAGCTCGTCTCGGAGGGGCCGCAAATCGCCCTTTCTTGACAGAGCTCGGGACCAAACAGCGGTGAAAAAGGGCAAAAACTACAAAGCAAAGAGGAAAGTCCAGAGAAAGCGGCAGTGACGTGAGGGGAAAGGACAAATCAGCAGATGAACGCGATCAGGTGCAGAACGCAGCGGTCGCAGGTTTGTCAAAAGGAGTGGGAATATCGATCCCTAGGTAAGCGATAGGTCAGACGGGGAAACGCAAAAAGGATCCATCGCCGCGCGTGGTTCGAGTTAGAAATAGTCCGACGCATCATGTCTGGCAAGGAGCAAGGGAAAAGAAGCGGGTGAGGAGAAAATCATCACAAATGCCGCTGACCTTGCGTACCCACAGCGGCCGCCAACCGCGTGAAAGAGATGTTAGAATAGAAGAAAAAAGCATCCTAGGCGCGTACGACTCTCAAAATACAACAAAAAATGTTCTGGAAAAAAAGGAGAGAGGATAAAACAAGCGTGAGGATTCCGAGAATATGCGACTCCGAAGGAGCGGGTCTGTACAGAGAGTGGTGGTCTGCAAGCAGAATAAGGCAGAGGATGAGGTCAGAAAGAAAAAAAAAGTAGAAAGACGTTTTGCATGGTGAAAATCTCGGGTGTCTATTCGCCATATTTCGCGAAACGCAACAAGCAGGCGAAGGGAAGTCCGGGGGTAAGAGCAAAGGCGTGGTACGACATAGCCCCTGCGGGGGGGAGCGTCAAGGGTGGGCAAAAAACGCCTGCGCTGCGTTCCTCCCCTGATAAAGGGGGGCATCGCTTGAGGGCTGGGGGACTCAAAACTGGAGCTCGAGCACTGGTGGACTGGGGACCGTAGAACAGATGATCGGCCCGCTCCTAAGGAAACGAAAAAGCGTTGCAAGGAAAGAAATAGAGCAACGAATCGTCGCTGATCGGCATGGTGACTAGAAAAAGCGCCCCCGGCAGTGGGGAGAAAAGGCTTCAACCTGACAGCGCGGGGCCTTAAACGTCCTGGGGTACAACATGAACGCACGAAAACGCAAAACCCATATCGGCCGCGCCGATGTTCCGATCAAAGGTGTCAAATCGAACAGGACAATCTCCTGTTCCATTAAAAGAGGTGGCGGGGAGGCGATCTGCGCTTCTCTAGAAGAAGAGCACATCGGAAAAGGAATTGGCAAGTGAAGAGCGCGTTCTCGGAGGTAAGAAAAATACGCCCATTGATGAACCTTCCCCGGTTCACGATACCAGTCGTCTACTGTGCGCACATCAAGTAAACGGGGCATACATAAGCGACCGCCACGCGGCCGAGATCGGAAGTGCGCGCCGTGGAACGATGGCACGCCTACTTCAACCCAACGACAGAAAAGACTGACAACGTCTCCTGACAGGGAGGATGGGGAAAGAAAAAAAAAAACGAAGGCTGAGGTGTGCCAGTTGGAGAATCTCAGCATAGCGCGATAGACGGTGCCAGCTAATAGCGGAATGTCTCGGCCAGAGGGAAAGGCAAGCGAAAATCACGGAGGGCTCAAATAGGAGAATGCAGCTTACGTGCCCGGAACTACTTAAGGGGTCGCCATCGACGCGTAACGATATCAAGAAAAGGTGAAAAGACGGACTCATGCAGGGGGACAGGCGGGTGTGCCAGTAAGAAAAAGGTGTAGGGGGTAAACCGGGAAAGAAAGGAGAACATCAAACAGCCTCGGCAAGGAATTGCTAACAAAAGAACGCGGAGGTGAAGAAACTGAGACCAATAAACGAAGCCACCGCTACATCATGGGATAGGAATCGAAAATACGAACAACTCGCTTACAGCAGCGCGGCGAATACCTAGTTGCGGGACCAGCTCCGCCGAGTCGCGAGAGAACGATCAACAAATCAGCATCCCTCCAGTAGATTACGAGAATACCAGCGCGACTACGACCAAACAAACAGAGTCCGCGACAAAAAGCACTCTGAATCAAACCCGCCAAGTTTCTTCCCGGAAAGTAAGGGGACGGAAACACACCGAGAATCTGGCTTGTCTCTATAAGGACATCGTGGATCTCAGCTAAAGAAGGGGAGAGAGGACCAAGGCAAGACGCATGCTGACTTATCGCCAGGAAAGGGGGGGAGAAGGGAAGCTCTGGGAGACCAGGCCAAAAGCCGGAGGTCTTCACTACAGTTGGACGACAAATGAAAGAAAGACTACGAGGGATGAGGTACGGGGGACTTACCGGCCGGCGGCGACCAGTGGGCCCGTTAAAGTCCGGCGCGGATAAATATCTGCCGCAGGGAAACGCTCAAAATATATTAGGAACAGCCCGAAAAGCTCTCGGACTGAAAAACGACATCAGAGAGGAAACCTAGCTGATTATGACCGTAAGCAGACCATGTCAGAAAAGACAGGTCTGAGCGGGGAGGGAGTTCAGGAAAGATCTTTGTTTGCTAAAAAAGCAGTCTTTCTCAATCACAGGCCATAGTTCTTGCACGTGGCAGTCAGCTCTAAATTAGGGGGAAGAATTGTAGACCGGGGGCCCGGAACAGGGCAGGTAGACAAGAAGCGTCGCGACCTCCCCCGCACGCATTAACTTTAAGTTGAGGGGGAGAAGAGAGGGGAACGACTTTTGCGGGAACAGCCGGGGGGGACCTTTCTGCGCCGTTGAATTAGAGAGAAGGATGCAGACCGCGTTCAGAGTTGGAAAAAAAGAGAAAGTCGCGCAGCCATGTTCAAAACATCGTGGGGGGGGAGGGGGGGGGGGGGGGGGAGGGGGGGGGGGGGAGGGGACAGAAAGACGAACAGGTTTATCTCTCAAAAAATCCACACAAAAATCTCCCCAGAAATAACTGTTTCGTCGATCGCTGCGCGGAACGAAGCCCTTGCTTAGAGGAGGTCTCCTTGGACCACACCAAACATGCGTCTTCCTGAGAGACAGGAGAGAAATCACAGGCGGCCTTCAAAAACGGGACCAGACGAAGATAAAATTTAAAAAACACTCAACCCCAGAAACCGGTATCTCAGTGCAGGGCGTGGGGGGGAATGGGAGGCTAACGCTTAGGGGAGACCTTCCCGCCGAAAACGGGGGAAAATCACAACTTTAGGAAAAAATCAGAAAAATGCCCAGATATCCCGGCCTGGCTTGCGACGGGGAGGGACAGGAGACAACTATCGCGGCCTTCTACACCCAACGCTCAAGAAGCCTTTTAACTAAAAATGTCGAGAGCCATTCGCAGGAATTTCCGCGCGGGGGACTGAGTATTTCAAGGTTATTGGCAAAAAAAAAGAGGGGGGAGGGCTGGGGTTAAACCTACTTGGGTTTGGAGGGGGCTTCTGGCAGTCTATATTCCGATCCAAAACCGGCGACTTTTGAACAACCCCCCACAGTAAGCGCAGGAGAATCCATAAGCATGAAAAGAGTCCTCTCAGGAGAGGGGGGCGGGCTGACCCACCTAAGGACGAACTCAAGCCAACTTGGGGAAAGGGCTTACCACTAAAGCCACCTTTAATGGGGGGAAAGAAATCCGCATGCGAGCCAAAAGGTCGTTCATCGGGACCGCACCAAAAGATCACATGATCAAATTCTCAAGCGGACCAAACCGGCAGAAGTTTGGCCAGAGACCAATCGCAAAACTCAACTGGGGGGAATGGGACAGCGTGCGTTAGCGGGGTGCGGCTCGGTGGGGGGTCGCGCCGGAGGAGAAGCAACGCAGCAGAACAGAACGAGGGGAAGGCTGCGGGGGCGGGAGCTCGCTAAAAAAGGGAAGCGGGAGACCGAACGAGTAAATCGGCCGCGCTCTGCCGACTCGCCGGTGTCTGTATTAGGCGGCGGCATTCAAAATATGTAGAGGATCTCTGACCGTGCGCATATGATGCCAGAGAAAGAAGCAAGACTGGCGCCTCAAAGAAAAAGAGGACGGATGGGTCACTCTCGGGGAAAACATGTTGAAAGCATTTTTAAAAGAACACAACCGACATGCTCCGCCGCACTCGATAAGGGCTGAGTACAACTGTGATTATATCGCCAGAGATGGAGACAAAGGCATGACTTTCACACGTACTCAGAAAGAGTTGAGCAACTTTAAAATTGCCGAGCCGAGGGGGGGCCGAAGAGAAAAGGGCGCTTGCAAGAATCGATACGAAGGGCTGAAGATTTGCCCAGCAAGGGGCGTCGAATCTTCAAAAGATTTTAGAAAAAAAACCCCCCATGGGGAGAGGTGAAAACGGGTAAACGTGGTGATGGCGCGAAAGTCATTAGCAGCACCGTGGCCGATCAGCGCCGCGTTTTGGTTCGTCCGCATTTAGGAAGGGGAGGAACCCGAAGCAACTGAGCGACCAAAGGCTTACGTGGACCATCACAGGGGAGGGGGGTCTTATCCTCCCAGAACGCGCATCTCTGACGGCAAGAAAACGAATCATCTACCTGGTCAGATCATACTCGTAAGACGCCATCACCACGATAAAAAAGGATGTTTCCGGTGCGCTCGGGACCAGGGCGAAAGGAAAATCTCGTAGGCGATCTTGGTTGCGTGTCGTCCGGTCTGGAATGGTGGAAAACAAAGAAGGCCCGACGCTTGCGGGTCATGGCCTGGGGGAAAAGAAAAAAACAAGGGACGCGATGTGCCTCCCTGAAAAAGGCCTAGAAGCCCGAGTACGTTTGAGATTGACGAGAGTAATGGGCCTGCAACCGCCTTGGGAGGCAATCCTTACGGCCGATCAGCAGTGAGATGAAAATACCAGCAAAAGCGAGAAACGCCCGAGAACATTTGTGAACACATCAGCACTATACAGGCGAAAGGGTCGAGGGGAAGGGAACTGCGCGGGTTGGAACACTACTTGGGGACCATACCTCCATCGAAGGGGGGTGAAGATTGGACGACAAGCGCGAAAGATCCTGCGGGGCCCCTCGTGTGCGGCTAAAAGGCCCGAATAAGGAGGAGGGACATTCAACAAACAGCTGTTTTAAGATCCGCAAGGCGAGGAAGGAAGCTCCCCGGTTAACTGTCAACATAGCGAGGCCCAAAACCGGACGATCGAGGTGAAATCAGGGGCTTGCCTCAATCAAACGAG
>Ga0179593_1256751_pt1 | contig 11579 bp, 7 predicted proteins | sample CZODoug2_1_08_16_FD_185931 | JGI IMG/M metagenome (GOLD analysis project Ga0179593, IMG submission 185931) | Vadose zone soil fungal communities from Angelo Coast Range Reserve, California, USA - CZODoug2_1_08_16fungal (PacBio error correction) | ecosystem: Environmental > Terrestrial > Soil >...
GTACAGGCCTTGTGGTCAATATTCATCAGCAAATGAAAGAGGAACGGTAGTGCACGTGTCTCCTGCGCTGAACGACTGTAAAGCGGGCTTAAAACCTACTTAGGTTTGTGTTCACCAAAGCTGGTGTTGACTCTTCTCCCGAACTGGTCACAAGAATACAACTGGCGATGTTTTTTGCAACATGTACACAGGTCCTTCGACTGAGTTAGAAAAAGTGTAAAATTTTTCCAACCTGGCCGTCCTTTGCTTCTCCAGACGGATGTTTAGTCCGCCTCGCCCCCCTAGCACCAGACACGGGTTGGGGGCACCGGGCATCCGCCAGGGGCTAGGCCTGTCGGGGTCTATTTTGACTATCCAAGAGGACGAGGCACGGTCGGGGCGGGTTATGTATTAGGTTAGTAGGAAAGTCCAGGACGGGGTTTCTCGCCCGTTTTCTCCATTGTCTGCAAAAAACCCGGGTCTTCTACCATTCTCAGGGGGTTGCTTTTGGACTTCTGTCATGCGTCTGCAGAGAAGCCGTGCACACCAGGTCACTTTTCCCCTTAGCCCACCGGCTTTCTCAGGTCATTGTTTGCTCCGCCCTCTTAGCAACTTCCGGGTCTTCCCGTGCCCAATTTAGTAGAGACCCTTCGACTTACAACCACTCCAGCGAAAGAATAATTTGTATAACCGCCCCTTGCTACGGCAGGCCGGAAAGGAATACCACCCTTTTGGGCAGACTAACACTGACCCTTAATCCTACAACATTCATACTGTTCTCCGTATCTGCGCCCAGCCTTATTGGGGGGGATGTGGCAGTGTGTTTTTTTATGTTGGATCTTGAAAACCAACCAAAAACAAAGGGAGGGGACTGCAGCGAGGTCGCTGGGTGTTCGCCTCTGTCGGAGCATAAAGGTGGAGGTGGCCAACTGCGCTGAACTCTAGATTGACTGGGGGGGACGGGGGGTTCCTAAGGACGTTCCGTCATTGCCTTGCGAAACAAAGCGGAAGCAAAAAACGCGGACCCCCGGACGTCAAAAACAAAAAAGCAAACAAAGGTCTTCCTGGGGAACGCAAACAATCGGGAAAAATCCGAGAGGAAGCGGGCACAAGGGAAAATCTGTCCGGGGCGAGGAATCAAAAGGGGGTTCGGTAAACATTCTCGAGAATGAAAGGGTGCAAAGAAACACTAACGGTAGGGGGGACTACAGGGTTTTGCACGGTCTCCACACAGGGACGAGTGCAATAGTTGAGACCAGGTTCATTGGTGTCGGATTGGAGCTAGGAGGGGACTACGAATTCAAGGAAGATGCCCAGAGGGGCCCACGCTCGGTCGGGAAAGCAAGCGTAAAGTTTTCAAAAATAGTTCCGAGACGACCGCCTCGCCCTCAAGTCCATAGTGAAGCCTCACAGGGCGAGGCCACTGGGGCTGCGTCAAAGTTTCCATGGCCAAAACAAAAAAATCGGAGGCCAATTTGTCCGGTCATCTCTCACCGGGAAGGGGGGTACCGGTTGAAGCATCGTCTGTGCTCCGTGGGGGGGAACTTGAGGTACGTTGACAGGTCACACAGGGTAAGAAAAAAACACGTCGAGAAAAAGTGTACACAAGGACCCAACCGGCGATTTAAGAAAAAAAAACCAAAAAAGGGAATTGTACTCTGAATCCGGCCAATAAGGGATAATCCCTTCCAGAAGGGGGGGCTGAAAAAGAACAAACATAAGCGATCACAAAATCAGGCAGGGCTGGCGGGAGGCTGGGACCCTGTTTGGAGAGTGGTAATATTTAAGGCTCTGACGGGTTCCGGGGGGTTAGAAAAAAAAAGAGGCAGACTCAAGCCGACTCTTTCCGAATAATGTCTTCCCGCCAAATGCCAGGTGCGGGTTTCTCAGATCGCACAACAAGGGGGACTAGGTTCTGTAGGAATCCTTGCCTCTCTGTTTCTTGGGAACTGCGATCAAACTAAAATTTGTTGGGGATCGGCCGATGGGAACAAAACCGTCTGACATAAAAACAAAGAGGGCGAGTTGCCCATCCCGTTTTTAGGGTGGTAAGTAATCTCTTACGTTCAGGGAATCAAAGAAAAGAAGGCTTCTACTTCTCGTGCCGATCGTGAACGAACAGGATTCCAAGAACAGCAGGGCGAAGCTTAACTAAAGGACGGGAGTGACGCAACTTGAAAAGACCGGTACGAAGGGACTACGACACGGCAGGGGAAAGGGGTCAAACAAAAGGAAACGCGGGAAGCGGGGGGAAGAAGGGGAAACCAAGGTGTAAAAGAATGTTTCACACAGGGCGAAAAGAGGGGGGGGAGGTGGTTGTGTTAAAAGAATGCGAGTAAAGGCATGAACTCTTAAAAGAATCTGGGGGGGAGAAGGAGTAGAATGGAAAAAAAAAATTTCGGATTGGGGCCTTTTGGAGGGGTCTAGAGACTCTATGAGCGGGGTCCATCGAGGGCCCAAAACAGAGAAGGGTGTGGAATGAAGAAGCACGTTTTGGGAGGGCGAGCAGAAGGACACTTGTTGGGCGGCAAACTCTTCCGGGGAAATGAAAAAGAAACAGAAACGGCGAAGTTCTAGGGGGGGGCTACTTGTACCTTTTGGAGAGATAACTCTCCTAGGAATAGAGAGACCACCAAAAAAAAGGAGAAAAAGATAGATAGCTAAAAGTGATCAGCGAAAAGGGAGGGAGAGAAAGGACGACCGAGGCCAGGGGATGTGAGAAAAATGGAAAAAAAATGAAAGGGCAGATGGGGCCAAGGGAAAGAAAAAAAAGTTGGAGGGAATACAAGGAAAGAAACGAAAAGCGAGAACAGAAAAGATTGTGGGAAGAAGAAAGGAAGAGAGGCACTCAAAAAAACCACGAAAAAAAAAGAAAAAGGTGTGGTTCGGAAAGGAAGGTGAAAAAGAAGGCGGTGGATCTCACGGAGGGGAGAGAAAAGAGTCAAAACCCGAAAGAGTTCAAAACTAGTGGGCCTATGGGGTGCAGGGAAAAAAACGTGGTTGGGAAGAAAAAGAAGGGAAAAGCGATTTGGGGGGTGCCCTCCGGGGAACACCAAGCCTTCAACGGTTCTACGGAAGTTAAAAGGCAGCGGGTACAGAAGAGAGGGGCCAAAGGAGTGATGGGATTAAGGAAACTCGATTTCAGTAGGAGACAGAGAAAAAAGGATTCAAGGGGATGGTGATGGTGTGAAAAGAGGATGCGGGACGCGGAAAAAAGGGGCACTGGAGAATACAGCATCGGAGGGACAAAAAAACTGGGGATGAACACGACACAAACCAACAAACCATTACTGGGCGGTGGGGACCGAAAAAAAAAATAAAACTACAAAAAGATTCAAGAACAGCAACGTGGGCTGGCAACGGAATGTAAGCATGACAACTCAAGAGAAACCAGGGTCCCGGGGAAAAAGAGAGAAAAAGAGGAGCAACAGGGGGGGAAAAAACTTGCAAAAAAAAAAAACAAAGTTTCACAGGGAATGGAAAGGCTTTGATGTAGAGGCAAAATTAGTGGACGTATTCGCCGAGTCGAAAGGGAAAGGTGGGAAGGGATCTGAAGTGAGGGAGAAGGGTTGGATTGAAGGGACAGGAACGGAGGGTTCAACGGGTTTCAAAAATTTCCCGGGGGGAAACAAGACCAAAACAGGGCAAAAAGAACAGGAGCGAAGAAGCAGACGGGCCACACAAACCGTGCGGAGATGGAAAAGCAAACGTAAAAAGGCATCGCGGAAAGTAGTTTGGTAGAACCAAGGGGACCGGAGTCATTTCTTCATTTTTAAAAAGAAATTGTTCAGGGTGGGACTAAAGAGTCTGCGCCAACGTGAGGGGTATTTTGGTGCCGCAACAAGGAGGTGGACTCGAGGGGGGGAGAAGTCGAGCAGTATCCCTGCCGCGGAAAAAGAGGGAAAAACAGAAGGACGGTTAGCAATACTGGCAAACCGGGGGGGGGATGCACATGAAGCAAAACTGGAGAAGACGTGGGACCACAGGGAATGCCGCGAGTTCCGCCTGGGGCAGAAGCCGCCGGACTGGAGAATCAAAAAAACCCGCATCTACGAGGGGGCTACTTTGTCTGGGGCATTAGAAAGGTTCGGGCTTTCACCTCTAAAAAGAAACTCCAAAAAAACACCAAAAAACCAAGACCAAAAGCTTTTGACGAAATTGAAACGCCACTTTTGAACAGGAAAGAAGGGCCTAGTATTACCAAGGGAACGCAACGCCCACCCTAAAGGCGGGAAGCCCTTTTTGATCAAACTCTCGGGGGATCACTCGAGCTACAACCTCCTCACGGTTGACCCCGAGGAGGGGGGACGTTCACTCTGGCGGTGAAAAGGGAAGCAACAGAAAAAAAAAAAATCATGAGGATGAGAGAGAAAGAAGGAAACAAACTAAGCCCGTAATTAGCTCGAGGAAAAAGGGGCGGGGGGCAGAAACGGGGGGAGGGAGGGGAAATCTGGCAAGGCAAATGGGGGGCAAAATTCAGCTAAAGACGAAACGGGAAAATTGCCTTTGACCGGGTAGCACAGAAGGGGACAAGGGGTTTCGAAAAACCAGAATTCCGAAAGAACATTGGGCCAGAGGGGAAAACGGGGAAGGAAGGATTAAAGAGGAGAAAAAAAGAAAAATAAAAACATAGAAGAAGGGGTACTCTACGGTGTTGGAAATCGAATGACAAAGGGTGGAATCTCCTCACCCAAAGCAGGGACTATAGGGAGAGAAACTCCGCAAGTGCTCGGGGAAGCAAGTAAAGACGAAGAGAAACAGGGACAAGGGAATAATTTGCAAGTGGGCCAAGATTGTTGAGAAATACTTCTGTCAAGATAGGCACGGAAAGATTACCGGGGGAAAATGAAAAAATAAAGGACGACGATGGAACGCTGGAAAAAACCAAGTTTTGTAAAGAAATGGGGAGGCCCCAGCTTCAAAGGATGGGTTGGAAAAAATACTAAAAGAGGGGATTTTTGAACAAAAAAGTGTAAAAGATAAGAGCAAAAATTCGGTGTACACATCAAATGAAGACCAACCTTCACCACTCAAACTAAAAGGCCCAACTAAGAAGGTTGACACAGAAAATAGATGCAAATTGGAAAATAAAAAGTGCACAAAGAATGGTGTCAGACGCTAAAAGGAAAACAACACCAAAATGTATGGGAGAAAGAGGAGAGCAGTCTGTTAAACGGAGTTCAATATTAAGCAGACTCAGGAAAGAAAGGGGGGGCCTTGGGTGCACTTCTTGTCGCGGCAAGATTGAATACTTGGTACTCGTTTAGGAAAAAAACGATTGGGGTGGGGTGTTAAAAAAAACTCTTGGAACCGGGAAAAAAAGAAAAGATTGCCAAAGGCTTGGTGTGGGAAAAAGCGTAAAGAGGGGGAGAAGTTAAGTAAACTGCAGGAAAAAAAGAGGAAACAGCAAGGGAGAACACCCTCAAAAATTTGAAAGGGGAGACCTGCGAGAAAATACGAACTGACTTATAAAAGAGCTGAAAGGGAAACGAGGGATGTGTTTTCGATAGCCTTAGGTGGGGGGGAACTACATCAAGGACGCTTTCGGAACACTGAGGGGAAAGCACTTGAGGGGGGGAGTTTGGGGGCGGGGGCTGAGAATAAAAAAGGAACCACTGGGGAAAGATCCCAAGGTGAAAACAAGGCGGAACTAAAAACAGAATGCCGGTATACGAACCAGTGTAAAAGGGGAGGCTTCAGTCTAGAAAGGGAAAGTCGCGGCAGAGCGAAAAGACAAGTTAAAGAAGACAATCGAAGAGGGGAAAAAAAGAGGGTTATGCCCTCATAAAGGGGTTGTGATGTTAAACGGTTGTCCCCAATCCACAATTTGAAAGGCATCAAAATCGGGCGCTGTTGGGTGATGTTTAGATGTTTCGAATGAATAGGGGAGTTTGAAAAGGCAAAAGTTGGGAAAACTCGAAAGGGCGTTAAGGTTCAACGTATGCCCTGGAGACAATGTATCAATCCAAAACGCTGACCTAGAATGTTCGGGGCCGTCCCTCCCAAGCTTCTCCATCGGAGCGTTGGGAAAAGGTAGCATCGAGGGGTTCTCAAGAATCCACGGGGCAAAAGAAAAAAAAAAAAAAAGAGCGGATGAAAGTTTGGGAGTATACGTAGGACATCAGGTGTTGACCGAAAGCACTACCAACGATGTTGAAGAGTGCTAAAAGGTTGACTGGTGGCACGAGTCGAGGAAGAATAGAGCTTAAAACACGAGAACCAAAAGCCATATGAGAGGAAAAGGTTTCATTGCCCGCCTGTCAGGAAACGAAGAGCATAGTCGAACCCTCAAACTGAAAAAATGAAAAGGAAAAAGATGACAAGTGGTCGCCAAACAGAGAAAGAAAACGTTCAAAAAAAAAAGGGGCGTGGCGTGCAGGACTAAGGACCATGGGCTTAAAGGCAATAAAGAACCCTCCTTCAAAACTTCCAAGTTAAAAAAAAAGTAGAAGGGCAAGAGCCTAAAAATTCAACTCAAGGAGAATAATGCGGAAAACACGGAAAATCCACGGTGGAAAAATTCACACCCGCCCTGGTCCATTCGTACAGCGATGACTGAAAGAGTGACACTTGGTGAGTGTGAATCTTTGCGACGTGTCCCTTCCCAGGGGATGCGCAGATGGAGAACTGGAATCAACCGCTTCCAAATTTTCAGTTTCTTTGGGGTTGGGGGGGTTAGAACTCTAAAAAATGTGGGTGTAGTATCTGATCCAAATTCTGCACCGCAATATCGGCGAAGTGAAGCGACTGGTTCGGTCTTGTACGCCCAACGCGAATATTCGGGCGCGCGGTAAGCTCATGAGCTAGGGTCGGGCATTCCCCCAGAGACCAATCGCGAAAGTCGTTCTGGTCATCCCGTTGACCTATAAGGAAAAGACGTCTGGGGGGGTGAATCTTCCCCAAAGAGCGCGAACGTCTCCGTTACAGGGGTCTGCAGAAGGTCGAAGGAACCATATTGTTTAATCGAAGAAACCACTGCCGTCCATTATAAACCACCAAAGCATCTTTGTTACTTCTTCGAAAAAGGTGAGGGTAGGGTCATGGGGGAAGAAGAAGCTCACTGCGCGCGGCCCTTCCGAGAACTCCCAAACAAGTGTCAGGAAGGAGCTGCCTTCTCCGTTTTTCAGGTCTTAGGATAGCATCATGAAATGTCCTTGTCCATATCTGGAAAACGCTGTTAGTTCGTCGTAGTTTCCCTTACCCCCGGGGCGCATTCAACGCACCCGCAACGCCCCTGCCCACAATTCTGCAATATGAGGAAGGGGGGTAAGCCAACGAAAAGACTATTAATAAACACGAACCGTTTTTCGCCGATCTCCCGACGGGCATCAAATCGTATAGAGGCTCTCAACCTCCCCACCCCCAAGCCCAACCCAATCGAACAGTGGGGAGGCGGCCCATCTCGTTTGGAAAAAGCTTTTTCTACTGGGGCTAGAGGTTGAAGTTCTCTAACCCCGACTGCCGTTGAAATGATGTTTTCTTGGGGGCAAGGAAAAGTAATCACGGTGTTCAGTATCGGTCAGACACAAGTGACATGTGGCCGAAAAAAAGAACCGATGGCTGCCGTCAACTTCACACTCTGGGTTAAGAAAGATGAACGCAAGCTCGCTGCCAAGGACCCACTACCAAAGTGGCCAGGTTTTGAGAGGATTTCCCCCGGCTTGACTCTAAGAGGGAAAGGCGGTGGGCTCTGACGATGGTAAAAAAAAAAAAAACCAATCCAAGTTCCAAAGACCAGGCAGAACACGTGGGTTTGTAAGACAAGATCGCGCGAAACTCGTGTTTAAATGTAACAAGCCTTCACGTTCTCAACGCACGGGACCTAAAACCCGTTAGTTTAAAAGAAGATGGCGTCTGGGTTCTTGTAGCGCACTCGCCGAAGTGTCAGGGACACCTGCGCCGGCTGAGACTTGAGAAGTCGGTTGCTCGTTCGAACTCACCCGTACGATAAATCGACTGCTATGGGGGGTGTGGATATTCCTCAAAACCGTCGCGTTGGGGTCAAGACGAAAAGAACCGGACCATCTTCTCGACGTGGGGAAACATGATCTTCCGAGACGACAACCTGGGAGACGGGGGCGCGCGGAAAGATTCCCAGTCAAACGGAAACAGCTAAAGAATAGTTGGCCTAGGGAAAAAGAGCGGTGTTCTTTGCTCGCAACGGGAAATGGCAGGGATACCTTAGTACTTCCGCTGAGAGAAGGGTAGGGGCTCGCATTGCGACGGGGGCATGGGGACGTTGAGCGCGGGGGTTGAGTGTCAAGGGGGAATGAAAGAACCGCCGTAACATTGCCGATCTAAAAGGCCCACGAAGGGGATAACGGACACTTTGCAATCATGAAAGCGTTTGCTGGCCACTGTGCTGTCAATTTTGGACTCGGGAAGGGAGAGCACAATCTTTGTGATTCCGAACCCGGCGAGACATGAGATTGAGTTGTCAATGAGTGGCGAAGGCTCTGAAGCCGGATTGACTCCTGGCGCCCACTCCGAAGGAAATGGGTGGTTAGCACAAAAATGCAAAGCGAGGTCACGGAAACTCGGAACACACTGCCTACGGGGGGGGCGACATGAGCTCGCGAGATTCAAACGGGGCTTGATCTAGACGCCGCTGCTAGAAACGCTAAAGAGCATGTGCGGGGGGAACGGCCAGAATGGCATAACTGGTTACATTGGGAAAAAGAAACCTTGGACGCACATCCGCATGCCTTACATAATTCCAAAACGTGACTATCAATACAAGCCGGCACGCATCTATTTCCTCGAGAAAAAAACTGTGTCAACCGCAAACGCGGCCGTCTGCTAGCTGCTCCCACCTCCTACCAACAAGCTGTCGTTGTAAAGCGGGTCACCACACAGTGTCTTTTTGTTCCCGCTTCATAAACGTCAACCATCAATAAATAGTAGAGTATACCATTCCCCTTAAGGGAAGCTCAAGGCGGTAGCCGGCCATATTCTCTGGCATGGAGTCGCCACGCCGTGTTGCAAACGTTAACAAAAAATGGAAGCTAAACTTAGTCAAGGGTAAAGGAAAGGGGCAGAGGGGGTCGAAAAGACCTGCTGCGCCAGGGGGGCTCAGTCACGGTGCCGCTTACCGAAGCCCCAGGCAACTTAACCGCAGAAGCTGTGGACCTCGAATGCGAAAAGCAAAAAAACCCCCACAACCCCAGCGATCGAACCACAACATTCGAAAAATTGAAGCGCGTGTACGGAACCGCGACAGACGCGAGAGACTTTGCTTGCAAGGTGGGGGGTTCGTCCTGAAAAGGAGGGGAAAAAGTGAACCTATCTCGACCGTGGGGTACTAAGCTACAAACCATGTTTTGGAATAGTAGGGGGGGAAAAAGGAACTCGTAACAACAATCGCTTTACCCACACAACAAGTAAAATCGTGGTTATTAGGTTTCAAAGATCGCAGCGTAGCGAGTCGTTTCACTCTCTGCTCACCACTCCGCCATTCCAAACAGTCACTCGGGACGCGAAGGAAAGAAGGCAATCTGGTTTACTACCCAAGACTGTGATCACTCACAAAAAATCGGGGCATACGGATATACGGAGATTGAATGCGGGGTTCCATTGCTCTACCTGTCAATGAACTGGGAAGTGCGCCTGCGGCTGCTGGCTCGGGACGGAAAACGAGTGGTGTGTTCACCGTGGAACGAACTCTATGCAAACGGCTGTGGGGGGAACGATTACAACAAATCAAAGAATTATTCAGTCACGGCATCAAGTCACGCAGTTATCCAAAACAAAATTGCAATGGAAAGGGAGATCCGGGAGCGTCGCCAGTGAGGCCCAAGACACGCGGTGATGGTGGAAAAAAAGCCGGAGGGTGAGCGGACTGGGTCGCATTCGCTTGTCAACACCCAACGCTAAAAGGACTGCAGGTAGGGGGGGCGTGGCTGCTAATGATATCCTCCAAGCCTTTTACCGACCAAAAGGCCAGAAAAAAGGAAGGTACATGGCTTTCCAAACTCGGGCCCATGCAGGGAACCGGAAGAAAAAAGTGTCACAATCGGGGTCCCAGTCGGACTTTTCCCCCTCACTCGCCTATGCCGAGCCAAGGGGTGGGGAAGACTACTCAGGGATCTCGAATTAATGGGGTCCCGAGGTTGTCCGAAACATCCGAGTCGGCATGGTTGAAGGGTTGATCGCTTTTTACAAAAAGATGGGGAACAATCCTAAAGGTCGCTATGTGTAAACGGTCGAACTGCAAAAGTGGGGCAGCCGTGCCTGTCGGGGGCGTGGGTTCCGGATTGTCCCTTCGAAATCTTAAAGCTTAAACAAAACAGCTTAAGCGATTTATCCGTAACGAACACCTCGAACGTAGCGGGTAGCGCACTACTGTCAACGAGGAGTCTCGCGGCATGACATGTGTTAGAGAAAGCCCGAGGCCTACAGTGTAAATATAAAAATGACCATCATTTGCAAAAGCTCTGGCTCACAGTGTGACTGGTGGAGGTGGGACCAGGAGAATTCAACAACGAGCCCCGCGGAAAAAAAAAAAACATCAGTGTTCGGAAAATCAGGCGAAAGTTAACAAGAGGTAGGGAAGAAAATCCTTCCAACAATGAGGCCAAGGGAAGCCGGCGGCCAAAAAGTGGTCAAGGCCAACAGAAGCGACGTGGTAGCTCGGGAAAAGGGACATTTGCGCTAGATCTGTGACTCGTACTGGTGGCGTCAAGTTGTACAAGAAAACCAATGAGTCAACTTCAACGCCCCCAGACTCGAAATGCCGCCAAGACAAAACTCAGCGGAAATAATCTCAATAACTTCCCCTCCTTGTCGCGCCCCACAAACCGGACCGGGCGTCGACAACGGATCTTCTTCGGCAGAAGTTAGAAGGTGGGAAGGTTTGAAGTCTTCATTCGCGTGAAAAAAAAATTGTAGGAATCAGATATTACACGCAACCGCAGGTCGAGCCGAGTCGAGGTTGACTTTTTTCAGGCTATGAACAAACCGAAAGCGGTTTGGGTCGACATTTCGCCACAATTCGGCCACCGAAAGATAGGCGAGGTCAAATTTTTCTTCTTTGAAAAACGGGGCAGAAATCAGTAGGCGCAGCGAGCAATGGAAAATCGGCGGGGAATTAACTACTCCCTAAACTTCCTATCAAAGTCAGTAACACGAAAAAGAACGGAACGCGGGCGTTGAAAAATAACTTCTTCCCGGGACAGAAGGTACCCGCGTGGGGCCAACCAAACCCAGGCCGCCGATACGCCGGTCTCAATACACCCAACGGTGGCGAACAAACCTTTTTAACACGCGAAGCAACCTATGGCTTTGGTTTGCCCCGAACATCTCAACGTACTGACATGAGCGTAATACATAAGGGAATGGAGCAGAAATCTGTCTTCTTCTGAAACATGGCGATTTGGTCGGGGTCTGTTCGAGACGCCGAAAGCTGAAAAGCAACCGATACTTCCCACCTAGGATGGGCAGGGGAGTAAAAAACATCCGGGGCGAGATCATCATTCAATTTGGTCGGGCACTATAAAAAGCGAACTTTGGGGATGCCTTCGGCAACTCACCCGAATATAGCTTCTTCCTGTTAAAAGGAAAGTTAACAAATTTTTACGAGGGGGGAACGATCCCTCGATCTC
>Ga0179593_1260767_pt1 | contig 11579 bp, 17 predicted proteins | sample CZODoug2_1_08_16_FD_185931 | JGI IMG/M metagenome (GOLD analysis project Ga0179593, IMG submission 185931) | Vadose zone soil fungal communities from Angelo Coast Range Reserve, California, USA - CZODoug2_1_08_16fungal (PacBio error correction) | ecosystem: Environmental > Terrestrial > Soil >...
GGGGGGGAGATGGACAAGGCTGAAAAACTTTTAGATTAAGAGATTTCCTCAGTCTACCGACAGTGGAGGCATGATAAGAACTTGGCTGGAGACAAAGATAGGTGCCTCAGAGGTATAAGCGGTCCAGTTGTTTAAACTGGGAACCAAAAAATTCGGGCGGGGGGGAGAGGGGAAACGCCGGCAGCAAAAAGAATTGGGAGGGGCAAGAAAGGATCAAGCAAAAAGAAGATTGACCAGCTCACGCTGAGATTAGCGAGCCATGCTCAGGGACTTATAGCGTAACAGGAGCAAGGAGGGGGGGAATTGGCCCGATCACAAAAGTCTCTATCTCTGCGGCGAACTCCTCTCCAATCGGGGTCCGGAATTTAACAAATGAACGACCGAGGAGGGTCAATTTAAACCCTTGGAAAAAAGGAGAAGGTTAAGAAAAAAAGGTTGACACAAATTCAGTCATGTCTTCATGAGGGAATCGGGCCACTTCCTACAAATCAAAAACAAGCGCAATGAGGGGAAACGGAAGGGGGCAAAATTTTTTCTTTCGAGGTTTCAAACATCAAAGAAACGTCTCAGAGGAACTCGGGCCTCAGCATATGTTGGAAGGTGGGGAGAAAAATACGCAAATATTCAAGGGGAAGCACGAATATTTATAACGGGGGAGGAAAGAATGCAGAGACGAGACTCTATAGAAAAGTCGAAACGGAAGGGAACCCCGAAGCATAAGAGGGATTGGACCCTTAATCTGGGGGAACGACTGGACAAGACGATTCCAAGGTTTTGACATTAACCAGGTTTGGGGATGGGCTAAATCTTTTTGAGCAAAGAGTTTGGGGATCATAAAAGGGATCAAGCAAAGGAACTTGGCAGCAAAAATTTGAAATCCGAGATATTAGAGAAATTGACTGAAGAATCGAAAAAAAAAAGAGAGAACCAAAATTCTTTGGGGGAAAAGCAAAACGGAGAACTAGGAATAATGATTTAGCGGAAGGTTAACATGAAATGATCGATGGACTGGAGGGGGGGGATGTATTCCGGCAACTCTTCATACCCCTCTGGGGAAGAAGGGTTGACCTCGTGACTGACAACCATATCAAGGAAGATCGAAACTAAGTCGCTTGTACACTCAACATCCCCTTGACGAAGGGGCCGCTCGGGACGTGTGCAACATCCAAGAGATTGGCAGGGAGGTCAAAAAAAAAGGGGGGGAAACGGAAGATGGCACAGGGGGAAAGCGAAGAGAGAAACGGAGACGGTATCATGATATTCAGAAGAAATGATTGGGACGGGGAACACTTAGTTAATCTAACCCCTGAAAAAAACATCTGCATAGGAAAAAAAAGAGGAAAGCGCGTTGCAAGGGGGAGGATTCAAAATCAGACTACCTAAGATCAGATTGATTTAACGGTCACTTCAACACTTGCGTCTAGGTGTCTGAAGGCTGGGGGGGAAAATTTCTGGAGCGAAAAAATATTTCCCTCGCCGGGGCCTCCTAAAGGACCATCTATCCGGTGCGGGGATATGTTTTATGTTTGCATGGAGAAGGACTTCAAGGAGACAGGAAGAGGGTGCCGAAAACACGCTTGACTCCAGGATCGTAGGGTGTGGAAAGCGGAAAACATAGCCAACCAATTGTATTGAGAGACACAAAGAGTTACTCGAGGAAGGGAACCGCGTAAAGACGAGAATAAATACGGAAAGGGGGTGAACCGGGAGCTAAATATCGAAAAACAGGCCTCTCCCTAAAAACGGGGTGGGGGAGAAACATACTGGCATCTCTGATACGGATAGGGGGGGGGGTAAAATGAGTCGTCCTTCAATTTTCTAGGGAGGGGTAGTCATCGTCTGTTAAGGAAGTCAATCAGCGATCATCAGTGCCAAAGTGAAAAAAAGCGACTCGCTCAGTTCAGGTAGATCGGGAAGGAGAAATTGTCAAGCTCGAGTTCGCAACTACCAAAGGTGCATTGATCGCGTCAGGGATCTGATACCTTGTTTAAAAAGAATCAATAGTAATCCAGATGACTTGCAGGTGCTGGGTAAATTCATAACTGTGTGAAGTCGATCCAGTGCAATATCGGGTGGGGTGGGAAGTTAAAAACCAGCTTCGTAGTCCTGGGAAACGCGTAATGAGCCTCCATGATGATATATAGAAAACAAAACGGGAGTAGGAATCTAATTTATTCTACTGGTACGAAGCCTGAGCTTGGTGGGGGAAATTATTTCCCACCGCGAAAAGGAACTTGAAGATGGGGCTCCCCCATCACAAAACAAAGCAATCACCACCGGGATTGGATGAATGAGCTGGAAGGGACTATGCTGCCCGCTAAGACAAGGGAAGAAGCGTTGTAGCGACGCCAGATCCAATCCATGGGCTAAATTCCGCCTGAGCGAACGGAACATGGGAGGTAGATCGGACACTTTGCAGCGACTTCTGTGGTTGGATCTCGAGGAAAGACGACTAGTCGAAAGGGAGAACGAACAAATTGCCTGGGGCCTCAAAGAAGGGGGATATTACTCGGGAGGGAATGAAAATTATCTAACTGCTTCAGGTGAGAGCAGGAGACGTACCGGCCTTCCGAGGGGGTTGTCATCTGATTGAATGAAAACCGCCGTATTCTAGGGGAATACTTTCAAGTTCTTAAAAACGCGAGTGGGGGTCAAATGAAAGTACAGAGAATGGATCCGGTAGACGTAGGGGTCTCTGAAAAAAGAAACTGGACCTATAGGTCCAGAGGGGGGAGACAAAAAGGGTCAAAGGGATAATGAGAGGCAAGCAAACGGTCCTTGAAGGAAAAACTCACCCATCGCCGACAGAACTGTGCGAGATAAAGGTATTTGGACATCCTTTCACAACGGCGCAGAATGCGTCGTGGACTCCGTGGGCACGATCAAAAATCTTATAAACACCGAAGAGAAATTGATTTTTTCTGGGGGGGGGAAAGAAAGTACAATAAATAAACGGGGCTTGGAGCTTTGAATAACACTCAGGGTTCAAGAGAAGACTATGATGGGATCGACCGATTTGGGGTTGGCCTGGCGACGCCTGAGGAGTCCAGGAGTGGCCAAAAAAAAGTATCATCTGAGTCACGCAGGACGGGAGAAAAGGGGTTGACGAAATAGGAGAGGGAATCAACCGGGGCTCCAAAGTCAGTGAACAGGTTTAAAAGGGGGACTTCGCCCTTGCACATAGGTATAGTGGGGGAAAAAAAAGTGTGTGAAAAACTAGGAAGACTCGACGAAGTGGATACAGGAAAGGAGGGGGTAGCCTCAACTCTAGATTGGCGTCACAAAATCGCGCACACCGAGGGGGAAAAATAAGATAGTAGAAGCCTAGACGCCGCCGGAATGCAGAGAAGTGCCAGTGAAAAAAAACATGAACGTGACAAGGACCCTTAGAGGAGGCGAGAAGCGTCTTTTTCTCGTAAAAAACGGAGGGGGAGGGGGTTTGGGTGTTCAAGGTTTTCAGGATAGATGTGGGTTGGTCGGAAGTTCGTCAAACTAATGCGGGCATCTCTTCAGGTCATTTCAACTTTTTGCGGTGATTTGATCTATAAAGCCTAGTCCCAAGAAGAAAAGAAAAAGAATACGCATTCCGAACAAATGAAGGGGGGGGAGGCAAAAAAAAAGATATGTTTCCGTAGAAGACCGCCGGGAAAGGGTTTGCGAGGGGCGAAAGGGGGGCCATTCGCGTCGAGGGATGGGACAACTATTATCATGAAACCTGGATGAGTCAATGATCTTGAAAGATAGGGGGGGGGGCGCTTAAGGTCAGGCCAAAAAGGGAAAACCGATGCGACCCGCAACCGAGCGAAAAGGTCCATCTTGAACTATCAAACCTCAACATTGTCACGGGAGAGGAGGAGGGGCCGTCCCATGAAGTTTTTTGGGGATGGAGAGAACGGAAAAAAAAGAGAAACTGAACAAAAGATGGCGGGGTCAAAAGGGGGGAAACAGGACTTACTCACTTTGTCAGCACCACAAAAGGCGGCAACGTGCGCCAATTGGGGAGACTCTTCAGTTCGTCAGCGCAATGGGAACTCCCGCGAATTGGCGAGGAGCTGGGGAGAAAAAAAAACGCTGACCTGTTGTTAAGATCGGCCAGACGCTAAGCGATGCGAAGCGGCAGTGCTGATCGGAATTGGGGGGCACTTCGAAAATATACAGGGGCGCTGTTCAGCACTTCTGAACCTTTTGCTGGAGAGGCAGAGGAGGAAAAATGGGATTGCGTTTGCTGCCGGGAGTGATCAAAAGAGCAAAAAAAGAATTGGTGTAGGGGAAAGAAAAAGGATACGATATGAAGCAATTAACAATGAGGGAATCTCAAAAACAAATATGACTGGAGGTCGAGGAGGGAGTGGGAGAGGGAAAATCTCGATGAATACTAAAAGTGCACAGAAGGAAAAAATGCAACCAATCTCTCTCAAAAACAAACAACGGAGGATGGATTGTCTTGTGGGGCAAAAACTTTGAAGGTTGATGAATGCGTATTCCTCCGACAAATCGCAAAAAGACGCCCTGGGAGACCGAATCCTTTGAGGGGATGGTCCGAGAAGAAAAGTAGGGAGGAAGGAAGAGAGAGGGGGGGCAGGTGCATACAAAAAAAGGCGGGCTCGAGCAACGCCGGCAAAATTGTCGAGCAGGGGAAACTCCCTAGCTACAAGAGGAAACCGAGTAAGATGGATTCTCGAAGGCCAAGGCCGAAGACGAAAGAAAGTGGGCGGGAGTAGCAAGGGAGGAAATGGCCAGAAGAAACAACAGAAGCTGCGAGGGGGGAGGGGAAAAACAGAGAAGCGCCAAAGCGCGGTAGAGTGTTCCCATTCACAACATCAAGCAATTGAAAAGCAACTGTCCCCTGGTGGTGGAACAGGCGTTCCTTGCAAAAGGACCCCAAGAAGGCTGAGGAAGGCACGCAAGTCTCGCATAGAGAAAAAAAAATGCAAGAAAGGGAAAAAGGAAGTAGAGTCTCTGTTGGTACATAATAACAAGAGGCCACTAGGAGAGGGGGAGGGGAGGGGGAGCAGTCTTGAAGATTTTTGTCTAAGCGCGAAAACTAGAGGCAGGTTCTTCGGGACTCGGAAAGGGGGAGAAAAAAAAGTCCAGGGAAAGATCGAGACCGAGAGTAGGTCCTAGCAGGCCACGAGCAAATGGGAAAGTCCATGGCGAGGCCTCCTTACCAGAGCAAAAAACGGGGGGGGTGAAGAATCGGCAGGTGTGAGGAAAGGAGGGGGGAAGGGGGGTATCTACGTGGTTTAATGATTAATGACGCCGGCAAAGACGGCATCACAACACTTTCGAAGGGGGGATCAAACATTCTTGAGAAAGAAAATCGCGGGCAAATCGGAAAAAAAAAGCACCGGAGGTTGGCCTCCAACGTCTCCTTCGGGTCATATCGTAAAAAAAGATGGAACGGGCGGGTGAATGAAATGATCTACCCTCTTTCCGAAGGAATCTGGGAGAGGTGGGCGCTATTTTTGCGAGGGGAAAAAAAAAAAGATATCGTAAGGTCATTGGCAGGAGCTGCTCGAACTCACCGGAGGGAAAGGTCGATCGTCGGTTCAAACCACGCTAGGGGGGCAGTTCGCACCAAAGGGGGGAAAAACCTGGGCCGAGGGGAATATTTTCAAAGGGTTATCAGACTGCCGGCAGCCGTCTTCAAAAACGGTGGGAGAGCACAAAATCATGAATTTACGAGATGGACCGGGGAGGGGGGACTCATTGTTCCTCGAAGGACGTGCAACCACTAGTCTCCCATCAGCAGTAGTCGAGTTTGAAAATGGAGGGTTGGGAGGTTCAAATAAGCACCGGGGGGCCAAAGGGATTGTATTTAGGAAAACGGGGGCGAGGTTTTACTGAAAATCCATGCGGGGAGGGGGTGGGAGGAAAAAAAAAACAAAACAAAAAGGACGGAATACAACGAAGAGCAGGGGGGGGGGGGAAACGCTACTTGTAAAGGAACGGTACATCATGGCGGCGGAAGAGGGAGGTATCCCAAGGAGGGGGTGATCGAACAAAGGGGGTAGGCGGAGGGCGGGGGGGGAGAAACGGGGACAAAGGGGACAGGAGGGGAGAAAGGCGATGTGGAAGTGAAGGTAGGGGGGACAAATGGGGCAGGGGGGGGGGGGAGTAAGACGGGGGGACGAGAACGCAAGAATAGCTGGAGGATCTGGGCAGAAAGAGGGAAGGAAGAAAGACGGGGGTGACACGTCTGAAAGACGAGAGAGTAGGGGGAGTGTAGCGAAGAGGGCAAATGCAGGAGCAGACGAAGGAGGCGGGCCAGGCGCTGACATAGCACAGAGAGGCAATGGCTCAGCAAGGGTGAAGGGGGGAGGCGAGAGGAGGTGGGAAGACTCCGGGAGTGGAAAGTGAAAAGAAGAGAGAGGGGGTGTGTTAGTTGGGGAGGGGGGGAGGGGGGGGGACCGAAGAACCCACTGGGAAGCGGAGAGAGAGTAAGTAAATAGTCAGCGAAAGTCTCGAAGACTGGATGAGGGGAAGGTGTGAAAGAGAACGTAGTTGGACAGAGTCGGAGATGGAGGGGAAGGAAGGCAGAGGGAGTGGCGGATGTCAGATGAAATTAGTGTGCCAAATGGAGGAGGGGGGGGGGCAAGGATTTAAGGAGTGAGAGGGACTGGTGGTATAGCTCAGTACGTAGAACGAGAAAGGGGAACGATAAAAGACAGAGAAGAGAAGGGAATAAGGGCGATGACGAATGAAAAAAAAGAAGGAGGGAACTTAAGAAAGAGGATAGCGGGAGGGAGGGAGGGAGGATAAATAGAGGGGGGAGATACGGTCGCAATGACGAGGCCGGAGTACTGGGTAAAACGTGTGGGATGCGTCGTTGTATACTCGCAACATAGCGAGGGGAAAATAGGGGAGAGAGAGGAAAATATGGATGGGGAGAGTATGGTAGAGCGGTAAGGAATGGAATGAGGGGGCAGGGGGGGCTGGGATAGAAAAGACGTAAGGGGGAGAGGTACGGGGGCAGAATGGGAGAAGTCATAAAAAAGGGGGAAACTTCTGGAGAAGGGAGTAGAGATGAGTGAAGGAGGCCTGGTGGGGGAAACGAGGAAGGAAGGGTCAGAAGAAGGGGTCCCTAGGCGGCTACGCGGGGGGAGGGGAGAAAGATAAGGTGGAGAGGAGAAGCAGGGCAAGGGGACGGCCGACGGGCGAGGGAGGGTTTGGGATGTGATTGGGAAGAACGAAAAGTTGATGGAAATGGAAAAAAAAGATTTGGACCTAACAGGGAAAGGAAAGGGGAAGAAGGCCGGGAGTGGCTCGAAGTGAACTTTGCTTGAAGCGATAGTTAGTTATCATGGTGGGTCCCGAAGTCTGCGGGAAAAGGCGAGGGAAGGGAAGAGGAAGTAAGGAAAAATAGAAAAAAGAAGATGGAAACGAAGGAGGAAAGACGGGGGCACAAATGGCGGGTCTAAGGGAGAAGGGGTGGCGATGGGGCTGGATCATGCGACGCATGGGATAGATCTAAGGGGGCAGATGTGGGTTTTCAAGGAAGACAGAGGGAGGGAAAGAAGGAGAAGGCGTATTGGAAGGAGGAACGGGTGGAAATGGAGAAGACTATTGTACGGGGTATGGAAAAAGGAGGGGTGGGGGGTTACAGAATAGTCAGTGGAGGGAGACACGAAATAAAAAACGAGGAACGAGAGACAGGAAGTCAGAGAAGGGAGGAGGAGGGGGGGGAGGCAAGATTGGCATGTGCGAGAAGAGGCTGACCGGCGGGACGGAAGAAAGCGGGAGATGAGGGAAAGAGAGAGGAGAGGGGGGGATGAGGGCCGAGGAGCAGGAGGAAGGCGGGAAGAAGGGCGAAGAAGAGGAGGGATCGTGGGAGTGCAAGAAAGGTGAAGGGGAGAGTGGAGAAGTGAGGGCGGGGGGGGGGCTGGAGAAAGAGGCGATGGAAGGAGGGCTTAAGGGGGAAGGGGAGAGAAAGGCGCCGGGGGGGAAGTGTGATAAATAAAGAAGGAGATGGAGGATGGACTGAAGGGAAGGAGGGGAAAAGATCAGATTGGGGTGGGCAAGGGGGAAGGGGGGGAGGGAAAGTGGGGAGGATAGTGCGTAACGTGAGAGGGGGGGAGGGAGAGTTAAAAGGGGAGAACTAGGGGGGAGCAAAGGAGGGGGGAGGAATGAACGGAAGGAAAGGGAGAAGTAGGGGGAGGTGAAGGTAAAGTATTAGAGAACAGAGGGTGGAGGGGGGAACTGTAGGGAGGATAAGAAAAAGGAAATGGAGAGAAGCGGAAAGTGTCGGGGTAGGGAAGGTGCGAAAAAACGACAAAAGTGGGAGTACGAGGTGGGAGCTACAGTAAGATTGGGAAAGAGGAGGAGAGGGAAACATACAGTAGGCGTAGAAGGGAGAGAGAATGGCAGAGAGCGCGGGGAGGTGTGGGAGAAAGGGAGAAAATTGGGATTCAAAGAGGGGGATAGCGGAGGGAGAAGGACGAAAAGTAAGGACATAGTAGACGGGTGAGGCAGAGGGATATAAAAGACGGGGGCAAATTCGGGGAGGAGGGTCAATGGTGACAGGGAAAGAAAGTGTAGGAAGGAGGGGAAGAGCGCAACCAGTCTTTGCCGGGTATACAGTGGAACGGTAAAGGGGTGACAGACTGAGTGAGAGGAGGTTGGCAGAAGGAAGGGATAATGTGAGAGTGCGTGGGGAGAGCTAAAAGAAGCGAAAGAGAGGTGGTGACCTAAGATAAGGCAGGGAGAGAGGAGGGGGTTAAGAAAGGCGACGAAGGTAATGGTGGTAGTAAGGACGAGAGGGGGCAAGAAAGGAAGAAAGAATGGAAGCGGAGCTAGTGATGCATAGGGTGAGATACGGTAGGGAGACGTGAAGAGCAAACAGAGGTGGACCGATAAGGGGGGGGGGTGGGCCTGAAAGGGGGGAAAGAGACTAATGAGGCGGGGGAACCCTGAGCTATATCGAACCAGGAGGGAAGTGGAAAGCGACCACAAAGGCTGAGGGGGTAGTGGGGGAGAGCGGAGAATGAGATGCGCAGGGAGAGAGTTATGAAGGAGGGTACGGTGATGAACTCCGTGCGGTGATTTGCTATATACAAAAAGCTCAGCACGGGGGGTGCAAAGTGAGGTAGTCTGGGAACCGCTGGAGTATCTAGAGACTGATCGGGTTCCAGGCGGCCTCTGTCATGGGGGGAAGGGGGACATAAGCGGAGGACGAAAAAAGGCAAAAGGGCGGGAGGGTGCATAAACAAAAAGAAGGAGTCAATTACACGTGATAGCGGAAGTCGCCCCAGTTGGGGTCGGCGAAGGATTGATAGGCTCCCAATCTAGAGGGAAAAAAAAAACGGCGTAGAACGGTTAGGGCAAGGCTCCAAGGGGCTGGCAGGTGTGGGCTGTGATGTGGAGATGTCGTCCATGGCCCGTAGAGTCGTTTAAGTTCAACAAAATTCAGGTCTGGAAACGCGTAAGAAGCCCGACCCCCCAGATAGATAGCAAACAACGGAGGAGGAGCAAAGATAGAAAGTAGGGATTGGCCTGAGAGGTTGCAAGAAAAGAAGACTTGGGGGGAAATGCGGGGGGACACCCGCTCTACCGGCACTTGAAAGGTGAAAATTCTTCATCTACCCTCACACGACACATGATAAAAAGGGGGATTGGATAGAGGGCAGTGTGAACCGTTCGGATCAAGCCCGCTATCAATCAGCTATTTGGGGTGAGAAAAGGAAGACAATCATGGTCGATCGCCTAGAGAAGCACGTGAAATGGTCAGGAAAGGATACTGGTGCCGACCTGTCTGAAGCTTTGAATCTGCGACAAAAAAAAGAAAAAGGCTCCACCATACGACAGAAATTAGGAAGGAAGCCGGGGAAGATGAAACGGCTAAATCTGACATTCCTTGAATAAAAACATTAGAAGGGGGAGAGAAAGAATTCCCGTTTCGATGCATTTCGCTTGTCAAACGAGCCCAGCAGGATTAAAAATCAAGGACGCGGGGCGGAGGGGTGCGTTGCGCACTTCCTAGAGGAGCCTGGGCGAACTACGCCCGATGGCGCTTCAAAACCGAGAAAAGGGCTAGGCCACCGAGGGGTGAAATCCATAGATAATTAGCGCTAAGGCCGTTATCCATAAAACCACTCAAAGAGGGAAGGGAAAAAAATACCGCGAGATTTTCTCTCTTCGCAGTAGAGGAAAGGGGTAGATTGCATCCATTTTAACAAAAATAGAAAAGAGACATTGTTTTTCAAGAGGGGCGAAGGAAAATACAATTAGAGGGGACCTATCCCTTTCTAGGGAAATCACCCCAGAAAAGGGAAAGGTATCGAGAGAAAGGGGGGGTGGGGTGCAGTGGCGCCGGGCATATATTAACACGTGGGGCCACGTCATCGGTAGAATAGAGTAATCGCAATACTTCTTCTTACGCTGAGGCACGAAAAAAAAGGGCAAGTCGCGGACTCCAGTTTAAAAAATGACATACTGACCCTTGCGCTGCGGACCAGAAAAGAAACGAGCAGCCCTTCCAGAAAGGTTTAAGAAGGGGGATTCGTTGGGGGGTATTCCTCGTAGCCTGAAAGGGGTGGCGTCCACGCATCTGCAAAAAAAAGTCCGACGGATTGGAGGAGAGTGCCGGAAAAAAAACCTAATCGTCATTTCATTTGAAACACGTCGCTCAATCCCTTAGGGCGCGCTAACGCCGTCGCCGTCACCAACCTGAAGTTTGCTTGGGGGGGGGACGAGGGGGGAAAAGTCAAGAGAGGTGGTTCCGCTGTCAAAAGACTGCTCATAAAAGTAAATCCAATTTGTTGTAATGTACGGGAGGGCTATAAAAAAAAAAGAGCTCAAAACTTCGCATCCCTAAAAAAATCTTGTGAATGGCACCGAGAAGGGGAGGGGGGCCCTCGCCATATTAGTGCGGAGGAAGTAATCTGAGGTTGGAAAAGTAACGCGTCAGCATGACTCTGAAGGAGGCCGGTCGGATAGCAAAACCTCTATAATATTAATGGGGGATATTTGAGCCTTTTTTCGCCGGGAACGACCCGAAGGACCCCGCCCGCTAGAATGCATTTGAAACTCTCCCGAGGGGTCGCGCGAGATTTGCCGGACTAAAAAAACTTGGGGGAACTGCATTCTGTTTTGGGTGATCGGAAAAAAAAAAGTTTTTTTCCACGCGTCCCAAGGCCCCGAAGAGGAGGGATCGTCCGGGCAAACAAATGGTCGCAGGTCTCCACCACCAGTCTGAAATATGGCGAGGAATGCTCCTGAAGGTCAGTTAATCGCACTGGAAGGGAAAAAGTGGCGGAGTGTTAGAAAGGCGCGTCTTGTTTGGGAACGGAGAAGATCGTGAACTCCTAGACTGATGCGGCATTGCCTGAGGCCAGCAGCGTGACGCTGTGTCGCCTGAGAGAGCTGGGGGCTTGAGAGAGAGATTACAAAGGGTAGGGGTGCTGACGGCGGTTGAGAAAAAACGAAAAAGAGGGGGGGCAAAAGAAGTCCAATAGTCTATAAGCGAAATTACCGGCGAGCTTGGGATCCCACCAAGGAGGACTCCGAACTCAACGCAAGGTCCGCTGCTCTGTTCAACTATTAGGAGAATGCATAAGGGGGGGAAAACCCGCAAGGGTTGC
>Ga0179593_1323610_pt1 | contig 11579 bp, 18 predicted proteins | sample CZODoug2_1_08_16_FD_185931 | JGI IMG/M metagenome (GOLD analysis project Ga0179593, IMG submission 185931) | Vadose zone soil fungal communities from Angelo Coast Range Reserve, California, USA - CZODoug2_1_08_16fungal (PacBio error correction) | ecosystem: Environmental > Terrestrial > Soil >...
AGACATGCATGGTGCAAGAGCTGTCACCTCCCAAAACCTCCAAAAAGACGAATGAAGAAGGGGGGGCAAAGTACAAAGTGGCCAACAAGTTTCACATCGTTCTGAAAAATGTGAACCAGATACCATTACAGTCAAGAACAACACACCTCGGACACCCTCCGATCTACTCAGGCGAGATGAGAAGTTAACGGAAGCTGCGGGTTCGGTGATGGCTGTGTGATGCAACATCCCAGTCTTTGAGAGCAGCGCAAACGCCGCCATCCGAAACACCGGCCATCAGGAAAAAAAACGGAAGTGGAGGGGCAAGCCAAAGTCTTCTCACCGGCAAAAGAGACTCAAAAAACCTGACACGACCACAGGGATAAGGAATTGACAAAAAGACAGGTCAGAAAACGCGCCGCATTGGCGGGCTGTTCTAGAAACGGGAGACAGTGTTAATCCTGGGAGTTAAGGGGAGCAGTCCGACTGGAGGAAGTAGACATGCAAAAGAGAGGGGGTAAAGAGCTTATGGGAGGGACGAGCGGGATGATAAAAAAATTTTCGGACAACCAGAGGGGAGACAACCGACACCAGGGATCGGCATACAGAGCGAAAGGGGGGGGGGGGGGGGTTGCCCCGACCCTTCTGGGGATCAAACCTAAAAGTAATAACCGGGGGATCATGGGGAGGGAAGACAGCAAAGCAGAAAAGTTAACCGTTCGCGCGAAGGCTGACACCACCTGAAAGAAACGCGGGGAATGAGGGAGTGAAGGGGGAACCCGAGCTCGAATTGGCATCACCCAGGGGTCACCGTGAGGATAGATGACTCTTGGCGGAGGGGAAACTGTCTTAAATTCTTGGACTCAGTGGATGAAGAACCCCAGCGCGAAACGAGAGCGGCTATGCGAACAAAAGGGGTACGAAGTGTTTGGGAGGAGGGGGGGCCCTCACTCCACCAAAGTCACTTGCGCACGGCAAGAAAGCAGTAAAAAAAGTTGGAGACGCTGTAGGAGAGGAATCTGGTGGATGAATGGCAAAGGTGAAGCTGAAAGAATTCTCGTCCATCGGGAGACTTGCAAGGTGGGGCGATGTGATCTCATGTGGGGGCTGGGCGGAAAAGAAGCCACGCCCTTAACATAGGGCACGTTCCCTACCCGATCGGTGTGTGCTAGGGTCAGGGGGGGGGGCCGATCAGGGATTTAAAATCGTACGCGGCGAAGTGTCATGCCACCGGTTAGACTATCCGGGGCTAACCGGAGGGTCTGCCCTGCCGAGGGAAAAGGGGAAAAAAGCGGGATGATTTGTTCTCGCAGTTTTAACGACGAAAAAGGGGGTCCGATGTAAACGGCGACCGGGAACGGAACCGATGAACGATCATGGAAGCGAAAGGTGAGATCAGCAAACAGGTGAAGAGAAGAGTCGGCAGAACCAGGCTGACTGTTTGGTATGGGGCGCAGCATGGAGGACGAGGGAGTTTCGGCAGGCGGGGAAATGGACCGGTAACGTGCTAACGACTGCACTTGTCACTGTGAAGAAAACGAAAAAAGCGGCAAAGGGAGGACATGATCTCTCTTTGGAAAGAGGGCATTGCAAGAAACGCGCAAAGTAAAAGCTTGAAACAGTCAAAAGGGTCACGTGCTCAGAAGATGGTGGGGGGAAACACTTCTGGAATCAGAAAAGGGAGGGGGAGGTCGCGTAAAAAAATGGTGGAGGGTTGCCGAAAAAAAAAGTGCGTCTAATCCAATTTAGCATGGGGGGTGGGAGGGCTGGTTCACTCTCGAGGGTACTCTGTCGGCCTGGTGCAAGGGATAGCGGGGCGTCGTGGGCGCAAGACTAGGAAGGGACGATTGTGGGTGTGCTGGGTGCGGGGAGGGGTCGCGTGGAAGAAAGAAGAGGGAGCACAGGAAGAGGGGCGGTGGAAGACGTGGAACTGGGCCGGGATGAGCGTGTGGGCCACACCCCACTTTGCACGGGTGGGAGGTTGGGGTGGCTGGGCCACAAAAACCCGGTGGACACAGGAGGGGGAGTCAGACAAGGTCCCTCAGCATCTGGCTGGAGGTACGGGGGGGCGAAATGCCAGTGTGCTCTGTCGTCGGGCTGGTGAGACACCACAGTGAGGCTGGGAGTGGGGGCCAATCTGACCCGTGACGTGCTATACCAGTGGTCTGAAGCGCGGGGGCTCTCAGGGTCGGGGAAGAAAGGAACTGGTACCGCAAAAGAATGCGTAGGGGCAAAAGAGTTCTAAAATGTGGCGATAACAAGAGGGAAGAGGAAGTAGGGGTGCCGCACAAGCGCGGTAGCAGGGGGGGACAAGGAGTTAAAAGGGCTTGCGCACATCTGAAGGCGTGCACACCACACACGGTCTGGCGCGGTCGTGATGGGGAAGCACTGGGGAAAGGGTCGCGTGCGAACGTAAACACATGCGGGGAAATGAAACAAAAACAAGTAGGACCACATGAGGTAGTCACGGAGATGCTGCGCCGGTTGGTCGACAACAGGGGAGGAAAGAGAAAAAAATATGTCGCAAGCGAAGAGGCATCGGTGGATCTAGAACAGTTGTGGTCAATGCGACCGAGTGGAAAGCGTTCACACTCTGGCGCTATGTTCCAGGATGCAGAAAGGGGAGTCAAGGATGGGGGTCGCAGGGTGAAATTCACCCGTGGGAAACAGGAAAAGCGACCGGGGTAGTCAACTGGCGAAGTCAGGCACGAAGAAGTCACGGTGTGCAATATGACAAGTGAATGATGGGTATTTATAAAGCAGAGCAGAGGCGAGAAGGAGGGCGGGCGGCAGGTTGGGGGATGGGCGCGCGTGTCGTCAGACACTTAGGGGGGGGAAAGAGAGAAAACAAACCGCACAAGAAATACAATCGCGTGGCAAAAGATGGATGGGAAAGTGATCCTCATGTGTGTTGCTCGGAGTGGAATTTAGGCTGGTCCGGACCAGGGGAAAAGAATGACACCTGATAGAGAAGAAAAAACGCAGGATCAAGGGGAGAAATCGGCACATTGTGGGGGAAAGGGGGTCAGGGGCACAAGAATCTAAATGCGATAAGGTGGGTACCAAGGATAGGTGCTAGGGGGGAGGAAAACATTCACGCACAGAAATAGTGTTCGTACTGGTGGAAAAGGGGCCAGTCTGTGACCAATGTTCAAGAAGGACAATGGAGGGGACGCTCAAAGGGTGTCAATCCGCGTCCAAAAAATAGATGGTGGCACCTGAAAGGCTCGAAAGGCAGAAGCGGAGGAAAGGCGCGGGGAAGGGCACCTAAGGCAAAAAAAGGGAGACGACCGAGGGGAGAAGGTGCATGCAACCGTATGCGACGTCTGTCAGGTGCGGGGCAAAGGCGATGCGTGAGGGTTGTTTTGTTGAACATTTCGGAGGCCGATGGAAAGACAATAGGCTCTGGGGCCAAATGGGCTCGTGGACAGGGGTCAAGCAGGAACTGCAAAGACCCGGTGTGGCAGGGGAAGGCAACGGGGGACCCTCTAAACTTTAAAGGATCGTTGTACCGGACAACCAGCGTGGGGGGGGGACAAATGCGACAGGGGGTCGCAAAATGGATTGAAACGCAGTGACGTGGAAAGGGAAGAACGGTGGGACACCGTGCAAGAGAAACACATTAAGAGAGAGAGAACTGACGAGACAGAAAACGAGGAAACAAAAAGAATAAAAAAACAAAACACGTACACAGCGGCGCTCTGTAAGTTATGACCAAGTGTGGGACCTAAAGAAAAGAAAAGAAATTCAGGGGTTAGACTTAATTAGGGGTGAGATAAAAATACAGGTGAAGGGGGTATAAGGACACACCGCAAAAGAGTCCCCCATAACAGTGAAAAAGGGGGGGGTACGCCTACACCACAAAACAACCGCACGAACCCCAGGGCCTACTGCAAATCGCGAATGAATCACTGAGGAAAAAAACAACGCATAGAAAGGGGAAACAAATCCACTACAGAAAGCAGGGGAGAGAGGAGCACCGTGCACCACCGACCCCACTATCACTAAAAACTCGCTCGGCATGTCGGACAAAGAAGGAGGAGGTGGGGGCTAGATACAGGTTCTCGTGGCTCCACCGCAGCCGGTAGGGGGAGGACAAGTTACACACAGAAAAAAAAGTCGATCGGGGGAAGACTTTAGGGAGATCACGAGGTGTATACAAGGACGGATGGACAGGACACATGAAAAATCTCATAAACGACCCGACTACGTCACAATAAAAGACTATAATCACATGTAAACATACAAGAGGAGCTGCAAAAACGGACGGTAATCTGTGTGTCCGTCTGGGATGAAAGGGGGATGGGACTAACCGAGGGAGTAAGAGTAAAGAGGAGATACAATACGGGCACGGGATGGACGAGGAGAAATAAAGGAAAAAATGTCACAGGATTGAGATCAGAAAAGGAAGAAAGGTAACCCTTTCGCAGTGCAAAGTGGTTTGTAAAAAAAAAATTGGAAAACAATAAAAAAACTTAGAAAGTTGACCAACGAAAACAAGTGGATGATGAGTAATGGAGGATCAGACACCAAGCCTGAGGCTTCAGGTAAATGCAAAGCAATGGGACAAGCAGTAAACTGAGAACACCCTGGATCATCGGAGGGTAGCCAGATGTCCTGACATCATAGCATGAAAGGGGAAGAAAAGAACTTCCTCCTTCCCAGCAAAGAGGGGGCTTTGGAAAAGGCCCAGGGGCTCCGGAATCGAACTGTCGAATCTCAAAAAAAAAAGGGGGGGAGGAAAGATGAGAGGGATACAGAGTCGGAGAAAACAGGGAGCTCCGGGAGAGGAAAGACCAAAGTTTGATTAAGAAGACAGGAAGGCTTAAAAAACATGAAGCAGTAGGAGGATGGGGGGGGGAAAGGAAGGAATGTAGGGATGAAGAGAAGCAATGCATGGAGGAAATGGGGGGGAAAGAAGGGAAGACTGGGGGGGTTTATCTTACCGATAAAGAAACATGCGGAGGAAGTCCAGGCGCAATAGGTGAGGTAAGGGAAAAAAAAAAGTACAAGAAGAAGGAAGAGGGTGGAGGCCCTTAGAAGAAAAAAAAGAAGGGAAGAGGGAAAAAAAAAACTTTGGGGAATGAAGGAAAAAATGGAAAGAAACGACTTAGCATAACTTAACAAACGAAAAGGTAACGATGGGGGTGAAAGGGGGGGGGTAGCGGGGGTTCTTTCGGTGGGAACATCTGGAAGATGGGAAAGGACAACTCTGGAAACAATTGTGATGTGGGTGGGGTGTGAAGGGTTCCAATTGAAGTAGCTGAAAGGGGGGAGAAAAACGGTTGTCCGTAACTTTGGCAAGAGGGGGCAGGGGGGGGGGGGGGGGGGTAATGGGAAACTTTTCCAGTTAAAATGGGGGGGGGGGGGGGGGGGGGGGGTGGGTAGCCATGGGGTTCTTTCATCAAAAAGGGTGGTTCAAGATTTACACCCAGCATTGAGAAAAGGGAACAATTGTCTCCTGGGGAAAGGTGGGGAAAAGGTTGGGGGGGGAAATGGGTGGGGCGGGTACTCAAGGCATTGCAAACAATAGAGAACAGCTATCCATCAGAACGTACACACTAAACCCAAATTTAAATGATGCCAACGAAAAGACAAACAAAAACCCATTTGAACAAACGCCTGGATGAACGTCACGAGATTCAAAAACCAAGAAAAACATGAATCCAACCGACGGGGGAAGTGACAAAAAACCTTCCAAGGAACAGGGGTGGGTCACAAAAGCAGCAATTCGCGAGAAAAAAACAGTGTGCAGTGGGTGGAAAAGGTTCCATGAAAGCTAAGGGAGAACTCACACCCCAGACCTCAAAAAAAGGCCCAGGAAGCAATCCCCACACAAACATCCAGAGACCCATCTAACGAAGAAAGCTCCGCATTAAAACCCCTCAGAAAAAACTTAAAAAAAAGAAACCCACCACTTAGGGCGAACCGCCCCGGCAAAAAAAGTGAATTGAAAACAGACATAAAAAAACAAGGAGGAAACCAAAAGGGAAAAGGAGGTGCAACACAACTGGGGACATCAAACCACACTCGGACAATGACAATGCACCACAAGAGGAGACACGAGAAAAAAAGAACATCCACTGCTGGGAGAGGAGGGGAAGGGGCAACAAGAAAATAAAGGGAAAAAAACAAACAACCTCTCCAAATAAATACTAGTTTTATGCCCCAAAAACGCCCCTTAAATTGTCCATTCCAAGGCAAACAAATAAACCAAATAAAGAAAAATGAGAAACGTCGACCCAGCGACAGTCATCAGAAAACAAGGTGGAAAAAAAACATTGACAAAATTAAAAAAACCCCACTGGTAAAAAAAAAAAAAAAACTAGTATCAGTCGGGTTACAAAAAATTTGGAAAAAACCCCAGACAACCCACAGCCAATGGGGGCCCTCCCTCCACAAATCATAAGAAAAAAATGGAAACTTGGTCAAAATTGACCCACACATGCCATCCAACCAAAACAACTCTCAGGGACAAGGACAGAAGGAAAAAAGCAACCAAAAAACTATTAAATGGAAACAGAAAAATGAAAAAAGAAAAAAGCCCCACAAAACGAAAAAGGGCAAAATGGAAAACGGGAAGAGGGGGAAATTAAATAAAGCAACAACCCAAGGGGGAAGGATCAGGTCTGGACTGAAAAAATGGGGAGGGAAAAGAAAAGAATGTGTCAGTTGCGCAGAAGGAACGGGTACGACATAAACAAAACACCACCCCGACTTTTTTTTAGGGGGGAAAAACACTTTCCAACCCTTAAACATCTCAGGAGGGGGGCCACTATCCAAACACTCTCGACAAAAAAAGGGGGGCATAGTAAAAATGGAACAAGTACTGGGAACGGCTACCAAAAGGGGGAGAGGTAAATGCAAAAACCTTCAAATCTGGTGCCCAAAGCCTTGGAAATGGGGTCAAGACAATGATCAAAAAACGTGGGAAGGGGAACCGGAAGATTGGGAATATCTCCTAAATCAAAAAACAAAAACGAGTAAAAGGATAGATAAAAAAAAGGACCCTGGAACAATACTTGAAAGTTTGAGAGATAAGGTCAGGGGGGGAACCAAGTCCCAAGCTTTGGGGGAAAAATGTTGCCGGGAGGTACTCATAAAGGGGGAAGTGGTGCAAACAGAGGGAACTTTCCGACAAAGGGAGGGGGGGGTAGGTAAGTATGACGGGGTGAAAAGAAGGGAAAAAGAGGAAGGAGAGGAAGGGGTGTGGTTCCTGGGAGTGGGTTGTCCTAAGGAAGGGGGGGGGGGGGCAATCACAAAATGCGGGCTCTAATGAGAAAGGAGAAAAAAAAGCGTTGCGTTACAACCCTTCAGGAAAAGGAAAGGATAAAAATGGGACAAGGGGGGAGAAAAGTGGGGCAATTGCCGCTATCCTTCCGGAAAAAAACAGGGGGAAAAGGGGGGAATGGGTGGGGGAATGTTCTCAAAGGAATGTGGGGAGAAGGGGAAAATGATTGGTGTGGTGTTAGGGGGGTGGGCCTGTTGGGAGGAACGGGGAGGTGGGGGGAGGGGTGAGGTTTGGGGGGGGGAAAGGGGGGGGTAAAAAAAGATGAAAAATTGGGCATGCTGGGTGGTGTGTGGCTGGGAAATTGACGCAAACCGTGAGGGGGGGCACGGAATTCTGGGGGGGCAAGGGGGACAGGGTGGGGTGGTGGGGGGGGTTGGGGGACGGTTGCTAATTTGTTTAATTTTTGGATGGCACCTGAGGACTGGCCAATAAAAGGCGCAGGGGGAGATGGCGGGGGAGATGGGGGGCCCCGGTTGCAATGGAAATGGGAAAAGGGAGGGGGGGGGGGGGGGGGGCAAAAATTGTTCTGGGACTGGAGATGGGAATGGGGAAAAAAAAAATTTTAGTGCAAAAAGCTTCTAGGGGGGGGGGATGAGCGGGGACTCCATCATGGGGGTGGCCATTGCGAGGGGGGGGGGAGACATGGGGTTTTCCCTTGACTTTTTGGGGGAAGAGTGTTTGGGTTGGGGTTAGGGGAGGGGCGGGGAAAAAACACAGGAGGGGGCAGGGTGGGTTTTACTGGGGGAATGGTGTCAAATTTGAGAAGTGAGGGCAGGGGGGATCGAATCCTGGGGAGAGGATTTGGGGGAAGGGGAGAAGGGAAAATTTGTCTAGGGTCAGGGGGGGGGGGGGGGGTAAGAGGTGGAAATGTTAATCCATTGAGATGACACGGGTCAAACAAGAAAAAACTGGATAACGTGCTGAAAGGAAAAAGTTTGGAATCGTTAGCTTGAAATTTAAAAATGGGAGGAACACCAAAGGGGTCTCGTGGAGTGCCTGTCGGGGGGGGGGGCTGACTCGCAGAACGTAGTAATGGGGGGGTGGTTTGCAATGTGGGGGGTTTGTACATGTTGCTGTGATGTGGGGGGAACAGCATTGGAAAAAAAGAATGGGGTGAGCTGGACTGGGTGGGGATGACGGCCAGATGAAAACACCACTTTGTCACCCACCGCCCACAAAGGGAAAAAGAAAAAGTGTAAGCCCACCAGTGGCACAGGGAGAACTGCAGGGGAAAAACAATGCGAAAAAACAGATGAAGGACACCAAAAAACTCAAGAACCGTCAATGACAACGTCCCAAGCACAACCAGTTGACCCCCTGAAAAGAAGATGCACATGTAAGGAAAAAAACCGCAAAAGCAACACATCAGCTACGGGTGAAAATACAAAAAACCCGAGAAACAGTGGTTTGAGTAACCAATTTGGAAATGGGAGGAAAATGAGCAAAAAGCAATGCCACACCAAATCTAACCAGGTACCAGTGTTTGTAGTAGGGGGCCAAAGGGTGTTGTTCCATTGGGGGGGGGGGGGGAGGAACTTCTGGAGGACATGGGCCGTTTTGGTTGTGGTTCAAACCCCTATGAGGTAGGGGAAAAGAAGGGAAAGAAAAGTGGCCTACATCAAACTTTGAACTGAGCGAGTGAACCAGTTTTGGAAACAGGGAAAGACAAAAGTTGATGGTAAATGGTACGCCTCATGTTTGAGGGAAAGGAGGAGGGGGGACCAAAATTAGACAAAAAAGAAACCCCTCCAAAAAGCTTGTGTAAAACCCTCGTGGGACAAGGACAGAAAGGACGAAAAGGGGAAGTGCTAAGGACTTATCCAGAAAAGTTAAGAACTCTTAGAAAGGAGAGCGGCCAAGTCATCAATAGCCTTGGTAGCCTTCCAAAGGAACTGGGTACCTTCATCAGGCAGGGTGGGGGGTCGGGAAATTATCCGAAAAGGGAATGAAGCGGGAATCTCGGTCTCAACAAAAAAAAAAGGGAGGGAGTAAAAAAAAAATATAGAGAACTAATACAAAGAAGAATTATATGAGCTAAACGTAGAAAAAAGGACCCAATCCAGTGTGGAAGGGGAGGGGGGAGTTGGGAAGAAGAAGAGGTAAGGAGAATATATGATGGCGAAAGGAAAAGGGGGGGGACTGAACCTCCAAATGAGCATTTTTAATAAGGGGGGGAAAAGACTAGGGTGGAGATGGGACATAAAAAAACCATGCCAGGGAGGATGCGCGTGACAGAACGGGTTTTTGTTGATGGCAAAAAACCGGACTCGAAAAAAGAAAGGATTGTAAGGGAGAGGGACAGACGACATAAAGGAAAGGAGGAAAAAAAAAAAACAGGGCAAAAAAAAGGAAGAAAAAGAAGGAAAGGGTAGCAAAAATCTTAACTAACTGATAAGCTCATTATAGTAATTAAGCTCGGAAGGGAGTGGGGTTAATAAGAAAAAGCTGGACGAAATTTGAAACGTGGTAACACTTTAAAAAGTGGCTGGGGTTGTGGGTCAAGGGAGGAGGGGTGGGGACGGGTGAAGTTGGGGGGGGAAGGGCAACTGGTGAAAAGGGGTTAAGAGGTATGTTGGGGTATTACTTCGTGCTGTCGACGGGGTTGAGTAAACATGGTGGGGTGGGGGGGGGGGGGGGGGCCGTTCCGCTGGGGCGTTCATCCATAGGGGGTTTTGGGGAAAAAAGGTCACAACAACGCTTGAGGAACAGTGAACAGGTTCATTTGGGGGGATGGGGGACCGTTGTGGAAAAGAATGGGGGGGGCGGTGAGGTGGTCGTCCATCTGAAAAAATCGAACCAAGAATCAGCCAGCTCCTTGAAAAAAAATAAAAAGGAAGCAAAAACAAACAAGTGCTTCCTGGCCCACATGAACATCACACAAGGACAAAAACATGAAGAAAAAAAACCCATTCACGCCTGGGCGATGTAAAAAAAAAACAACAAAGACAGCTAAAGGATACACAACCAAAAGGGGGGATGACACAGATGGGAAGGTAGGGAAAGCAAAATAGAAAGGAGTCATGCACCCTATCATGGGTGGAGGGGGGTAGATGGTTAACATGGGGGCACTCTATTTAAAAAAATACAATAATAAAAAGGTAAACAAAGACCTGGTAATCAACTGGAAAAAACAGCAAAGCCTTCGCCCAATCTCGAAGCACAACCTCCCCCTCTCACGGAACCTGAGAACCCCAAAAAAAAAACCAAATGCAAAAAAAAAAAAAAAACAAGTAGAAGCAACACGAAAAGCCAGGAAAACAAGAACAAACAAAAGAGGGGGAACCAAAATACGACAAACAAAAACAAAATGGTCAAAAACCCACGAGTATAAAACAAAAAAAGGAGGGAACATAAACATCCCACAATCGGCTTGTTGACAGGGGAGGGGGACACCTGTTTGGGACCAGCACATAGAAGAGAAAAAAAAAAACAAGGTGAAAACAAACATCCTAAGCCGCACAATAAAAAAGAGACCAAACCCCAACCAAAAAAAATGACAATCCCAAAGCCATTCCAACTTGACAGAAAAAAGAAAATCACCAGCTCTAAAAAAGGGAAAAAAGTAAATTGTCAAAACCCGTAAAGTAACACCAAATCCAAAAAATGAAAAAAAGACATGGAAAAGCCAACAACAACACCCAAATGTAACCAAAACCACACAATTGAAGAAGACACAACAGGACAATTAAAAACCAAAAAGGTTCGACCCATCAAAAAAAACACCCACACATAAAGGGCAATCCGAACATCAACCCCTCAACGCAATAAAACCTTCACAAGTACACATCCAAAAATACCCACAAAAACACCCAAAAAAAAGTAAATTAAAAAAGCCAAAGGGAAAACCTCCAACCACCACACATTCATAAAAATGAAGGAAAGGGGTTGAAAAGAAGGCCAAAACACCAGACAAATTCAGGGACTGGGGTGCATGATTTTGGAGGCCCCAGCAGACACAAGAGCAACCGTTGGTTACAAAGGGGAGAGGGACTGGACTAACCTTACTTGAATCAAAAGTGGGTGAAGGAGAAGGAGATCGACAAGAAACCAAAAAGCAAGCCCCAAAAAACCCCTGATTTTGGGGGGGTGCAAAAAAACCACTCACAAAAAAGCGAATCAGGGAACAGGGGGAAACACTATCAAAACTCCAGGAACTCAGAACACAATCAGGGCGTAGACAACAGGCAAAAAAATAAATGTCAGGAAAACCTTGAGAAAGTCCGCACCAGCACACCTCCGTCCCCAAAAAAGAGTGGGAAAAGGGTCAAAACCTCTCATAACAAGAGTAGGGCCCTGGCAGAATTGGAAG
>Ga0179593_1371524_pt1 | contig 11579 bp, 13 predicted proteins | sample CZODoug2_1_08_16_FD_185931 | JGI IMG/M metagenome (GOLD analysis project Ga0179593, IMG submission 185931) | Vadose zone soil fungal communities from Angelo Coast Range Reserve, California, USA - CZODoug2_1_08_16fungal (PacBio error correction) | ecosystem: Environmental > Terrestrial > Soil >...
AAATCGGAAAAGAGAAGAAACACCCCTGAAATACCATCAAAAACCAGTGGGCGAACATAAAACACGCGAAAACGAAATTCGCCGGGACTCCAACAGCCCGCAATCAAAAGCCGAACAAGAACACGCCAGAAAAACAAGAGAAAGCGCATAAAGGAAGCCAACAAGATACTTCCACCTATCACAGCCGGGCAGTAGCAAACTAGGGGAAAAAGCTTACTATGAAATCGAGAAACGAGCGGGCGAACTCCGGGGGGTAATGTTCCTTGGGTGAACGTAGGGAAAGGGGGGGGTACTAAATTCTTGACCGAAAAAAAAAAGACAAGGGTTTGTCTCAAAAAAGTGGAAAAAAAACGAAAAGCAAAGGGGGAAAAAATTCGGTTCGCATCAAACAATTCGGTGTGTCGCAGGGGCGGTGTGCTATAACGAACTCGTAACTTCAAGGATGTGGGGGAAAACAGCCGACATGAAAAAAAGGGTCCGAAAAAAAAAAATCGAACAGCGTTGGCGGTGGAGGTTGAAAACGTTTGCCTACCAAAAAAAAAACGGGGTGAACGGTTTGCTGACCGCTGAGATAACTCTCTGTTAGACCAGAATGAAAGCTGGGAAGGGTCTGGGAAACGAGGGGGGGGAACAAAAGGGAAAAAACGAGCAGGGTAATGGCAAGGTCCAGCTCAAAAAACAAACATATTTAAAAAAGAATCTTTCGTCCCAACCTTAACAAAACCGCCGCGGGCCCAACGCTTCCACAAGAAAACGGGGGAAAAAAAAACAGAACGGTGCTGAAAAACCCCTTGGAAAGAAAACGAAGGTCACCAAAAGTTCATGAGGTCAACATCAAAAAAACAAAGCTCACATGACATTGGAAGAATGATACGGGAAAAAGGCCCCTCAAACAACGTAAAGGGGAGGGAACAAACAAAACGTTTTAGAAGTAAGGCAATGCATTGGGCCCAAAAGAATTGCCGGGATGCACGTTCCCTGGGAGAAAATGGTCAAAAAACATCGAGAGAAAGCGGGTGCCCACGATAGGGGCGGAAAGGCCAGGGGACGAACTGGGAGTGACGGACTTACAAACAGCAAAAAGGAAAGGGGAATACGTGGCCGAAGCATCCTGGTTTTTAGAACAAGAGACACCAGGGTTGTTACCACCAGGAGAGAGAAGTAAGCCTAGGGGGGGACTTAAAGGACACAAAAAACCACAACAAAACGTAAATCGCAAAAAAAAAGGAAACAGAAAGGGGCTTCAGGATGAAATAGTCACCGTGTGGACCAGTTGGGTCCATGGAAAAAGGAACTGGGGTTCACGAACTGCGTTTTAAAAAAAATAAACAAGGGGTGAATGGGAGAAATGTCGCAAAGTAACAACGAAATTAATGGGGTTTCATCAGGATCCAACAGACAGGGGTGAGGAGGAACGAGCAACCCCCGGGGACGACAAAGCAAAAAATTGAAGCACAGACAATCCAAGGGGGGTTGGGGGCAAAGTTTTTTGTTGACAAGAAATTTGCGGGGCAAAATACATCATAGGGGGGAAAAACTTTTGAATTCCGGTGGAAGGGGTTGTTTGTCGCATGTCCCCAGAGGCGAAAAAATAACCGATAGGGAGGGTGGGGCTTGGTTGCCGTGTCATTGCCAAATCCCAACAAGTTTCCGGAGCAGGGTCTCATTAATACGGGGTAGGAGTCGAAGGGAGGAAATTGAAGTGCGTTCCAGGTAAATAATTTCAAACAATGGGGCGGCCGACGAAATGTCCGCGGGCCTCCAAAACATTTAGCCAACAGGAAAAAAAAAGACAAAAACAACCCGGTACAGGCCCACGAGTTAATACAGAAGATTTCCGAGTCGGAAACGCGAAAGGGGCGCCCGCTGTCCCAAGCGCAAAAGACAGGGAACTTTTAAAAAAGCAAAGTCAAAAAAGAGACAGAACAGGACGCCTGAAGTCGCGGAAGGAAAAGCGCCCACAGGACCCACCTGGTGGGAACAAAAAAAAGCACGTTGGAATCTTGGGACACAACCAGGAGAAAAAACAATCAAAGAGCCACACCAAGGTGGTTCCACGGGAAAGGGCAGTGTGAAAAAACAAGAAGGGATCCATTGTGTAAAAACGCGTAGAGCAAGATAATGCAAGGTCCCAAACTTCTCAGGGAATAAGACAACCCCGGCCCGCAAGACACCACACCATGTCACCCCGACGACGAACAGGAGGGGTGCCAAGCTTGACGCTTCAAAAATTGTTGGGCTCCAGGGGGAAAAGTTGGAAGGATTTCTACTGGGGTTGCGAAAAAAGAAAAATGGTAAGAGAAAAAATGGGCCGAAAACATGCAAAATTTAAAAGAATTTGGGGGTGGGGTAAAATCGACATAAGTGAACACCTCACGGGTTTTTGGTTGGTCAAACGCAAGCGCCACGTCAGCGGGCGGACTGGGGGGGGTGGGGGTGTTGAGGCTTGACCGCAAAACAAAAGGGTGGCTCCAATCCGGGATGCCCTCCTGATAAGAATTTTGGAAAAAAAACCACGACGGGGGTTTTGGAATGACTTCCTTGGAACTACTCCCGACTGCAAGAAGCTAAAGGAACCCTCAAAACTGCAACAAGAAAAATTCACACACCAGTGCCAGGTCCACTGGGTTGAAGAAAAAGTGCAGGGACGTGAAAGTTCGCTAAGGCCCAATACGAGCCTGGGGAATAATAACCCATCGATCGACTGGGAACGCCTCAACTAGGGGGGGTCAAATTGGGGACGCAATTGGGAAGGCCGGGGGCAGCAGCAATTTAGAAAAAGCGGCACAATTTTGGTCCGCACGTTCAAAGGTCCAGAGGCTGGGAAAGAACGAACGCGCTTCCCGGCTAATGGTTTGAAAAGGGTAAAAAAATTCGTGTGGTTGTGGGGGGCCAATCGCATAAACCTCTGGCGAAAAAAACCACAAAAAAGTGAGGAAGGGAAGAGATCGGGTTGGCCAAAAGGGGGGTGAAAAAGGAGCTTGGAAACATTCAGGGGCGAAGAAGGTTTCAGGGGGGGGGGAAGAACAGAAAAGACACAAAGGGGGGGAGAAAACAAGGGAGTCCCCAATAGGAATCAGAGATTGCTAAATGGGAAAAACAATTCGTTTAAAAACGGGTTCCGTGCCAAAAAAAAAAATGGCGAGAAACAGCTCGTTGATTGTGCCGAAAAAAAAGGTGAATCAGAAGGGGGTGGACGCACCCTACTGGGACTTAGGTACGTCTTAGGTGGGAAAAAAGGGAGTTGAAGGGTTGCGAGGGTCACATCAGAAAACCCGGGAAGGACCAAAAAACGGGGAAAGGGGGGGGGGGGGGGGGATGGACCACCTCCCTGGTTGGTCACTCTCGAGCTCCGCCGGGGACGCACCGAAAAGTGTCGGTCCGCATGAGGAAAAATATGATGCTGGAACCAAAAAAAAAAAAAAGAGGGAGGGGAGGACAGTGAAAGGGGCAATACGGAAAAAGTAAAAATTGGAGGGCCAAAGGGGTGGCTAAAAAAAAAGGCTAAAAACAATAAGAAAAAAATATTTACCTACAAAGAAAAGGGACCGCGAAAAAGGATTGTAACACACTCGTCAGCGCGGAAGGCGGGGCAAAACGTATGGCAGAGAAATGCCCCAGCCAGAAAAAAAAAGAAAAAGGAAGTGCCCAAAATGAAAAAAACATCCAGGTTTGGGCAAAAAGCATCTCGACCAGCTGGGACGGGGGAAGCGGCGGGATTGTATCCGCAGTCAGAAGTGGGGTGGAAAGGGGGGGGGGTGCACTCATGGTTTTCAGCAAACAAACAATCAAGATTCACCTAACGTAAAAGATAGTGAACCCCGATGATCGAGTGAAAGGGGGGGGGGTGTTGAGGACTCCGAAACTAAAGAGGAAGCTGGACCACTTGTGTGCAGAAAAAGAGAACGAATATGGTCTGTGAGAAGATTTCAATGTGGGGGGGTGTCGAATGTGTGGCAACTAAAGTTTTGGAAAGCGAACGCGAAAGGCTGAAAAGGGGGGGTGTGGAGTCATAATGTGGGGAAAATTCAGGACCCACATTTGACTCAAGGAAAACAAAAAAATAAAACCGAACGCGATAAAAAAAACAGGGGTGACCGAAAAATGGGCGCATGCAGACCGGAAAACACTTAAAAAAGAAACTCATGTATCGGCCGATGGGGAAAAAAAACGGGAAAATGACGAAAACGAAAACCGGCACTGCACAAACTGAACGGGAAGGGGGGGAGGAAAAAAAACCCTCGAAAATAAACATTTCTCGGTGAACGGGACACACGGGAGGGGGGAGGGGACGTAAAAAAGGTTTTTTGGCTGCCGCCCGGGTGTGGAAAAAAAACGAATAGTAACAAGTAGTGGGGGGATCAGCCAACAAAGAAGAAAAAACGAACTTGGGAGGAGGGGGAAGGTTATGGAGGGCCAGTTTTTCTCGAAAACGGAAAGTGTCGGGGCCAATCACGGGGAGAAGACGGAAACAAACAAACGCAAAGGGGCTAATCATCCTGAGAATACCGCTAAAAGGGGGGGAGACAAAGGGGGGAGGCAGGTTTTAAGTCCAATCCGCAGGGAAACTCGAAGGGAAAACAGAGATTGGCGTAAAAACGTCGATGTGTAAAAAAACAAAGGAGGGAAAAAAAGGAAAAAACACGGTAATTAGAAAAGGTTCGGAACTTTCGGGAGGGACGAAAGCAGGAAGATCGCGGCCAGATAGTGCCCGTCGCCTTACGATGATCAGAAGGTTTGAATCAGCAATTTGCCCTGCATGGCGTGAACAAAATAAAAAATTTATGGGTGACAAATATCAAAAGGCAAAGGGGTAACGTTGAACTGAAAGGGGGGCAGGACCGTATGGGATTAATTGACCAAAAGGGGGGAAGAGAGGTCGGGGGACATAAGCCCGAACGTTGGTGATATCCAATAAGGGGGCATCACTAACGAACGGCTCAAAGAAGTTTACGGGGGGGGGAAGGCACACGGGAGGACGACGGGAAAGGCGGGTTTTTTTGTGAGGGGGGAAAGACGGATTACGCTATCGAAGTTTGACAGCAGCTACACGGCAAGCACCTAAGCGCGGTACATTGCGCAAAAGAGAAGACCTGGGGGGGGAAAAGAGATGAGGGAAAATCGAAGACGAACGGGAGCGGGCGAACGAACCGGGTTAACAAGCGGGGGCAATGGTCAAAAGCAAAGCCCTGTGTCGAGGGGAGGGGAAAAAAAAATGGGTGAAGCTGCGTACAACCCGTGTTGGTATTAACGGGGAAGGGGAATCGGGCGGAGATTTCAAAAAAAAAACATACAAAAACAAACGAGAACAGAGAACGCAGAGAAGATTGACGAACCCCCATTGAGAAAAAAACAAAAACTGGGTCGTAGACGGAAACGCAACGAAATTTCGGACACGAACGAAAGACTACGGCTGCCAAAAACATCCCAACGATTTTTAGCAAAAAGGGTTTCAAGCGTGCAGAAGGTAAGCGATGTCCAAAATAGAAAGGAGCTATGTTACCGCAGGGGGTCAAGAGGGAAAGGGAAAAGAGCAGACAGTTATGCGCGTGGGATGACAAGGGGCGAAAAAAAGTCTGACGAAAACTTTGGCGGGGGAAATACTTCCTTTGGCACGTGACCGCGTTGAGGGGCGTTAGCTAGGAAAAAAATTATGCATTTTGGTTGATGTGTCAGGCTGCGAATTTGGGGAAGGACTCTCTGCAACAACAAAAACCCAACCGGGAAGAGGAGACCTATCAGATAAAGCAAGAGGTCCTCAAAAAAAATTAGCCAGCCCCGCAAAGAACTTCGCAGTAAAAAAAAAGAAACGACGGGAAGCGAATTAAACCAACGACGACACAAAAACAGTCCTGGTCCCCCCTCCCGAAAACGAAACGTAAACAAAAACGTCCAAAGGAGAGCGCAAGTCAAGGGAAAGCGATAAACTAACGAATCAACATTGAAATAAGGGCGAACGGACGGGGGAAAAAAAGATTGACCTAATAAAAAAAAAAATGAACCAAAAAAAAAACCGATCGTAAAAGAAGGATGTCTTGTGGGAAGGGGACTGAACTACTGCCGAAAATTCAAGTTCCGGCCAAGAGACAAGGGGGGTAAAAAAAAACGCGAACCAAAAGTCCGCTTTCGACATGCTGTTACGGTGTCTCGCGGGGTGAAACAGAAGACAACAGGACTACCGAAAGGTACAAAAAAAAAGACAATTCAGGGAGGGAACCACGAGAGAAACTTTGCGTCAATGGGAACGTGCTCCGCAGGGGGAACGGGTTCTGATAAGTTCACAAAAAGCAAGGGACCTCACCGTAAAATATCTTTCGCAAAGGGTCCTTCGAGACGAAGGGCGAAAGTGTTGGCCGCGCGAGGGGAGTCTTTACCAATCGGGCCCAAAATAAGGTGGGAGGTAACAATCGCAACATAACAAAAAACGAACAAGAAGGGCTCCTCTGGGGACTTCAAAGAAAAGGGCGGGGATCCGGTCAGGGGCGAAAACAAAAAACTTTTGGGGGGGGGTAAAAAGCGGAAAAAGTTTCAAAACCAAGCTTAAAAAGCATCCAAAAAAATCAACTAAGTGGAAAGGATAAAAAGAAATACAACGCCATTACCAAAAAACATTAGCATGGGGGGAAAAGAAAAAGATAAACCAAAAATAATGGGGGCCCTAAAACGGAACCAATTGCCCAAATGCGAAGGTCAGGGCAGCGATCTTCATCGGACGCGGAAGGGCAGAGCGGGCTCAGTAACGAGGGGTAGTCTTTAAAGGCACACAAACGCATTTCTTAGTTAACGTTGCGACAGGCAATATGGGGTTTCGAAACAGACGCCAAAGGTTGGGGGGACCCGCAAAGCGAGTAAAGCTAAATCCGCTAAAGTGGAGTTAACAACTTACACTTCAACACACGTATCGGGGGAGACCAAAAAAAGCAAACAAGAAACGAGGAGAAAGATAGACAACTTAAATTGGTGGAGAACGTCAAAACGGCGCCCAAAACGGGCACCGGGGAAAATGTCGGGTTCGGAGAAAACTGATTGCTAAAAGGGAGACACATATTCAACAACGAGCGGGGGGAAAGGAGGGATTGTCCTCAAGATCAAACCGACGGGTGATCAAAAAAGAAAACCTTAACAACCTGGAACGCAAGAAAAGAACTTTGGGGCGGAACGTTTTCAGAATTGGAGGGGTACCGAGAAGGAGGAAAGACTGGGGGAAAGTTTCAGTTTCCAAAAAGTTTTGCAGGAAAAAAAATTAAAAACCGCGCGACATCCGGAAAGGGAGAGGGGGGGGTGTGGGAGGGTGGGGTACGTGTGAGCGAACAGGCCCCAAGGGGGGTCCAGGGAAAATCGGGCGTATCGGGGGGTAAATGTCAGAAAGTTGCGTAAAAAAGCCGGGAATGGAGGGATGCAAAAAGCCCCGCGGGGGAAAGAAAAACTTTAAAAGCCAAAAAAAAACAAAGGAAAAAAACCACCTAGGACGCCACAATCGGATCACATCACATATTCGCGTCCGACCAAAAAAACTAGAAAGAGTAGGGGCCGGGGGATTCCCGAAACTTTGCACGAAATGAAAAAGGGAACCACACTAGCGAAATCGACTAGCAGGAGAGCAAAGGAAAAGACGCGGAGGAAAAGCGAAAAAATCCCAAGGTTTTCACCCAAAAACATTATCTGCAAATGAAACTCACACCCCCGAGAAACAAAAAGAGGGGTCGCAGAGGGAAGGGGGGAAAACGCTGGCGAACATTGGGCCAAAAAAAAACACGAGGGATGGGAAGAGTTCATAGTCTGTAAGCGACCATTGGGGCACCCGAGACCCACCGCAGCCGAAAGCGATTTGGGGGTGTCAAGCGGTCGGATGAAGGGGAAACCAGGGTTAAAGTTCGGTCGGAGGGAAGGTTTATAACCTTCATTGAAAAGAGACACAAAGGGGCCAGTGACAATTCACGAAAAACTGTGACTTGTCCATGCCCGAACTAACAGGTTGGTTGAGGGGGATCTTATCGGCCGATTCAAGACCTGTCTCGAAAGCGGCGGGCCGAGACGGATTCTTTGAACCAAAAAGAGGGGAAGGAAAGCCGCGACGCAGGGCTCAGGCACAGGCAACTCAACAAAAAAAAACACCATTGGTTTGCTGGGGGGGAAAAACAAGGGCGGCGTTCAGGCCCCGCGGCACCAATTGACAAAAAAAAAGCTAGCCATCAGGGGGACTTCCAACAAGAAAAGTACACAAAACCCATGGTCGCCATCGGGGGGGGACACACTGCGAGCGAAGGTGGGGCCCTCACTGAAAAAGGGGAAAAGTTCCAACCAACAAAATCCGCTGGCGTAATAACGAAAAAACGCTTACCACGCCTTTCACGCAGAAAAAGGGGGAAAAAGAGGGTGGTCACGGTTGGGGTTTGGCACACAAATCTATCTAAGGACAAAACCAACGGAATGAGAAGAGATCTGAAAATTGGCCAAAAAAAGATTGAACCATAGGCGTTTCAAACTTCAGGAGAAGAAAAGGGACTTGGGTTAGTCGCAGTAAGCTGGGCCCACAGGAACCACGGATTCAGGAAGGGAAATGGCCTGAGGGGGGGCCCAATTGACCCAGAATGGTTGCTAAGGAATTGTACAGGGGTGAAGGGGGACTATGTCGCTCACAATCGTTAGTGCCATGGGGGCAAGGGGGAAGGACGCAGAAAAACTGGTCGGACGCCGCAAATTACGGGGCCGGAAAAGTGACGTTGGGGGGGGGTGAGAGGCACATAGAGCAAAGGAAAACGGCAGGAGTGAGGAACACAGCTTTGGTTTAACGAATGACGAGAAAAAAAAAAAAAAAAAAAACCAAGACGAACGTTGCTGCGGAGAAGCCCCGAGATAAGCGACAAAACGCGGTAGAAAAGGGGGGAGAGTGAACTAATTGTCAATGTTGGGAAGGGCTTCAAAAAAGGTAAACAACTCGAAAAAACGAATGAAAAAACCCACGGGCACAAGGTGAAAGAAAAAGCTGGGGACCACTCGTCGGGCGCAGGATGAGGGGGATGGGGGGTCACGTATGACCTATGCCCCGCATCATGCTACGCTCGAAGGGCAATGCCGAACAAAGGGGAAACTGGCCAAGAGGAGACCAGAGGGGAGGTTGAGCCGGGGAGTTTGGAAAGACAGCAAAAGAGACCTGGGGGGGGGGGCGGATGGAAGAAAACTAGTTGCATGCGAAGCTACGGAATGAAAAAAAAAAAAACGGATTGAAAGTTTGACAAGAGGGAACGCCAGTACGGAAGCGGAACAGACGTGGGGCCGGCGGGAAAGGAATATTAGGGATGAAGGAAAAAACAGGGCGTTTTTGGGTGGCGAAAGGGTGAAAGAAAAAAGGGGGTGGAAAGAGGGAAAGCGAAGGGCAGCCAATTGGGGGGAGGCAATTAAGACTTGTTCAAAGTGAGACCAGCGATGCATAACCGGACAGGGAACAAAAGCGTAACAAAATTTGAAAGAACAACCACGAACAAAGCAAAGAAAAATGTATCGGCGATTAGGCATCAGGGGGGAAACATGGAAAGGCAAAAAACAAACCGGCACTGCACAAAGTAAAAAAAAAAAAAAAGAAAGAAGAAACCAAAAAACGCGACAAGAAACAAAATTGCGGGAAAAAAAGTGGCGCGAAACCCCGGGGGGGAGTGTGACATGACGGGGGGTGACTGGACCTGCGGGGGGGGGCTAGGAGACAAAAATCGTGTTGGATACTTGGAAGGAAACCTTAAAAAAAAAGATAAGAAAAGTTGATGAAAAAACAAGGAGGGGGACCAAGAGGGGAAAAAAACTAAAAGTCGACGAGCAGAACGCCAAAACCACTAGGGTGGCCTAGCAGACACGGAAAAGAGCGGGTGGGGGATGTTTGGCGATAGGGGGAAGGGGGGTCACTCACACCGTTAAATAAGGTCAAAAAACGCAAAAGATGTTACTCGCCTTAGGCGTCAACACGGGGGGGGGGGGGGAAAAAAATTGTGTTCCCGAAACAAAAGGCGTCGAAAAACGTGATTAAGGAAAAAAAGGGTCGGATCGGACGAAAAGCCAGTAAAAAGAGGGAAAGGACCAAAGAATCTTTCCCTTGAAGGGGGAAGAGGGAAAAAAAAAAACCGTTGATCCGGCAGTGGGCAAGTGAAATGGCAGGGGTGAAAACAGTCGGGGGGACCAAACAGGGGTGTTTTATTGGAGTAATAAAGAAAGCATACGTTTGCTTGGGATGCCGTAGTGAATTAAGTGCCAAAGGGGGGGAGTGGAGGAGCCTAAACGAAGGGGGGGACCGTACTAGAACATAGGTTAAAAGGGCGGGACCCACGAAAAAGGCCCCACCACTTGTTCAGGGAAGGCAAAAGGAGCCGACAGGGTTCAGGGGGGAGTTGTGTTAACGGGGGGTGTGGACCGACGGGAGACGTTTGAAAATATGGGGAACAACTGGCAGAAAAACGGCACTTCAAGGATCTTGGGTACATTCGCAAAACTCCAGGAAGAAACTGGGAAAAATCTATGATTATAGGGTAGGAAAGCGAGGAAGCGGAAGCAAACGAAACCTTGACACACAAAATTAGCAAATTGGATCAAACAAACAAGCCAAAGACTTTAACGATTACGGTTCAGAATTGTCGGAGGCGTACAACCCGGGGTTTTAAGGGAAGAAACGTCAGAAAAAGTGAAGAATGAGGCTAAAACGATAAAAAGAAGGGTTATTAGAACCAAGGAGAAGTGAAGGGGCCCCGGGACAAGCACAACTTGTCGAATCGGAAAGGGAAAAGAAAGTGCGGAAATCTCAGGGCTAAAAAGGGTCTGCAAAGTAAATACAAACCGGGGAGAACCGCGACGGAGGGCACGGAGGGGGGAATTGAGGGAGCTATGTCAACGTCGGGGGAGGGAAGCACTATCCAAAGGTGGGACGAGTAGGAGAAGGGGATGCTCGTCAAAAACTTTGGGGGCGGAAGGGCACAAAGGGTGGGGGGACGCTTGGGAGGGAAGGTTGGTGCGGTCGGGGAGAAAGTGATTGTACCGGGGTCAAAGCAGGTTAGGAACTGTCAGAAAAAAAAGCAACGGGAAAGTTTGTGATTTCGCCCATGAGCGGCGATTTAAAGATACTAAAGCAAAACACAACAAGAAGGAGGAGAAATAGAGACTCAAAAAAAGAAAAACAAAAAATGGATCAAAAAACCCGAAACTGCGCAAGTTACCACGAAAAGCGACTGCAGAAACACTAATTCGCCGGGGACGCCAAAATAGACGGTCCAAAAAGCAACGACACAAACCGAACAAGTGACGAAAAGCACAACCGAAAAACTGGGAAAAAGATTACGTCGGGATCCAAAAAAAAGGGCGAAAAAGAGATAGGGGAAAAAGGGGAAAAAGACTTTCCATACTGCAAAGCGGGGAAAAAGCCAGCGTCGGGGAGAAAAGAGGGGGGGAGGTTTGGGAAAGGACGGGAAAAGCGGAAGAATCACCGTTTCAAAGAATGGTGAAGCCATAAAACAAGGGTTAAACTCCCAGGGACAAGGAAACTTCTGCTGCGGTTTAAAAATCACAAAAGATTGTTCTCGCGGTGTAGAAAGATACGCGGA
>Ga0179593_1540422_pt1 | contig 11579 bp, 9 predicted proteins | sample CZODoug2_1_08_16_FD_185931 | JGI IMG/M metagenome (GOLD analysis project Ga0179593, IMG submission 185931) | Vadose zone soil fungal communities from Angelo Coast Range Reserve, California, USA - CZODoug2_1_08_16fungal (PacBio error correction) | ecosystem: Environmental > Terrestrial > Soil >...
AAGTCGGATCACGAATTTGCAGAAGAAAGGGTGCCTATTAGAAAAAAGGAGAAGATCTGGGAGGAGCCGTACAACCCGCTGAGAGTCTGGAAGAAGTGGAGGCTAAAAGAATCCTGTAGGGGGAAAAAGGAAAAGGGAACGGTCTTCTTTACCTAGGGGATATAGACTACGGAGGTTGAACTAAGGGGGAAAAATTCAATCGCCCACAAACGCGATCTTCAAATTTGATGAGGATCCTTATCTTTGTTCGAGGGAAAGAGGATGAATCATAGAGGGAGCCCTCGTTTAGTCCATAAATTGAAAACGCGCAACAGGTCAAAGAAGGGGGAGAGTCTGGGGGAGTCTCCATCACGTTTCCAAATCGCGACACCAAACTACTTGCTGAAAAAAAAGATGGAAGGGGGAGGCAGGGCCTCGCCCTGGGGGGGGGTCTTCCAGTCCCTAAGGGAAATCTCGACGCACGGGACTTCGCCTCCATGGTACCTCGGTTGCCGGTCGTCTTCCTGGGAAGTGCAAGGGAAAAGGGGGAGAAGATCCCTTTCCAGGCCGGCGACAACTCTCCTCACAGAATCAGGGGGCGGCGATTGTATTGAAAAGGGGAGATCTCCGAAGAATTTTCCTCTCTAGCGACGACGCTGGAGACCGCTGTTGAGGGCAAAAATAGGGGAGAAAAAGGGCGACTTGAGCATCTGATTCGGGACTGTTGACCGGTGACGGAACGCGGCGGGGAGGAGTGGACCGGGGGATTTCTTTGTTTAGGGACAGCCTACACACGTACGTCCGGGAGAGGACTCTGTGAGGGGTGGGGCCGAAAAGTTTCTAAAGGGAAGACGGCAAGGAAATTAAAGCGGGATCGACGGGTCGAACGACTAAAAGACTCTCTTACGGGGGTCTCGCAAGAGACTCAATCTGTGGAAAATCTGCTCAAAGGGGCAGCAAAACGACTTGGGACGGAGAATATGAATTCCAAGATCCTGACCATGACTAAGGGGCGGAGGGAAGAAGCACGAAGAATTCCCTTACAGAGGGGCAAAAGAGATATAATTGAAACTGAGGTCGGGGATCGACGTTGGATTTTTTCCTAACGGGGGAAGGTCACTAACTAACTTCTTTAACGATCTCCAAGCTCTGAGACGAGGACTCCGCAAAAATAATCTCTTTGGGATGGGAGAAAAAAAGATGACAGGGTCGGAAGCCCTTATGTAAAGTTTTAGCTACGAAGGAGAAGCCAGGTCGGAACCCTTGAATAATTACGGAGTTTAGGATCTGTAAGGATTAATTACGGGCTTCACAAGTTAGGGGAAGGGCGCGTCCTGAGACAGAATGCGGCGTCTTTGAAAGGTGGTCTCTAGACTACGACGGGAATACCGACTTTTATTTTCATCAAAACACCTCTTCTAAAAAATGGACGCGAGGAGAATGCCGTCACACGTCACAGCGGGGAGCAATTTCCCGGGGAGGGCCGAGGAGGAGGATCGATCGCGGGCATGGAAAGCAGCTGGCCGCTTGTTGGGGACTACAGAAGCGGCACCGGGGCTCATCCCTTTCTTTCTTTTCAGAAAGGGGAGCTTAAGGGTTCCACACCATCCGCAATGAAAGAAAAAAAAGATCGAGCGAGACAAGAATTTTGGAGGAAAACCGTCCTTCATATAAGTGTATTGGCTCGGCAAATCATATTAGAAAAGGGAAAAAGGCTGGCGAAAGGGAGCTCTTCCTTACCGTATCTTGGGAGAGGCCCTGCCGAAGGGAAGGAGCCTCAGATTCGGCAAAAGAGAAAAGAGTGCCAATTAGAGAAAAAGGGGGGATCTGGACGACCTGGCGGTGAGAATCAAAAATTGAAAACGTGAGAGAAGTCTCGTACGAAAAACAGAAAGGAATACCACCATTACAAATCTATTGGGGAAGGGAAGGAATGCTACTGATTTGCTGCGCGTCGAACACAAGGGAATCGTACGTCTTAGTTCCATGTAAAAGGATCGACGCACAAGGGATCGAGAAGAAAGCCACTTTCAGAGGGGTGACGCACGGTTGTCAGTCGCACGGCAGAGAAAAAACAACAACTATTAGATAAAGAACGAAAAGAGACTCCTATCACCAACTCGACGGAAAATCGTAGCTGGGCGCTCTTCGAAGGAAAAAAAAAACTCTTTAAGAGCAGGTAGAACGCGCAGCAGGCAAACTATCGGCCATGTGTGAGGATCCTTTAAGGGGAAAAGCCACCGCGAGCCTGTGGTTACCTGCAAAAAAGTCAAAGCGAGCGACCTCGGTGGAGGTCCCGTAGAGAACTTCTCACCTCAGTGAGTTGTTGAAGATCTGTGTACAGGCGCGGAAAAACGGCCGTAAAAAATTAGGGAGCCCATCAGGAGAAAGAAACGGGAGAACCGCGTATGCGCCAGAGAAGGAAACCTCGTACAAAAGGGGAATTCCTGAGGCACGAATGATCTGAAGGGAACGTGAGAAACAAGGTGTCCTCGGAAGATAGGGTTTTGCGGGTGTTGGAAAGTCCCCTTCTTCTGCCACAAGAGGGGAGAGCAAACATCACTATGGGGGGAACGGCCCAGATGGGGCAAGAAGAGTTTTTTGAAGAGAGAGGGCCCGGTCCGTTACACAGAAAGTCAGGGTCATGGAGAAAAGGCAGACCACCGAAAGCATTCTATTGAGGAACGAGAGTCACCATGTTTAAGGGTTGTCGGGGGAAATTGGGGTGCCATGGCGTTGTTTCTTGTACGCGAGGGGAAAGATGTCTTGGAATCTCATCACCAAATGTAGGGGCTGCCGGTCGGAAGACAAAAAACCTGGAGGGTCCTTGAGGATCAATAAAGGGGGGGCCGCATCCTTCGGAAAAGTTTCCGGGAGGCCAAATTTCTCGTAGCCAGCATCGGACAGAAACAGTGTCCAAATCACGAACCCCTCTATTGAGGGTGGGGGCGAGCGAGGGGAGGCGCGCAACGACTGGATCGAGGACAGGAGGGCAGAAAACGTGAAAAACTTTAGAAACACGATCATAGTTGAAAGCAGGTTGGGAGTCTCATCTTATGAAAATCTCAGGAATGGGGCTTTAGGTCGTCAACAGCCGCCAAAACCTTAGGAGTGCCCGTCCCGGGGGAGTGCCAAGGAAGGACTCAAGGTAGGTGAGGGCGTGGGGTCACCGAGGGATACGTCGAAATGAGGCCGAAGTTGTGGGAATATCCGAAGTCACCTACGCTCAGAAAAAGGGAAAGGGCCTGCTGGAGCATTATTAGGAAAGAAAAGGGTCTTTCCGATCATCTTCAGTCCTGAAAAGAAAAACGTGTAAGGGGAGGGGATGTTGGCATCTAACCAAGGCGGGACCTCTACTATTCCGGCATCGTAGGAAAAAAAAAGGTCACAGGAAAAAAAAGACTCAGGAGGAACGTCTTTTCAAGGGCTGAGGAAGGTGGCGCAACAAACTGACGAAAACCGCGTCTTAGAGGGATGCAGTCTTCAGGAAAGAAATACAAAAGCCAGCCTTCCTGGAAGATCGTCGGGACGATGGTCGACTGGGGAGGGATCTCGTCGACGAAAGAAACCTAAAGGAGAAAAAACGGAAATCTCTATACAACAGGAGCGCAGTCAACGACTGTTTCCGACTTCGGACAGGAAGAAAAAGGAGAAGGGTCGGCCCCTAGGGGACTGACCGTGTGAGCCATTATTTTGGGGGTCTCGAGGGGGCTGGAGATAAACAGAAGCGCAAAGGTGAGATGTTGAAGGGTCATGGACGGAAAAAGCAGACTCTTTCCTGAAAGAAAAGAAGGAATCGCGGGGGAAAGTACGCCCCACGTACGGATCAGGGGGGCCAGGAAGGTAGAACGGCCTGAGAGGGAGGGTTGTGCGAGGAAAAAAAAAAAAGGAGGTCTCCATCAGGTAACCTTAGGGGGTAAAAAAAGGCCTGGTCATCTCCATTAATTGGAAAAAGTAGTGCGTCACAATCGGGAGGGGGGGACGTTCCCGGGAAGGACGTAATATAAGCCCTTCGTCTAAAAGAGCTTGCACAAAAAGCGAAGCGTCGTTTTCGTGAAAGCGGGGACGTGAAAATCGAGGAAAATCTCGCCTCAAAAGGAGGAGGAAACTATAGAGGGAGGAAAAAGGTCCTTGAATCTTACTCAGAAGAAACGACGACTCGAGGGAAACGATCTCCACAGACCAGGGAGGGGACTACGTACTCACGAAAAGGAAAAGACACGTACAACCCTATCTCTAGGCCCTATTGGGGTGGATTCTCGCCTATAACGACCTAATGGAGATGAAAGAGTGTGAATTGAAGGAGAAGTTTACGGCTTGAACTACGACTTCGGAACTACATGTTTTTCCATCATGAAAAAAAACTCGAATCCGGGGTAATTGGAAGGAGATCGGACCTAGGAGGTGCTGACGGAAGACGCTATGATCCTAAGAAGGAAGGGAAACGGAAGAAAGTTTCAGAAGAAAAAAAAATGTGGTGCCAACCGCAACAAGAATAAGGCGCTGCTGTTTAAGCATCACTTGGGCAAAAAAATAGGAACACCGGAAAAAAAAAAGAATGGGGGGACAATCTTTCCGTCGAAATTGGACTGGACGACATTCGCCCTTGGGAAAAATCCTTCCAAAAAGTAGAACACACGAACTTGACTTACTTGCGGTCCAAGGGGGGTAAACGTTTCCGTATTCTTATTTAGGGGGGATTTTCCTAAGGGGAAGTCTACGGAAATAAATGTCCACGGAGACTTCTGATCAAGAGCATAAATTCAGGCGGTAAATATGTATTGAAAGGTGCAGGACTTCCCTCTAAGTTCCTCTCGGCGAAAAAAAAAGGAAGGGGTGTAACAGTTTTAAAAAAGGGGCTGCAGTGAAAAGAGCGTGAAGAAAGAAAGTTAAGGAAAGAAAGTTGAAAAGCTAGGCCACTCGGCGGCAGAATGGACTAGGGGAATTCGGGGGGGGGCAGAACACCAAGAAGTCACTTTTCGGGTTAAAAAAGGAAAGGGGAGTGAATGATTATTTGGAAAAACAAAGATTTCGAAATCATGGAAGCCTCATGCTTCAATCTTGATATCAGCTAAAAAGAAAAGGAAACAGAAGTTCTCTCTGAGCGGAAAGGGGCGTTTTGCCAAGGCGCCTGAACGAAAAAGACCTTGAGATACGTGGAAAAAAAAAGGCCACCCTGGGGGGTTGGGGGTGAAGTTCGACGCCTACGCGAAGTACAGTATGGGAGGACGATAGAAAATTCTATAAGGGGGCCGGGTGACGCAGAGGAAACTTGTTTTCAGCATTGAAACGCATACCTAGGAGGGGGGGGGTCCTAGAACAGTCTTCTGCTCCGGAGTACAGAGCGCCTCCGAAAAAACAGAGGGGGGTTCTTGCTTCGAGCGATTAATTCGAGGGGGATTTAAAGGAGTGTATTCTCGAGGGGCTCCAGGAACCTTATCACGGGAGAGAGGGCGTCGAAAGGGGAAGCCCGGGGTGGGCCTTTGCGTAACCGTCTAATAACCAATTACGGAAAATTTTTCTTCAGGGGCAAGAAGGGGTTGCCGACAAGATGAGTTCACGCCGGGAAAAACAAGCCGACCTGGGAATGTCTTTCAAGCAGACACCGCTCTTCAACAACGCTCGCGCACCGTCCGCAAGTTACGCTGGGGGGGAAGGGACAGTTTCCAGGCCGGGGGAACACTCGGAACTCTTTAAACGGCAAGGCAACCCGCTGGGGAAAACCTATTTTCCGCGGGAAAAGGGGGTTGAAGAGAAATGCTTGAGTGGAAGGCGAGTATTCGCTGGAGAAAGGAACGATAGAGAGGAAAGGGATAAGTTCTTTTGCTGAAAAAACTCATCCGAGGGTTGCGCATCAGCAAGAAGAGAGAGAGATCTGGGCTCTCAGGAAAAGTGCTGGAGAGGGGTCGATATCTGCCTTCCTGCACCCGGCGTCTGGAGGGGAAGCCGTACAAAGGGAGGCCAATGGAGGATCGTTGGAGTTTCTTCTGAGGGCCTTGGTCCCTCAAAATTTCTGCACGGCACCCAGGGTCGAAAAGGATTAGAGAAAAACATTACCGGAAAAGAGAGAGACGTGTCTACTAAGCGCTAGACACATGTAAATAGGCTTGACTGAAAGGCGGAGTGTAACGTCTCGCGCCAAGAAGGCAAAGAAGGAAGAGCCAAAAGGCGGGATTTTATCGTGCGGGAGGGTTCGCCGATTCGGGAAGAGAGGCACAACACCAAGAAAAATATAGAGAATGGAAGCCGGGAGATGCGAGAGGGGACTCTAAGAGTAGTGACCGGGGGACTTCTAACAAGAGTTGGGGCTATCACTTTGGAATCCTCGACGGAGAAAGCCATTTTCTAATCTCCTCCAGCAGTTAGAGAAGTCTGGACAACCTAGAGGGGGGGAGTTTTTATCCGAGGGACATCCCTTTCTTCGAAGGAGGCGGCTACGAAGGGGAGAAAATGCTTCTGGACCCCGGGGCCGTGAAAAGTGTTGCGATCCGGGGAGTCGCTATCAGGCTTCCTACGCCTGACCATTCCTGAAGGAAACTACTACTTGAAGGAAAGGAAAGCTACTACGCCGAGGGGGAAAGAGAAAGCTTCCAAAAACTGATCTCTGGACGGTAGGGAAAGACCGCTAAGTGTCCAAAACTGAGATCTAAAAAAAGGATTGTGTTGAAGCGAAGTATGCACCTCCAAAAGGGAGCGAAAAATTTGTCCAAACCAGAGGTCGGGGACCACCACCATCTGGGGGGAAAAATATTCGGGGGTTTTGCCATCGAAGCAGAAGAGGGGGGAGAATTCCGGAAAAGGGACAAAGAGAGGAAAAAGTCATTTTTTTGGCGCACCGAAGGAGTCCATGGGGAAGTCCTGGAGGAATACAACCCAGTCGGAAACGTCTCGATGGGAGCATCAGGGAGGGACAAAGAGAAGCACAGAATGTGAAACTCCTTCTGCTGAAAAACTAAAGGCATGTAAGTGAGCTTAAAATCTCCTCCTCGAACTTAGGGGCTATTGCCGGGTTTCTACTACTGTGGTCTCTCTCTACAAACCTCCCTAAGGGAAATTCCTCCAAGGGGGAGCCCATAACCCCGGTTTGGGCGAGCGCTTGTAGTTAGACAAAGACTGGGATCTGCAATAGAAAATTCTTCTTGCCGCCAGTTATCAAAAAAATCACGTATTCAGAGGTTACCTTGAAAGAATTGGGAGGATTCGTCGAATAAGATGGACGGATATTGCGTCGAACAAAAACCAAAAACATGAACGGGTTCCCGTTAAGGTGGAAACTTCAGCAAGCAGTCGGCACTGAGACGTTGTTTTAGTTGAGCAGGAGAAACGCCCATTCCGGAAAGTCATCGCAGAGGCTTCTTTGGAGTGCTGGTTCGGAGTTGGGAAAGATCGATCAAGGGAATCCTGAGGAAGGGGGCCTTCTTCAGAGAAGATACAAGGGGACCCCCTTCATCTGACAACTAAACAAAAACTGAAACGAATATTTTCGTGTAGACTGGGTTTTGTTCTAGCAGAAAAGTAATTGCAAAGGGGTGCCTCCGTCTTAAGTAAGGGAAAAGGAGTCGGAACTCTCAGGTTGATAGTCTTTCAACGAAAGCTAGGGGGATTTTGACTCAACACTTTAAAAGAACGCTTCAGGGAAGCTGTTTTATGTCATCTCATGGAAAGTTCGCATCGAGGGGGAGGAGAGAAAGAGTCGCCGTCGGGAAATCGTCGACTCAGCCGCATCTAGCAACAAAAAAGGCCACGGAAATAGAAAGTCGTTCAAAGGACGGAGAGGTTTCCGACTGAGGCACGGATAAAAAAACCTGCCGTCTTTTCGACGGAACGAGTGGTTTGAGGAAGGGAGGTGTAAAAAGAAGCCACGTGATGGAAAAAAAATCATCTCCTAGTGGAAAACTCTGGGGGGCCATGAAAAAAAGGGCGAGGAGGAACCAAAAGCTCTGAAGTTTAGGAAATCACCACTATTCAGGGGACCCTGACCCTCTTATAACCGGCCGACGGGGGGGGGGGGGAGTGGGCGATGAAAAAACCTTTAGTTTGGTCATACAGCAGGAGTATGAACCTTTATAGCAGGAAAACCGCTCCGGGACGTCGTTCTCTGCTAGACGCCGGAGGTCCCATCGTAGTGGGTTGGAAAAAGGGAAAGGGACTGTCGAGACGTAAAGGGAAAGAGGGGGAATAGATAAGCATGAATCAGGGGTCGTGCACAAAGGGGGAAAAGCCGGCGGAAGGGGTGAAAAAAGACGACTTCTTCATCTTCAAGAGAAAACACAACAAAGGAAAATATATATACAGAAAGGTCTTGGAAAAGGAAAAACGACGCCGAGGGGGAGGGTTGCTAGAGATAAACGATCCGCATGCTTATCTAACTACGATCGACAGGACAGGGAAAAGACCCCGAGCTAAGGAAAAACGATTGGACAAGGGGGAGGAGCGCCGAGAACGACTTCAGGAAGGTGTTCCGGGGAAGGAACTACCTGTACTAAGGAGGAGAAGGTTCATCGCCCACGGATCGCCGTGGGGAGAGAGGTTCATGTATACTTAACAGTACGGACGGGGGGAAAAAGACTCGATGAGCAGAAGTTTAAAAGAGTGGCCGTCCATAAAAAAAGGGGGGATGCGCAACAGCCGGAAAGAAAGATGTCTCTTAGGTTCAGCTCCACAAGGGGGAAAACAATCCGCTCCAAACGACCAAGACGATGAAAAAACAAGCGGTCAGGACGGAGGGCCAGGCCGCCTGGTGATGGACCTCCATGCACAGAAGGACGCGTAACGAAATGCGGACTCAGATTTCCTGTAAGAGTCCTTGAGGGGGGGGGGATCCGACGTCTGCGTCGGGGGGTAAATGGCAAATAGGATCGTCCCCGCCTATCGGCACAATGGGAGGGCGATGTATGAAGGGGGAAGATAAATCCCTCAATAATCGATCTACGACTCGGGCTTGACGTGACATGTGACCTAAGCATCTCTGAAAAGTGTAGCATACTGAGTAGGAAATGACCCTTAAAAGTAAGTGACCGGCAAATTAAAGAAGGTGGATTCCGATTTAACATAGGGGCGGAAAAAACAAACACGCAAACGAGGAAGAAGGTTCATAACTCTTGGGGAAAGGGGGCCGAAGAAAGGGATCATTACTACGGCCGACTAAGCACAAGGGTCCTAAAAAGAAGCTCGTAAAGGACCCGGGGGAAGCGCTCTTTCTCGCGGCTGGCAAGGTTGCCAAGCGCGCCCGCCTGTTTACGTGACCAGATAATTTTCTACTGAAAGGGGCGGGCACCCATAAGGGGGAGGGTCGTTCTACGCCTACATAAAGTACAAAGGGCCGATAAGAGGCAGGGAATAATTTACCGGAAAAAGAGGAGAAATTTAGTCGTGTTTCCTAACGTGGGGAAAAAACACGCTGAAAAGGAGGGATCTCCTTCGGCTAGGGGGGAGAGGCTCTCCGGCCCACAATCCAAGTCTCGGGAGGAGCTATGGAAAAGAATGGGACCGGAAAGGGGCTTTGTACTCTCACTCGAAAAGCGAAGGCGGCCCGATCGAGGCGGCTAGACGGCAAAACGGGAAGGAGGGGGCGTCACCGTCCGAGAACAAAGGCCGTCCTGAAAGGATGCTAGGGGGGAGAGGGGGCGACAAGTGATTCCATCGGAGAAGGGGACAAAAAGACCTGGGGGGGAAAACAAACCGATTAAACCATTGAAAAGAGGGCGAGGCTGCATATAATGACGTCCTCGCGGGTGAGCAAACGGGAAATTCCGCCTAAAGTCTGCTGGGAAAGGGGACCGGCCAATCAGAGGGGTGTTGGAACAAATCTTGTCCTCTTCCGACATCGTTGGGGGAAAAACGATACGCCGTTCTGGGAGGACGTCATTTCGCTTATTCGCTTGTTCAACGGGAAGGGCGAGGAAAGAGTCCTCCACAAAGGAAGGGATCAATCGTTTATTTAAGGCGAGCTGCTTGAGGGACTCCTCGGCGCTGACAAGTTAGTGGATGGGGACAGGCCGTCATGGGAAAATCGTCTAGGGAGGACAGCGATCCTGTAAAAAGGATCGCAACAAACTCTTTGAGAGAATTCTTACCTGGGCTGGGTCCAGCTGCAAGAAGGAGGCTCCAAACCTTTATTCCAGGTCGGAAAACATGACCTTTACCCAGAGGAACAAAGTCAGGGGGGGTTTCTTCGCTTCTACACGGACGAGGGGGAAGCGCTCGGGGTACACGGGCTGAAGACATCTTTTTGAGGAAACGAAGAGCCACATGTCGAGCGTCGGAAGGGAAAATCACGTATTGGGGCAAACCAAACTTATTGTTATAAGTTAATCTCGCCCTTCAGGTCAAAACAGAACGATCACCGGTCAAAAGGGACATGGGGAGAAAAATGCTCTTTTTCTTCTATCAACTGTAAAGTAAAGAAAAAGAGATAAGACGAATAAGAGCCTTACTTCTCAAAGGGTCCTGTGTTAGAGGAACCGTTCGTCACGCGAACGAACTGATAAGGAGGCGGGAAAAAAGCTGCGAACCTCAAAGGGGGATTTTTTTTGGGGGGTTGTTTTGTTGCGATAAAAAAGGGACGTGCCTCGTTTGGAAGGCCTACTCTGAGTCGAGGAAAGGAAAGTCTATCTTCCACATCACACGGAAGCTCCTGAGAGACCGTCCTCTCACCCGATGTTAGGCGGAAGGGACGGGAGGAAGGAAAAAGGTGTCCAATAGAGATGAAAAGTTCAGTATTTTTTTTGGAAAAATAGCCCCGGCGTCAATGGAAACCAGAACTTTCTTATCTCAACAAAAAACTATACCGAGGGGGTGCAGTCCACCACCAGCTGGGGAAAAACGTGGCCAGCGGAAATACAGGACAGCATCGTAGTCATTTCCCTGAAAAAAAAAGAGCGTACGAAGGTTGCTCCGCTCTACGTCCATGTGAAATATAAGAGGAAGGAAAGTCGGCCGGGGGAACGCTATTGAAGAAAGAACACGGCAAAACGCTCTCAGCAAAAAAAACATGGTTAAAAAACGGTTCTTCGACGGTTAAGCGGAGGATGAAACGGGGATCGCCGACAAAAGGTGAGCAGGGGAGCCTTTGGACTTCACTCGAGATAAAAAACCCTGGCAAAATGACCTCAAAGGCTCTAATCCAGAAAACGGAAAGTGTTTTTTTGGGGGGCGGAGCGGGGGAGCTGTCTTCTCCTCCGAGAAAGGGGAGGTCTTGTAGGAGGGAGGGGCCCACTTTATTAAACAAGAAAAAGTGCTCACGCCTTCTCTCATCTTTGAGGATTAAGAATGTGTACGCCGCCCGAAAAAAGGAGTGTCTTTGTTAGGGGGGAAAAGGGAACAAATAAGGTTCGTTTTTGAAAGGAAGAAAAAAGGAGCGAGAAAGCGGTCCGAGCGTATGGCCGTCTTCAAAGAAAAGAGGGGGGAACCGCTTTAAGCCTTCTGCGCAGGACGTCAGAAGGTACCTGGGACGTAAAAAAATTCCCTGAAAAGAAAACGAGATGTGGCTTGTCGGAAAAAATAGAACCAAAAAAGGCGGTCACAACCGACAGACGAGTGAAAGACCGGTCAAAGGGAGGGAGAAAGACTCATTTAGAAAGGCACGGGAAAGAAAAGTG
>Ga0179593_1559007_pt1 | contig 11579 bp, 16 predicted proteins | sample CZODoug2_1_08_16_FD_185931 | JGI IMG/M metagenome (GOLD analysis project Ga0179593, IMG submission 185931) | Vadose zone soil fungal communities from Angelo Coast Range Reserve, California, USA - CZODoug2_1_08_16fungal (PacBio error correction) | ecosystem: Environmental > Terrestrial > Soil >...
TTGAACGAATTCGCTCAAAGAGAAACAATTTCGGGGGGGTCAAAGAAAAAAGACATAAGTCGACGAGCTTAGAAAACGCACGTTGGCTCCCAGCAGAGGCACTTTCGGGAAGGAGAAGGAGGGTTTCAAGAGGGGGGGAACGAGCGGAGAAAAACGAGAAGAAAGGGGGAGGTGTAAGGCCAATAAGTTGGTCCTTTATTCACTCAGAAAGAGAAAGGAACCTAAAGGGGGCCTGAGAGAAAATTGGAGGAAATGAAAAGGAAAATAAAAAAAAAAAATTGTTCCTCGCTGCGGGACTACAAAAGGATTGACCAGGGGGGGGGAATCAAGCTTCGGAGAATAAAAACGGGATGACGCTACAAAATCATACTTTCCCCACGAATGTCCTCTAGAGGAGAACGACAGTGGAACCAAAGCTACAAAAGGGAGGACTTGTGGAAAAGCGTTTAAAAATAAGCGTCTTAGCTCTCTATACTGGGTTGAGAGGGATAGACAAGGGGGAAACTTGAAAAACCCCTTGGGAAAAGAGGGAACGGGGAACAAGGGGTGCATCTGTGCCACCAATTTTCATTCTGAGCCAAGATCCGTTTGGAGGGAAAGAGAAGGGAGGGGGGAAGGACAAAGGGGAAAACCTCGTTGCCGGCCTGGTTCCCTATCTAGGGATTGAACGGGAGGGGGGAAGAGAAACACATAGTCGATCAGAAAGGGGGGGAGCCGACGCCCTAAACTGGCGCCAAAAATCTACTGGGGGAAAGGAACGGGAGGGGGACCTCTAAGGAAAGCCGAAAGCTTGGGAGAAGAGTGCATGGGATCACATGGCTCGTGTATCGCTGCAAAGATAAGAATACTGGGGGGGGGGGGGAATGGCAAGGGAACCAGAGGAAAAGATAGAAGGTCTCGACGAATGAAAAAAAAGGAAAACACTGTGAGTACTGAAAGTACCCCCGAGAAGAACTCGACGGAAAAAAAGGAGGAGAATACCTAAAGGGGAGGATTTTGAGAAGGTCCTACGGAGCCGGGTCGGAGACCGGAAAAATCATGATAAGATGGCGTTTGTCAACAACATCCGAGAGAGGGCTTTGGGATCAAACAAAAAGGGGGTTGAGATGGTTCTTCCTCCCAAAGGGGGAAAGGGAGTATTGTCCAAGGCGGTCTTCGAACTGGGGGGAGTGGAGCCCACCAGGATTAACCCTGAGGACCGAGCGCTCTAATTGTCATTTTCGCGGCGCAAGATACAATCTAAAAAAGTATTCGAATCAAGTGACTCCAGCGAGGACGACTCCTGCAAAGCTGTACAAAGAAGAATGCGCGAAAAAGGACTGGGTAAATTCTGGGGAGGAGACAGGTTTAAGAAAGGGGATCGATACATCGAAAAATAACCTGCGGACAATCACAAGAGGGAAGGGGGGGATCTAGGTTGGTTGATCATCAACTGATTGAGGCGGGGTGTACAGCGGGGGCACCTACGCTGGGGACAAGCGGCGGGGGGGCCGGGAGTCACGGGTTTGTCCCTGGACACGCTCCCCGACCTGAAAGTTCGAGGGGCCAAGCCAGAAACCGGCAACGAAGGGGAGAGGGGGAAAGTGCAAAAAACTGTGAAAGGGAGGTAGGGGAGGGGAAGAAGGGGGAGGGGGGGCAGCTTGAGGGTATTGGGGAGGGGAGGAGGGGGGGACAGAGTGGGAGGGGGGGGGAGAGGGAGGGGGTGAGGAAGGGAGAAGGATCCTTTCTCTTACAATCCATGCAAAAGGAGAAAAACCATCACTTGAAATGAAAAAGAAGTGGGGTCCCACAAATGGACCAGAATAGGATCATTCTTCATTCCAGTAAAATGAGAAGAATTGAGTTACTCAACTTTGGATTCTTCCGCCAAAGCAACGTGGTCCATCGAGGGTAACGAAAGGACGATCGACAAAAAAAACTTGCCCAGTGGAAAAACGGAGGGAAGGGACGTCAAAATGCCGGATCTAACGCCTTGAGTGTCAGGACGAAAAAGAAAAAAGGGGGGGGACCTAAAAAAACTTGACAAAGAAACAACTAAAGGTTCGCGAACGGGGAATACGCGGACCAACTAAACGTCCTCGTCACTAAGTGGGGATCGAGAAAAAAGAAGCCCCGGCCCTGGTTGACAAAAAAAGTCAAAAACTCCTGAACTACTCAACGTCTTCTGAGCTCGCCCCGACCCATTAGAACAACGGAACAGGGGCCGCCCTCCCACCGTCCTTTGTTGCGGACAACCTCCCCACAACTAAAAAGAAGAGAAAGCATGGAAGCTGATGCCGGGGCAAGATGAGAAAAAGGGGTACGGAGGAAAAAGAAGAGGAAAAACCTATCGAAAAAAAAAAAAAAAAAGATGGAAAGAGATATATATCGACATAGAAGGAAATTAGAATGAAAACTCCTTGGGGGCTCAAGGGTCGGATGCCCCCTGGGCGTTGTGGGAGGTGTAGAAAAAAAGTACTTGGGCTGGCGGGTCGAAGTAATGGGCTCACCAGAAGGAAGAGTTGACGTCGTAGCCCCCCCCCAAAAAAAAAAAACCCCCAAACAAAATTTTTGGAGCCTGTGGCAAAAGTTGGCCGAGGGGGTAAAAACCAAGGGCGTAGACCGTCAAGTTTTGCCGATCCGGTAGTTGATTGCAGAGAGTCGAAGGAAACCGATCGTGGAGGGTTGTATTTGATTGGGGGGGTGGGTGGGGTGGGGGGGGGGGGGTCGTTGAGTTCTGGGGGGGGCAGGGCGATGGGGGGGAGGGGGGTTTTTTGGGGGTGGGGGGGGGGGGGGGAGGGTTTGGTCGTCCAACCTTTCGGGCGTCCTCCACTCAGTACAGAAGGCCATTAAAACTGACGAAAAGACCCCTTCTCTTACACCCAGTTCACTTGTTCGTGGGTGTGTAAGACGTGGGGAGGTAAAAAACCAAGTTTGATGGTCTGGCAGTCCTCCAAGTCACCTGGTCCATCGGAATGAGAATGACAAAATCCGCGGGAGGGGGGAAGGCTAGGGGGGAGGTCAAAGTAGGTAATGGCCTGAGGTGCTGCCGTCGCAGGGCGGTGTGCGAAATTGGGGGGAACCAGGGAGGTCGGGAAACGGAAAGGACGAAACGCGATCCCGGCCTGGATGATGTAAGCAGGTAGGAGGAATTTCACTTGAACCCTCCGCTGCCGGGGGGGGCTCGACAAACAAATCGGGAAAAGGCAAGACAGGCGCTCAGCATGATTGCAGCCAAAAAACAGAGCCACCACAGAGGGGACACCATCTTTTAAGGCTCAGAGAGGCGCATGACCTCAAGGTCGCGAGTGAAAACCGTACGGGGGGCGGTCGTTTGTCCACTTGACGTTCTGATCGCAATGAGCTCGGAAAAGAAGGGGGGGGCTAGTGTAAAGAAAAAGAAAAGAAGAAGAAGGAAAACAAGTCGAGAGGGGGGGAGGTGCCGGACAGCAGCTAAAACGACCTTGACCTCAACCACCATTACGGGGTTGGGGGGGCAAAAAGACAAACACACGGTGGTTAAAACCGATCTTCGTGGATAAATGGGACCGCCCGAGATGGGCCGGGCAAAGAAATTACCAAATAGCCAATCCGACGACGCGGGATAGCAAAAGAACTCTGAAAGGAAGGGAAGGGTAGGATTGTACCACGGGTGGCCCTTTCGAGGCACCTTTAAGGGGTCTGGACCGCTTTCAAATAAGTAGGGGGGTGTAAAGGACCGGGAGGTGCTCCTGGCGACGAGCCCGGCTGCGCCAGCAATAGACGACCGCGAAAAGCAGGAGGCGTCGATAAAACGTCCAAACCAGTCGAATGCGCCCGTAAGGGCGGAGAGGGGCCGAGATGCAGGCGCGGGGGGGAAGGCGCGGCCGGCGGCATCATCTAGTAAAAAAAGGTACCGCACTGGGTGGGGAAAAGGGGGGGTGAAGGTGAGGGGGCAAGGGAAAAGCGAGAAAAATAAGAGCGCCATTACTGAAAAAAAACAGGGTGTGGCCAAGGGGGCACCGACGGTGGGCCAAAGGCGAACGTGGGGAGAAAAAAGGACTGGAAAAGGGGGACGCCCAAGGAAAGTCATAGATCTGCTACTCAGATCTGGTCTCCTCAATGCTGTTTAGGGGGACAGCGAGGAGAAGTGGTCACCCGATGGGGGGAAACTGCAAAAGGTACGCTGGGGAAAAAGAAGTTGCCGGGCCTGGATCGTCATAACGCCGAAACACGTCGCTAGAGAAGACCAACGAAGAAACATGTTATGGGAGGGGGGAAAGAATCGTAAAACGGGCACAAATTCAGACTATTGCCAACTAAGAACCCTTGCCTCGTAAGGCAGAGGTCCGGAAGTCGGAAAAAAGGGTGAAAGTCCACCTCGGAAAAGGGGTCCACCTCAAAACTTCGCGCGCGTTGTACCTCATGGGCTGAGGAATTGCGTAGGGAAAGGCCGCATGCAAAGGAGGGAGGCAAAATTTAAAGAAAAGATCTGGATGCCTCATCACGTCCGACGCAATTGCGTGGGAGGGCTGGCCGGAAAACCCCGAAATTTGGGAGAAAAACCTGCAGAAGCGAAAGAATCTCAAGATGCGAGAGAAGAGCGGTCGGAGCTCGATCAGGCAGCCGTTCTGAAAAAATTCTGTGTTTCTCACAGCATCAGAAAAATTCCGAAGGAGCAACCAGAAGGATGAAGGTCACCAAGAGGCCACGCGTGCAGTGAGGGTTGGCCTGAGGCTGGGCGAAAAAACGAACTGCTGCAACGGGCGCGAAAGGTATAGCAGTCAGGTTTGCCGCTCACTCCGTCCACGTATCACCTTTTACGTGCCCGAGATGCGACAGAACAAAGAAGGAAGGACGGGGAGAAAATTTACTGGAGAATGCGCAGGGGAGGGGTTCTCGCTTCCTGGAGAAAACCTGGGGACCCAAGATGAAAAGTGGATAGATCCTAGGAAGGACGGCCAGACACATCTGCTCTGTTCCCCCATAAAAAATCTCCTCGCTCGGTAGCAGTATTAAAAAAAGAAAAATCTGAACAAAAGGAATTTAGTAAAAGGGGGGGACCAAGAAAAGCTTGATAGGCGGGTATCTCTATGCCGTTTTGCTGAAAGAGACCGTACAACAAGGTCGCTTGGGGGAAGAGGGGGGGATTGCCACAGAAACCTGTGGGGTGCAATCTTTGCCACCTTTGAATTTAGCGCTTCACCGTGGGGCAGCGCGCTCCAGAGAAGGGAAGGAGCGAGAATTAAACAAGAACACCCAGCGTGCGGCTCCTGTGAATATCTGATGAACCGCGGGTAGGGGATACGCCAGAAGTAGCGCAGAAAACAAGGAAAGCCCTGCCGGCCTGAAAAGGCCTGATCTGAAGTGTTTGGGGGACCGGCGAGAGTAAGAAAGCGCGGGAAAGGTTGGTGGGAGAGTGGCTCGAAGCCGGGCACTCGGTAGCAAAGCTCGAAGAGAAGCCACATCAGGGGGAATTACGAAGAAAGGGTTAAAAAGATCGCAAAAGACCGGTGAAGATTCGAGTACTTAAAGTGACGCCCCGAGACCGCGCAGGAACGTCGGCGAGAAGGGGGAACCGAAGGGGAGAATAGTTTCTGAGCGACCGCAAGGATTATCATCGACTGGAGGGGTTTATGAACAAAGAGCCAAAAACCCCCGTGTGGATGCTCCTTTTTATCGGCATCCCCAACGGGGTGAATGGGGTGAGGAGGTCAGGCGGCGTGAGAAGGGAGCAAAGGAAAGCTGACACGAACTGGAAAAATCCTGAATGAGAGGAGGGGCGCGTCGCCAGACATATCTACCCCTAAGAGTAAAAAACCGGAGAAAGGGAGAACAAGAGGAAAAAGCAGGATAAGTATTGGGTCAAACAGCGACGGACTCTTACTACAGGGTAGGTTTTCAAAGAAAAATGCCGATCGGACTAACGATGGGAAAGAGGACACCAAGGGGTGAGCTGGGCGGGGGGTGAGCATCCACCTGCTGGAGAGGCGTGTCAACCGCAGGAAAAGAAAAAGGACCCGGGGGGAGCCCGCGGCCGGTGGGACCTTTAAAACCGACCACCTGCCCGGTCGAGGGGGGGGGGGGGAAAAAGCCGGGGGCGGACAGGTCATTGGGCCAAATGTGCAAATCGGTGAGGCTTACAAAAGAACGCCAGGCAAAAGAAGGAAAACGGGGTTGAATAAGGACTCCTCCAAGAACCAGAACGCTGAAAAAAGGCAGTCTTTCAAGGGCACTCAAGGACCTTGCAGGGGGAAAAAGGTAGGAGGACGAAAAAACAGCATGGGGGACATCTCTGGGGTAACTACCGGCCGTACTTCTCTACAACCCACGAAAAAAGGGCCCTGGGGGGGAAAGCCCAGTGGTAGGCCCCATTTCACGGATCCTCGCCGTATAGAGGGACGACTCGGAACAAGGACTAACCCAAAAAGGGAAAGAAAACAAAAGACAAAAAAAAAAAACCTTGGAGAGGTCTGACTATCTCGCTTCTCTGGGGGGGTTTTGTCCAGAGTCGACGAATCCGGAATGAAGCAGGGGTGAAAACACTGTGGGAAAAATCGCTTTCCCCCACCCAAAACCCCCCGCAAACCCAAAAACCCCCACCCAGAACACCCCCCCCCCCAGCCCCCCCCACCCCCGTCCTATGAAAAAACCGCCCCTCAAACACTCAAACCCCAAAACCAAAACTCAGCATACTTTATCTATTCCCCAAAAATAATACGTAATTGGAAAACAGGATAGATTGCCCCGCCAGGAGAACGGGGGTACTTGCAGAGGCGTATCTCAGGCCAATCTTTCTGGGTTGACAAAAGCACCAAAAAAAAAAGGGGTCATGGGAACAAACTGGGCAAACAGCGGCTTAAGCGAAAGGACCTTCGATCTCACGAGTTCAAGAACTGATGTCTTTTAAAGCAATCAAAAAACAGAAAAGAAAAAAGAGACATAGGCGATTTAACGCTGTTCGCGGCTTACGAGCGTCTTGCTTGAAGCAGCGGGTGCAGGAGGGGGAAGCCGAGGATGAAAGAAGTTCAAAACCTGTTTTGGGCGTGGGGCGAAAAAAATTATCAGTTTGGCAAAATGGACGGGCATGACGGAGCTGGGCACAGAAGGGGGAAGGGTTAAAAAAGAGACGATGTGGGAAGGCATTTTGGGGAGACTTGTAATATATGATTCCGGATTTTCAAAAAAAGTCAGGGAGAAAGAAACGAAAAGGAGCGGACAATAGGGGGGAAAGCGCCTGGATCTGCCTCGCACCGCCCGGTGCGAAAAAATGAGGGGGGGGGGTTTAGGGAGGGGGGTGGCGCAGGGGTGTAGTCCTTGAGGTTCGAAAAAAAACCCTGCAGTAAGGCGGAAAGAGAGGCAAGGGGGAGAAGCGAAATGATCAACGTTGTGTCGTGGGGTTTTGTAATTATGAGAGGCAGTGTCGGAAAAACAATGGAGTGTGCGAAATAGGGGAACCCACCGGCACCTGTCAAACATTCTGGGAAAGGAGCCCTGGAGGGACGTGAAAAAACAAATCGTTGCTGGTCAGGGGGCGGGTCGGGGAAGGGTCAGGAGGAAGTGTCATTTGATGGTGCACCGTCGCCCTGGAGGGTGGTACGCGAGGCGAGGGAACTCAAAAAAAAAGCTTTGAAGGAAAAAGGCTGAGCCCGGGGCTTGGCTTGGGCTCCGCTGCTAACGAGGTAGTGCGGTAGTAAAATTAAACCATCATGGGGGGGGGAGACTGCCGGGGAGACTGGACGCGGCAGCGGGGCAGAAAAATCCTGAGCAGTGCTGCCATCAACACGAAAGATAGCGCACCATGCCAGGGCGAGTGATAAAAGGGAGGGATCCGGTAGGTATTATAGCCAGGCCTCCAAGGGTAAAAAAAACTGGTGACGGTCACACAGTAGCTTGGAGGAGGGCAGCGTTTTGTAATTGCAGCAGGAAAGATATGCGAGTGAAAAATGCTCGGGGGGCTCCAAGTAAAAGAAAAAGATCGGCGGGCGCAGTTTCTAGGTCAAGATCAAGAGGTTTGGGTGCTCGGGGCATGGAATGACAACCCAGGGGAAGTCCTCAAAAAAAACGTGTGCACGAGACATCGTCGCACTACGGGGTGGGTTATCAGGGGGCACGGAATCGATGCAGAGGGATATAGAATGGGGAAATTTAGCAGGAACTTAAGCAAAAAAAAGTAGGCCGGAGTTCGTTCTTAAATCGCCGGAACTCGCGAGGGTTGAGTAATTGAAAAGAAGGTTGCAAGAAGGGGGTGGGGAATTGAAGGAGAGGTCTGTCGAGATGGGTCATCGTTTTCTATCCGCGGTTGCGTACAAGGGACAGAGGCAAAAGGAAGAAAATTCTCTCATCAGGTCGGAAGGCAGCGTCTTTTTGGAGACATATCCCTCTTTAAGCCCTTCTGTTCCAGCTCGCTAAAAGGGGGAGAGGGAAGTCAGGGGGAACCCAGCCACGGATCGAGGAAATGACGCGTCCAAACGCGCTTGCACTCTTTGCAGACAGGGCGACCGCAGCCGTGTGACCGTGCGCAGTCACGTGTCACGGGCGCGAAAGTGCATCAAGCAAGGAGAGGAAAAACTAAGGCCTAAGGGTGGGTGCTAGGGTAAATCACTGCTATCGAAAGAGCGCAGCAAACAAGGGGATCGAAGTCGACGGCATGAGACGAACTCATTGTTCATGGCGGAGGCCTGGGACTCACGGGCAAAGAGAAGGGAACGTCTTTCGTCAATTTCGCGGGGATCAACGAGCTTAAGAAGGGGGCCTAGCAAGAACAAAGGGCGTGTTTCAAACAAAAGGAGCCCTTGGGAATCTTTGGTTCTAAAAGAGGGTGTGGTCATGCAAATGGCCCGGGGAGGATTCGAGGGGGCGATGCTGATTCAAAGAATGAAAGCGCAGTTCTATAGTAAAAAACGGATTAAAAACGGTTTCAAAGGGGCGGAAAGGAACAACCAAAAAAAAAAAAAAAAACTTACTCTTCAGATCGGTCTGATGGAAACGAAGAAGAAAATCTTGGACGCGCAGGAACTTGGGAGCGTGGGGAAGCTGCAGGGAAATAGGGAACGGTGAGATACAGAAAAGGGCCTGCTATGGCCCTCTGAAGCTCCAATCGAGAGCGAATAGTTGGGGTAAAAGGGGGGGAGGCCGTGGGCGAAAGCCGCAGCACGGGCGAATGGGGGGGGAGGAAAAGGCGCTGGTTAGAAAAGCGTGCGCTCATCTAAGGAGACGATGGCAATGGGGGGACGATGGCTGGCCGGTGAACCCCGGGCAGAAGGGTCTGCATGAGAACCGCCAAAAACAGCTTTAGGAGAAGAGAAGGGGTAGGTTGGGCGGTAGAGGCTTCGGACCTCAGCATGGGACGTTTCGAACAACTGCCGGGGGGGTTAGGGAAGAAGGGAAGCTCATATGTAGGTCAATCCCACGGCAGAGGATGGCCGTGTTCTAAAGCTTCGCCACTGCGGGTCAGTCGCGTGAAACCGGAGGCGGGGGAACGAACTGAAAATCAAAAGTAGGCAGAGTGAAAAAAATGTTGCATGCAGGGAGGGTCCCTGTATCGGGATCGTTCGATCAAGAGAACCCAAATGCCAAAAATCAGACGGCGCTTCAAAGGGGACAAACGATACGCAGGTGTTGTGCTTCGGCGCTGGAGTCGACGATACTCTCTTCAAACCAAGAAAGAACTGTACAGAGGTGCAGGGAAGCGGGGTTGGGAGAGCCAAAGGAAATCTGATCAAGCCTCTAGGGACCCCAGGGGGAAAAATCGCCTTAGAGGGGCGGCAGGTGATGAAGCAAATGATCTGGGGCGACCATGAAAGTAATCAGTGTGTTTCAGCAAAAGGCAATTGAGTGCCGTATCTCCTGGGCGGCAGATGGAAGGGGGGGGCATGAAAAGTAAATCTCTCCTGGGAAACTCTTCCACGCACTCCTTCTGGACCAAGGTGATCAATGTCAAGGAGACGCTGGGGGAGACCGTATGGCTGGGGGGCGTCAATGCATGAGCGGCTTGCTCGAAAATGATTGCAGAGGAGAGGAAGGCCAGGAATTGAGAAAAGAAAAAACGGTGCAACAAAAAGGGGTCGTGCGGCTCGCCGTGCCGCGATATGATGAACGGCGGGCTGCTAAAGTCCGATGGCAGATCATACACGGGCAGCAAAAAGGAGTGTAATGTCTGAGAATGATCGACGGTTTGGGGAAAAGGAGGGCATTTCACGATAATTTAGTTGGGCTGTGGGGGAATTCTCGGAGGGCAGAGGCCGGTGACAAGTCGTCGGCAAAAAAAAGCATGCGATTATCAAGTGTTTGAGGGGCGAAATACGATGGGCGGGCAAGTTGTAAAAATACCGGAAAAGTATGTCAATTGCGACTGTTCAAGACCCTCTCGACTGACGTCGGAGCCTAGCTAAACAAGCAGAGAGAGAAAGGGTAAGAACGGAATCAAAATGCAGCGGTCCTGACAGACCATTATCATTGGAGGGGAAGTTGTACAGAATGGAGAAGAAAAGATCGAGAGCGCACCAAAAGGTGGCAGGGGGCGTGCATAAAAGGGGGGTGAGGAGTCAATATGCGGGAAGTCGATCTGAGGGACAATACTGGGGAAAAACGGCGCTGAAGAAGAAAAGGACTCGAAGAAAAGTCAAGGAAAAGGGAGGAGGAGAAGCACTAAAGCATAGATACTCGAGGGCCCGCTCGAAGAGAACGCAAAGTCTTAAAACTCCGCTCTAGCGCTAAAAAATACGGTGGCAACAGCGCAGAAAAAAATGGGGGGAGAAAGAGGAAATGACCCGGCGGAGATAACGTCTCAACGGGGAAGGTGGTCCGAAAGGGGCGTGTTCTTGAATTGTGCAAATAGTACAACTTTGCTTTGGGGATTCCCCGTTCGAGGCGAGGAATGAGCTCAGGCAATGCCTGTCGAGTTTGTGCAAACCATACCTCCGGGGCAAGACCTCATGGGCTGATCCCGCGGTCTTCAAAAGTCTAAGGAGGGGTCGGAGAGGAGACTACCACGCCAAGACTACGGCAGTGCACCGAAAGTACATTACCGGGTCTGACAAACTGGCCGCGGAACCGAACTGGGGAAAATCGGACGAAAAAATGCGGACAATGTGCCCAGCATGGACTTGCAATGCCAGGGACAGGGGTGCAGACGAATCGGGAAGAAGAACGGAGGGGCAAAAGCTACAACCAGAAAAACCAACTTTGCCCTTGGAAAAAATCTGCTAGCTGCCGGGCGAAAGGACAAGTCAAGGAAATGCGAAAGCTTATAGCTGAAACAAGAAGGAACACGGCTGGCAATACAACTAGAAATACGCTGGAAAATCTGGGTTCTATGGGCGACGGCCAGTACGCAAAAAGACGGCTAAGCACTGGTTATGTATCGGCACAATACACCCCGTGTACTCTGTTGGGGGGTGAAATAAAAAAAGTCAAGCCAACTCGACCCGGAACAAAGTCAAGCGGAATATTCGCGCTGACAGCCACCCAGACGCAGTACGGGGAAGCCGCCAAAAGGGGGAGGTAGGCAAGAAAAAAAAAAGCAGGGGGCTCGAAAATTGCGTAGCACACAACTGGAGATGGATGGACAAGGCGGGCAACTGAAAGGACGTGCAGAATCGAAGGCCAAGCGGGTAGCT
>Ga0179593_1603279_pt1 | contig 11579 bp, 16 predicted proteins | sample CZODoug2_1_08_16_FD_185931 | JGI IMG/M metagenome (GOLD analysis project Ga0179593, IMG submission 185931) | Vadose zone soil fungal communities from Angelo Coast Range Reserve, California, USA - CZODoug2_1_08_16fungal (PacBio error correction) | ecosystem: Environmental > Terrestrial > Soil >...
CTTGTGAATAAAAATGGGAAAAAAAAAGCAACAATTCTTTTTCGCTTACAAGCAAAAAAGAGGAAGGGCTCGGATGCATCACTGGTATTGAGCGTCGAAAAACGCGCCGAAAAGACACAAAATGAAAGAAAATGGGTCCACTAGGAGAAAGCCTCAAAGGGGGAAAGGATGCCGTAAAAGGGGCCATGTGATATTGAGAGGGGGGAAAAAATATCCTGTGGAAGCTCCCCAGGCAGCGAGTTGACGCAATCGCCAGCCACCTAAAATGGGGAGAAACGCATAATGTGGAGATTGGCGAAAAAGAAAAGCAGGAATTGAAGTACTCTAGCGCGAAGACTGGTGTTGGAAAGAAAGGGAGACTTGACGTCCGCCAGCAACTTTCGGAACTAAAACGAAGCCTAGACAAAGACGAACCGGGAAGTCTTCATGGAATGGAAAAGAGGGGCGGGGAAAGGAGAAGGGGCTCATCAAAACCGGGGTCGCAGAGGGAAGGGGGGGGGGGATAAACGCCGCTTATGCCACGTTCGTGCCGGAATGGGGCAAAAAGTTAGTAAAAAAAAACTAAATGCCTCCCAGAGGAAAAAGTACAAATTCGAGGGTCCTTCGTAAAGGGGGGAGAAGATCTATGTTTCGTGGAGGAGAGAGGGCAAAATCTCTTCTGATTTTCATCAAGGAGGAAAAACGAACGAGATGGGCGAAAGTGGGAAAAAAGGTGAAAACAAAAGGAAGGGTGAGGTTTAGGAATGGGAAAAAGGTGAAATCGGCTACAAACGTGAGCAGAAGGTCATATGCCCATCGCGAACTTACGGCAATCCTTCCCATAACTTGAAGGCGATCAATGGGGGCCCGTGGTGCAAGTGGGAAAAAAGAATCGGAAAATCGGAGGGATAAACCAGTGATGAGGACGAACTAAAAGGGGAGAGGAAGCTGTATCTTGGAACGGGGGCCTGGGATAACGTCGTCCGGATGAAGCCGCGGAGAAAAGGTAAAAGGTTCGAAGAAAAAAAAGGGAAAGGGGTTTTAACTAAAAATCAAAAATGCAGGCACTGATTGGGGGGAACATTCGAGGGGGCCATTGGCAGACGATCGAAAAAACACTTGATTAATTTCTTCTTGAGCAAAGACCGTTCGGCTGCGCCCCAAAGTGGGCCAAAGCCTTGAAAACGGCAGTAAAAAAATATTGTGCGAAAAAAAAAAAGCACATGGAAAGAGAAATCGGCCGCGCGCTACGGAAAGAAAAGCAAAACAGTACACTCTGCGTTGGGAAAAGGGAGTGCATCAGCCAGGAATTCCAAAAAGTAGACAATTGTTCGAGATAAAAAACTCGGGACACCAGGTGCCGCAGACAAACGCCCAATAAAGAGAAAACTGAAGGGGGAAGGAAAGAAATGCGAGAGGGAAGGGGGGGTCAAAAGAAAGAAAAAAACGGGGGATAGCCGGGGGAAAACCTTTGAACTGAAACTGGCATGAAACCCAGGTGAAAACAACCTTCCCCACTGAGGGGATTGGGATTGTTAAAAGGGAGGGAAAAGCAAAGCGCCGAAAGGACAAAAAAAGATAAGCCTCCATGAGATAAGGGATGAGTATGGTGGGTCATTGGGAGGAACTCAGATTGAGGGATAATACTACGAGGGACATAAGGGCGGATGTCCAAAGTTTCACCCTCGCCGGAACGGGGCCATAACCGACGTGCTAGTACAAAAGAGGAAAACCAATCCCTTCGTAATAACTATCACGGTAAAGCAAAGTCTCGATCATCAGAGAAGAGAAAGAATTAAGAGCTACGTACTTGGCAGAAGTCGTAGGCTAAAAGTAGGGAAAAAAATTAAGGAAAAAAACTCATGCTGTCAAAAGGAAGACGCCAAGGAACGGTGTTCAAAAATCGATTTCGCGCTCTCAGGAGCACGATAGTCAGCCGAGGAAAAAAAAGGAAAAAAAAAAAAAAGTACTATCACATTATTTTTTGATGGACAGCTCAATCAAAAGGAGACGCGCAACAGCAAAAAAAGGAGCTTAAAAAAATATTAAAATTGTCGCAGAGAGCATAGGCGCTGCTACGGACCAGAGACAAGGAAGGATCTAACGTGGAAAAGATGTAAAGATTTTCGAGGGATGGGGAAAAAGGAAAAGTGCAAAGCCCGAGGATTACCAAGGAATCGCGTCGAGGTCAGAAGTGACGCGCAAAAACCTGGCTAAGGATTGGGAAAAAAGTAAAAACGAGTACGAAGCTATTTTGGTGAGGAGAAGTCGTAAAATGTCCCGAAGATCTCGAAGCAAAAAAAAACACAGGTATTAAAAGAGAGGTCAGGGCCAAGAGAATCGTCAACAACAGCAATGGCTGAAACGAGTCAGAAAAAAGGGCCAAAACCAAAGAAAAAACTCAAGAGTTGCGCAGGGGCAATCTGAAAACTACAAGGGAGGGAGTGCAATTCGGGTAAGTGGGCGTAGAAATCGCGAGCCGAACCCTATCAGCATTGGGAAAAGAGCACAAGTCGAAAATGGAGGGGGGGAGTCAAAAGTCATCAGCGCAAGGGGGGAGGGAGCAGTGGATTGCTCCTGGGAGATCCACGAGGGAGGCGCGCTGAAGACGGGGGAAAGGGAAAAAGTCAGAACCAGCCCACTGTTTCAGAAGGTTGGAGTGTCTCGAAATTGGAAACTATTGGGGTGGGAAGCTAGCTGCGAAAGAAATTGTGAAGGGGGGGGAGTATTGGCTTGAAAGAGTTTACTACTCAATTCTTGCCGACATCGAACGAGAGACCAACCTCCTCGAAAAGGACTTTGTATCGGTAGGATGGGGGGGAATCGCGGTATCGCTGATAAAAGGGCTGAAAACGCATGGGGCGGAAGGTTCTTGTTGAGTCCTTACCGGCCGCAAAAGAAGACTCGGGGTGCCGGGTGCTTAAAAAGCGGCGTTTGACGCCTCAAAAAGAGCCTAAGGAGAAACTATAAAGGAAAATTGGGGGACTTCGTCACAACCTACCAAAGAAAAACCCTGGGGGGGAGGATTGAACCAATCCAGGAGAGGTTGCCTGCACTATTGAATAATTAATTATGGAGAAGGGGAAGGGTTCAAAACTGAAAAAGCCGCCGGGTATCATAGGGTGAAGCAAAATTTTAAACTCATAAATCGGACCAAAAGGGGAATTCACTATAGGAAGGAACATACGGCAAAAATCCTTCCTGACATTGCAGGCGGTGCGATCGCTGTGCGGGCTGTGGCGATGTTTGTGCTAGGAAAAAATAACAATTGAAATGAAAAAAAAAAAAAGGGAGGGGGAAACAGCTGAGATTGCCTCACTCCGAAACGCTGGGGGGGCAGGGAGGGGCGCCGCGCTAGGTGGCGGTAGAGATGTCTTCGCCAAAACTGAAAATAACTACAAACAATCGGGAAGTGGTGGGAAAGGAAATCATGGAGTAATGCGAAAGGGACCCATCCGTGGGGGGGGAATGGGAGGTCAGCACGATAGGAGTTCTAAAAGGGAGGCAAAGTTTGGGATGAGCATTTTCAGCTCATCGCGTCCACTTGGCAAAAAGAATAAGGCGTCCCACGCTAAGGCAACACGTTGCCTCAAAAGAGAAAATATTGGGGGGGGAATGCCACCAGCAATGGTCCTACGATCCGCGGAAAAATCAAAAAACCCAACAACGCGCCCAGTAGCTGCGTGGGGAGTTCCAAAACCGGGGGTCAACGGCCACTTAGCCGCAGGGAAAAACAATGGTAAACTAGACGGGGCCACAACAAACCCGGTTCCCCTAACCATTATCGGTCAAATTGGGGTAGGAGTCTTAGGGGGTAAAGGGTCGTAAGTCCCTACCGCTGACATGTAGGGGCAACGGGAAATTCACCATTCCAACAGGGGGCTCTTAAATGGATGATCAAGGCGGCGGGGGGACAAAAGGAAAATTAATGTAAAGCCATAATCGGCCCGGATAGGAAGAAATGGCTTGCAGGAGGGCAGCCTCGGAGGGAAAAAAAAGAAAAAGCAATAAAAAAAGGCGATCGTGTGGTCCTCCGGTTGGGGACCGGGGAAAGAGAAGGGGATTGAGAGTAAGCCGAGTAGGTAAAGCAGGAGGTCCCAGGTCACTAAGGCTAAAAAAAAAAGACACACAAGCGATGGCAATCGCGGGGGGAAAACGCAGGGTAAGCCCTATCCAATACGTTTAGTGGAGCAGTCAAAGAACGAGGATACGCGATTCAAACAAGAAACCGAAAAAAAAAAAAAGGGGCGGATGTCGTAGGAGGAGGGGGAAACGAAAAAAAGGAACGCATCGTGAAACAGGCGCCCCCGCATACTTTTGCAAAATCGACAAAGGAGTCGCGCCAGGAAACAGCAAGTCCAAAGCGAAGACAAATCATGAACGGAAAGAAAAAAAAAAAAGTAAGAAATCTAAAGAAAAAGCTCCTTCAAAAAAGGGGAAAGCACGAAAAAAAAGACTGGACAACCATGATCAAATGGTCTCGAACGCCGCTGAGAAAGGCCCGAATAGTCCGGCAGAACGTAGTTGCCACCTGAAAAGGGGATAGGAGGTGGGAAAAAAAAAGAATATGAAGACGCCTCCCCTGCAAATACCAAATCCGACCAATACGCCGCCGAGTTTTACTCAAAAAAAATGACTTGGAACGGGTTGACGGGCCCAAGGGGTGAAAAAAAGCGTCCTCGCCACCATGTTCTGGGAGCGTGGAAAGGAGAAAGGGCGTCTCCTCTTGAGAGAGAACACCAAAAAGAAAGGGATCAGGAGACATGGCATCAGTTGCAAACTAAGAAAGGGTGGGAAGACGAAGGCTGTTTCATCAAAAGGCAAAAAAAAGGAAAAACGGCGTGTTGCTCCAGACTGAAAAAGACGTGGAATTGACGGAGGGAAAAGAGTGTATTTGCACCGGACGAGAAAAACGGAGAAAGACACCTGCAGCAGTTTTAAAAAAAAACGGGATCAGGTGTCGCGGATCACATCGGGAATTGCGAGGAAAAATTGTCCCTGTTGAAAAAGGAAAGCCTCAAAAGCGCGGGAAAAAAACCAGTTTGGGGGGGGAGGATCTTCCTAGAGAGAAAAAAAGAAAAAAAAGGGAGTGGATAATTGTCGAGCTTACTCAGAGGTCTTTGCGTCCGCGCGGAAGATTGGTGAAATTTGGGAAATTGTCGGGCGCAGCGGACGACAAAATGCAGAAAAAAAAATACTGAGAAATCCTCCTAAACCTAAGACGAAAGACGAAAGGGGGAAACTTCGGTGTGAATCTTTCGCTGACTCCGAAAAAGCGCAGAGGAGGAGACGGGGATTCTGAGAAAAACATGAAGGCCAAAGGCGGGGGAAAAGAATGTCGGGCTACGGCGTGAAAACATCCGGCGCACGAAGGCGTAGAATACAGGAGGAAAACCTGATTCCAAACAGGATAAATAACATACCTGGTTCTAATGGAGAGATAGCGAGTTTTGCATAAAATTGACAAATTCCCAACGGAAGGATAGGGGGAAGGTAACTGACCAGGAAAAACAAAAGGGGTATTTTTATCAGCCGGAAAAAAATAGCTCTATTACAAGGAAGAGCTAAGCTCAAAGGGGGGAGCCCTCGGACATGGCAAAAAAGAAGAACTTAAATAACTTGGGAAGTGTCGATCAGGGGGAAAGGGGGCCGATGGAGATCATCGGAACAATTGATAGGGCTGGGAAGTTAAAACCTTGATCAGAAAAGCAAAAAAACGAAAGTTTCTTGACGCTGGTAAGGAGCATGCAACTTGGGGAGTGCGGTAAGAGGGGGGTCTGCCGCAAAAGCGCCATACGTGTGGGGGAATAAGTTGAGAAAGGCCGTCACTGCTTGGAACCATAAAAAAGCGCATGGCTTGCGCAGACGAAGCGGGTCGGGATGAGGTAAATGAAGTTATGAGAAAAAAAAATTTCAAAAAGTCCGCGATCGCTCAGAAAAATAAGAAGGAGGAAACCCGCTCAATGAAAGAGGGAAAGAAGGTCCCCATATGTGATTCCACAATAAATGTACGCGAGCGGAGAATCGAGGAGAAAGGCCACATCAGCGCGCCCCAGTCAGCTTCGGAAAGGTTGCAGGAGTGTCTCATGCCAGGCCACTTCTCCAGAAGATGGAAAGGGGTCAAAAAAAAATACGCCACCACAGGTCAAACACCAAAGAAAAAAACATCAGGAACGACGCGCTGCAATTGTTATGAGGGGAGAAGTATGCATGGTCAGGACAAACGTCGCTCAAACTGTGGGGGCCAGAAAAAAATAAAGTCAATTTGCAGGAAGACAAATAAAAAAACAGGCAGCACCTTCCATTTCGCAACCGGATAGTGACCATTCTAAAGAATCCAGAAAAAGGTCAGGAAACGCCAGGCAAAAAGGTACGAGACGTATTGGATAAAGCCGAAAAAAGAATTGTATTGGAGTACGCCGGAGGGCGCGGCCTGAGGGACCATTTAACGCCGGCTACCACGCACCATCCAAACCGATGGAAAGGAGGAAAAAAGAATCCCAACTCCCTTCGTACCGCCCAAGCAAGTGTTTGGAGAAAAAGTCTCGTATTCAGAGAAAATCCGGGGAAAATCCGGGGGCAAAGAGGGGGGACTTCCGTATGGGAAAAAGGAAAAGCCGATGAAAAATCTATCAAAGAACGCAACTACGTGGTCAAAAAATAAGGAGGGTCTAAAGCGCTCGCGAAGTAAAAAGCGGAGAAACCGCGAAATCCAAAGAAGAACGGGAAGATCCAGGGGGGAGATAGGGGAACTTCGCAAATGGGTTCGAATCACAAGAAATGGTCCAAAAACCATTATCAATTGGGCACTGCATCCCAGAACGGCGGCCCGAGCATATCAATGCGGTCAGAAAACTGATAGGTGGATTTGGGGCAAGGGAAAGCAAAAAAAAGCAAATACCCTATTATTCACAAAAGACCAATTACAAGAAGACCTGGGTTCAATTTGACGCGCAAAAAAAGGGCGTGGAGAGTGCGGCACCATGGGTGAACAGAGGAAGACAAACAGGGTCAAGGGGCTATCGGGTTGGAAGAAAATCAGGTCGTCTTTCCTCTGGTAAGAAAAGGGGAAAAGAGTAGAGATCAGAGGAAGAAAAAAAAAAGCCAACGTAAATCCGAACGCGGAAGAGCTGGGAAAGGGAAAAAAGCAGGACCAAAAGGAAAGTGTGGGCCGCGTAGCGGAAACTAAAAGAAATCTTAGTTCATGGCGGGTATTTGAACACGAAAAATCCCCGCCAGGGAAAATCCACAACTTTGCTGAACCTGAAGACGGGTCGCCGGCCAAGCAAAACGGGCCTGTTGCGTGACAAACTGGTACTCCGCCTCGGGGCGCGCGTGTCGAAGAACCATTTGAAAGAGGGAAGAAATCGCCAGAACCTCCCGTTGGGCGAGGAACGCATGCGTGGAATATGGAGCGCGGCGCCAGAAATGTTCTCGGAAAAGAAAAAAGAAGAACGAGAAATTTGAAAAAAGATTTTTGAAAAAATAAAACGCGAGGAAAAACCCAAAAACCGCAGACGGAAAACTACGCCTAACACTCTCAAAGGAGAAGACGGGCAAGGATTGGGTTGAAAAAAGGAAAACCAACGCGCTTAATAGACTAAAAAAAAACACTCGAGGGGCGGCGGGTGAGAAAAAAAATGACCGCCTAGGGTAAGGAAATCCGGGGGCATCTGCGGGGCTATCGGCTTGGAAAGGAATCCGCAAGGCGCGCCTGCGGAAGGACAATACAATCGAGATGGCCGTCGGGCACACCCGGACAAAAGGCTACCGGGGCGAATTGAGGTATATGCGCAATCGCAATTTCAGAAAAGAGAACTCAGGTAATGGGTGGGGAATGTGAAAGCCTGGGGGATCAAGGGGGATCGCCAAAGTTTGGAAATAGGGAGAGAAGGGGGAGCGGGAGTTCCTGCTATAAAAGACGGCCCAAAAATTTCCAGGAATAAACTTTCAAGTCGTTCAAAGGGGGGGGCGGGGCACTGGTGGCCGGATGTGGTGGAGATAAACAAGGGGGAGGTGCTGGGAGTACCGCGGGGAGCACTCCCGGCGCTGGAGGGTAGGGAACGGAAACTTTCTCAGGAATGCAGCAGGGGGGGGGGTGAAGTAAAAACTGTCCGCTATTCTGCAGACTGGGCTACAATCCGGATGTGGATCAAAAAGGGGAGGCAGAAAACAAAAGGATTGCCCATGCAAGCAAAAAGCATGGCTTGCTGACAAGATCCGGAGCTTGATGAGCAGGGTCAGCGGGAGGAACCATTCCAATAATGGAAAAACAAAAGCACCCACCGCATGGGCCCAAAAAAAAGGAAGTCGCAGATTTTGAGGTCCAAAAAAAAAGAGCCGAAAGGAGAACGGGAAAAACACAGAGCAGCGGAAGGAACAGGGAAAAAAAGAAAGCGTGGCCTGGGAGGGGGGGGAAAGAAAAAACAGAGGGGAAAGTCTCCCACAGATAAATTTGCCGATAAAACATCGGAAAAAGCCCACCTGCGATCGGGAAACAACTAAAAAGAGAAGGCGGGGGAAAGGATTTCATGAAGAACAGGGGTGCCTTCTCTCACTAGAGGAGGCAAAAAATTTGGCGCTTCAATGATGAGAAAAAACGAGGTGTTCAGCACCGACAAATGGTCTCACGCCCTTGGGGTTTTGAGCGGGAAGGACACCTCTAGGTGCCGGGAGACCATAGGAGAGTATGTTTTCTCCGGTGGTGAAAAAATCTAGAAGGGTGGGATCAGGACGCCCGCGTAGGCGCGGCAAGGGCGATGTAAAATTAAAACGCCGCTACCAAAGAAACCGAAGGCGATGGCAGAAGGGTAACCCTCCCGATCTCCGAGAACTTTGGATCTCGTATAGGGGATGAGAGGGCAAAAAAAGAAAACAAATTTTCGAGAGGTGTGAAAAGGGAGTCTTCGGGGGGGAGAGGTTCTTAGGCCCAGTGCTTCTCAAGCTCGCGCAATACTGGGTTCACAAAGGAGGGGGACTAGCGGAAGCTATAACAAGGCATGCGACAAAAGGAAAGCAGAGTCCGGAGAAAGTGGCCTTGCTATTCTCTAAACTCCGGAGGGGAAAGGTAAAAAAAGGAAGCCCTGCGGCGGCTGACCACCCACTGTCCAGGCCGCTGCTACGCGAGAAAAAGAGGGTAAAAGTCGCGTAGGGAAAAAAATAGAATTGGGGGATAGACGCCCCTGGCAAAAAAACCAGGAAAAAAAGAAGCCCTCAAAAACGCCGTCCGAGTTTTAAAAAACAGCTTGAACAAAAGCCGGGCGGGAGTTTGGGAATTCCGGGGATGGAAAACATCTTCCGCTAAACAACATCGGGGAAGGGGGGGGGTGGTCGAACACCCGGTACGCTGTCCTCTGAGCTCGAAAAAAAAGTGAAAAGAAGAGGGAAGAAAGACCCTGAGCATCGAGACAAAGGGGAAAACTTTGTGCGCTTCCTATAAAAAGCCCGAGAGAACACATCCCGCACGGCTGGAAAAAAAATCTGTAAATCGAGAGGCGGGGTTGGTCGGATTGCATCATAGGGGGGGGGCACCGGGGTCAGAGAAAATCGGCCGAAAATCGAAAGAGCGAAGAAAAAAATAAAGAAGCCAGGGAATTGTCGCGGCGAAAGAATGGGATATGTAAAAGGCTGGAGCTCCGAAAAGAAAGGCGGGAGGGGAAAAGGGAGAAGAGAAGAATCTCCACCACCACTGTAAGATTTGTGGGGGGTCGCTCTTCTCCGCTAATTTGTTTACGCGAGCGCAAAAAATGTTGGGTGAAAAGTTATTGCGGAAAAGGGGCGGAAAAAAAGAAACTGGAAACGAAGCTACGAAACTCCTAATGTACGGGAGGGCGGCAATGAGGTGGAATCGCGGAAATCGCGGAGGGAAGGGTGGGCGCAAAACCGCATTATGGGACGAAATGGATTCTGCCCTCCTCTATGCGAGCCTTAGGGGTGTTCCATGTTTCGGGCATACTGCTTGCCAACTTTGGACATCCACAAGGAGCCCAGGGGAGCTTCTTACTAGCAAACCGAGGGAAAGGAAAAAAAAAATGAAAAAGCCTATCGCTGGCCGGGTCGAAGGGCGGGCAATCAGGCTGATTTGAAAAAGGGAAAAAAAAAAGCGGAAAATGAACAACGTCCTATTAGGAAAAGGGAGAGGAAAAAGTAGCCTTTTTGGTTATCCTAAAGGGAGAAAAAAGGGGAGATTCGGGGGGATCTCCTTCACGGGGGGACAATGCCAGGAAGCATACTTAAGCCCACTTGGCGAATCGTGAAGGGGAATGGGAACTGGGGGGCCTATGTGGTGTCTAGAAGTACGGGGAAGCAAAAGGGATAAGGAAAGCGGGAAAAAATAAAGCAAAATAGTGCTGTAAGACGGCGCCGTCTCTTGGAAGGGAGGGATGTCTCTGATGCTGGAGGGGAGGAAAAAAGGTTTTAACTCAATAAAAAAAAAGCATGGGATGGTCATTATTAAGCTATTAGCTTCGTTCGAGAAAGTAGAAATGTCCTTGAAAGTTAGGACAGGTCCAGAGCGAAAAACTAACAGGAAAAGTGACCCACTCGAAGGGGAAAGGGAAGGAAAGGGGTCCGCCATTATTTTGGGAGTGAAAAAAAGCAAAAGAGCAGAATTACAAAAGCAAACCAAAAAGGAGGCAAAGCGGCTCCCTACATCTTAAACTAAGCAGGAAGCTGGAAACATCAGCTTCCACGGTCCCCGAAATGAGGGGCTCGCCAACCATCGTCACCAGGGGAAAAACCAAAAAAAGGGAAGAGTACAAGAAGGAATTATTCCTGGAATGAGATAAAGGAACTGAAGCACGGGGATTACGATTTCACCTTGCTTCTGGGCAGGGAGAAGAGCGGGAGGTTTCAAACCTTCCCAAGGCGCAAGAAAAAATTGGTGTGGGCAATGGCTTGCAGGCAACGATGTGACTGGGGGGAAATCCGAACCATGGGCGATCGTATGTGGACGTTTTCCAGGAGGGTGGAGGCGGCCTCGTTAAAGCGCGGCCGGTGACGGATAGGAAACGAGAACGAATCACGGGACCGGGAAAAAAGAGAAGAACTCTAAAAAGGGACATAGAAAAAGAAAACACGCCACGGGATCCTCCACCCAGAGGGGTGCGCACATCGTATTAGGATAAATTAAAATCCTTGCAAACCGCGTCAAAGAAGGGGAGGGAAGAGTGGCTTGGGTAGTATTTCAGTCCGCAGGGCAAGAAAGAAAGGGCTGGGGCGCCCCATACTTTTAACGTCAGAGGAGGAGAAGAAGCTATCCAAAGTCATAGGAACGAGAAAGGGCTGGCGATGAGCATGCGCTAGCAAAAGGGGGGGGGGGAAAGAAAAAAAAAAGAAAGGCTGAGGATACAACAGGAGGGGGCCACATGGTTATCGCAAAACAGGAGGGCCGAATAGGACATGCTTTCTAAGTAGGGGAAAAAGAGGGGAGAGGGAGGAGGAGTTTCTTACGAAAAAAACGGAGCCCTCCTAGATTACAAAGAGCCTGTCGAGGGGGAAGGGAACAAAAAAGACCTTGAGGCTTATGTTGCGGGCCCCAGTGGGGGCCAGAAGGTCCGCAAACCAAAGGGGGTGCCTATCGTTTGTTATCGGTCGGAAGG
>Ga0179593_1624066_pt1 | contig 11579 bp, 10 predicted proteins | sample CZODoug2_1_08_16_FD_185931 | JGI IMG/M metagenome (GOLD analysis project Ga0179593, IMG submission 185931) | Vadose zone soil fungal communities from Angelo Coast Range Reserve, California, USA - CZODoug2_1_08_16fungal (PacBio error correction) | ecosystem: Environmental > Terrestrial > Soil >...
CGGCACCAGCGCTTGGTGAAAGGAAAACGTCGAGGATAAGGCTACCTCATCTGTAAGCTCGAGCCTTCCATACACGCCGGCCGGAAGACGCACCGCGGTACGAGTACATGGGTGATTATCGAATTCAGCCGATGTAATCAAGAGCCTCGTCCACTAACGCGATCGGAGGAACCTTGAAGAGCCTCGCCTCTCCCACCTCGGAAATCCTGAATCCGATCATTATCCTAAACTAGACCTTAACTAGTATGTTTCAACCCCGACTTGTTTCGTTGATTCCCCCTCAGGCCAATGAGTAGGAGGCTGGGAAAAAAAAAACTAGGAGAGCTGTTCTGATAACTTCACGTCCCCGGCGGAATAGAACCCGCTTACCGTGCGTCTGCTCTCTAGGACCGAACCAGCCGTACCCGCTATTCTCACCGGGGTTCCTTGAAAAACCAGGTGTCCATCGAGGCCCCGAACCAAAAGCGGCAGAGGCGGTCGTCCTGGCGTCGTCACACTCTCCTGAACGTTGTCGAGCCTTACTCCAGGGGAAGGGGAAATCGGGGTATGCCTTCAAAAGTCTAGGCAACAATGCTTAAAGGTGTCCCGCACGGAAACCGCACGCAGAAGAAAGCGCGTACTGAAAACTGGGAGGGGAAAGGGCGCGTCTATTGGGAGGGTCAAAGATCGACTTCTTTAGGGGTCCCGTCTCTGAGACCCGTCCTTGCTCAGAGGGGGAGAAACTATCCCCGCACGGGAACGGTCAGGGCGAGGCGGACACAGTCCATCCTACAGGCGTGGGTAGACTAAAAGGACCGGAACGTAAATGCGCCGTGATACGAGGAATCTAAGTGAGATGGCTTCTTTAAGAACAGTTCCACATCTTAAAAGGGGGCCCGGCGCATCGGGCTGGTAGTTGGGGGGGAGAGGAGGAGTGTCGGCACGGATACCGCAATTGAGCTCCTGGTAAGAGTCGCCGGGAGGAGAGGACTGTTGTTTAAGGGATCGCGCAAAGGGTATCCCTACTCTGGGAACGTGACATCTAAAGGGGGCCCTTGAAAAAAATCTATGACTGGGTCTTGCCGGGGCTGATCTTATGCTGAGCCGGCCGAGGACCTCTTTGTCCTTCTGTGGAAAGAGGAGCGAAAGAGACCCCAATGTTCCTCAAACACTCTTCTCAGATATTCACGTCCCCGACTACTAATTCCTCGCGCCAAAAAAAAAAGGGCACCCCCCCCTCCCCCGACACCCCCCCCCCCCCCCGGAGCTGGGGGGGGGGGGGGTGGGGGGGGGGGGGGGGGGGGGGGGGGGGGGGGGTGGGGGGGGGGTGGGAGGGGGGGGGGGGGGGGGGGGGGGGGGGGGGGGGGGGGGGGGGGGGGGGGGGGGGGGGGGGGGGGGGGGGGGGGGGGGGGGGGGGGGGGGGGGGTGGGGGGGGGGGGGAGGTGGGGGGGGAGGGGGGGGGGGGGGGTGGGAGGGGTAGGGGGGGGGGGTTGGGGGGCCCCGTGGGCCTTTTCAGACGTCTAAAGTCACCTCAGCTCATCGAAGGTCGAGGGCCTCGGCGGGAAACCCCAAACTAAAAGATCTAGGCCGGCGACGGTACCGCATAAACTGGTCGAGACATCGACCTGTGACTGCGCACCCTCGCCCGGAAGACGGAAAAGGTGCAGGCCGTAACTCTACCTATGGGAAGTTGACTACGAGTGATGCCATCCTCATTACCCGGTCCTAGGGGGGTGGGGGAGCAGAGAAAGCAGGGAGAAATTAGCGATTAGAGTATGGAGGTCCCGACCTGACCGTACCCGATGAACAAAATGGAACGACCAGACGTCCAAGTCTTCGTCCTGTACTCCGATGGGGGGAGAGTCTGGTCAAAGAAGACTAGTGGGGGACTGGGAGAATCCCTACGACAAGGAACTCCTGAGAGGGACGACGTGCCGGGGTCTTCAAAAATTCATAAGCGGCCGTCTTCGACGAAAAATCACGGACGGGTTTCACAGTCCACCTGGAAAGAAAATGGGGAAAGGATGGAGAAGCAGTCCATGAAATCGGGTTCAGCTACCAGAAGTCAGAAATGTCTAACTGGCTCGACATGCATATAGGCGCACCGGAGCAGAAAGAGCGAGGAGGAAGGGGGGAAAATAGATAGAAAGGAGCGCCGCCGATCTGGTGGGCTTACTGGACAGTTCTTGAAAGATGAGGCGTGCGAGGAAAGAGTCGAAGCGGATTGGGGCGGGCCAACAGGTGAATTAAGGGGACTTTTAAAGTCTTTTTTTCACGGGGGGAAGAATCAATGCGGCATGTGTATAACACCGGAAGCCAGTAGAATGCGGGGGAGGATGCGGTCGTATTATCGAGCGTTTCAAGGTACCGAGCTGAAACGGAAGAATCGTTAAGGAAGGGCCTCCTGCCATACCTGCGGACCGCTTTACTTTTTCGTACTTGTGCAGAACGTGGATGGGGGGGGGCGGAAGGGAATCGATCTCGAAGAACGGGGCGCTGCGTCGATCCAGGGAAGCCAAATCAGCGGAAGGGGAATGTAGGGGATGAAATAAGGGAACCAGGTAGGAGAGGACGGCATTGAATTCTTTAAATTTCTTCGGCTCACCGGGGCGGAACCAGGTAGACTGGATCAAAGGCTGTTTCTTCCTTTAATGAGCGTGCGAAGCTTCCTCGGGTCTTGGAAGGGGATCAATAAGAGGAAAAAATCGTAAAGGAGTTCGAGCAGTCGCGATGATGGAAGTACTTAGCCCAGGCCAGGGCGCGGGGCGAAACCTAGCGGGATGGAGTGCAGTTGAACTATTCTTGCGGAGAAAGAGAGCCCAAGGGGTACTAGGTCGATCAGTGCAGGCTTGACGCCAGAAATAGGACGAGGGCCAGACTCAGAAAAAAGGCTTCAGAAAACACGACTCAATCCCCAAAAAGCCGCGTTTGGCAAGGCAAGAAGAGATGGAAATGGCTCGCGGGAATTAGTGGACGCATGAACGCAAAAAACAGTCAAAACCATCCCGGGTAGTGTAAGCAGAGGGTAGCGATGGTCCCAGGCTAACAGAAGACATACAGTCCCTGCAAACCCGACAGCACCGATGCTCAGGCAAAAGGAAGATGGAGGAACAGGAGAGAAAACCTCGCCGATGAAGAGATGAGCAGGAGAAGTCCAGGTCTCTTTCCTGAGGTTAGGAGAAAAGGGGGGGCGTGATAGAGAGAATCGCTACAGAGAAGTTCTGGGTGTTACATGAAACTCCACTTACCGAGGTATCCAGGTGAAGGTAAGGGACGGGGGACCACAAGGGAAAGAAGTAGGTCGGTGACCAAAGGGGTACAAATGGGTGTAAGGTGGAGCGAGGTATGCAGAAAAACTGCTTGAGGTCCTTGTACGGGGGGAGTTAGGAAATTCATGACTAATTGAGGGCAATGAATACTTTGGCGATCATCCCACAGTGATTCCACGGTAACTGGCCTTATATCCAAACACCTGAATAAGCTTGTCAACTAAGGACGACCTGTCGATGAGAAGGGTTTCAGGAAAATGAAGCATCCTGAAACTGGTAGGAAACAGGCAAAGAAAGACTTTCTAATCAAGTTTACGATGGTTTGGAGCTCACGAGGAAAACGGGACCGCGCGGCTGAGGGGAGCGCACTCCTTTTCCTCCCGACCATGAACTAGCACATGGAAAAAGCTGACCTCAGAAGTAGACGGCGACTCTGGGGGGAGCATGTAACTCAAGTCTTTTTTTACAGGGGGTGGGGGGGGGAGGCAGAGGGGAGGACGGCTTTGGAATCATGATGTAGGGCTTTCAATCAATCGGGAAAGGCGTTTTTGGCGGCGAGGTTAGTCGGAAGGTGGCAGAGGAGCAAGACGATGGACCGTAAAGCTTTCCGAAGAAGGAAAAACCAAGTAAAACATCAGGGTGGGGAAGAAAAAAGACCCATCGAATACTTCTTTACGGCCGCTCAGGAACCCGAAACTCGGGTTCTGCACTGTAAGCCTAGTCGTACGCGAAGCCTCTCAAAGGGGGGTGCCGAGACTCAACAACAGAGGATTATTAAATAGGGATGCTTCACCCATTCAAAGGGAATAGTCTTCTCGTCGAATTAGTGAAAAGCATCACACCTGAAAGAGGAAATGGCGTCGGGGAGAATGCCGACCTCCAAAGGGACTGCGCGTTGGGCTTCTCTGTCGAACCATGGATTGGAATTAATCGTCAAGGGGAGACGGTCAAAATGGCGGGAGGAAAACGAGGATCGGTCAAAATGTGCTCCAGGAACAAGAAGCTCACGCTTCCCCTTGAAGAAGACTAGAGAAAGGCCGAGAAAGATGAAGGACTGGAAACAAACCGAAGTGTATCGGAGGCTATTTCTCGGAGAATTAAAGGAATGAGGATTGTGAAGGTGGCACGAGGAGGTCGATAAAGCACGAGGCGTGCGTAGAAGAACCGGACAAGCCCCTCGAGAAGAACAAAAGAAGCGAAAAAAACGCCAGGACCCGCATCTTCTAATGGCGGGGGGGAAGGGGGCAAGCATGTGTATATGCTCTATCGAAGAAAAAGGCAAGAAAAGGTCGGGGAGTCGTTTCAAAATATCTGGAGTAGGGGAAGGGAGGGGGTAGGTTCTGGACCGGGAAAGGGTAGTACGTGAACGTGGAGGCCCGCAGGAGGCCTTCAGGGAACTCACGAAAAGCAACGCCCGAGGGCCGGGTACCTCTCGGGTCCCTGGGATACCGAAGGCTCGTGATATTGCCAAGTTGCTTGGAAGGGATCACGTGTAAGACTCAGGAGTTCGTGAGTTACCGGTTAAGGGGGGATCGGCGGGACTCCCCAAGTCCTTTTGCTCCAGGGCTTGAGCAACCACCTCCCTTGCGCGGAGCAGGAACGTCCTCGAAAGCCAGGCGGGGGACGACCTGACGGAAAAGACGTAGAGGGAACGGAAGGGGGGATGAGTCATTTCATCCGGGAAACATCTTCAATGAGGTTAAAAGGAGGCAAGGGTCGGTGGGGGCCTGGAGTTCGAAAACGGGGGAAGGGGGACAATAAATTCTACCGGACTAGGGCAATCCGGGAAGGCTGGGGATCCGTTTTGGACTTTCTCAAGCAGGGATTCAAATAAGAAGGGAACATCTCCAGGGTTACAAACTGCGCAGCTTGGGAGGCGGTGGTTCCCCTTCTTCTTGTTCGAAACGGAGGAATAGAAAGGCGGTTTCCTGCTCCAAGGAAGGATGAAGAACCTAGGACCCACTCCTTGGGATCGAATGCGAACGCTAGAAAAATAAAGAATAAGACTTCAAAACTACTCCGGGGAGACCGTTTCCTGACGACTCTAACGAGGAGATCTAAAACCGACGAAATGGAAAGGGCCAGATTATAACCTTAACTAAAACGGGAACGCGGCTCTAAGGGGTCATAAATCCAGAGTCGTGAAGGCCGACCCTGGACGCCACAGGGGCAGAGAGCAGAAATACAACGATGGCCCAATGAAGGAAGCCTAAAAATTGGCCATAAAGGGGAAAAGTACATATCGTGAGGAGGGGGTGGAATGGGGGAATCGAAGAACCGGTAGAGCGTGGGATCTGAAGGGACAGACCGTCTACGGGGAATAAAATTTACTCCAAATACATTTTTCTTTCTGAAAGTCAGCGGCAGAGTAAGTTAAAAACTCAGCATTTCAAAGCTAGGGGAAACCACTGAGCCTCCTACTACGAAGCCTCCTCCTCCTTTAACCACGAAGGGGGAAGGGTGTTTGACTTCAGAGGAGAGTCGAGAGTCAGACTCCTTGATCACACGTCAGTTCCAAAGGACAATTGGTAATTCCCATTGGGAAAGCCTTGACAAAGAGTGGGGAAGAAATCAGGAGAGGAAAAACGTCGCAAGATCTACCCAGAGGCTAGCAAACCGGTATATGATCAAAGGAGGAAGAAAAAAAGTATTTCTGCATCCGATCGTGAAAGAATTCTAAAAAGTCTGGACCTTATTTGAGAAAAGGACACCCGAGATGAGAGGCGTCGTCCGGGGCAGCACCAACCATTTGGGAATTCCAGGTGGAAGGGACCCTTTGGGTTCACTCGGGGCAGGAGTCGTGCATGGGGAAGGAAAAAAAAGAAAGCAGGGGGGTGACGGATTATGAAGATGGGTCTTCTTAGAAAGTGTCAATAAAGATCTGGATGAATGACGATTGACGAAGAACTCCTTAACGGCCGGGGCCAAATCTTGGGGGATTAGTGGGAGGCAACGGGGCAAGGGTCGTAAAACGTAGAGTCTGGAGGACTAAATCGCTTCTGGGGGGAAAAGATGAGGCTAAAAAAAAGAAGCGCGAGAAAGGGTTAAGAGAGGGATCACAGAGGGTCGTCATTGCCCATCGGTGAAGGGCGAAAAGGCAGTGGAAAGGCGGGAGCGCGTCATGAGAATTGGCGCAAAAGTAGGAAAGGGAGAAAACAGTCTTTCTGAGTGACCTTCTATCCTGGCCTGCGTGTCTTGAGGGATAACGAAGGTATAGAACTCGTACTGTACGAGGCTTGTGAGAAAGGACTTCCCGAAAAGGGAGACGGAAAGACGCAGAGGAGTCTTGGGGGGGGGGGGATCGAGGGAGCGGGGAAAAAGAATAGGAGGGGGGCCAATGTAGATCATCAGAGAAGGACAGCGATGAAAAAAGCTTTCCCCGTACCTTGAGCAAGAACGAAACTGGAAAACCGGGCAGACATAGACTCGGGGGACAATCCCCATAAGTTCCAAGGAAGGAGTAGTTAATCCCTGGCGGAAGAGACCACCAAGAGTTCCTCACGCAGACCATTGAGGTTTAAAACAGGAGGGGGTACGCAGAGGTGTCAAGGCTAAAACTCAAAGGACAGGCCACCACCGAGCTCAGCCCCTTTGACAGGAAAGAATGGGTGAAATGTAAAAATAAGCCAATAGAAAAACAGATGAATAGACTCCTTTGTAGAAAAACGAGTTGATTAGGGGGGGGGCGTCAAAACGGCGGCGTATATACTTAGGGGACAAGAAACTAAAGGGGGTAATATTTTACGAGAGTTTACTAGCACAAGAAGAGTATCCCAGGACGGGATAAAAACCAGGAGAAGCTGCCAACTCAAAGCAAGCTAGGAGTCGTTACCAAGGGGTTAAAAGAGAGAAGAGTCGGCCGTACTTTACTAGGTACTCGATCTCGATGTAAGTGCTGGGCTTGGTTCTTGAATCCATACACGTAGGCAAGGAAGAAGTTGGACAGACCCAAAATTTTAAGGTACCGAATAACAGTGTAAAGAGCTAGAACACCTTATCACTGAGGGGGCAACAAAGGCCAAGAGACAAGTCGCTCGAACGGGTTGGGAGAAGAGATACACAATTGTCTCAGACACAAGACTTCCGGGAGTCTAGTTTACTGGAGGGGGTTGGGAATAGCGATAGAAAATATCCTAACGCTTCTGGTCGTGAGAAACGCCGAGGGGCGGGCCCTAGGACGATCGTCACATCCAGAAAATTACTCATGCCTGAAGAAGGAAAAGTACTGAAGAGAACGAGGAGGGGGGGGGGGGGGGGGGGGGGGGGGGGGGGGGGGGGGGGGGGGGGGGGGTGGGGGGGGGGGGGGGGGGGGGGGGGTGGGGGGGGGGGGGGGGGGGGGGGGGGGGGGGGGGGGGGTGGGCCCGGGATTAAGAGTTAAAGGGGTATAGGCAAAAAATTATCACAAAGGAAGGCTTCTTTTCCTGGTGGGCAATCTTGAGGCGGGTTGGGGGGGGGTGAGGCCAGGGGTCTGAAGCGGACAGATCGTGGGCCTTGGACCAGATACGGCTCTTTGGCCCCGGGGGCAGAGAATGGAAGAATGGTCAAAATCACTCTATTTCCGCCATCGGAAAAAGAAAAGAAAAAGCCTTACTTCTGTGGTCACTTCATAAGACAAATGACAATACATATGGAGGGGGTCCTTTGAAATAAAGGAAGAGATAAGAACCTTCTTACAGGGTGACTCGAAGATCACCAACAAACACTGAGAAGGAAGAAGAAAAAATCCTGAAGGGGAGGACTCTGTGGAGAGGATTTTAACGGTCACATAACCCCTCAAGGACATTGCTTCTGGAAAGGACCAAAGTCGGTAGAAAGTTCGAAGGTTGTGTTGGATGGTTATGGCACATTCAAGGACTGATCTGCTGAGACCGGAAAATGAGTAGTTTAGGAAGGGAGCCATAAAAAAAAGCCTCCACATCAGATTAAAAAAATCCCTGTAATAACGTCATTCCTAAAGGTCACTTTACGTTTATGTGAAAAAACAGATAGTTGGAAAAAAGGAATCGAAGAAGGTCAAAAATTGATTCTTTGTCATTTATTTACTATTATGGTTTCTTCTAAAGTGAACTCAATCAAAAGAGGAAAATCTAGAAAGAGGGAAAGATGGAAAAGACCCCGCCCATTACCAAAATCTTATCAGACGGGGGGGTAAGGGGACTCAAGGGTAGCTCTAGAAAAAGGGCCAGCGAGGGAGAGTGAGGGGCGAAAAAGGATAAAGGTTTGTAAAGAGAAGGGGCTAGTGCCTTGCTTTAAGGGGGTGAAGAATAAACTTCGGGGGGAAATCCGGGGTAAGGCAGGTCTCACAAACTCACGAAAAAGAGGCTCTTACCATAGTATTAAAAAAAAAAGGGGAGAGTTTTTAAAGGATGGGTCACTACTCCGCGGAGGCATTTTGTCGCACTCTACAGATGTGAAAAAACGGGGAGTAAAAGGGCCAAGCACTGTATGGTCACAAAAGGAGGCAACATGACTCCGCCTCTCTTAGAGACCCAGTCTTACCTGACTAAGGAAGTCGAAGAGAGGATCTGAATGTGTGAGAGGCTTAGGGAAACACAGCGTCGGGAACGCTGCTCGAGGTATATTTTTGGGAGGGTCACTTTATTCTTGCTGGGAGCACTGATTGGGGGAACATCTCGGAGAGCAGGGTTAAGTTAAAGAAGTATGTGAGGCCTCTGGGTTTTGTGTGGCCGTAGTCAAGGAAATGGATGACAGACAGGGGGTCGAGGATAGGCCGGCATGCAGGCAACTCTTCGAGGTAGTTTAGCAGGACTTCTCTGAACTTTGCTGAGGCCTTGAGGGGGCCAAGTGGTGGCGTCGGCACGGCGGAACCCCAAACATCTTAACATCCGCCCGATGCGGCCGCGGCAGAACGCAAATGAAAGGCTCGTAGAACGGAGCGGGCATGTTCAGCAAGAAACCTCCATACTCCTTACGGGAAGGTCTAGTGCTCTCAAAAATATGGGGGAAACCAAGGAAGGGAGATCGAGATCAAGGCCGTACTCAGAAAGAAGGTTTCTGAGCAAAGACAGGGCATTGGAAAAGGTCGAAACGCCTGTTCAGAAAGGCAAATGAATGAACGATTCAAAAAAGGGGGGGAGAAGACGAGTAAAAATCCTCATATCGGAGGTGCTGAGTGGGGGGATCGTCAAAGAGGGGAAAGACCGAGAAGGAGGATCGCCGCCTCCGGGGCACCGTTCGGAAAAAGCGACAAGGAGTCCGGGCTAGTAGGAACGCGGGGTAGGTCAGGAACGCTTTGGAAGGAGGAGCGACGGACTTGCTCCAAAGCTAAGAATAGACTCGCATTGACAAAGAGTTCTGCGGTGTTCAAAAGAAAAGAAGGAAGAGGGCGATTCGGACGAACTTGACACAAAGAATTGGGACCGTACAATCCACCGGGGGGGGGGAACAGGAGGCCGGAAGGGGGCCTGTACCACTGTTTCCGGGACTCCATCCTTCGAGAAGGGTCGAACTTATCAACGATAGTCGAAGAAAGGTCTCCAGAAAGAAACACAAAAGGAAGGAAGGGAGGGAGAGAGAAAATCAGGGCTACCTATCGTGGGCGAAAGGTAGAATGAGGATAATTATAGGAGGGTGAACCCTCTCGGGAAGTATGGTGAAATCTTTCAACAAGGTGGAATTCCAAGTTTGAGGGAAAATAGGTTGGATGGGCCGTTCGTCTAGAAAGGAGGCTCAGGTAATTAATAAAGTCCATCCTAAGGGAAATTCAGTTATGATGAGTGAAGGGTTAGGCGGAATTGGGGAAAAAGGACGAGGTATGAAAACCTTCACTCTTGACCTAAATGACGGCCATCGGATCCACAGCCTGAGTAGGGTGTCGTCACTTCAGTAACTTTAGAGGGTCTTGAAAGCGGGGATCAGGGAAGAGCCGGCTAAAAAAAGGAAACACCCTCAGAGCTAGGGGTGTCAGGCGCGAAAGACTTCAGACCTCGGGAGACTTCGTTCCAGGGAAGGTGGTAATCGTATTCGTCTATGGGCGAGGAAATAGGGAATAACATACCCATAAGGGATGCTAGTGTACCTGGACCTTCGAGAAGCTTTCGTTCAGGGGGTGATCAAGATATTCAAAACGCCCTCTTCAGGCTCTACGCGGGGGAGTGTGCAGGGAGGTTCAGGACCCGCATTCAAGGGGGGAGATAAGGCGATCGAGCTGACCTTTTTGCTAGGTCTGGGGGGTCGGGTGGCCTGAAAGTCTTAGTTCGAGGAAATCGCGTGTTTTATCTGGGGATCAAAGGGGCCGTACCCTAATAGGCCTGTATCCCGACTTAACTCTCCTAACACTCTCAAGGGGTGGCCAGGTAGATGATGAGGAGTGAGCGTCTGAAACTGAAGGGTTCTGTCGACAAACTTCCAAAACACTCTTCCTCACTCATTCCCTGTGAAAGACCGAACGGAACTAGGGTCCACGAAAGTAACCCTCCTCCTCACAGAAACAACACCACAACCGACACCATCCCCAGAGAAGGGTAAATAGGTGGAACTTAAAAAAAAATCTCATCTAAGATGCCTGATAAGCCTGAGAGCTTGCATCAGAAGGTCAACCAAGGGGCGGGGCTGAAGGTGCCTCCAGGGGAGACCAGAATGGAATAGGGTTCCACTTACCTCGGAGGACCATTAAAGGGGCGTCAAGGGAGACGAAGAAATTCAAAACGGGAGGAGGGGAAACCAAAAATTATATACGGCTACCTTGAAAGGGTCAATAAAGGATAAGGTCGGGAGGGGGTACTTGGGAAAGTCATTGAAGATTAAAGTGGTTCACTAGCAAACCTGGAGTACAAGACGGGGTAACGAAGTCGAAACAAACACAAGATTTTTCAAGTACTAAAAGAAGGGGGCAGAGCCCGGGGTGTTAGGTGGGGAGATTAACCTTGACCCCAGACGAACTAGAGAGAGGCTTTTACGGGGCGGGTTGAAAAAAAAAATGATTGAACCGCTCTTCTAAATCGGTTTAGAAAGAAGAAAGGCCTTCGCCACCAACGACCTAGGAAAAAAACGAAACAAGATCCTGAAAGGAATCTCATAACAAATCCTTTGTTTGGGACGCCGGGGCCATGGAGTACCCTGTCTCAAAAACGTCTTAAGAGAGGAGTAGGGAGGGCAGGCGTTCCAAGCTGAAGGAGTTGAAAAGGGTCTACGAGGAGGGGGGAGAAAGGCGAAGAGATTTACCGGGGAAAGGCTTCAAAAAAAGGTCTGGGTTTGAAGGAGGGGGATAAGACCATCTCCTGTGAACGGCGGAGATGGAAGGAGCGACCAAGAGGGGTGAGGGAACTCCTAAAAAAGATCGGAAGACCTCTTCAAAGGCAGGGTTCCTAG
>Ga0179593_1632147_pt1 | contig 11579 bp, 17 predicted proteins | sample CZODoug2_1_08_16_FD_185931 | JGI IMG/M metagenome (GOLD analysis project Ga0179593, IMG submission 185931) | Vadose zone soil fungal communities from Angelo Coast Range Reserve, California, USA - CZODoug2_1_08_16fungal (PacBio error correction) | ecosystem: Environmental > Terrestrial > Soil >...
AAAAAGGCCTTCTCGAACGATCGGCGAAAGGGCGGGGAGGGGGCTCGACTTTATAATGAGTGGGGGGAGAGGCCACACTCGGCCGTATTCGAAAAAAAAGGGAAGGTCATCGTTTCTTCGTCCTGCGATTTGAGAGGGAAAAGGGAGGAATTTACTCCAAGCCTGTTAACGCGCGAAAAGGAAGGGGGAGGGGAAAGGGCTTCTCGAAAAATAGAAAAAAAAAGCCTGCCTCACTCCGGTTTCCGGCAGGGCCCCGGCGGTTTTCTAAGAAAAAGGGCTAAAAGGGGAGAAAAGAAATTCAACGATCATTATGGCGTCGTGCGCGGCGAAAAAAGGGGGATCGACCACGAAATGACGAGCGAAAGAGAGAGAAAAAAGAGGAAAAGAGAATATATCGTATCGCTCAGGGGGAGGAGCCGAGAACGAAGCCATAATGTTCTTGATTCTTGGAGGAAAAAAGACGCGCTCTAACCGCCGGCGAAAGAGGGGGGAGGGGAGGGGGGAAGGGGAATGGCCAACGAGGAGAGGGGAAGAGAAAATTGCGCGCCTCACTTGGAAAAAACGCTCGAGAGGAGGAGGGCGGGGGGGAAAAAGGTTGTCTGATAAAGGAGGAAAAAAAAAGGGGCTTCGAGGCTCTTCACGGGAAAAGGAAGGGGGACAAACAGACCGTCACTTTCGCGGCCGGAAGGGGGAGGAGAAAAGTCCATACGCAATGAAAAGCAAGGAAGACGTCGTAATAAGAGAGGAGGGAAGACGGACCGTCCTGTGCAAAAAGGAAAAACCGCCGATTTTCGCTATGGTTGAAGATCAGGGAAAAACGAAAGCGCGTCATTCGCGGACTCGCGTCAGAGGAGGAGAGCCCGACCGGTAAAAAAGACGAGAAAAAGACCGAGGCTGCCGCCAGCAGCAAGGAGGAAAAAAGAATGAAGGGTACGTACTTGTCGGAAACTGGACTACGAAAAAGGGAAAGGGGAAAGCACCACTATCGCGAAAATGAGGAGGAGGGAAGACAGAGAAAGAACCCTCCTTTATGACCTTCATACGGGGAAGGGGGAAAAAAAGACATGTTGCGATCTTCTCCTTGCTCAAGGGGTGGGGGGAGGTGGGAGAACTATTTCCCGATAATGAGCGAAGAAGGTCAAAAACGTTCTTCTTCAAGAAGGATGGAGAGGGTCGGGCTTCGTATTCTCCCTTCGAGGGGAGGGGGGGGGGAAAGATCACACTTCCTCCCAAGTTTGAAAAGGAAAAAAAGGACGGCAGCTTGTTTGGCGGTACAGAGAGGAGGAAGGGAAAAAATCTCTTTGAGAATCTAGGTGAGTCAAAGGGGAGGGATCTTAACTTTCGAGGAAAGGAGAACGGAACAGCTTCTTCTCTAATTTAGAGGAAGAAGAAAGAGATCTCGATCTGATTGGGAAAAAAGGGGGCAGAAGTTTTCCCCAACGTTTCGAGGACGTAAAGGGGTCCGATCATGACTACGGGAAATGTGAATAATCGCTTGGAGCACTCCAGGGAGTGAAAAGAAAAAGAAATGGACTCTTGCCCCAATCCACGAAAGTAAAGGGCGGCGGGAGTGGTCAAGAATTCGAAGTGGAAAACGAGCCGTACGAAGAGGAAGTAGACGAACCTCTTTATTTGGGTGGCTAAAAAAAAAAAGAAAGAAAGGGGAGGTTTATGCGCTTGGGAAAGGAAAGACGGGGGGGGGCGACGTATCTGGGAATTGAGGGGAAGGCGGCGCATAGCAGGATCTTCGTTTTTTTGAAGGAGATCCCGCTGCTGTTCGCCTCCCGGTATTCAAAAAAAAAAATCTGGAAAGGGAAAACTCGCTGGACTTGGGAGAAATAAGAGGGAGAAAAAGCTCGCCGTCAAAGGAGCGAAAAAAGGATACCAACACGTATCTTGTTTCGTAGAAAAGGATGTGTTGCGACGCACGCCATTGAGTCGAAGGAAAAAGAAAAAGAAAGTCACACCCGAGGCCGGGATTCAAGAAAGAATTTAGGAGAACTGTAATTGACAGGAAGAAAGAAAAAGAATGACGAATCCTCCTTCCCGAGACGAGAAGGGACGCGCGTACCGTTCATAGAAAAAATTAAAAGGAAAAAAAAGGAAGTGCTATCCACCGAGACAAAGGGGGGGGAGAAAGGTCATTCCTCATAAGAGGGGCGACTTAGGCGAAAAAAAAAATATGCTTAAAAAATCAACGTGGAGGAGGAGGGAGACTCAACAACAACAACGGGGGGGAGAGGGAGAGATAGCGACTAACTCAAAAAAGGCACGTCATATCTCTTTTATCGGAGGGGGGGGGGGGGGGGAGAAAAAATTCATTCTTCGCTATGGGCGGGGAATAGCACGTGATCGAACTTCGGAGGTGTAAGAGGGGAAAGGGGGAAGCGAGACTGGAAGACATCGAATAGAGAGAGGGGGAGTCGTCTTCCTCTCGTTCATTCGGAAAGGGGGATCTAGTCATCCGATCGAAGGGGAGGTGTCGCCAACCTGCGTAGACGGAAGGGAGAGGGGCCGGCGCAACATCGTGCCGGAGTGTTAGAAAAAACCTACCGACTCACATCCGGTGGTGAAGGCATGCAGGTGACCGGCGCGCTTTTAACTTGAAAAGAAAAAGAGAAACCTCTTCGGACTCTCGCAAAGGAGGAAGGGACCGAATCTCGGCTTCGAAAACAGAGAGGGGGAGGAGGGAGAGCACAACCCTAATATCCTGGAAAAGATAGATCCGTCTAACCACAACCCTGGAGAGGGAGGGGCATCAACCATCAAGGGGAAACGAAAAGGAGCAAAAAAAAAAATCCATCGGTATCGAACGGATAGAGCGTCGTCCGGCTCGGGAAGAAAAAAGAGAGCTAAGTACTCTTCGTGATTTGTGGAATGGAGAACTCACCCGGAACGGATCGATGCAGAGAAAGGAGGTGACTATCAGGAAGGGAAAGAGAAAAAGGCGGACTCAGAAACGTGAACGTGTCGGCAAAAGGAAGAGAGGTCCTACCTCTTCTACCAACTCCGACAATACGAAAAAAAAAAAAAAGCTTGCGCGGAGACGAAAAAGAATAAGAAGGAGAACGTTCCTCTCGTCAAAAAGGACTAAAGAAGGCTTGGCACTACTTCGAAAGAGGAGGGGGAGACTACCTCTTGCGACTTCGGGGAAAAAAAAGGAAAATCGGCAATATGCAACCAACGTCCTCGAAAGTACGCCGCCTACACTGTGACGAGAAGGAGAGATGATCTGCCGTATCTGCAAGAAGCTCCTCTTCTTACCTGGCGCGAAGGGAAAAAGAGAAAAGAAAAAAAAAAGGCATCATGCATCTCGGAGGAGAAAGAAGGGGGGGGAGAGCCTATGGGATCATCAGCAAGGGGAGGAAAGGCTCTGTCTCTATCTGGGGGGAGGAGGAGGAAGGTTCGTTCCTATACTCCAAAGAAAGGGAAAAAGGAGAAAGATCGCCTTCGAACTGCTGCTGGTCCGGGGAGGGAAGGGAATCGTCTCTCTGGGTTGCTAGGAGGGCAACGAGCATGACTCTTACTTCCGCGAAGGGAGAAAGGTCACGACTACAAGATCCTCGCTGTGGGAAGTGAAGAGAACTAGGGAAGGGGGAAAACTTACTTTCCGTCGGCATCGCGCTGAGAAAAGAGGAGGGAACGCGTCTTCGTGAACGAAGGGAGGACGTTGTATGACGTCTACGCCAAAGAGGCAACGCGACCGCCTCCTTCCAATCGTAAACGGAGGAAGGGAGCCTCTAATCCTGCGCCGACGATTTGAGAAGGGGAAACGCAGCAGAAAGGCTCTTCTGCGTGAGGGCCAAAAGGGAAAAAAACGGTCGGACTCGTCGCTCCACCGAGAAAAAGGACGATCGAACACTACTTTCGCAGGGGCGTTTAAAAAAAAAACCGGGAAAAAAGTTTCACAGCATTCAACGATCATTAGAAAAGAGGAACGAGCGAAGTCCGTTTGGTCTCGGGGACCAAGAAAAAAACAAAAAAACAGGGGAGAGCCATCTGGTCATACCTAACTGAGAATCGCGGGGGGGGATTTTGAAATTGTCGGGTAGCGTATATCACGGAAAAAAAAAAAAAAAAACGAAAAAAAAAAGAAAATAACAAGAAACAAAAAAAGACAAAAACAACAAAGAAAAAAAAAACAAAAAAAAAAGCTTCTAACCCTGTAGCAGAAAAGGGGGAATTTCAACCGCGTGAGCGGCGAAAAAAAGGAGGGGAGCTCCGAACGGGGGGGGGAAAAAGAGACAAATTTTCTTGCGGCGTGAACGGCGGGGGAGGGGGGATTCGATGCTCTTCACCTTTCCGGGGGTCACAGAAGGGACCGCTTGTCATCACGATAAGGTATTGAGGAGGAGGTAGAGGGGGAGAAGTCCGTATTTTTCCTTAAGACGTAAAGAAAAGACGACTTCGGAATCCTATCATGGCCATCGAGGAGAAAAAAGGAGCCCATTACGTCCGAAGGAGGAAAGTGAGGGAGGGGTCCTCTGAAATCGTAGCGGGAAGGAGAAAGAAAAGCACCGCCCTTCCTTTGCGCGGAGGAAAAAGGGAGAGGTCATCGCTCATTATCCAAGACTTAGAAAAAAAGGAAAGGCTGCCGACCAGAAAAATTCGAGGGAATTGGTTTCACGGTACGAATTTTCAAGGGGAGGGGCCCTACCTTATTCTTCGAAAAAAAAAATATCCGCTACAAAGGGAACGAAAGACTCCGGAGATGAAAACGAGAGATGTAACGTCCTCCGAGGGAAGGGATCGCAATTATTTCTATCTCCTAATTCGGAGGGGGCGATTATGATAGCGGGCGGTTTCATAAATAGAGCAAGAATCATCGCGATGGAAGGCCTATAACGTGGGAAGGGAAAGAGGAAAATGTCGGCGGCGTAAGAAGTCAGAGAAGGGGGTGCATCGGCAAAGGAAAAAGGAGCCAAGTTGGGTACTTCTTCGAAAGAGGAAAGGGGAGAAAACGCGGTCTGCATCTTTTTTTCGGGTCGAGAAAGAGCGTGCTCATCTCTTGCATCCCTGGAAAAGGGAAAAGGAGAGGGAAGGGACGTTATGCGAAATGTCCAGCTCGTAGGGGGAAAGGCGCTTCGGGTTCAAGTTAAAGAAGGAAGATCTATCTGCTGGGGAGGAATGAGAAAAGGGGGGCCTTCTCAACGTGTAGCGGAGAGGGGGACTATGCATGACGATCAGAAAGGCACCGATCTCTTTACCGACAAAAAGGGGAAGAGAAAACTCACCAGAACTAACGGGACTCTTCCAAAAGGAATAAGCATCGACTCGTCGGAGTAAGAGGGGAAGATTACTCTAGAAAGGAAAGGAGCATCCCTGACGGAAGATGGGAAAAAAGACGGTCCGGGAGGGGGGAGGGTAATATTTCTATGATCATCGTGGGGGAAGAGTAGATGTGCCTTTCTTGTTCGCGAAGAATGAGGAAAGGGGGGGGGAGCACTCTCGATCGAGGAACGCTGCCGAAGAAAGAGAGGGAGGAAAGGCAGCATCCTGCTCTTGTGGAGAGAGGGGAAGAAAGGAAACCGCATTTACTGGGAGGAAAAAGGGGCCCCTGCGCGCCAGGCGACTCTCAAACACAAAGTGGGAATAAAAGGGAAAAAAACTCCTGAATGTTTTTTGCCGCAGAAGAAGGTGGCAGCGTACGCAGTTGTAGAAAGAAAGGAAGGGGAACATCACTTCACCCTAGTTCTCGGGATAGGAGGGAAGGAGACTGGACTTTCCCTGCATAAAACAGGAAAAAAGGAAAAAAAGGAGATCTATGTCTAAAGTGAGGGAGGGGACGGATAAGGTCAGCTTTACACCAGGGGAGGAAAGGGAAAGGGCTATCCACCTCTCCCCTAGAAGGGGGGGGGGGAAAGAAGGGTCCATTCCAGCAAAGATCGACCTGAGCTGACGAGAAAAAAAAAAAAAAGAATGCAGGGAAGGATCCTCTTGTAAAGTAGTCGAGAAAAACAAAAAACAACAACGGAGGATTATGGAAAAAGAGGAAAAAGACGGAGAAGTCACTGCATAGCGTCTGGTAGGGATTTTGAAAAAAAATCGATGGGGATGCCTTTCGGAAAAAATCCCCAGAGGAAGGGGGGAGAAAAAAAGGGGGATCTCACTTCGTGGGGCGGGGACGTGGGGAGAGACGAACTGTACTCTCTCCACTTTCCCTACCTCGAAGAGGGGACGCTTCCTCGTCTGTCATCAGTGGAAAACTGAAGGGAAAAAACGGGGGAGAGGCTATCCCTTACTCGGGTGAAAAGGAGAAGGGAAGAATCGTTTCGACCAAAAAAAAACATCGGCAATTCCTTCTTCTCTGCGGAAAGGGAGTATGTTTCAAGACTTCAAACTCTAAAAAACAAGAAGAGGAAAGGGGAAAGGCTCTCGTTAGAAAGAACGGGGGAAGAGAGGGGAGACGACCTAGGTCAGCCCTAAAAAGAAACGGATCTTGTCACTGACTAAAAGAAAGAAAGCTCGTGCTGCGATCGCTCGGTCGAGAAAAAAAAAGGGAAGAAACGAACGGCTACCGGCAATCTCTACTGGGGGGGGGGGGGGGGGGGGGGGGTGGGGGGGGGGGGGTTGGGGGGGGGTTGGGGGAATCATCTACCTCTACATCGCATAAGGAAGAAAAAGGGGGAGTTGGCGCAAACCAAAAAAAGTGTCTTCTACCGGGGAGAAAAAAAAAAATACTTCTCGTATAACTGGCGCACTCAGAAAAGAGAGGGGGACCTATCCATTCTTGAGGGGGGGAGGAGACTTCACGAAGGAAAGGGGGGAGAGGCGTTCACGCTATCTGAAAAAGGCGTAATTCCTCTTCACTTGGTCCGTTACTGAAAGTGAGGAACATTCCTTCTAAGAATATCGAGAGGGGAGAAAAACGACGGCCTACCACTCTACCGACGCCTAAAGCTCTCTGACGAAAGAAAAAGGACCATCACAGAGCTAAGGAATCGAGAGGTCTGCCCTCTCTTTGTCAGCTAAGACGGGGGATGAAAACGCAAACCCGCTGCACGAGCGTTCGGGGCGACAACGTCTACTACTTACCAACGGGGTGAAAAGGACCAACGTCGCGAAGTGCGACGGGAAAGGAAAGGAAAAAGGGGTCCCCCGACGTGATCGGCCGGGGGGGAGAAGGGGGAAGCTTCTCATCTTCTTGTAGAAAGAAAGGAGAAGATCACTCCACCTTCTTCTGAATCCGAGAAGGAAAGAAGAATGTACATCCGATGCCTTCATCGCAGGGGGGAAAAAGAGGGGGGGGGGGGGGGGACTTCGTCTTCGGGCGCAGCGAAGAGTGGTGATGTCCGTCTCGAAAGGGGAAAGAAAGGCCAGAGATCGTGCCAAGTAGGAAGACAGATCCGCTGACCTGCTGCTGTTCGCTGAAGGGTCTCTTCTGGGTGGAGAGAGGGGAGAAATTGACTCGCATTACGCTGACTTCCGCCAAGAGAAAAAGGGGTCGTCTATACTACACCGACACGCTAGAAGAATCTTCTTCTACGGAGGAAAGACGGTCCGTCGGAAACTGAGAGGAGAAATACTGGCTTCCCCCGACGTAGAGGGGGGAGAAAGTCCTCATTCATATGGGACAGAAACCAAAAAAAAGTATTCGCAGCACAAGAAAGAAAAAGTGCCCTTTCATCGTGCGGGGACAGAAAGAGGAGGCACACGACTGGAACCTTTTAATCGCCAGAAGAAGGAACGGGTATCGCCAAATCCTATTCCACATAAATTGCTCAAAGTAAGCAAAAAAAAAAGCGACTCTTCGCTCCCGCACGCGCACAAAGGGAGAAAAGATCTAAACCTAGTGAGCCGGGGAGGGGGGAGGCAGGGGGGGGGGGAGCGAAACCTTTTGGCCGTGAGAGAAGTCAACGATCATTATGGCTCTTCGAGACTACGAGAATGGGAAGAGAATCGTCTCTCAACAACAACAAAGGGGGAAAGATCGTTATCGCATTCAAGGTGGTCGAGACAAAAAGGTCGACGCGGAACAGAGACATAAGATAGGGGGAGGGAGGGTCGGCTAGATCACTGTCCAAAATCGAAAAGGGGGGAATCTGCGATGTGGGGAAAAAAAAAGACTGGCTGGAGCGACGATGACTTGGAAGGTTCCTCCGCGCGCGATGCATAGGGAGGGGGGAGTGTCTATGAAAATATGGAAGGGGAGAGGGGATTAGAGGCTCTTCACTGTTGCAGGAGGGAGAAAAAAGCCTCCTGGCATAAAAGGGGGGAAATCCTCATTTCCGCGAATACTGCCGGTAAAAGGGGAAAGAAAAAGGAATTGAGAAAGAAAACGACGTCTTTCATAAGAAGAAGGCTGCCGTTCCTTTTGCCAAGACGGGGAAACAACGGAAAAGAAAAAGAGTCTTAGGATCTTGTCTTCGTAGGGGAAGAAAAGGCCTTCTCGGGCGAGAGGTCATTCTCGCCATTAGAAAAGGAAAAGAAGGCCGACCTCGTCTCCACCAAGCAGAAGGAAACAGGGAAAAGAAAGAATTACTATTTCAGCGTGCCGCGGAGAGGAAAGTAAGAGTCGCACGAGAAAAAAACGATCGCGAACATCGGCTAAAAAGGGGTATCCCCTCGGTAGGAAGGGCAGAAAGGGGAAGACAGCTTCATGATTTGCGATAGAGAAACGGAAAAGGGAAGAGGGGAGAGGGTGTTGGCTATTGATTATCGAGGGGGAGGGAAAAAAAGGTCCCCTAATCATCGGGGGCGGGGAAGGAGGAAGAAAACTTCGGCGGCCAATTGGGCAAGCAAGGGCTTACTTTTGATCTTGAAGAACGTCTGGAAAACGTGGGGGTCGGGTAGAAGTTGTGCCCGAAACGCGTTCTGGCATGGGGGGGTTGTCTTGGGGAGGTGTCGAAGAGGAGGACAATGAGAGTGCATCGAGTCGGACGTAGAAGGGAGAGGGGGTCGTCGACCGGAAAGAGCGTAGGGTCGGGACTCTCTTCGTACGAAGGGGGGGGAAAAGAAACTCTATCTGCTATATGGGGAAAAAAGAATGGGGCTTACTTAAAGGAACGTGCCGAGAGAGGAAAAACAGATCTGCTTTACCGTCAATCCGGGAAAGGGTGGGAAAAAAGACTCTTCCCCAATCCACGTAAGTAATTCCTCGAAGGGGGGGAAAATTATCTTCCTGTAAAAAAAACAAAAAAAAGAGAAAAGTCTAACGACCGTCTGGAATTGGGGGGGAAAAAAGACGGTCGTTTGGACTAGAAAAAAATCTCGTTTTGTTCGACGGATCGGAGGGAGGAGGGGAAAAGATCTTCGGGTTGGGTGAACGGAGCGCAAGAGGAAAAAAATGCTGTTCTCCTGCCGAATATTTAGCAAGGGAAAAAAAAAGGGCGAGAGGCCGACTAGGCACACAAAGCGATTTCGAACGTCAAAGAAAAAGGGAATACGCAAAAGCGACGGTCTACCACAAAAAGGGGGGGGCGTCATGAGTTTTTTGTAAAGGGAGGGGAAAAAAAAAGATGTTGCTCCTCGGACTCTTGGGAAAGGGGGAAAGTCCGTTCGCCCAGCACTTCACAAGGGAAGAGAGGTACCATAATTTCAAGAGAAGAAAGGAAAAGAAGACGAAGTACAGACTAAATCCGCTGGAAGGAGAGGGAGTACCATTGCTCGCGTACTGGGCGTATAGAGGGAACCGCGGAGAAACCCTCTCACCAAGAAAGGGTTTTTCCGGGGAAAGAAATGCAGAAGAATGAATGGAAAAGAGAAAAGAAAGCGATAAAAAGCGCTAGTCTTTGACTGAAAAAACGATCGATCTCACAAACACAGATTAAGAAGAGAATCTGCTCAGTCAACGCATAAAAGGGGGGAGAACGCTCATGTTCGGAAAATGGTTCAGTCTTCGCAGGGGAAGTGCGGGAAAACCCTTTTCTAGGTGGAAAGGGAGGAAAAGCTGTGGTAACGCTTACCTACAGAGTAAAAAAGAATCGAAGAGGGTCTTCCTCGGCGGTCAATTAGGGAGGGAAAGTAAGGGGGGGGGAAGGAAAGGCTATCCTGCATCGGGGTGGGGGAAAGTCTTGTCGACAAAAAGAAGCAAGTCTCTTCTCTGCGGTCAATCCTCGGGGGAGAAAGTCAAGGGGGGAACTTCCGCCTGTGCGCTAGGAGAGGAGTCATACATAAAAACTGATGAGAGCGGACCGACCTCGGGGGGGAAAAAAAAAAGGAGGCTGACAGGGCGAACTCTCTTCACGAGAAGGATGGAAGAGGTCACACCACCCGAAAGATCCTGCATGAGAAAAAAGGAAGAAGAGAACACAACGGTCGAGAGAAGCGGAAAGAACGCAAAGAAAGGCACACCTCTTGGGTAAAAAAAAAAACAGACGGGCGCGGGTCGGCCGCGCGAAATGTGTGAGTGGAGGGAAAGGGGCTGCTGTGGGTCGGAAGGGGGGAGAAAAAAAGGGGAGGGGCGCGAACGGCACCCCCAAAGGAGCAAGGTCACAAGAAAGAGAACGGCAGCTCGGACGTCCAATTACAGCAGGACAAAAAACACGAGATCGCGGTCGACCGCCCCCGGGGAAAGAAACGCTCAGGCGAAGAGCTCAGAAAAACGCTGCCGGCGACGAAAAAAAAAATGCCGCGCGCCCAGGCGGCACCAAACGCTGCTGACTCGCAACCCGCAAAAGGGTCGAGGAGCCTTGCGAAACAAGTCGGGGAAAAGAAAGAAGTGATCGGCAAGATGCAAAAGGGAGAACTACCGCCTCCTACAGGGTCAAAAAAAGAAGAGTCTATTATCGGCTCCTCGCTTGACAGAAAAAGAAATCACCGCTTCAGGCTCGGAACGAAAAGATCGCAAGCAAACCACCAAAAAAAAAAATAAAAATGGGTCAGCGACCACCATTCATCCGATAAAAAAAATCAATCTCCGGCGTGCACGCCGCTGTCTCGAGAGGGGGGGATGGCCGTCGCGAAGGCAAGTCGAAATAAAAAAAAAGTCTTACCCTTCCCAAGTGACAAAAGAGAGGAGAAGAGGGGGTCGTCTCCTGCGGTCGGACTAGGAGAGTAGAAGCGTTCTGGCGAATAAGAAAAAAAAAAACTGACTCTCACCTCCTACTGAACGCGAGAGAATCGGGAAAAAAAACCCCCCGGTAAAAAAACCCCCCAAAAAAAAAAAAAACCCCAAGAAAAAAAAAAAAAAAAAAACACCCCCCACCAACACAAAAAAACCAACCCCCAACCAAAAAAAAAAAAAAAAAAAAAAACCCCCCCCCTAAAAGAAAGGAGGAGGAGACGTCCCTTTTCAGAAAAAGAACTCGTCTCTGATCGACTATAGGGAAAAAGGGCGAGACGTTCTCAGCACTGGGGGATGGGGAAGAAGGACCAAAAGCCTCATCACTTTCCCCGGTCATAAAGAGATTTGGGGACATCGACTGAACCGGGAAAGAAGAAGGAGCAGACGATTTCTCGCCAGAGGGAGAAAAAAAAAGGCGCGCGTTCTTTCCAATTGCTTAAAAAGAAGAATGCGGTTTGCCGTGGGAAAGGGGAGGGCCGTGCTTGTAGAAGCGAAAGGAAGTTGAGTCTAGCCTACCGAGAGAAAGGAAAGGAGGCCTCGGCTCGTCTAAGCGAGTTGGCAAAAAAAGTAAGGG
>Ga0179593_1684254_pt1 | contig 11579 bp, 11 predicted proteins | sample CZODoug2_1_08_16_FD_185931 | JGI IMG/M metagenome (GOLD analysis project Ga0179593, IMG submission 185931) | Vadose zone soil fungal communities from Angelo Coast Range Reserve, California, USA - CZODoug2_1_08_16fungal (PacBio error correction) | ecosystem: Environmental > Terrestrial > Soil >...
TACGTCCAAATATGCAATCAGAAAGAGGAGACAGTTCACCAGCGAGAGGGATGCTGGTGGAGGACGGAAGAATCAAAAAAAAAAAACCGCTTTGTTGAGTGGAAAGCACTAGGGTGTGAAGAATGTGGTTCGCTCTGGATCTCCTCTCACACCAACCCCTTCTAAGGAAAGAGAGATATCCAGAAAATTACAAAAAGGATTCCAGGCAAAAAGGAATCGAAACCGGTGCTTGGTAAAAAAAGGGGCGTGGTGGGGTTGAGTAGAACGCCGCAGGAATCCCTCTCTCTTTGAGACACCAAGGAGGATTGATAGAAAGGAGGATCCTAAAAAAAGGAGGGGGGGCGAGACAAGCTTCTGGTAAATATCCGGGGGAGATGGAGAAACGGGGCCCATAAATACTCAAAAGGGAAAGGAGAGAACAATAATCTAGGAAAAAGCCCTTGAGGCAAGGAGCTGGGGAAAAGTACTATCCTTGGGTGGGGATGCCCGGACACCGCGCAAGAAACATGTGGAAAAAAAGGTCTTGGCAGCGGCGGGGGACAAAACTTTCTTAGGAGAAATTTGCGTGTTGGGAGCGTTAACCCTACTCGGAAGGGAAGAAGGCATATGAATCCGCGGACCGTGAAGAGGCCTCGGTGTATTGAAGGGGGCGAATTCCGTTGATTTACTGAGTGTAGAAAAACCCGTTGCGAATCTTCGAAAGTGAAAAAACGGTTACGCCAAAGTCGCCCACAGAGGAAGGACCCGTCCTCGAGGTGTCACCAAGGGGGCCCGCGAACCAGAGCCCCCTCCCAAACGCCCTCCGTGAAAAAAGGGGGGGAAAGGGGAAGGGTTTGAAAAAAAAAGAATTTTTTGGGTCCGGGCCATAAGGAAAGCCCGAAAAACTCCCGTGAGGCAATTTCCGTCATCCGAAGAAACTAGAAGGAGGGGAGCGGATCCTGGAGGCGAAGGGACTGGAGGTTACGACTCAATGTATACTGAAAGTCAAGCAAGGGGGGCCTGGAGGAGGGACACGATCGGGAGAAAAAGCAGAAGCGTCACGCCTTAAGGGGAGGGGGGGGGAAAAGGGAAAACGCTCTTGTTTACAAAATTGGACTTATTGACTAGCGGGAACAAAGAGTAATCTGGATCCGACTCCAGGGGGAAAAAACTTACCGGCAGGGAGAGGAAACTTCCGCAAAGGCCACACCACCATTTGGGGGGGGGAAGACCCCTCTTAAAATTACCTGAAGCTAGGTTTGGGAAACGAAGAAAAGAAGGAAAAACACAATTATATCAGAGGCGTCGAGCGGGAAGGGCTGTAAGGATGGCCTGGATTATGGAAAGAGGACGGCCAGCTTGGTGACCCAGGCATCCGAAGACGTGGTGTTTGTGTGGGCTTTTGGGTTAAAGGAAAGACAACTGTGTCTGACACCCTTAAAAGGACTATCGTGACAAAACACGGAGAGAAAGATGACAAAACCACGCTTTTCGCTACAATTGTGGGCATCTGAGCAGCAAAAAAACACTATGAGACATCGACTGAAAGGAAGCATGGGCTGAAAGGACTTATGGGGACCCCTGGGGAAAGGGGGAAAGTCTAATCCTATCAACCCGTGAAAGCGATCCTGGGTTTTTAATTCAAGGGGTATGGCCGGGGAAAAAAAAATGGAAGCCAATGGCGATCGAGAACGCACACCCAATAGGAAGGGGGGGGGGAAAGGACCGTTTGGGCCCCGTAACGGCATAGAGTTGGGTGAGATAAGGAGGGGGGTTCCCCTACTCAATAATTTCTCAGGGGGAAAATATGATTATCCTATCGCGACCGAAAATCGGCTTGATCGCGGCGGGAAACTGAGAGAAAGGAAAAAAAGAAGCACGGACCCGAAGAAGTGGTTCGGGACCACTACAGGAGGGAACCAGGCATACTTCTTCAGAGGAGGGAGGGGGATTTCTAAACGGCCTTGAAAGGAGCAAAGAGGTGCCTATCTGTGGGAAATGTTCAAGATCCAATACTTTACCGCCGCGAACCAAGGCTCCCTTGGGGAGTAAAGGGGTCCAGACCTGAAAGGTCCACGACATTCCAAAAAAAGGTAGGAGCGTTGCTTTCCTAGGGCCATACCGGCGGGAAGGAAACGTGAAAAAGCAACCTGCTCAGAGACAAAGAATCATCTCCGGGTGGGGAGGGGGGGGGGAAGAGCGCGGACACTTTTGGGTGAGCAGCCTGAAAGAAAGGGAGAAGAATGAATGTAATGTCGAATCAAAGCGCTCCCAAAGAAGAGTGTCGTGAACCTGAAAACGGCCAAAAATTTAGGAGTTAGAGGAGGGGGAAAGGCAATGGATTCGCAAGCTTGCGGCCGCAATTAGATCGTGACTCCCTTTTTCTCCCAGGGAAAGGGAATCGAACCCATCAGAAGATCATAAAGGGCTAACCAACCGAAGCGAGAAAAAGCCTGGGGAAACAAAACGGGGGAGGAAAAAGAGGGAGTGAAACTACCATCGGCGAAGGCGCGGAAATGAGATGGGTTGGTTTTTAGCGGGAGGGATTGATCTTCTGATTGGGGGAGACTTCGGACTCTGTCGGGAAAAGGAACAGGGGTCAGGGGAGCTTTGGGGGGGGGGGAGGAAAAGAGGCGACCGAGCCAGACGTAACCATCTACGCCACCTGGGGGGGCAGAGTTGCGCCAGGGGAAAGAAAGGAGGTTTGGAAAAAAGAACGGGAAAAAAAGACTTCAGGGAAGGTCGCATGATAGGGAGGGGGGGGAAAGCAGGCGCCCTGTCATCTCCCATAGGAAAAACCATCTCTTATTTCCTTCCCCCGGAGGGGAAAGAGCATGTCTTGCCAGGGCAGAGAGGAGGGAAAGTTGACGTGAAAACGGGTATATCAATCGGGGGAAGACGGTGTGGGTTAATGTCGGGGGAATTTCAGGTGAAAGAAAAAGAAAAAAGGCCTCTTACCCCGTGGCGCAACTTGGTGAAGGCGGAGGGAAGCCGTAAAGAAGTTGGGGGAACCCCATATAAAAACGGGTGGGAGGGATGGGACACAGCCCGTTTATAGAAGCATAAAAGTAAAGAAGAAACGATCATCCTGCTAAAAAAAGGGATGGTCCTTGAGAGGCGTGGTCATAGGCCCCAGACTAAAAGGGAGAGGGGGGATTTTAAGGAGCTCGACCGTCCCTGTCAAAAAAAGAATGGCTCATCAGGGGGGCACGGGCGACCCGATAGAGATGTTAGTCGCGCCGAAGGAGGGGTAGGGGGAAAACCCCTTTAGTGATACTCAACAAAAGAGAAATCCTTGTGTTCACACGGACTACGGAGCCAAGGGAAAGGGGGGGGGCGGCAGTGAGGCAGGAAAAAAGCGAACGGTGGGAGGGAAAAGGGAACTTGAATAGCACCCAAAAAAACCCAACTTGATTACCCAAACAGTCTTGATCGGCGGGGGAAGGGGGGGAATTCAAGATGCGCTAAGGGGGTCATAAAAAAGGGCCAGAAAAGGAAATGCTCATCCTATGAATCGAGGTCCGCATAGGTGATCTTTGTTCTGGCACAGAAAAGAAAGGGGAGCGACAAGTCCAACCAGAGGAGAGGGTGTGACCTTAGTTATCTCAATTCAAGTGACTATTCCCCTTCCTATGGGGGGGAAGGGGGGAGGACCAGTTGCTCAAGGGCCGGGATCCGCAAAGCGGGGCCGTACACCGGAAGGCCGACAGCCAGGTAAAAAGGGAGGGAACCGTCAGACAAAGAAAAGAGAATGGGGGGGTTTGAAAGATCCTCAAAAAAAAAACTGGGTCAATGGGGGTTTAATGGCGGGCCTGACAAACCACACGGGGTGCCGAGGCTGGACGAACGGAGCGAAGTCGGGAGAGGGGTGCCAAAGGGGGGGTCCCTCCTGCTTTCGTCTTCTCTATCAAAGGGGGGGGCAAATGTTTGTAACAAAGGGGAGGTTACACCCCAAAGGACGACCAATAACGGCGGCTTGGCGTGCGGAAAATAGACTTCTTCTACTCTTAAGAAAGGGCCGAACTGCATGCCACCCGGGGGAAAAAGTGAGGCCAAGGAAAGAACGGCCAGGTCAAAGGTACCTTTACCTCGACTAGTCCTTAAGAGGTAACCTACTACCTTGGGGGAGAGGACGTCCTATCAAAGGTGGAAGCCGTGGAGGGGGGCACCGACCATTCTGAGGCCAACGGCGTGTACAATAATTCCTGTCTTCGGGTACGGAAAGGGGCGGTGGCGCCTTAAGGTCGAGGGAAAGGCCCTGGAAGCAGTTGACTAGGGGGGAGAAGGACGTGCACGTACCTAATGGTACCAACAGAGCAGAATCTTATTCCCGGTCTCAACGCGCCAAGGGTACACTCAGTCACGGAACTCACTAGGCCTACGCGGATTAGAGCGACAAGAACTTGCTCCAACTTCCGTTAGTTAGGGGGGGGGTTCAGGGATAAACCCGCCGGCAAAAAATACTTGAGAGGAACTGTACGGGGAGCCGCTGCCGCCATAGGAGGGGGTTGACCCTGTGGTATTGCGGGTTGCGCACTCGGTTACGGGTTGGTATAAATCTCGCTCCAACCCCCTGCCAGAGGGGAGGGGGCCTAGATCACCACTGGAGGGCATAGAAAGGGGGTCTCAGAAGACACGCTCGGAAAAAACGTCTGCTAGGTGTCAAAGAAGTAGAGTTTAGGAAAGAGGGAAAAGGGGGAAGGAATATCCCATAAAGGAGAAAGCCAGCCTGATGCCGGGGAAGGAACAGCTCGGATGCTGGTGCGAGGGAGGAAAACCACGAAAAGAGTCACAAAAGTACTGTGGGAGTTTTCGCGCAAAGAAAAAGCAGTGGGGAAGAATTTGGGGGTTCGCTCTGGAGAACACAACAAAACGGAGGAAGGATCCAAAATCTTCACCAAAAGAGGTGAACCCACTCAAAGAAGGTTTGAAACCCCAGGGCGACGTTTTTTTTTTTTGGACTCCAGCGAAAAAGCATCAAGCTGGAAATCCCAAGGAATCTGGGGGGGACGATGAACCTGCGGGCCCGGTCACCTCTACGTAATTGGTGACACAAGGGCTGGGAAAGGGTGCTACGTATGAAACCCAAACACCATTTCCAGCTCTATAACAGATATCACACGCCCTTTTCTTGGTCAGGAGAGGGTTACCAACATAGTAGGGGGGTGAGTGCTTTCGTCCATACCAAAGGAAAAAGTGGAGCTTCGTACAAACTTTTCTATCATTAGGTGACCGTGGGTATTCCTGTCTTCTACAGAGCACTAACAATCGAAAAGGGAGGGGGACGCCATCGAGTTACCGCCGACGGTTTGAAAACGGGTTAGTGCCGCAAGGCCTTTGAAAATACTGAAGCCCAATTTTCAGGGGTGCGCCTGCGTCCCGATTACTCCAAAATTCGGAGATTCTCAAAAAACTTCCGCCGAGGCTTGTAACAAAAAGAGGCCTTTCCTCTCAAAAAAGGGTGAAGGCGCCACAGAAAAAGGCGCGACCCGACCACAGGGGAGTAGGCACTCCAAGTGCCGGGAAATTCGACCGAAAAAACTAAGGGGAAGCGAAATTTCTATACGGGCATCGCCAACGTCTGGAGGGGAAGACTACGTCGAGGATCTGGGAGGTTAAGAAGATGCCCGACGTCAATAAAGGGGGGCAGTTCGGAGCCGAGCAGGATTCTTCGCGATTTAGGGGGAAGGGACCGAAAAGCCGCCGGAACAGGTGGGGGGGGGAAAAAACGAGATAGGGAAAAAAAAGGGAGGGGCGAAGAGGAGGAGCATGGATGCACTAAAAGTGAAAACACTTACCCGGAAATGGGGGGACATAGATCTTTTCATTCCCTCCTCTGAAAGGGTTTGTCCGCCCCGCCATTAAGAAATTGAAGACTCGGTTTGGGGAAAAAAGCAAAACAAGAGAAAGAGGCTTCTAGAAGGTTCTACTGGCTTAGGCTCTTTCGGCGTTGGTATTTCCTGCGCTTTGCTGAAACCAAGGGCAGTGTAGAAAGCGGAAACTTGGGGAGACTCTAAGCTGGAGGAGAATAATTGGGCAATCATAGCAAAATGTTTACATAGCCTTTCGAGGGTCCTGGGTGATGGATCACACGAAGGAAAAGCGGGTCATGAGCGGGCTGCATGCGTGGTTTCTCCTGGGTCCTTGGGGCAGAAACCATCGGGACACAGAAAGAGGAGCAAGAAAGTGGGTGGGTAAACCAGTTTTTCTGGCGGGGTCAATGGCCGCAAAACCGGAAAAGAGGACGGACCTCCGGAGGAAAAGAAGGCCCGTGAAGGGAACTGTTGGAAAACCAGAACAGGGATTTCGAGGGGGTGCGTATCAATACCGGGGTCCCTATCAAGGTCTCTCCTTTCTATTCGTGTTCGAAGGAAATCAGGGATTGATCACGGCTTTGAAGGGGAGGGGAGAGCCGCACTCCCATAAGCACTGGGAAACACGAGTCTTGTCGCCTATGACCGAAAGACCTCCAAGGAACCAGAAAAGAACGAAGGCTAGATGAAGAACCCGGGAAATTGCCACAGCAGGTGGATCTGTTTTTCAAAAGGACAGAGGCAACCAACTAAGAAAAGCCGCGTTCAAAGAAAGAAGGAAGGGTGTGAAAATCTGGGAGGGCGACTAATGTAACGACATTCCAACACCGTTGAGGAAAGCCGTGCTTTCCGAGGGGAGGACAAGGACCGCGAAAACGTGTCACAAAAGCCCTGCTGCGAAAGAGGGGGGAGGAAGAAGAGGGTGAGATGGGAGCGGACCGCGCTCCCTTTTGGCGGTTACCATAGACGATTCATTTCTGAAAACAAATGAAGGAATTCCTGAATGGGGAGCATACCAACTCAAGGAAAGGGAGGAACTCCGATGGAGGAGCTTTCGTGGCCATTTCGATCGCAAAATTCCTTCATCCGATTAACTAACTCCTCTTGTTAGCCACGGGAAAGAGTCGAACCAAATCATAGAACGAAAGGGAGAAAAAACCTAAGCAGAGAGGAAGAAGACTGATGGGGGGGAAAAATTCAAAAAAAGGAGGGGGAGGGAAAAATAGAGTGCCATCAGTTAATTCTGTCTCCGGCGGGAATCGACAGGTTTTGTTTAAGGGCTGTATTTGAATGAGGGGGTCAGAGGACGAATCAGGGGGGAATGGCGGGGGCTCTTCAGAAATTGTGCGAAGCCGACCAGACGGCACCTAAGCTACTACTCCCTCCACAAACTTTTGGCGATTTTGGGGAAAGGTTGACAAAAGGGGGGGGGGAGTCTAAGGGCATGGAGCAAAATAATGCACGTAAGTATTGTCAACGCAAACGCGGCCTTTCATCTCCCATCTTCAAAAGACGCTGATGGCCTCACCGCGTCTTAGAAGGATGGGCCCGGGGAAGGTGGCACTTGGACGGAGACCTTTCAGTGGAAAAGAGCGTCTCCAGGGTGTTTTTAGTGTATGAATTCCTTTCTAATAAAAAAAAAAACCCAGTGCAAAGCCTTGACTGAGAAGCAAGGTGTTTTCCGATATTGAAAGCCCACCATATCGTTCCAACCTGCTGGGGAGAATTTCCGCGAGGGATAGGAAGGGATAAAAAACAACGATCAGGGTAAGAGCGGAAGTGGTGATTCTACCCCGAATCCGGGTGTCAGTGCTTGAAGGGCAGTTGCATGAGAGTAACCGGGGGCACAAGGAATTTGAAGGCGAAAAACGAGATACATATTTCGCCCCTTCTTGATAGGCCGCAGGGTCATTGATCCAACTCGGAAAAAAAGGTGTTAAAAAAAAACCAAAAGATGTTTTTTTGAGTGAGTGCGGAAGGAGAAGCGCGAAGGTTGCTGGGATTCCAAAATGGAAAACGTTAACCAAGTCCATACCCACGTTAACCCAAAGGGAGTGGGAGCGGAAAGGTTTGGAAAAGGTTCAATGAAAAAAGTAAAAGGGTGGCTCAGCCAGTGCACAAAGGGGATAAACGCCATCAGAAGGGACAGCAAAAGAGTCAGATGTATCATAGTGTGAAAAATCTGTGGGCTTCTCCCAATAAAATAAAAGTGGAAAAGAAAAAAGGAAGGGAGGGATGAGCCCGAGGGCACTTCTCATTCAAATAACGCTTGAGTAATTAACGAGTAAGAAGGTAATTTTCTGACAAGGAAAAAAAATGTCCCCGGGTCCAGAGGGGAAGTAAAAATGGAAAGAAAAACGCAGCGAAGGGGACAGGAACTTCTTCGACAGGGCTACTCCGAGAAAAGGAATTTGGTTTTTTTAAGGCCGTCTTTCTCGTTTCTCAAAAGAGGGGTGGGGGAGCCGGACAAAAAAGTGCCCTAGCGTTACCTTAAACGGAGCGACATATGGTGCCATTGCCGGGGGGGTTTCCACTGGTAGGGAGTCGGCTCGGCTCTAGAAGGAAGGGAAAAGGTTTGTAAAGGCAGAGTTTTAAAAAGTTGGCGCTGTGAGGGGGGGGGGACCAATTTTCTTTCTTCACTCCTGGGGAAGACTTCGGCCGAAAGGGAGAGCTAAAGAGGTGAGGGGACATTTGAAGGGAAAAGGGGAAGGCAGTCCCGACCGTCCTCAAGGATTCCGGGGGGGTAAACGTAGTCCTCAAGAAGGGGAAGAACCGTTGGAGATGAAGGAGCGAAAGTTCGCAGTTGGGAGGGGGAGCCGGACCACACATTTTAAGGCCACGGCGTTATACTTCGGGCGTCTTTTCTCAGGGGTGGCGGTGTCAAAGGAAAGGGGGGGCGAAGGGAAGGGGTGACAAGCTTGAAGTACTTAAGAATGGGGACCACAGCGGGATTAGATTCCTCCTTCGCAACTGCGCGGAGACACTCAGGAAAGTTCGCGTAAAGGAAAGGCGGAATTAAAAAAAGAAGAAAGATGAGAAAATCCCTTTTCGATTGGCTTGAGATTCGTCAGAGCCGGGACCAAAATCACCTTTCCTTGCAAGGTTGGGGAGAAGGGAAAGCTGTTGGGGGTCACATGACGCGTACTTTTGCGGACAGAAAGGCACTCAACAAAGAAGAGGTAAAGGGTGGGAGATACGTCAATGAAAAGCAAGTTCTGGGAAATCCTTTATGCGGGAATGGGATAGTATTTCTATCTTATTTTCTGGGGAAAAATATCGGTCTCCAGAAGAAAGAGCGGCAAACAAGCCGCCGTAGGGAGAGGTGTCAAAGGAAGTCGGAAAACCGGGAAAGGAATGCACGGTCAGAAGATATCCGAAATCATCTGCTTTGACGGTCACCCTCGAAGGGAATGGTGAGGGACTCAAAAAACAAGACCGGAGGAAAATCAACTTCTTTGAGGAATCAAGGCCAAGGGGAAGAGGGAAAAGAACTCAAAAAAAAAAGGAGGAGAAAAAGATACTATCAGATCGAATCAAAGGGACACAAACGACTTTCCGTGAAGAAGAAAAGAAGTTGAGGGAAAACGCGGTCAAAGGGGTGGGGGGGGGGGGGCGCACGATCCTCGCGCTTTTGCCAGAAAGCATCTGTTAGGAGTGGGAACGGGCCTCTGGCCAGACCGCGGTGGTCAGAAACTCTACGGAAATGTTACAGGAGCAGACGCGGGGGTGGGGGAGGGGAGGCGGGAAGGAACGCAAAGAATAAATGCTCAAAGTGAAAATAATAAACATAGATCAATTGCCAAACTTTTCTTGCGGAAAAAAGCGGAGGGGGAAAACAGAAAATTAAAAGGGAAGGTGGGGCGCACACCTGCAGAAATACCACTTGGCAACCAATATGGGGAAGAGGGTTCTTAAAGTGCTTAAACTTGTTTAGCTTCTAAAGCACGAGCGTCCTCGTACTTTCTAAGCTCTTGCTAGTAAGCCTGGAAACTGGGAAGCCGAATGTGAGTAGGACTTTATACTGATTTTCCAAATTGGCGCGGGAAACACGCCTTCTTCCTCCATCTCGGAACCGATGTGGAAGGGAAAGGGGAACGTCTCAAAAAAAACCGCCTAGGGGCGGTGGTCACCAAGGGCCTTTCCAAAAACCTTTCATTCTCCAAATCCCCGGCGAAGAAAACTACAAGCCTGGGAGGAAATGTTTGGTGGAAGGGAAAAAACGGTACTGGCGAAATTGTCGAGACGGTTCCTCGAAACGTCTTCGTCTTCAGGGGGGGGAGAAAGAAAAGGGAAGGGATAATGAGTAAGCCGAAAGGGGACGTTTACTAACGGGAGAATGCCCTAACGTCCCAGGGCCACATGAATTTCGAGAAAGAATTCAGGGGCTCCGGTCCAAGGAATCCCTAAAGCCAAGTCCATCTGCCCAGGTGTGTGTAACTCAGAGAGACTGGTTTAGACAAGAAGAATGGTCACGCGGAACCGAAGAAGACGTCCTAACATTTGGGAAACTACCCCACAATGGCCTCTACTTGTAAGCCTAAGGTAAGAGACACACCTAAAAAGGGGGTGTTACCAGGGCAGAAACCCTACCTTTGAGCCTTTTGGGAAAGCACTTACGGAAAAACACCATTATGGGGCGATGCAGGCGAGGTCTTGATAAAAAACTTCTTCTTTAAACATAGGAATGCTGAACGAGGGCCAAGGGAAACTTTTCGACACCACTTACGACCAGGATAGGACTTCCTAACTCTTTTCCGGAAAGGAGATAAGGGGCAAAAGGGAAGAGAAGAAAAATGTTGGGAAAAAAGGGAGAGAAAACTTTTCTAAAGATCACAGACCTCCGACATGAGCTGGGCACTTGCTATGGTGTAAGGATGTTCCTTGGGGGGGCAACGGGGAGGGGAAAGAGAGAATCCCCCCGGTGAAGCGATCAGACCTGGGTGGTTAATTAGTTGGTATGGGGGGGAACCGGGTTCCAAGGAAAAAAAAGAGGAAATGGCGGAAAACCTCACTGCGCAAAAAAGGGGCCCGTTCCGTGGTGAACACCCGGAACGGCAAGTTGTGGTTCTTATCATTACCGGAAGAAAAGAAGGGCGCTAAGGGGGGAAGAAGGGCGTGTCGAAAAGAGGGGGATCAGGAGGAGGAAAGATCACTGAAAGGCACAGCACTGACCCCGGAAGGCAGTTTTCTCCTAGGAAAGAGACCTCGAAAACAAGAAAAGCACGAGGAAGAGGAGGAGCTTGAGGGGGGGCTCTAGACAAATGCTACAGCATCAGGGTAGGATCAAAAAAAAAAAAAAAAGGGGTGTGTCCTGTTCCAGAGTAGGCAACCAACAAGGACAAAGAAAAAGGGCCGGAAGGAAAGGGGGGCGTCACATTGGTATACGCCTAATTCAAAGACATGCCCCAACACCGTGAAAAATGGCTCGTTCTTGAAAAAGTCTGGCCATGACAGGGAGGGAAAGAGGAGAGGAGAAAGATTCTAAAAAGAAGTTAGGTCACTCAGCGAGGGTGGTGCCGATGGGAAAAAACCGCTCGCCTTGGCGGTACCACCTGACGAGCAGGGGCAAAACAAGGAAGGAAGTCGGAAAAAGAGACTGGGAAAGGGGGGAACTCTCCAAAAAAAAAGTACGTTTCGTAGTCGCTTTCGGTGGCAGGAACATTTCTTTCGCAAGCAAAAGAGCGAATTCTGAGGGGACAGGGGGGGAAGGGCCGAAATAGGGAAAAGTAACACAAATCAAAGGAGACATCTAGTACAGCACCGGGAGAAACGACTCTTTAAAATTTC
>Ga0179593_1257793_pt1 | contig 11578 bp, 12 predicted proteins | sample CZODoug2_1_08_16_FD_185931 | JGI IMG/M metagenome (GOLD analysis project Ga0179593, IMG submission 185931) | Vadose zone soil fungal communities from Angelo Coast Range Reserve, California, USA - CZODoug2_1_08_16fungal (PacBio error correction) | ecosystem: Environmental > Terrestrial > Soil >...
AGGTCAATCGTCACACACAGCGGAGGGCTACGTCAAGGGGAAAGAAATGAGGAGCGGCAGAACGGGCAGGCCATCCAATGAGGAGATTGACTGCTGCTTAAAAACAAAAAAGAAAAGAGAAGGAAGAGGAAAACAACACAAACTCAGGCTCGCCAGAGAGAGTAGGCGGAGACGATCAAGTGGGTAATCACCGAGCATCGGAATGAAGGATACTGCGACGGGGCAAAACTACCAAATTCAAAAAAAACAACCAGGAGCTGAGTCGCGGGAACCTCTAATGAGTGAACGAGCAAATGATCATCGGCTCTTCATCTTACATCTCGTTTTTAAGATGGAAAAGTGTGGAAAGGTGGTTCGAGCAAGGGAAGTGCAAGTTATCCTTTAGGGAGTATTGCATTAGAACAGGACATCCGGGGGGGTCACAGAGGAAAGTACAAGATATTAATTGCTTAACGCTTTCACATTCACTCGAGAGAGAAAGGGAACGAGGGAGGTCGCTTTGCTGAGGGCGGGTCGGGGAATGGAACAAAAGCTCTAATTACATAGGGGGCCGGGGGGAGGGCGGGTCTTCACGAGAAAAAAGATAGGGGAACATAAGAAAGGGTCATTCAAAATCCTATCATCTACCGGGCGATGTAGAGGAGAAAAAAACCGCGACAACATCGATCATGGGAGGAATTTTGAAAAAGAAAGGAAGAAACCAGATATGAAACGTGTCGGGGGTAAAAAAAAGCTTTGGCCTGGCCGCCAAATGGTCAGAGGGGGGAGGACTGGGATGGCGGGAAAAAAAGCGAAGGAGGGGGCGGAATCGGGGAAAAGCAGACATTACGCGCCAAATTCCAAACAAAAGGGGGGACGAAAGATGGGACTATTATCTTTATCTCCAACAAAAGAAAAAAAAACGAAGGAAAAGGGACGTGCGTGGCTAAAAGTGGCGGGAGGGAAAGGGAGAGTGAGGACACACGGCGACCAACCCAGCCACATAGGAGACACCGGAACTATTTTGCGAACGCAAAGTGAAGGGGGAAAGGCAGAGAAGACTTAAAAAACTATTGCCGACCGGTTTGGAGTTCCGTTGCGATTGAGAATGCAAAAAAAAAAGATTTCGTCAAGGGTCAATCAATTCCAACTATGATTGACGACGGGCAAAGAAGGGAAAATGTTGGCTGTGCGCAGGAATCTCTGCGCAGGGGTCAATAAACTTATCCTCTCTGGGGGAAACATCGAAGGAAAAGGAAAAAGAAGGAAAAAGCGATCTCCGGAGGTCTGTTAATTGGCGGGATATCTCTCGAGACGAAAAAAAAACAATCTTACTACGGAACCACTCGGTGATGAGGGTCGTACTGATAAAAGGACGGAGGAGAAAGACAGTGGGGGGTGAGGAATGCCAACTGTATCAAGGTTGAGCAATGAGGGGCAACGCTTTGGGCTGCTAATGTCCCGCGGGAAAAGGGGGGAGAACAAAGAGGGCTGAGATTGCGAAGAGACTCGGCGAAACTCGGATAATCGCTTGGGTCACGAGCAAAGAGAAAAAAAGAGGGGGGAGAAGCGAGGCGGTTTACGGGGGGATCAAAGAAAAAAAGACAAAAACAGGGGAGGGAGGGGGGAACAAGAGATGAAAACGCAAACGAGAAATTGGTGCCAAGACCCCGAGCTCGATGAAGCGAGAAACCAAGCTAGAGAAGAGAGGACAGGAAGGTAAGAGAAGGCAAGATCTCCTCACATGCGTCGCATGAAAGAACGGGGCAAGAAAAAAACGGGGTGTGGGGGTTGGCCTAAGGCGCAAAAAAATGGAGAAGTCTGGTTCATCTCGAAAAAAAGCGCACGGAAAGCGCATCGGTAGAACAGATCACGAGGTGGTGGCGATATCGATTCCAGACCTACGGAAAGGAAAAGGGGGTGAAGGGGAAAGAGATGAACAGAAGATCCGGTTTCCCCCGGCGCTACCCTTCAAGCGAAACACCTCCGCTGACAGCGAGAGGGGACGGAACGCGATTTGGCATTGATTGCGAACTACTAGAGGAAGATAGGAAATGGAAAAAAAAAACCCAAAAAACTAAAAAAAACCTTACTGACAAAGAATCGTTGGAAATAGCGAAGTGTCAAAATCTTAGGTGAGCACCATCGTAGCAAACCGGGACGTCAGGCCGCCGTGGATGGTTTTTATCGGGCGAAGAGGAAGAAAAAAAAAAAGGAGCTCAACCAAGACACTGGCGAAAAGGGAAGGCAGGGGGAGGTCATGGGTTAAAGCAATGCTAGTAAGAAGCACTGCCAGGCGTGGGGGGGGTAGAGGGGCCTCTCTTAAGTCCCGAGGCCGCAATTCTAGAGTAGAAGGGAAAGGAAGAAAAAAAATAAGTTGGCGGCACACAACTTTTTTCTCTTGAAAAAGAAGATGGGGGAAGGGGAAGGTTGTAAAAATGCAGCCATTATGCCTAGGAGGAAGAGGGGAACAGAAAAAAGGGAGCAGAGCGGGAAAAAGTAATCGGGTGTTGAGAGGGGCGCCAAATCTCGCTATGAAAATGGTTTGGCCAAGGAAAACGCAGGGGAGGGAAGTCCCTCGAAATCTCTAATGAATGGAGAATCAGGAAAGGAGAGACATCACCTGGGGGGCAACGGGTCCCGGTGAGGGAGAGGCAAAAAAATCATCCCGGCGAACTCAAATAGATGAACAAGGGGGGAACATGAGAAGTTTCGAGTGTGGGTCCCCCCCGTATCTGAATATGCGAGAAGGATGGCGGAAGAAGGGGGGAATCGGCAACGGAGCGGGGGAAGGGGGGGGGGGGGTGCCAATTCCAGGGTCAGCATCGGGAAGGTAGAGGGTGACGGGTGATGTTCTATGCGCGCCATCAACTTCGGGAGAAAGTCGGGGATAAGGGGCTTGGCCACTGAGTCACGTAGCAAGGATGGCAGAATTCTCCAGATAAAGGGAGAGGATAAAAGAGAAAGCCAAGACTTTCTCAAAAGGGATATACCAAAAAAAGAGGGACGCAGTCGGGGGGGGGGAGGGGCAGAGAGGAAATCGTGGCAGAAACGGGTGAAAAGTCTAAGAGGAGGGAGGAGGGGGGGGGGGAAAGCCTTGTGCAACGGGGTGGTTACAAAAGGCAAAAAAAAAGGGAGAAAGAACAATATCCGATTCGGGTGCAACCGTCCCTGCGTCGCAGGAAAGGAGCGGGGGGTGCGAGGAGAGGCGCGTTCGATTGCGAATATCCATCAAACTTAGGCAAAAAAAAGAGAGAGAGCAAAAGGGCTGGCGGCGGAGAGGGAAGCGGAACGTCGCAACGGAGGAACAAAGTGAAGCAAGGAGAAGGGAAAAAAATCCAACTTCTGTGAAAGAGGGAAAAAGGGAGGGGGAAAGGGGGGGACTTAAGCGAGGGGGGGAGGACCGCTAGGCTTAGGGAAGCGATAAAGCTGTAGAAAGAAAGATGAAGAGGGTAGCCGCTACTATCGTGAGGGTGGGAAAAAGAGTCGGCCATTGGGGGCGTCTAAACATACGGAAAGCGTCACGCAAGTGGAAAAAAAAGGAAACTCCGGGTCTGCCGTGGCCAGCCCCTTCACCTGGTGGGTGACTAAGAAAAAAGGGAGAATCGCCTGACTAGAAGTCTTTAATGCCTTTATCCGCGAGGGAAACTAGCAGAAACAGCAGACGGACGCCTACGTTTCTCTTCATTTTCAGTACACACAGGTAAAAAGAAAAATCGGACGCAAACTGGGAGAGTGATCGAATGTAAAGGCGGATGATTGTTCTTAATTGTGACGAGAAGCGAAAAGAGAGAGGGAAGAGTATCAACGGGGTGGGGATTTGAAATCCTCCTCTGATGGGGGAGGGGAGAGGAGAAACAACTGAGAAAAAGAGGGAGGAGAAAAACAGGGCGCTGTGGAAAATTGCAAGGGCACAAAGACATCTTCTCCGGTACATCCTCGCCGAGCGAAGAATGGGGGAAGCCAACAAAGAAAGGAAACTGGTTTGATCAGGGATGCACATTCTCCCTTCCGGATCAATTGGGTATAGGGGAAAAAAAAGAGGAGAAGGAGAAAGTGGAATAGGGTAAACAACAGAGGGTGAAAAGAAAGGGGCCAATTCAAGAGACTACGAAAGGAATTTTCCACCTTAACCTGGACGCCTGAAAAACAGAAAGAGAAAAAGTGTACCATGCTGTGGGATTCACCAAATATCATCTGAGATCTTCGATTATTCAAAGAAAGAGTTAATAGGAAGGGTAGAAAAGATCATGTGCGCTAGAAGTTCGCACTTGCGGTCCTGCATAGATAATAAGAAGAAGATCGCCGTTCCATCCAACAATCCCACGGGGGGAAGGAGGGGAGAAGAAATGATAAGGGAAAAGGAAAAAGCAATCAATCACAGTTGAAAACCGAAGAAAAGATTGGGAGAGAGAGCGTTCCGAACTGTCGGTTCGGACCATTTCCGCTAACTTCGGGATAAAAATAGAGCCGGGGTGATTGGAAGCTGGTCGAGATGAAAAGCACCTTAAGGAGCGAGGAAGCTGCATGGGGCGATGAATCGACTTTTTTCACCGTGGTAAAAAAGGGAAGAAAAAAAGGGAAAGGGGGGTTAAGAAATGGTCGGAAGATATTAACTTTCGTTACGCAGAGCGTCAGGAACTAAGATCTAAGACTACTCTCCCTATCCGTGATAAGGAACGAGCATCCCCAGAAAGAGGACAGAATGAGTATTAGGAAGAAGGAAGCACCACGGCGGATGAAAAACGCGATGTAACGAGGCCAATGAAAAGAAGCAACCAGTGGAAGGGAGCAAGGACTTTTATTTTGTGCACAAAATGCTCTTCTCTAGGGGTGAGGGGAAGGGAAACAGGAGGACAGAACAGAAAACTATGCCAAGAAAAGTGAGAAATCTCTACCGAGTGCGTCATTGAAGTGCAGAAGTTTTGGGAGTCGGAGCAAGAGACGGAGAGATCATCTGGTGCAACTCACCCGACGAACGGACAGGCCAAAGCAATTGTAAGTTGCACAAAAGCGACAGAGAGGGGAGGGGGTGGGGGTCGAATTGATAAGCGCTATCTGCTAAACTTGTCGTGAAAAAATAAACAGGGGAAAACCAGCGGGGAAAAGGCTCAGACAGCGGCGACGGGTTTCACACAAAAAGAGGGGGGGTCCTGCAAGTATGTGAAGAATCCGTCCTCATCAAACAAAAAGGGGGGGAACGAGGAAGGTGAGAAGGTCTAGAGCACTCGGAATAAAGTCGTGGCTTTATCGGGAATAAGGACGCTGCGGGGAGGAAACTTGCTTGCCATCAAGGATGAAAAAAGGGGAAGTTCAGACCACGGGACCAAGCGAGAAGGGACTACACAAGACTGGCAAAGACGACGTTCTGTCGTCCGGAAAAAAAGCACAGATAGAAGAGAAAAGGAGACTGCTGAAGTGAATTGTAACACCCCACAAACCGACGAGACTTTCCTCCGGACAAGAAAGAGGAGGTCATGAAGGACGAAAGAAAACATCGTGCCGATCGGGGAAATCGAAAAAAAATCGGCACGGTGGCCACGTGGGGGGTCGAAGCCGGCGTGTTCGCCGGGAGTATTCTGGACCCTCTAACTCCACCGGGGCGCCAAGAGAAAAAAGGAAGGGGGCCTGAAATCCTCTTGAAATAAGATCTCGATTTAACGATGGAACGGAAGAGTCGTGGTGGAACATTTTCACTCTATAAACTTGTGTCTCTCTCTCAGGGATAAAGTGAAGAAAGAAGAATTAAGGGCAGCTAGGACGAGAAACGTGGCCATCGATCAAGGGTAATTGTTTAAAAAAAAGGGAAGCATCAAACCAACCGCTGTCTATGTTGTGGGGGGAGGGGAAAGGGAAGAAAAAACTGAAAGGAGGTGGGAACTGATGTAGGGAGGAACATTCGACAGAAGACTTGGGTCATCGGCGCAAGAAAAACGGAAAAAAAAAGAAGAAAGGGCAATGGAAAACGGAAGCGGATGGACTAAGATGGAATCTCACCTACAAAAAAAGAACGCCTGGGGGGGGGAGCTGATGTTTACGCGCGGCGTTCAGAAATATTTGAGCCACGGAACAAAAAAGAAAAAAGAGACTTGACAGGGATAACGGAATTGTTCTACTAAACTAGTGACACGGGAGAGGGAAAAGGAAGTAAAGGGGGGTTGGGAGCAGGGGAAGTGTCATGGGAGAAGGCAAGCTGATCATAGATTCGTGCGCAAAATGCAAATCGAAGGTAAGGCCGCTATGAATTTACCTCTTAGGGGGAGATGGCAAAAACCGAGGAGGACCTGGGCAAAAGATCTCGCTGTTGGGACGCCGACGGAACAGGAAACTATTACGATCTCCGCGTCAGGTTAAGCGAGAATAAAAAAAAAAGCGGAAGCAGTGTGCTTACTAAGGACCTTCTTTAGTCTAGCGTCTTTGGGTCGAGCAAAATGGGAGAAAATGGGTGGCGGCCATGAGTAAACTCGTTTTTTCTAATGCCCTGCGGAAGACGCCTCATGTGTCGAGAGAAAGCAGCATGAAAGGAGGCGACGAGGTGAAGAGAGGGGAAACCCCAAACCGAAAATCGCTGGTGGCAACTGAAAGTCTGTTTACGGAGTAAGGCGAGAAAAAAAAAAAAGGGAAAAGAGATATAGATCCCGTCAACCGAAAAGCAGTTTCCAGAAGGCTCGAGCGACTCTGGAACCAGCAAAGAGATCCGGTCGAAGGCAGAAAGAGTCATATCTCATCCAGAGTCTAAAACTTCCCCGGAGAGGGCAGAAAGAAAAAAAAGGAAAAAAAGGTGACGGCAACAATGGGACATCTGGTTCAGCTCCGACCACAGACTAGAATAAAGAGGGGCATAGGGAAAGTTCACTATTTTGGGTGGCAGGTATATCTATGAACAAACAGCGGATAGAGGAAGAGTGTGGGAAAGAAAGACGGTTGACACAGCGATATACCGTTTGTCCGCTGGCGCAGACGAGGTCAAGGGAGAAGAAAATAACTGACCATCATCGCTTCCGTACGAGAGTGGGGGGTGAGAAAGAATATCTTAAGAAAGGACTGAAAGGGACAAAGACTAAAAAAAAGAACGTCATCTTTTGAAAGGAAAGAAAAAAAACTCGTTTATTTACACCGAGGGAGGCAAAGAGGAGAAGACTCCTTTGAGGTTTTTAGAGAACGTTTAGCAAAAGAGGGATAAAGAGAGAATAAGCAAAATAGACCTACCTGCGGTCTTATTACGAGGAGGAGAAGAGGGGGAAAAAAAATCCATTCCGGACGGCTTTTTTCTTGTTTTTAAGAAAGAGTCGTGGGAGGGGAAGAGGACCAAAATTCAGACTCGGTCGAGCGGGCCCCACTACCTTAAGACAACAGAGAGAAAGGGCGGGGGAAAAAAAAAATTGGCTCTTCACCAACAGTACAGCTTTTGTGGTGAAGGGGTTGGGAAATTAAGAAAAGGAGCCATTAAGGCTCGGCGAAGCGCAAAAGGAAACATCGGCTTTCAGCTGTAAGGGCAGAGGGAGGTGAAGGACCACGGTAGCTCGAGGAAATTGTTGCCATGAAACGACCGGGGGTCTGTGGCCTTCCCTACTAAAAGCGGCAGGATAAGACGAAGAAAAAATGGACTTGGGAGGGGAACATCCGTGTGGAGCGTGAGCCCGGTTGCGTTGGGTGAGGGGGGGAGCAAGAACGAAGAAAGCAAAAAAAACACATGCAATCTATGACTCAACTTTCGCAAAAAGGGAAAATGTTGAGGGGTTGAGGACGGATAGGACTGGGTCAGATTATACGCCTGCCTGGGGCAGCTGAAAGAGAAACGGGGTGGTGGGGTGGTGGGCAAAGCCATGGAGACAAGCGAGAAAATCGGGAGATGAGCAGACTGCGCCAGCACTTGAGGCTATACCATGCTTGCGGGTCCACTACTTCAATGGAGATTGGGAAGTCAGAAAACGAAAGGGGCAAGACACGTTCTACTCAGCTATCTGAAATAAGAAAGAAGAAAAGGGAACTTGAAGGTCAAAAGAAGGAGATACCGGACACGCGAGTGGAAACGTTGTGACTGGGGAAAAAGTCAGATTCAGGCAATCTTGCAGAAGAAGGGAAAAGGAGAGATAGGAGGGAGTGGAACGCCTTGGCACGTGGGGTTGTGGCACCGACTGGTCGAGCGAGGAGGCTGGCAAAGTAGAACCCCTCATCGACGCGCTGTTCCAACGTGCCCTGAGTGGAACGAGGACAGAGAGTCAGGGGTGGGACAGAAGATCGCGCGTTCTAGTTCAAACGCATCAAACTGCTGCAAAGAAAGAAAGGAAAAGAGGCGATGAGGAAAATCTGGCTGAAGGGTTTGCTATCGTTCGATTCTAGCGTTCATCCTCGAACCAAGGAGCGCGAAAGAAGGACAACAGCACAAAAGCTTCTTTAGAGAGGGGGACAACCGGAGGGGAGATTGGCCTCGTAAAGCGCGTGAAAGAGGAGAGGGCAAAAAAGGAAGAAAGAATCACCTCCGGATCCCTCAAAGGGAAGGGGGGAGGGAAAAACCTTACGATCGTGAAGGAATAGTAGATCAGCGCCGGCTTCTCGGGAGCAAAAAAACTAGACGAGAGACACTACATAGTCCACACCGGACCGTGCATTTTTCTGGTCCCCCAAAAAGGGGAAAAGGAAAGGGAGAAATAGGCAACAGCATCTCAGAGCGATAGGTGCTGGAAGCCAGAGAAAAAACAGGAAAAACAAAAAAGAGCCAGACGTTAAATCGGTGCCAATTTCGACCCCTAACATTGAGAACAGAGCCATCAGTCAGATCTGATTTTCAAAGGCTGATGATGGGGGGAGGAAGGGGGGGAAATGAATAAGAAAAAAGGGCAGTCGGGCCCTCTTCTCCCGGGGGATGGTTGGGAACTTCGCCGGCGGCTTCTGGAAGGAAAAAAAGGAAAAGGAATCAAAAATTCCTAGGGTACGAACATTGCCGGGCACAAAAGTCAATCGTCGCCTTTACATAAGCGAAGAGAGGAAGAAGGGGTAACCCAAAAAAAGGTGGGGAGCGTGTTGCACGATCGCATGCGCTAAAAGGGTATCTTTAAATTCGGCTCAGGTCGTACAAGCAGGAAGGGGAAGAAGAGGGACCAAAAAAAGGAAGAAAAATGCCAGGTCGGGGCGGCCGACTAAAGAAACTCGCCGGAATTTCAGCTGTCACAGGGAGAGAAGGAAAGAGGTTATGACTCAAGAAAAAAGTACCGGTCTTTGCGGCACCAAAAATCCTAACTTCATATCGTTCGAGGATGTCAAAGAAAAAAGACGAGGGAAGTGACGAGGAATGGTGACTCACCGAGCTGTGACTATAAAATTCAAGATGCAGCGACGAGAGGGGAGAAAGCCATAAGCCAGGGTGAGTCCTTTCCACACCCATCAACTCACACGTGGAAAGGGAAGGGGAAGAGAGAGTATCATGGGTCCACAGGGAGAAGAATCATCCGTGTAACCGGGAAAAGATCGAGCATTTTTGAGGAGGAGGATTAGGAAAGGTCCAACGGTGGTCTACCATTTCCAGATCACGGGAAACGAGGAAAAGGTGGGCGAAGGAGTGGGTCAGCAATCTGTTCGAGCTTATCAAGCGCAAGTATTCGCCCGCTGGAGCAGGCTGAAGGGAGGGATGGGTACGACGCAAACTGGACCAAATTGGCAGAAGAACCCTTAACTCGGCCTTTGGGACAGAGGAGTGGACGATAGGCACAAGGGTCGGGTGTAGCGAGCACGAAGACTCGGACTAAAAAGCATCCCCGATCGGAGCGGCGAGGGACGAAAGAAAGGAAGCAGGTCGGGCAACAGAAGATTTAGCAAGTGCCGAACGCCTATACGGCCATTCAAACTAGCTTTACGAAGAAAGAAAGAGATCCCGATAACAGAGGGTATGTTGGGACAATGAGCGGCGCTATTTGTTCAGTAGCTTGAAGAAGGAAAGGCGATACGCTCGCACGATAGCCAGAAGTGAGATAACTATTGTCGTTCATGGCGTGAAAGGGGGGGGTGGAGATAACAATCGAAAGGGTATGGGCAAATCACCGACAAACGTCTTGGCCACGCGGGGAGACGAAACGGGCAGCTCGTAGAAGTGAAGTTGTCCGAATGTATTAATTCGCGAGCGGAAGGGACACAAGGGGGGGGGTCAAACCAGAAAAAGTGAAAAAGGCGTTTCTAACTATTCATCAATGCCATACCGTCTAAGTGGAAATCAGCTTTGCTTCAAGTATTTAGCAGAAGAGATCAAAAGAAGGGAGGAAAGAGAGCAGTCGAAAGACGGCATAAATTCGGGCAAGTTCAACTCGGGATCATAGCGGAGGAGGAGAAAAGAATGCCAGGGGATGATAAGGTTTATGCAACTGAAAAAATAATGAAGAGAGAAGAAGCAAGCCTGGCTCGCCGACGGGACGTCCTCATCTTCGACGATCAGGGAATAAAAAGAGAGTCGAAACGCCGTTGCATGGAATTTTCAACCCCCACACCAGAAGAGGAAGGAACTGACAAGGCAGGCGGTACTCATCGAGGAGAACAAAATCTTCAACAGATAGGTGGGGAAAGCAAAAAGGAGTAAATGGAAAAATTGGGTCTAGAGTTCGGTATTTTTCACAGGGAGGAGGACCCTCAGACACAACAGGGGCTCCCCGGGAACACAACGGATCTGAAAACCTTCACAAGGAAAGAAGGGGGGGCAAAGAAGGTTCGATGAAAGGCCTCTGTCGGTTCCTTTGACCACATGTTCAGAAGAGGAAGGTGAAAGTCCGAGAAATTAATAGGAAGCCTATGCGGACTTCTTGCTAGGCTAGACGAAGAGAAGAAGGGATGGGTTACACCGCGAAGAACAGAAACTACGTCTGCATCGGTTGTGGTAAAACAAAAGCTTTTTCTTGAACAAAGACGAAAGGGGAAGGAGGGGCGTAAAGGTAAGTATTGCGGGCCACTCGAAGAGACGGTGCGCATCGGTACTCACTCGGGGGAAAGCAGAAAAAAATCAAAACTCCTTGCCGACAGAAAGGAGAAGGAAGAGAAAATCAAGAAAAAACAAAAGACAGCAGTGGTCAGTTTCGCTATGTTATGATCTCTGCGGCTCAAGAAGGAGAAAAACTAGGAACAACGGCCTTGATAACGTATTAAGAGTGTTGCGAAACTCACAACTATTAGGGGAACAGAGCGTATTCAAAAGAGGGAAGGACAGGGGGTTGGAATTTAGATGGTAGACTGCCCGCGCTCAGAGAGGCTATTCGCAAGCAAAAACAAGAGGGAAGACGAGGAGTATAAGAGGAGGTGCAAGGTCTGCGACTTACCGCGGCAAGAGCAGGAAAGGATCGAGAAAAAGGGGTTAAATCCTCCTGAATGGAACCACCGATTGACTTCGAAAGGGGGCGTGTGAAAGACGCAAAAAACAACTCGTGAATCAGGAGGAAAGATGCGCTTGCAGTTGGGTAGGAAGAGGGGGAAGGGGTCGGCAAAGAACTGTCAGTTGTTGCGGCCAATATGTAGCTGTTTTTCGGGGGGAAAGGGGAAGGAATATGAAAACTTGCTCTCGAATGCGGAACGAATCAGCCGCTGGTGGAAGCGCGATCGGAGAAGGCCTCGGTTTACGGTT
>Ga0179593_1506328_pt1 | contig 11578 bp, 17 predicted proteins | sample CZODoug2_1_08_16_FD_185931 | JGI IMG/M metagenome (GOLD analysis project Ga0179593, IMG submission 185931) | Vadose zone soil fungal communities from Angelo Coast Range Reserve, California, USA - CZODoug2_1_08_16fungal (PacBio error correction) | ecosystem: Environmental > Terrestrial > Soil >...
GTCAGGGGTTTCACTCACCAACACTGTTGGAAGGAGGGAGGGAAGCTGAGAAAGAAAGACAAGAGAATTACGTGAACTCAAAGGAAGGAGCGAGGGGAAGGGTTTGACACATGTACCGGCAGCAAAAAACCCGCAACCTTCAAGGGTAAACTCAAAAAAAGAAAAAAAACGGTCAAGTTAAAAAAAGCTAACCCGGGAAGAAAAAGGAGATTGCGGACTGGACGGGAAACATCTTGATGACGGGGGGTGAGGCTTGAAAAACCCCGCAAACAGAAGAAAAATTGTCTGGGGTCATTCAGGGCAGGGGATATCAGGGACAAAAGCTTAAGGACGGGCGAGGAGGATCTTGCTAGGCCCGGGTTGGTAGGACACAAAGGGGAGAAACAGGAATTGAGAGCAGAAACGCAAAAAGAAAACAAACCGGGCCTCAGGGACGAAGGTGGAAACAACGTGGGTCGATCAAAAGGGAAAAAAAAAACAAGGATTCACCGCGGAAGACAGGGGAAGGGCAGGCGGTGGAGAGCAAATAAAGGCCAGGTATATATTTTTCAGTACAACGAAAAAAACAAAGAGATGTTTTGGAAAATAGGTACCACCGGGACCGGAAGAAAAAGAATTGACGAAAGGGGTTATTAAAACGGTGGGGCCAGGAAAAAGGAGCTAAAGGAACATAGAAAAGGGGTGAAATAGAAATTGGGAGGAGAAATAGGAGCACGCGGGGGGGGGAGTACCAAAATTAACTCCCAATAAAAAGACGCATCTTGGGAAGAAAAAAAGCTTCGCGCGTAACAGCCTGGGTTATCAAAAAAAAGGCAAAGGGGAACCACAGGAGGGACAAGTTGGGTTCAACCAACTAAGCAGGAAGAAGGAGACAGAAAACTTGCAAAACCATGGGCATCGAGGGGTCCTTGGACCGTAGCAACGCAAAGACAGAAATGGTAGAGCATAATAACCCAGGGCAAGAAAGGGTGGGAGGGAAAAAACGGCAAAGCATGGGGAAAGGAGTGAGGACCCAAAGAAAAATTTTAAAAAGAGGGCGCAAAAAACACCATACAAAACCAAAAAACCATTAACGAGGGAGAAATTTCAACAAAAAAAAAAAAAAAAGAAAAAAAAAAAAAAAAAAAAAAAAAAAAAAAAAAAACGTACATCAGATCAAAAACCCAAAGAAAAAAAGAAAAACTGGACAAGGAAGGAGAACGAGGGCCTGACCAGGAAAGGCAAAAGCAACGCTCGTTCCTGACTGGAAAAAAACAACACGCCAAAAAACGAGGAAAGACTCTTCATGTGGAGAAAAACGGGGGGTGGTTGTAAAGGAAAAAGACATGACCCCCTCATGCAACCGGGGGCGACCGGAAGGAACCCAAAATGAACTATAGCACGCAAAAAAAAGACATACTAAAAAAGTAGGGGAAACCGTGTCTTAAAAAAAACAAAGACGGACACGAGAGGAAAATGGAGACGCGGGAAACAAAAGAAAAAGGGAGGGAAGCAAGGAAGCAAAAAAAAAGAGCAATCTCATCGGCAAGGGGGACGTCAAGGAAAAGAAGGTTATGAAATAAAGGAAAAAACGGGGAAAACCAAAGAGGGGAAGAAGAGGCCAGTCGGAGGGGCAAAAGAAAAAAAGACTGTGTCAAGAGGAGGGGCTATGAGAAAGAAAAAAACCGCGAAGCAACCACCGAAACCGTGCCTTACGGCAAAGACAACTGTGGCGCCAATAAAACGTAAAAAAGGAGATCACTCAAAGAGTGGGGAATCCGGACCCACTTCGCGAAAGCCAACCGAGGGGGGAGCCATGGGTTCAAAGAAAAAACATCGGAAGCGACAAACAACAAGAAAACCGAAAACCTGGAGAAACCATAAGGAAAAAAAAAAAAGGAGCAAAAACCTTAACGGAAGGGTGGGGAAGAAAAAACAACGATAACCAAGAGGGGGGAGGTTGGCAAAAAAGGAATATCAGCATAGTCAAACGCACGAAAAACAAACGCCTCCCCCGGGTCTGAACCAAGGATGCACCATCACGCGGGAAGTGCAAGGGGTCCAAAAACAAAAGAGTATCATGAAGAAAAAAACCGGGCCACGGAAAAGACAAATAATTTTAAACCCCTGGGGGACCGCGGGGAAGGAGGGGTTATCGCAAAAAAAAAAATGTTCAGGGTCTGGGAAAAAGCTCTAACGCCGGAGAGACGGGATAAAAAAGGACATGCCTCAACCAGGAAAGGGGAAAGACGCAGGCGCCGTCGTCTGTCACTGAAAGGAAAAAAATGTCAAAGCAAGACATAGGAGAAGGGGAAGACTCGATCGAAAACGGTGGAAAAGCAGAGACCGGCCGGAGAGGTAATCCGCATCTGTGGGGGGAAAAAAAAAGCGGAAGGGATTGCAAACAAAAACACCTTGGTACTATACAATAAAAAAAGGACGTTGAAGACACGAAGGGAGAATGAAAGAAAGTCAAACGAGAGGGGGCAGCATTTAAAGCAGGCAAAAAAATCTATGGGGCGTGCCGGGGGGAGCCGGGAAGAGCCGGAAAAACAGACAACTCTGAAGAAAGGACTGAAAAGACCGAAAACAGGGAAATGGGCAGGCGGCAAGCTCAAAAATATGCAAACCAAATCTGCCGCAAAGGCCAGGAACGGGAAGGAAGAAACCAGGAAAAAAAAAAGGAAAAAAAAAAAGGGGAATAAATTAAAGAAAAACGTAAACGCTACAAAAAAGGGACATGACGTGGCGAAGGGGGGGGAGGGGCGAAAGCACCAAAGAACACCAAAAGATCGGCGTTGGCCCACATTTCACAAGGTCAAGAGAGGACACTCTTTGAAACAGGGCAAGTCGAAGAGAAGTGGTAAAGTGGGGAAACGCTGGTTTTTGGCCTACAACCCAAAAAAAAGCCAAAGGTGGAACGCGAAAATGACCACGAGCTCTCAAAAAAAACACAACGAGGGAAAGGGAAAAAAAAAAAGTCATCATCCTCAAAGGGAGGGAAAAGCGGGAACGGCAAAAAAAAAAGATTTACCGGAAAAAGAAAAAAGGCTCTCTCCGGAAAAAAAAAAAAGTGGAGTATCTGAGGACAGTGAAAGGAACTCGCCAAAAACCTCCGAAGGGTGTGGTGGTGGGGGGAATGTCACCAAAGCTAAAACAAACCAAGGGGACCGCACGTCATGGAATTCTAGCAAAAGGACGTTGAATGGAAAAAGAATGATGGGTGAAAAAAGAAGACAGTTCAGTAGTGCCTTGGGCAAGATTAAGAGAAAATGGGGTGGGTATGATCAAGGGCCAGGGGGAGCACCAACTGGTTGGAGGGCCACATTTCAAAGAAAAAAAGTAAATCATCGAGTTTGTTGAAAAGGTTTCAGGAAGCGTGAAAAAGAAAAGGAACGGGCCGCACGCATCGACCCAAGAAGGGGGCTGGCAGTTCCTCAACATCTTGGAAAACGCTTGGTGTAAGAGGTGCAAAGGAGAAAAAAGTTGCCAAAAAAAAAAAAGCCGCTAGGAAGAGTCAGGATGGGGGGATTCAAGGAAAGGGAAAAAAAACGGGAATAGAGGAGAAAGGGGTGGGGAAAACAGTGAGTAAAAGGCAAAAAGGACGAAGGCGCAGGAAAAAAAAAAAAAGGGTCCTAAAAGAGGAAAAAACAGAAAAACAAACGCTTACCTGCAGGCTTGAAAAAAAGTCAAGGAGAGAAAAGAGGCATAGGATAATGCGTAAAAACGCTTGAAGTAGGGCAAAACCCAACGTTGTGAAAAGATTAGCCGGAGGGGAAAAAGCCGTGACACGCAGTGTCAAGAAACTAACTGTTAAAGACCCTGCCAAAAAGGACATGAAAGGGTAACAAGGGGGCCAGGAAAAGGGAAAAAAAAGGGTCGGAACTTGAAACGTTGGGGGTGAATTAATCAAGGAAAAGAAAACAGAAATTGAAACCAAAAGGGAAGGATGCAGCGAGAGATACGGCCACAGTAAGACGGGCGAGGCAGGAGAAAAGAAAAAAACGGGGGAAGAATGCAAGCAAAACTCCTAATCCTGGGTGAAGCGAATGATACAAAAACCGGCACGGAGATGTGTAAAACCAGAATGTTTTTATTTGACGGGGAATGACCTCCAGGAAGGGAATAGGGGGGACTGCGCAAAAAAGAGGGGGGAAGGAACTGACTCAACAAAAACGGAGGTGACGGAGAGACCCTCGAGGGGGACAAAAAAAGAATACTCGGGGGAAAGGAAATCACGACGGGGAGATAATGAAATCTTAAAAAAAACCACTCAGAATTGGAAGGGGGGACGGACACCACGGGAGGGGGGAGAAAAAAACACTGGGAGGGGGACACCGGGGGTCCATAAATAATTCTAAAACGCCATGAAGTTAATGGAAAGCAGGGGAAAAACGAAAAAAAAAAAAAATCAAAACAAAAAGAAATGTTTTTTTCCTTTTTAGTTGAGGTATCCAAACAAAAAGAAAAAGAGGAAGGTGGAAAGACGGAGGAAAAAATCGGAAGCGCAGAAAGAAAGGATGGAAGGAGACTGGGCACAGAGGATCTTGTGAGGGGGGGAACGTCTGGGATACCATGAAACAGGGCGAAAGAAGAATAAAAATACGGGAAAACCAAAAAAATTGTTCAGAATGGGGCAAAGAAAGAAACATGGACCATAGAGGCATCAATAGAAGTAAAGCAGTTGGGGTCACAAGGTCGTGGGGGGTACTAAAAAGGCTATGGAACCCTTAAAAAAGTGACTAAGAAAAAAGGGTTGAAAAAGTTAAACAAAAAAAGCGCCGCTAAGGTCGCCAGGTGGTGGACAGGCCCAATGTCTTAGGAGGGGGGGACGGTATTCACGGTTTGTGGGGGGGGAGGGGGGAGCAGCATGGACGGGGGAGGAAGCAGGGCAAGAGGGATTGGAGAGATGGAAAAAAATATGTTAAAATAATTCCAATGGAAAAAAAAAAGGGGAACTCCGACCATGGAAAAAGACCGTTTATCAAAAAATCAGGTCAAAAAAAATGGACACAACGTCGGAGGAAGTCAGGGAAAAGAGAAAAAAGAAGCGACGGGAAAACGCATAACCTTAAATGAAAAACAAAAAAAGCTTGAGAAACTGTAATGATCAACGAAATTGAACAGAAAAACGGGGGGGACAATTGAAGTGAAATCAACCGGAAAAAAAAGGCGGGTAAAAAAAAAAAAGAGACCAACTTTGAGGAAAAAAAGTGACAGGGGCAGGAAAAAAAATGAGGTAAACGGACGGGAACGGAGCAAAACCATACTCAAAGGAACAAAAAAAAGGGTCACAACGTCTATGTATCAAGACTTCAAGGCCAGGAAAAAAAGGAGGAAAAAAAAAGCCAAGGCGACAGGATTAAAAAAAATCGGGGAAAAGAGTTGGGTAAACTGGATAGAACAAGTAAGTGAAATAAAAGAAAAAAAAAAAAAAAAGGAGGGGCGCTCAAAGAAAACCAAGGGGGAGAAACTTCAGATGAGAAAGAAAGGGTGTAAGCAAGTCCCAGAAAAAAGCAGGGGGGGGCAAAAGCGCAAAATGGATGTTTGAGAGAAGGCGCAAAAGAAAAAACCAAATGCAGAAAGCTCTCAAACTCACGACTTAACATGACGAGAAGAAGGAAGAAGAGAAAAAAACGAAATTAACCGGGAGGAAACGGCACGGCGACAAACCAACTCGTCATAAAAAAGCAAAAGGAAGGGGGAAAGAAAGCAGCCCATTCTCAAAAAAGCAAGACCAGGGGGGGGGTACGAGCGGACGGGGGGGGGGTCGCACGGGCGGACAGAAAGGGAAAAAAAGACGGAGGAACAGAGAATCTAACCCAAACGTAAAAACGAACAGAAACAAAGAGAAAAATGACCAAGATTCGAGTGGAGTCCTCGACGCCAAAAAGGCGACTGCCATCGATAAAAAAACAAAAGGGGGGGAGGGTGAAGAGGGGAAGGCTACATCCTCAAAAAAAGAAAGAAGAGATGAGACGAGGGAGAAAAAAAAGATACGGAAACGCGGAGAGAAAAAAACTAAAAAAAGACCGAATCCTTGACAAAAACACCCCCAGGAGATTGGCACGAGAAAAGGGTACGCCAATGTGAATCAGGAGATGGTGCCGGCCGCCTTCAGAGGTCAAAAAAAAAAAGAAAAAGCGACACCTTTCAAAAAAACCGAAAAAAAACATGGAAAAAGAGTGCGATGGGAACAAAGTCAGGGTCCGTAAACAGATGAAATGACAAAAAAGTGGTTGAAAAGGAGAAACCCAGAATCCGGGAAATTCGTGAAAAGCGTCCTTCAAACAAGCTTCGACCGGAATGCCGGAAAAACGAGAACGCTTGTTTCTGCAAAAAGGTCCCGAAACGGGGGCTGCATCTAAAAAATAGCAGCGCAATGGTTGACAAGGGTGGGTCGGAAGGGCCCGCAAAAGGGGGCACAAAACGAAAAATTGCGGGGGGGAGGCCTCCAGAAGCAGGGGGCGTCGCGGGGAAGTAAACGGCAAAAAAAAATCGACATTGGTGGTCAACTCACTACCCGGGGACAAGGAAGATTTGGGTGGGAGTCGGGGATAATGGATTCAAAACCACCGTGACTTGAGGGGACATAAGCCGTAACACGAAAAAAGGTGGGGCAGGAGGAAGGGGAGGGGAAAACTTAAACAGACACGGCTTGAACGAACCGTAAGAAAGGAGAGGAATCTTGGCAGGAATGGGAGGGACAGCCTTGGAAAAGTTCACGAAAGACGGTCAGAAACGGGAGGGGGAGCCGTGATCAGGAAAAAAGTAGGAATCGGCCGAAGGGAAAGACATTGGACGCGGTCTGGGCAGCTTACACACTCAAACGACTTGGGGATAGCAAACCGAGTCACCGGGACAGCAGATTTGGATAAGAAGAAAAAAGGGGACAGGAAAAAAACAAAGTTTAAAAACAGACCAAAAGTCAGGGGGACCCAAGTGACTTGAAAGAAACTTAGAAACGGACCAATCAAACGCAAATTAAAACAAGGGACTGCAATTCGAAAAAAGACAAGAAAAAAAAAGAAAAAAAAGGGCACAAGCGGGCGATAAACGTGAAAAACGTTTACCAACCCCGAAAAAAAAAAAGATCATACTTGCAGGGGAACACCGGAGGGGGGAAAAAAGTAACGACAGACCAAATCCACCGGAGAAGACCGTCAAAATACGACAAGGAGAGGGATCCAGCAAAATGACTTACAGGGAGGAAGAAAAGTAGTCAGGGATGGATCTAACAGCGGGGGAAAAAAAACCGCCAGGGGGACGTCGCCTCGGGAAGATAGGGACAAAAATTTTTTTTAACGGGGGGGAGCAAGGCAGCGAAAAAAGGCCCGAAAAGGACGGATCGAAGGGAAAGAAAAAGAAACAAGGGAAACCCACAGCCGTTGAAGAGAGATACGAAGGCGTACCCAGGACAGAGGCGTCATGGAAAGAATTAAACAAAGATATACATGCACTAAACCAAGAAACAAGGGACACGTGAAAGGCACGACCTTGGCTCAACAATAACCACCTTGAACTGAAAGGGACATCGATATCGGAAAAAACAGCTTATCAAATCAACAGCCGTAACTCGCAAGGAGAAAACGCACCAAAAAGGTGTTGGGCGCAACGGAGGGGGGAAAAGCAGCCCTAGAAGAAGCAAAAAAGGAAAATTCCCGGAAGATCATGAAACATCGACAGCAACCGAAGGCGGCACCCTTGCCAGAGAAGGTGGGATGGGGCGTATTCGCGAAAAAAAAAAAAAAAAATGGAGAATTGGGACCAAGAAAAAAGCGAGGAATACCTCGCTCGGTATAAAAGGGGGGAGAACAGTGGAGAATCCGCTGCATTGAGGTCAAGGGAACCACAAAAGGGGGACGCGCCAAACGGGGGCGAAAACCGGGTTCACACTAAATAACTAACAGAGGGAAACAAGTGGTAAAAAATGGTAATGGGGCCCAAATGTTGAAGATGGACTGGGCTGAAAAAGGGGTTGAAAAAGGACAAACAAACCGCGACGACGTAACGAAAAGACGATTAACAAAAAAAAAAAAAAATTAGCTCACTAACGGAGCAAAAAATACTCAATGGGCAAAAATGCCGGATGGAAGAGAGAATAAAAGATTATCAATCCATCAAGAAGGGCAGGAGGAAAGGAATCAAAGTAATCAAAGGAGACCCAGGAAGACAAAGGGATACTCAAAACAAGCTGGGGACAGCAACTCGGAAAAGTCGATGTGAAAGCAGGGGGGGCTACTCAGAAAAAAAAGTACGAAGTGGAAAAAGTGGCGGTAAAAAACATTTAACGACTTCGAAATAAAAGTCAGGGAAAAAATCAGAATAACGTTGGTTGGGAACCTTGTGAGAAAGGCAGCACAACTATGGCAGGTACCAGGGGGGAAAAGGAAGAAACGACAGACATCAAACTCAAGCCAGAAGGTACTGAAAGCCAGCTGCCCAACAGACAAATGTGAAAGAACATAGTCAAAAGGGAGTGCAGGGAAAAAAAGAAAAAGCGGCAGCACAAAGAAGCAAGGGGGAGGGAGGTGACAGAAAATCCACGTCCAGACGCCCGGAGCGTGCCGCAAAGGGTGTTTGACGGCAAAGAAAAAACAACAATCGGCGTTTGAGGAGGAAAAAAAAGTCCCGTACGACAGTAATACAAGCTCAAGTCTGAACCGGAAGCAGGCAAGGGGTTGAAAGGAGGGGGTTGGAAAACCGCCGGTTTTAAAGGGAAATGAAATATACAAACAAAAAAGGAAGGGAAAAAAGGGGAAAAAAGAGATATTCAATCAAGTTAAACGTAGGCGGGTGGACGGAAAAACCAGAGTTACAGAACCTTGGGCAAAGCATAACGAGCCATCAGGGACAATATTTGGAGGAGGAGAAGGGGGTACCTGGGTCAAAACGACAGCTAAACGATTTGTTGCTGGGGGCTGTTTTGCCAGCAAAATACAAACCCCAGGAAAAGGGGAAAATGGTCACGGGGAGGGAGCGAAGAGATTTGTATTAAAATGAAACCAAAAGCTTTTGGAAAAAAAAAAATACCCAACAGGCTTCTGGGGGGTGACGGGGGGGAAAGGAAAAAACTCGGGAAGGAGCGGCCAAGGTGATATGAGAAAGCCGAGGCACAGAAAAAAAAGGGGGGGGCCGGAGGGGAGTTTTCAAAGGTACCAAAAAAAGAGGACAGCAACAGAGGAAGGAAAAGTGGAGATGATCGTCGATACGGCCGCAAAGGTGGTGGGACAAGACAGGGAGTGGACCACCAAAGTGGGGGGAAACGTGGAAACTGAGAAAAAAGGAACAGCACAAGTCGAAAGGAAAGTGGGAAGAAGGAAGGAAAGGGGAGAGTCAAGGAAGAAAAACACGGCGAAAAACTATTTGAAATCAGGAGACAACAAGGAGGATTCACTGCACAAAAATAAAAAAGAAACGCCGAAGAGGGGGACAACAGGGGGAGGCAGATAAAAAAAACCAAACGCTTGGGCCCGACAAAGGTAAAAGGGAAAATTCTCCAGAAAAGCCACAGAAGAGGAGGAACTGCCGTCAAAAAGGACTCCCAAAAAGTAAGGGGGGTTGGGGAAAGAAAAAGTATGAAGGGAGTCAAGGAGGGCGGAGCTATAAAGAAAACAGGAATCAAGGGACGAGAAAAAAAAAAAAAGTGGACAAGGTTGAGGGTTCAAAGTTAGTAAACTGTTAACGGTTGTGAGAAAAAGGAAGAGGGAAAACCCAAAAAGATGGAAAAAACAAAAATTCAGAAAAGACGAATTACGGGGGGGAAAACACACTGGATCTATCGAAGAAAAACACCACACGCTGTCATGGAAGTAACGAAGAGGGGTAGAGAGGGGAGCACGAAACCTACCACAGAAGCCGGGAGGGGAGAAAAAAAACTGGGAGTTAAAAAGTAATAAAGTCAGGGGGAATGCACATTGCTTCCCTTCGAGGAGGACGGGAATGGGAAAGAAGACGAAAAACCGCGGGCGAAGCAAAACGGGAAAGCCTCCGGGATATAAAAAAAAAAGGCGAGGATCTATGCACTAGAGGGGGATGAGGAAACAACCGGCACTGTGAAAAACCCAAGGACACGGGGGCGGTGGAGGCGGGGATTGGGTAAAGGAGGAATCAAGCCAAACGGGAGAAAAGGAAGCACAGGACTCCGGAGAAAATCCTCTGGAAAAGCATGGGTGGAACGGATTAAGTGAGACAGAGGAGTTCAACTTAAAACGGCGAAAACGGGGGAAACGGACTCAAACGAGAAGACAGAAGGACGGCTGGAAAAAAGGTCGAAAGGTACCAATGCACAGGCAGAGGAAGAAAAGAAGTCAAGGGTAGGAACGAAAATGGGGTAACAGATGGGAGCGAGCACAAGATGCGGAAAGAGAAGGGGGAACAGGCCGTTATAGTAGGGGGTTTTGTCAAGTCCCAGTGGTAAGAACAAAGACGGGCTGAACCTGGAAAAGAGTAAAACAGAAGTTAAGGAAATCGAGGCATATGGGAAAAACAGGTGGAGGTAAAAGAGAACATGCTGAATCAGTGAGAAAATGAGGAAGGGCCAACGGGTGGGTGTGTGAACCGCTAAATTTACTTTGGGAGAAGAGACAAGAGAGGTTGGAAAAATCAAGGAAAGTTTAAAAAAAAAAAGGACCTGGTTGCTAAGAATAACTCAGAAAACAAGACGAACCGTAATTATAAAAAAAAAAAAATAGGATGCAAACGAATATATCCAAAAGGTGCAAATATGAGGAGGAAACGAACTGCAAAGGAACGAGCGCCGGTCAAAAAACATGCACTGGCAAAAAGGGAGTGCATCTTTCAGGAAACGACCGGGTACAAAAGGATTGGAAACAAATTCAGGAAAGGCAACGTGACGTAACACATATAAGAAAAAGGTAACGCAAGTACTAAAGCTCGCAAAAAAAGAAAAAAAGGGTCCTCAAGAGGAACGGGGAAAAAAGCCGTGAACAAGATCAAGAAACGGAAAAATAAACCCCAAGAAGGGAGTTCAAAAGGAGAGGTCAATACAAGACCAGGAAAAGAGGAAAAGGGCTGAATCAGCAATATATCAGGCAAAAGGGAAAAGGCCATTTCAGGAAGGGTGCGGGAGAAAGGGAACAAGAAATGCCAAAAAAAATGCTGGGACGACTAGAAAAGAAAGAAAAGAACACAACTGAGGAGAATTGGGTCAAATCGTCCTTCGAAAAACCAGCGTGAAAGAAAAACCGGTAAGGGGGGGGGGAAGCTAAAAAGATCACCGGCGATTCAAAAAAAGAGCTAGAAAAAGATGAGAGACACCCAAAACAGCGTCGGAACGGGATCGACCGAGAAAAAACGATGACCTGAAGGAGGGGAAGGCCTACAAAAACGTCACATCAGAAAAGGAAAGAAAAGCCAGAACAAATGCACGAAAAAGATCGGAAGGGGGGGGTCGGGACCTTTCAACGCGGGGGGAAACAGACGTCCGGCCCGTCCACGCCGAAAACGACATGAATCAAAACTCTTAAAACGGCGCAAAAAAAAAAACGAAGGGAAAGGGAATTCGAAAGGGAGGATAGGGAAACAGACGACGAGGGGAAACCACCGTTTGGGGGAGGTACGACGAAGAAAAATAAAA
>Ga0179593_1264488_pt1 | contig 11577 bp, 12 predicted proteins | sample CZODoug2_1_08_16_FD_185931 | JGI IMG/M metagenome (GOLD analysis project Ga0179593, IMG submission 185931) | Vadose zone soil fungal communities from Angelo Coast Range Reserve, California, USA - CZODoug2_1_08_16fungal (PacBio error correction) | ecosystem: Environmental > Terrestrial > Soil >...
CTAACCATGAAAAAGGGGTGCGGAACAGAATAAGCACAGAAAAGAAGAATCGCGATTCGAGAGGGCTGTTAAGAAGGAATCAATTGTGAGGGAATGTTTGGGCTAAATCATCTACACAACACCAAAGGGAGGATCAGACCTTAGAAGCCAGACAGCAACAACGCGAAGGTGGAGGAAAAGAGTTTCTGCCAAAAAAAATCGGATAGCGACTCTAGGTAGATGCCTGGCTCTTATGAAGAACATCCGGGAGGGCCGGAAAGGCTGATAACCTTGGAAGCTCTTCGAAAGGGCTATCGAAGCCGCCGGCGGAAGCGGCATAGTTACAAAAAAACTAGCAGAAGAAAGGGGTACTTTTAAACTCCCCCTGAGGTTGTATCCCGGGACGGCGAAGAAGGGCCCACATGGAGCGCGAAGGGAATGGAGGAAAGGGGAGGCGTACCTAACTTGCCTGGTGACGTGCAACTTACCGAGCAAAAAGAATCTCAAGAATGCATGAAAGAGAAGACCATCAAGGGGAAAACGAAAAACTCCTCATGGGGGGGCCGAGGGGGTTCACCCAAACTGAGGGGGTTAATTACCGTCTTTTGAGATCAAAGGGATTGAGCTCGCAAAGAGAGCCAGCGGGAAAACCACCCACCGGGAGGTGGAAGGGGCACCCGTGACGATTAGAACTTAGGAACGAATCAAAAAGGGGACGGTCCCGTAACTATTTCGTACTACAGAGGTCGGTGCCCAGAAAGGAACCGGAGGACCTTAAGGAGATCGAACCGGAAACCTTTTGCACGGGAAAATGTAGTCATAGAAACCAGAAAGGCTCCGGTGGGTGCTGGAGGCGAAAATGTGCCCCTGTATTACAGCCACCCCGAAGAAGGGACAAGATCTTCCACTACCCAAAAACAGAGGGGGGACCACTATTCCCCAGACTCAAACACTCCCCTTACCCGTTTTCTGGCAATGACGCCGGGAGGTGTGAGGGAAGGGGCGTAGAAGGGGAAAGTGACAGCGATCGTCAAAAAGGGGATGGGGAGGGGAAGGGTAAAAATGTCAAGGGTTTGAATCCCAGTCTTCTGTTTGGTTGCAGAAGAAGACGAAAAAAGTGCCGCGGAGAGCTCAGGGAGAAAAATCCGGGGGGGGGGATTCTACCCAACCACGCAACGGGCAACAAAAAGAAAACTACATGCTCCAGTGGAGGGACGTGCTGTACCAGGGGGAGGACGATGAGAAATCGAGGGAAGGAAAAACTTCTCTCGAAAAACCCAGGCCCCCAAAATCTTGGCTTCATAACGGGGCCGGAGGATACGGCAAGAGACAGAGGCCGCGCGAGATAGGAAAATTACAAGACTCACTGGGGGGTATCGGGTGGGTTTTCCACCAAAATTCCGAGAGACCTCACTAAAGAGCTGGTAAGTTTACCTCTTGAAACAACCAAGAGTAAAATGCAAACGTGAAGGGTAGTTCGGGAAGGACAGAGGGCGTTGGGGAGGGGGCCATTATCCCGGCATGGGAATGGGTTACCTGTATGACCAACGAATTCAGCATGGGGAGAAACTGAAAGCGAGCTAAAAACAAAAACTGAAGGAGGTGGGGAAAAGAGAGAAAGAAAAAGACAAATTGTGGGGGGGCATGTCACGAAATCTCATCTTGACCTCGTAACAATATGCTGGGAGGACGGGTCTTAGCAAAGAGGGCAAGGAAGGGAAGGGGGTAAAGGGACGAAAGGGAAAAAATTATACCATGGGTTGATACACGGGGAAGGCCTCCATACAGACAACATGTCGCCCAATAACCGAGAATTGTCTATCTCGAAGAAATAGTACGGGGGGCGGGACTTTGATAAGGAATCAGTACCGAAGTGGAAGAGCTGAAAGTAGAGGAGGGGGGCGTGTGGGGGGTAAGAAGTTGCCTTAACCTTCTATCCGCCGTAAAAAACTAAGCCAGATGTGGGGAGGGGGCAGGAAAGGAGCCTGCAGCCGCAGAGGGAGGGCCAGGGGGGGTGGAGGGGCCATCAGGCGAGCGTAAACGCCCAGGACGGGTCCGGCGGGAATGGGGGAGGAAAGGAACCAGGAAAAAACGTCTGAGTAAATCTTGTTGAAAAAAAAAAAGAGAGGGTGAAGTACAACCCTGAAGGGTACAGGGGACACCCAAAAGTTGAAGGGATTGAAAGGCTAAAGTCCTGAATGGCTAAACGGAAAGGGAATACAGAGGATGGAGAGGGAGGAACACGCCGGGAAGGTCTGATTGGGGCAACGTGAAGAGAAAATAGGTTTGGGCGTCGTGAAAGGAAGAAAGTTTCCATGGTCTGATCACCTCGAAAAGCAGGGATAGGTTTCCCCACCCGGGCGACAGAAAGGGCAAGGGGAGGAAAAAAAAAAGGAGCAGGACGACTGTGTTGAAAGGAATCAGGGCGGGAAAAAAGGTGGGGCCGTACTACCGAAGAACGGAATTACGGGGGGGGACATGAACTTCTGTGGAAAAATTGGTAATCCAAGAACAGGTGGTGTGAAAAGGAGGGAAAGAGGGGGCGCTAGAACGCAAAGACGAAGGGTCATAAGAACATCCTAACGACACACAGGAAGATAGAGGGGACCAAAATCCCAGAGGTTAGCTCGTACAGAAAAAGGGAAATTCTGAATTCCTTAGAGGCTTAAGAGAAATCCAAGGAATTTGGGGAAAAAGAGAAAAAGGCTCTGGGGGAGGAGGAGCGGAAGAACATTCCTAGCGCTCAGAATTCACTTGGGTAGACAGAGAGAAGGGTGCGGAAAAGAAGAACATCCAGGTGGGTGGCGAGACGTGAAAAAGATTCCTCGGTTTTGTAAAAAGCTTGACCAAAGCGGAACTAGCTAAGCGAGAAAAGAGAACGAATAATAGAAAAAGGGGAGTGCGTGTGGAAGGCAAATAAAAGCCAGGACTCCGGCAAGATTCGGAGTCGAGTCGGAATCCATCGTAATGAGCCGGGAGGGGGGGGGGGACGTGAGGCGGCTCTCTCTCAACACAAACGAAAAAGAAGAGAAGGGATGAAGCCCGAAAGAACCTCACACAAGTATAGGCAAGGGGGGAGGCGGTTTCTTCAAAAGACCCGATAGAAAACAGTCTATTTTGGCAAAAGTCACTTAGAAAAAAAGGTCGATAGAAGGTCCGGAACAAAGGTCCAGAGCTCGCTAGGGAGGTGACGAAGCCAAGCTCGTCCGAGTGCAATTTACAAACCTGATCTAAAGAAGGGGGGCCGCTCCAAAAGGGAGTTTATGGGGAACCGCAAAGGCGAGCTGATCACGACAAGTGCACAAAACGGATGACGGTAATTGGGCGAAGGGGAATCTGACCTGCGCGCCTTTCCTCGTGGCCAATGGGAGGCTCAAAGGATATAAGCTAGAAGGAATGACAAAGAAGCCAGAAAAAATTAAGAAAAGAGGGGGGGTAACCATCCTCGGGAGAGAAGGGGGGGGGGGGGCAAACCGAAAACTGGCCTTGTGGTCACGCGGACTGTTTTGTTGATCGCGTTCTAGCGCAAAACTCGAGGGAAAAACCACAACCGGATGTGGGCGCAGGACCCAAAGATGAACCCTCGGAGTCGCGGAAAATCAGTCCTTGAAGAAGGCGAACTTACGTCATGAGGGGAAGACAAGGGAGGGTTCCCGACCCTGTCGAAGTGAACACAGCGTCCAGCATCTACACCCAGGAAGGGAAGGGCTTGAACTGGAGGGGGAAACTTCTAAAAGGCCGAAAAAATCCCGGGGGGGGGGGGGGGTGACTTGAGAATGTCGGGGGGAAAGTATGACTTACACACCTAGCCGACAATCCGTTATGGGAGCCAGCAGAACGAAGGGAGGGGGGGGGGAGGATGAAGCCTCCAAGAAGATGAGAAACTGACACCTAGAGGGTGGAATCTGAATCGGGAGTGTTCTCAATTACCCGTATAAGCTCAAGGGTTGGGGGGGTATGTTTACTGGTAAAAGGGGGGGGATAAAAAGAAAGAGGAGGGGGTGCAGGAAAGGCCGCACATAAGAAATGGGAAGATCTCTCAAGAAAAATTATCAGCAAAGTAAAGTCGATTTATTAATATGTTCCTCCAAACAAAGAAACTTCTTGATAGCAGGACGACCTTTTCTGGGCAAAAGGAGGAACGGAGTGAAGCGGGAGAAAAATGGAATAGGAAGGGCAGGCAACGAGGGAAAATCACGATCAGGAGGAAACGCCCCCCCTCCTAGCTAAAAGAGGCCTCTGATTTCTCTGATCAAGTTACGGCACCAAGACGAAATATCCCGGTCAAAAAAAAGACAAGAGGGGTCAGGGGGGTTTCTGAGAAAACTTAAGAGATTGAAGTACAGGAGGGGGGAGGAAGGGAAAAAGGGGGGATCAACCAGCAAAAGGGGGGATAAAGAAGCGTGCCGTTCGGGGAGTGGCACAATGCGACGGCTTTGGGACGTGCAGTGGGCGGAAGGGAAGGGAAATTGTTTACTCGCTGATTTCCCATAGAAAAAGGAGGGGGAGGGGGAAGAAGCATCTAAAAAAAAAAAAGGGAGGAAGAAGGGAAAAATAAAAAAAAAACTAAAGACAAAAAAAAAAAGCCCCCCCAAGAACACCAACCCTCGACACAAAACCCAAAGAAACAGAACGAGGTCGGAAACGGATACCACATCGCCCGGAGACCCTAAAAAAAAGGGGTCAAGGGGATTCACGCTCACACCACGGCACCAACCAAGGGGGACCCGCGACCAAAAAAGCAGCCGCTGGGAACGGCCCGAAACAAAAGGACAGGGGGGCACGGGAAACCCTCCCAGCGTCAGAGCAAGGGCAAACCAACCCCCAGCCACAAGAGAGGTCTTCCGCGAGAGAGAGGTCCAAGAAACGGCAAAGCATGCAACTGATGCCGCAATCGGTCTCACGCAGAAGGTGAGGGGGGGGAGGAAGGGGCCCCGAACCGGCGCACAACCGTGCATCCCGTCTCGAGGGGTAGACGGACGAACCCAAACCGAGCGGCTGAGCCACCGGGGGGGGGGAGGCCACGGGAGCAAGAAGTTCGGGGGAAGGGTCAGACGAGAGGAATCCAAACACCTGCACGATTTGCGCCGCGCAGCATCACAAGACGAGAATTACATCCCGATACAGCGGGGCCTCGCGAAACACGGAAGCCGGGACAGAGGTGTTCAGAAAACAAAGACCACACAGGGGGGGGAGAGCAGGATTGGTAGGGTGGAAAAGACTGAGGGGTATGCGAGGGGGTAATGGAAGGAAGGGGGAGGGAGGGGAGAGAGGGGGAGAGACAAGAGGAGGAGAGGGATAGACCTGTGGAATTAGATGGAGAAGGATGAAGGAAAGGTAGGGGGGGGACCGAGGATGATAATAATGGGGAGGGGTGGCAAGAGGGAAGAATGATAGAAGGATTGGGGGAGGACGACGACACGGGCCTGCACGAAATACGTAGACCAAGACAAAATTACACGTGATGAAATCACACTTCGGCAACAGACAATCGGCATGAAAACAGGACGGAGAGAAAGGGGAGAAGCACCAACCACCCCACCGAAAAAGAGCGAGCACCCCGGAGAAAACAGAGGGGCAGGCCGGCCAGGCGTGGGATGGAGCGGATCCCATTCCGCGGGGAAATAGTCAAGACTCGCAAACACGCCTCAAGCGCCAAGAAAGAACTACCCCAACATTACCCCCGCGGGATAACGGGTGGAGTAGTGGTAGGTCTGGAACAAGTTCCGCGGATCCCAAACTCAGCAGATGATGGGGGGGGACCCCAAAAAGGTAGTGGCTAAAGCACGCAGGAAACAATGAAAAAGGTCAGCCCGCCCCGCGACAGACCGAAAGAACCAAAGCACGCTCCTTGTTTAACCACAAGGCACGTTGGCGGAGGAAAACATTGCTGGGCGGGTCGCTCCATCCGAAGGGAAAAGCGACAGGAGAGGAAGGAGCAAAAAAAAAGATCCAAAAAAGCCCGTAGTCCACCCCCACTGTGGAATTGGGGGGGAGAGGAAGAGGACTTAGAAGGGCCGGGAGGGGTACAGCGGCCTCATAGGACAGGTTTGCTTCAATGCTGGGGGAAACGGGGGGGGGAATGAGCAGTGACTGGCAAATCCGGCCATAGGCAGAGGAAGCTGTGAAAAAAGAAAGGGAGACGCCATCCTTTTTGAAGGGGACGCAAGGAAAGAGCCGAAAAGGTTCGGCTTTTTGAATTGGGCCCGATCGGGGGGGGGGCGGATCGATCCAAAAAATACTGCAAGGAAAATGGAAAAGAGGAGGAAGAGGGAAAGGACGTCGTGCGGCCTTTCAGGCACAAAAAAACCGCTTGAATGGGGGGGATGCAACCCTGACCGGGACCAACTAAAAAAGGGGATTCTCCGCTCAAAAGGACACACAGACAGGGAGAAGTGCAAAGGGGGGAGGGGAGTAAGCAGGTCTGGGAGGCAAAATCAGGAAAACCATCCTGAAGGGAAAGGTGGAGGAACTAATCTGGCTTCGTTGGACGGAAGAACAGGGCCCATTTCCCTCAAAAGAAAAAAAAAAAAAAAAAAAAAAAAAAAAAAAAGAGGATGAACGTAGTGGAGAATTGCAGCAAACTTTAAAGGAGGAAGCTCAACCCATGGGTTGGCGGGTGGAGGGAAATACTGGGGCTGCAGGACTACCTGTGTTTCCCAGAGTATCAGGGCTGTACACCGTTTGACACAAAGAGAAATTTCTTGGTGACGACTCCCGAGTTAGCATAAGTGCCGTTGGACCCTGCCAACGCCCGTTGGGGTGGGGGAAAAAGGAGGAAATTCGTGGTCTCTCAGGGAAAAAAACTCATTCGCACCAGAAAGAGAGTTGACAACATGCCAGCTTCATGAGCCAAAAAATCAGGCAGGAGGGAGGTGGAAAAGAGCTCAGTCACATGCACGCGTTTGTGGGGGAACAGGGGAGTCTTCTCGGGGTAAGGGCCGAACAGGGTTTGGTCTCAACACTAGGAAGGGGGAAAGAGCGAGGGAAGAAAAACGCTGAATACATTCCTGAGCGCATCAGGGAGGGGCAAGTGTGATACGTTACGGGAAGAAAAAGGGGGGAAACCGAAGGTGGCGAGCCCCTAACTTGACAGGAGAAGGTTTGGGGGGGGGGAAATATGCCGCGAAGAAGGGGGAGGCGGAGAGGAAAGGAAAGACGAGGCGAAGCGCTGAGCAAGGAGGGCACCGGACGTGAGCTCTACCAGACGTGGTTAAAAGGCAATAAGAAGAAAAGGACTCCGCAAAAAGGAAAAAAGGCTCGATCGAGTCCTTGGGAAGAAACTCAATTGCAATATTATGTGTGGGAAGGGGGGCTTCATAGAGACTCAAGAGGAGGAGAAAATAAAAGGGGAAGGAAAAGCCAACGAAAATAAACAGGACATCGGAAATGGTGAGTCCCGAGGTTCGGTTCAAGAAAGCGCGTTGAATTTTGGAGGTCCGGGATTATTTTAATGAAACTAGAAAACACGTCCGTTCCAGGACGAAAGGGGGGGAACTTAGGGAGAAGAGGTGCCGCGAAGGACGACGGGCGCCGAAAGGGAAAAGAAAAGAGAGAAAGGGCCGGTGACTAGAAAACAAGTTGGGCAGTGGAAGCCCGCCAAATGGCTATCTTCCGCCGTGCCCTTGCATGAGCTAAGAAAGGGGAGGACAGATGTCCGAGAGCCGCAAAGGGAAGAGTGAAAAACATGAACCTGGGAGGCGCGAACGAGTCTCGAATAAGGGGGCCTGAAAAAGAATTCACCATCGTTATTATGACCCTAAGAGTGTCTAGGGGGCGCCCGAGTCAGTTCATTGAAAGGAAAAAGGGGTTGGGGTTTACTTAGAGAAGGGCGAGAAGCCTTCACGGAAAGGGGTAAACCACCCACCGCCGTTGGGGCAGGAAAAAAAAAGAGTAACTCGGCGTCCAGGACAAGAGGAAATTTAATGCAGAACGGGAACTTCTGTAGGAAGAGTCTGGAAGAAATGAAAAATCGAGGGGAAACACAGCCGTAAGGAAAAGAAGTCTGGCAGAAAATGTGGGCGACGGAGAGGCATGGTTCTTTTCTACCCGACTTAAAAGAAAGAAAAGGGGTGGGGGACTGGAGGCGTACAATGAGGCCATGGAAAGGAACCACCCAAGGAAGAAACAAGATCTCGTGAAAGGATCCGAAAAAACGCTGAATTGTGTCAATAAGCCACGCTAAGCACAAACAGCGTTTTTCGGCCAAGAAAGGGGGGGGAGGAAAACGAAGTAGGAGTTGAGCCGGAGAGGAGGAAAATTTGCATGGGGGATGTGCCAGGGTAAACTGGCCAGTTTTGAAAAATAAAATCTCACAAAGACGAAACTACGAGGCGCGCCTAAGCGTTGGAAAAAGCCGTACAAGTCCTGGCGGATGGAGGCGGAAAAAAAACCAAGAGTGGAACAAGACAAAAAACCTTTGGAGAATTGCGGAGGGAAGGGGAAGAAGGGAAATTCAACAAGATGTCGTCGTTTACGCGTCGATGAAGAGAGGCAAATGGAACACTAACCCGGAAAAAAAGAAGACGGGGGAAGCTCGAAAACTTCGGAAAGGGAAGGGTCGCAGAAAGAAGAAACATAGAAGAGGCGAGAGGGAGAGAGGGCAATTTCCCACAACAGGAGGGATCAAAGGGGTTTTGTGAAAAAACCAGAAGAGATGCACGTGGAGGAAAAAAGACAACCGTTGTGATAAAACAGTAAATCCTACCGGAAGGGTCGCGACACTCTGGCGGGGGGGGGGGAGCCCGGGAGGGAAGGAGGAAAGATGGTGGGACTTGCGCGTGATTACCAAGAACGGAGGTCCTTATACGATTGGCGTACTGGAACATCTCTAAAACACGTATGGAAAAGAAAGAGTAGGGAGAGAACAAACAACTCCAAAAACCCACAAGCCTAAAATAAACATAAACCCTAAGAAATACTGCACCCGAGCAACCACACACCCGGCAGCCACACCCAGCCGCCCTCATCAAGGAACACAAGGAATTCGACGGTCAATGGCATTCTCATAGAGTGCGTGGGGATTAGCAACACGGCAAACCCGGGGAGCAAAGCCATGGCAGACCAGTGCGTCGCCAGGCATTAGAGAATCTCTGAAGGGCGCAAAAAACACACACGCCTCAGACTGTGGGCGCTCGTGAAGGTCGCCCCGCTGTCGGCCAAAGCCAGACAAGAACGACGTGCAGGGTGCGGGCGAACCACCGCCAGCCAAGCCCGATGGACGTGCGCGCTCGGGCGACAAGGACGAATGCATGATGACTCTCAATGGGCTACGAGGTAAAGCCAAGCGAAATGACGGACAGAGGTTTGTTGGTTTTGATGTGAGAACAGAAGCGAAAGGAAAGGAGGAAAAGTGGGGTGAGTGCATCCAAGATACTTCCCCTAGGAGGGAAAGCCAGCGCAAGTACCATAGTCCGCAGGAGGAGAGCCAGAAGGCACTCCCAAGCCAGAGGAATTGGGCCCAAGAAAGCACGGTATGATTTACGGGAAACAAGTGCTGGTCCAAACGGGCCAAGGAAACATCCAAAACTAACAGCGGAACTACGCAATCCGCCCCAAACCGTATCCCCCAAAGCCAGGAGGGGGAAAAGTGGGGAGAGAGGAGAGACTCGGTAGAGGGGACCGTACTTGATCAGCGACGTCAGATGACGAATTTGGAAGCACGTTTCGGAGGGAAGTGGTACAATCACGGGAGTTCAAAAGAGTGCCTGGAATGACGATCTCATCGCCGGGGCGGGAAAGGCGAACTTTGGAGAAAGCGCTCCTGACAGGCAAAATGGCAGAAACGGTTTTTGGGATGGGACCGAGGTGGTAAACTATCGGAAGCAGGAATTGCAGAAATTTAACGTTAGAGCGCGGCCAGGCGGGGAGAAGACGGAGTTCTGCACAAAAAACGACTGTGAAAGGGGGGGAGAACCAGAACCGGGAAAAGACCCCCGAAGTGCGGAGCAGTCAATCAATGAGAAGTCCGGAAGAAAAGACCGGCGTCAGTGGACGACCGGGGGAAGGGGCTTATGGAGAGAAACCCCGCCGGGCCTTGTCGAGTGTGGAGCACAGGAAAAGAGGGTACGGCTTCGGGGGGGAACGTCATAACGGGTCGCCAACCTCAGAGAAACTGGAGAGGACCACCAAGGGGACGCAGGACCGCGCAACAAGGTAAGCGGTGTGTAAACGTCTGAAGTACAAGTTTGCAGAAGGACTCCGTGGCGAAAGAAGAAGGATGAAGGACTGATGGCAATGCACTAGGGCTTCTTCCGGGGTACACGCCAACTCCCGTGGGGGGGTTGCTCTGGGGCCCTTTGCGACTCACTAAACGAGAATAAAAGCGAACCCCTATGACCGCCACAAAGGCCAGATCTCGGCGACCAAAAAGAGAAATTATTATTTTGACTATAGAGATGAAAAACTTCAATTTGGACCGGAGTTAAAAATTCCTGTCGAGATCTCTCCCCATTTGGGTTGGATACAACAATTCTAGGGCGGAAATCAGAAAACTCTGCAGAAATGACCGTCGCTCTCAAGGGATGCCACTGGTTGAGCAGCGCAGGGACGGTTTCTTTAACACTGGGGTTTTTAGAGAAACGCACTCTTGTAAGAAGGGGGGAAGCAGGTGGGTAATATTCAAGCGACCAGGCGCGGCGGAAGAGCAACTATGCTCACGCACTGAGAAGAAGGGAAAAAGGAACTCGAGCGTTCCTGAAAAAGGGGAAATCCAGGTCGAGAGAGGGGAGGTAGGGTAACCTAGGTAAAAACATTGGACGGTTTGAGATATGGAGTACAAGGAGGCACCACAAAGGAGAAAGAGATAAAAACGAAACACATACAGTGCGAACGGGGGGATTCCCAGAAACCCCCCCAACCAAACCCACCCACACCCAAACCCAACAAAAAAACCAACCCCCCCCCCCCAAAAAACCCAAAAAACCCCACAACAACCCACAACCAACCAAACAGAGACGAGAACTTCGGCTAGGTGAGTGAAAAAGGGAAGAAGGGAAGTTCACAGGGTTACCGGAGAAAAAAAAGTGTCTCGATTATAGGTTCAATGAGAAATAAGTCGTGACCGCGTCCAATTTAACAAACATGGGCGACTGGTCGTTCGAGGAAACATGGATTCTGATCCCCACCGGATCGCAGTGCCGTTTGCTCGGAATGATTGCGCGTTCGGGGAGGAGTGAGCGAGGATCCTTGTTACTAATTTCAAAAGACCGTGCGCGCCTAAGATCGAGAAAAAAAGGAAGGAAGAAAATGTCAAAAGGCGAAAGGGAAAAGGCTCGAGCACAACCTCGCTCGGTTGGAAAAGAAAATAAAAGGGCCTTGTGGGAAGGAGGGGGAGGTTTGGGAAGACGGCGAGCCGGGGGTCATTAACAAGAGCAAAGGAAAGACGTAACTTACTGGGGCCGGGTCAAACTTGCGCAAATGCTAGGAGCGGCAAGCAGTCCATGGATCGCCCGTACTGTCGTACAAAGGGGGGCCCGCCGCTGTAGGGGAAAAAACAGGAGCCCCCGTCAGTGAAAGGATATACACACTACCGTGGGCGCGTCTACTGGGTTGGGGAGACCCAAGCGCTGGTGGAAAGCGAAAATGTCGGCCCCTGGA
>Ga0179593_1382324_pt1 | contig 11577 bp, 8 predicted proteins | sample CZODoug2_1_08_16_FD_185931 | JGI IMG/M metagenome (GOLD analysis project Ga0179593, IMG submission 185931) | Vadose zone soil fungal communities from Angelo Coast Range Reserve, California, USA - CZODoug2_1_08_16fungal (PacBio error correction) | ecosystem: Environmental > Terrestrial > Soil >...
GGGGGCGGCTCAGAAAGGGGGAACATCACTCAATTGGTCAGACTGGAAATGCCGAAAAAAGGGCGCCACAACATTTTCTTTATGGGGTTACGGTAAGAGGGGAGAGAATAGGCAAAGGGATGTGAATCGCGGTTTGGGAAGGGCTGCCGTTCCGGAGAATGCAAGGTGTTTTTTGGGGGAAAAAATTAGGAGCGGCATTGGGTTGGGTTTTAAATTTTTGAAGATGCAGCGGTTTTTGGAGTCCTATCAAGGTGGGGGGAGGGGGAGTCAAGAGGCAAGGGGGGGGGGGAGACACTTAGTACGTTCGGCCATTAAGAAGCTGCTGGTCCCGTGGCTCATCGGTCGACGAAAGGGGCTTCTCAAAGGGCGAGGGGCTACGCCCCGCGGAGGTGGGGGGGGGGGGTTAAAATAACAATCAGAATTAAAGGTGAGACGGGCAACAACCGCTGATGGGTGGTTTGTCACCACTCGGTTAAAACTAAATCGTGAAGCTACACGCACCGAAAAAAAAACGTCAAGAATGGCGCGGGAAGAAATCATTGCAGCCGGGGAGGGCTATTGGTCTCTACAAACGACTAAAGGGGTACAACTATCCACCCCAACTCCCATGCATCTCCATAAGGGGGAAAAGGGGTGCCTTCTGACAGGTGGGGGGGAAACGGGGTGGAGAGCTGGGCTGAAAGAAGGGAAAGGCGTCTGGAAGGGAAAAACGCCTGATCTCTTTCGAACAAGATATGCCTTGAACGCGTCACGTAGAAAAGAGAAGAAAGGGATGTTTTAACCTTCGGAGTAAAAAAGGAGGCCTTCTTGGATCATGCGTTACCGGTGTGACCAAGTTGACACAGGAAGCTGGACCCCATGGCTAAGGGGCTCGAGGCTCATGGGATTACAAGGGGAAGCATCCTGACAAGTCGTCAGTCCTAACGTTTTGAGGAGCGATGCATAAGAACACGGCCAGGGGGAAGCCGGGAAGCAATTTAGAACGCCCTTGAGCGTGCCAGAGAAAGGGGAGGGGAGTTTGGCTCTGAGGCAAGGACAATGACGTGAAACAAAGATATTATTCAAATATATATAGATCGATGCTGATAAGGTAGGCCGACCAAACGAATCTAAGGTGTGTGGGGGTATGTGTCTAACGTTTCTACCTAAGGCTCGATCATCGAGGAAATGCTTAAAAATCAATTCTTGGCGTTCTGCAAAGCAAAACGCCTTCGGACCAGGGAAGGAGTCTGGGAAAAATTCTGGCAAAAATACTCTTATTGGCTAAAAAGAACAGGGTCTTAAAGAGGTTACAAGGGGAATAAGTCAAAACGGTAAATCGAGAGACGAAAGAGGAATGCCCGCTACAGAGCTGAAACCCCTCATCAGATCTGGGGGAAAAAAAAGGAATTACACTCCTCGTGTCTAATGATGAGAAGTCAGGGGGAATCAATACCGAAGGAACCGCTAAGAAAGACAAAGACCTGCGGAATAACCGTGTGCACAGTAATGGACTCTTAAAGCCAAACCTAGGAAAGGGGGATGGTTCAGAACTGATTGGAAACTGGTCGAAATACGCCAGTAAACCGAAAGAGCAAGGATTTCCGTGCAACGCCATCTGGGGGCAGGGGAGTTGTCATATTGCTTGTAGATACACGAGGGAAGTGACCATTGAGGGGGAACCCCAGCAGCGCTTTTGTTTTAAACGTCTAAGGTCAACGATTTAGCAGAAAAAGCCATAATGGCGGGACATGACCCCAAGCCTGAAAAGCACGAGATGAGAACTCATTACCACGTTCACGCAACAGGACGCGGCTGCCAGAACCAGCTTCCTCCTAGGTCTCCAAAAGCCATGCAGCAAGTGTGAGGGGGAAAAAAAAAAAGTATGGACTGGACCAATATTACCTCACACCTCAAGAAAACTGCCCATGAAGTGAGCCTGCTTGTTCCCATAACACCCAGCATATCAGTGGAAAAAAAAGAATCTATACTCCCTTTAAGGATTCGTCAATAAAGGGACAATCCTAAATCAAAAGTGTGCAACTGGGGCACTCACCGGATTGGAACGCATTCTGCTCATACGAAAGATAAAATAAATAAGACTCAGACAAGAGTCCATGATGTAGGCACGAAACGACCTTCATTCAGGCCAATCCGTATGATTAGAAATCCCGAGTGGGGGGGAAGGTAAAAGAAAGTCACGCACAAACCGCCCGCCTAACAATCACCCTTGTGACGGGGACCAAGCGGCCACCCGAAAGTACTGGTATAAAATTCGCTGAGCAGCAGAAGAAGAAATATGAAAGCATGGGGTTAAGAAGTAAAGGAAGCGACTTATTGAAGGTCGGAAAAACTCAATACGGCGAACCGATCAAAAGACTGGATAAGAGGACATGAGACTGGAAAAGATGTCCTTTGCGCGCATGCTCGGAAGCCTAAGGTTTTCCGGTATCACTGAGTACGTTAAAAAGAAGCAAAGCTGCCGACCGCAGGATGTTGTGTGGATACACATACTTGCCAGCGGTATAATGCGTCGGCCAATGTAGTCCCATATGGGGCGAACGACGATAAATCTATATCGGTCAGCGGAGAAAGCGGAGTGGGGCGGACACTTCAATTCCCTATAGATGGCCAAAACAGACTTAAGCTATCTACCGGTTAAATATAGATAAGGTCACACGGGGGTCGGGTGCAGGGCACGCCGGACTCGCACAGCGATGACTGACTTCACGGCTATGACAACAGCGCCGATTGGCGCGGAACATGAACAAAAAAAGTTGAAATTGATAAGAGCTCAACAAATGTGGGACCAGGGAGGATTTGACCGAGAGGGAGGTCCCCTGGTGCAAGTAAAAACATAAGGTTAACACGACGAGGAAATCATCGCATAATTTAGGACGGACGTCAACTGCAAAGGGGAGCGGGATACAACCGACTGGATTCTCAATAAAAGGGATACTGAAAGGAGAGGTTTTGTATGGTTTCCCTAATGATTGAAAGAACAAACAGGAAGAAAGGACGAACGTCGCTTGGCGTTCCCTATCTGAAACTTTGGTATCCTGCCGAAATATGGGCATAACAGGGATTGTGTAAAGGTTAAAGAACCTCACTTTTCAGGTAAAGGGCAATAAGGAGAGTAAACCCAAAGAGGTTCGTCAACACCGTTCAGAAGTCGTGATCATGGGGGGAAGCGGAACAGCATGGTTTCATTAAATGAAATTACTCTTCAGGGGTTTCCGGTGCTCGGTGTAGCAACCGCGCACTACAAACAAGGGGACTGTTCAGCCGGGTCACTATTCCTCAAACAAGTCATCTCCTCAAAACCTCCAAAAAAAGTTGTGAGTGGAGACAACTGCTGGAGGGGAATTTCCGCAAAATATTCTAAAGCAACACCCTGCCGGGGAAAGACCCAAAACCCGTGTAAACTGAAAAGAAGTTCAAATCGAAACACAAGATGAAAAGTGAGACAGTGTTAACCTCGAGACAGAATGACCTGAAAAAAAAAAAAAGTAGAGCTGCAGAAAGAAAGGGGGGCGGTCAGTAAGAACGTTGGGAAAAAGGGGGCCGACTAAAGCAGGGCCAAGTGATCCGTAGGGCTGATAAAAACATCAACTGAAAAGTCTTTCGGGCTAAAACGTGCAAAGATCATCGGAATTTTGGGACTATCTTGACTTCAGGAGCTGTGTCGGATGGTAGAAGGACACCTTGGAAGAAGGGCTGTTCGAGACAAAGTGACTTGCCATCCAGAAAAAGAACAGGTTTCCCAGTTCACTCAAGTCAGGGAAAAAAAAAACGAAGCAAAATATCGTCCACCTAGGACTGACGGGAGGGGGAGGCGGCACAGAACTCATAGTTTCACTTGTCGCGCACGCCAGGGATGGAAACCGGTGGACCCACTCAGGGGTGGGCAGCTAAGCAGGGAAAAAGATGTTGATGTTTTAGCCGAAAAGGAAAGAGGCGCAGAAAATATCGCCCTTATGCATTGAGAAAAATTCAGCGGAAAATCGAAAAACACCAAGAAAAAAAAAACACGGAGAAAAAAAAAAACCCAAGAATAGTAACGGCTCTAAGCTCAAGCAGGAATGGGGAGAAAGAGCTACAGAAACAAATGAAGTGCTGATCGGTCGAACACCCGGCGAGGTGAGAGGGAGCTGGTCAAATCTCGGGAGCCCGGGTAAGGTCGCATGGGCCGAAGAAACCCCCATTGTCGATATTCAATAGAGTAAACCGCACTAAAACGTAACTACACAGAGTACAAATTCGAGAATGAAGATCAAAGAGGGAAGAGATTGAACCACCATCCTCAATGGAAACGGAAAAAAGAAGCAGGGATCAGCCGGTTGGAATAGTAGATGGAAGAAACCAGAGTAATACTAGACTTGCTGAGGAGTTCATCAAACCAAAATCATTAGGTAACTCTTAATTCGGCAACGAGGCTAACTGCAATTGAGGGGAAAAACCTTCGGAACTCCTCATAAATAGAAGTATGCGAGGAAAGAAAAAGACTAACGCGCAAAAATACCCGAAGAGGAAGGAACAACATTAGAGGGAGCTAACAGGGGACCAAGAAAGACTGGGGGATCTTTGCTCAGAAACATTCTGAAGACTTTACTAGGGTGGCTTAGGAGGGGTCACCAGATAAAACCGTTTAAATTCAACGGCGACGAGTGCCGATCTATAAGGCCCGAGCAGATCTAGGATAGCACCGATACAGGACGTTGTAAAACGCGTCCGAATTTAATGAAAGGTTGTTTGCAACGGGGGGAACTGGTTTAAACCTTCCTGAAGGTGCAATGTGTTGGGAGGGGGCGAAAATAGGAGGGGGTTGCGCAAACAACATGTGTTGTCATCATCCAAGTGCGAAAACGGGTGTGGGGAGTCCTTGTGACGGCGAACTATGGGGGATCTCTCAAACAGGGGGACCAGGCCGGAGGGGACTCATGAGGGGCAGCACTGGGTGAGCTTTGAACAGGGTTCATGAACAATGACGAGAAGAATGGGTTAACCCCTCACCGCTGACCCAAATCCCGAAGGCGGTTACTTGGGGGGGGGGGGACTAAGCTTGGGGGGTGTCAACCTAAGCAGCCGGTAACGTGGAGAAAACAGGAGGGGGAATGGCAACTGTAACAACAAGGAGCATGTAGGAAAGGGGAGCTTAATTGTCCACCTTTCTCTAGTAATCTGAAAAGAAGACAGGCGCCGGAGACCTCATTTGCTTTAGACGATGTTGCGTTCAAAACAATCCAGACCGGCGCCAAGAGATACTTTCCAATTCCGGAACAATTTTTTTAAAGAGGGGAGGGAAGAATTGCGGAATTCGACGGGGCCTGAAGGAAGCATACAACTAGGAATGCTCGGGGAAAGCAGGGCAGAAAGGACGTCAAACTTCTTAGTGGGTGAAGAGGAAAGAGGGGGAGATGGGAACGGGGGGGAGAAGAGTCCGTTCAGAATAAAACGGGGACGCTGAGCGCCGTGAGAAGAGGAAGAAAACAGTTCGCACTTGAACCGATCAACAGCCGGGGGACTTGGAGGAGTTAAAGGGGCAAATTTCACAGACGAGGGTATTATGTCATTTTCTAGAGCTTTACAAGCGTACTCAATTCTGTGGTCGCCGAGAAGGACTAGGGGCTCGGCGAGTTAGCAACACAGCGTGAGGCTGTTACTCTTCTACAATCAAACAGAAAAAGAGGTCAAGTCATACCTACCCAGGAAGGGGAGGTGACCAGGTTTTGCAGGGCTTTAAAGGAGAAAAGCGATCAGCGATGCTCACAAGGAACGGCGAGTGCTATAGCAAGAAGAAATGGGTGCGACGGATCTCCAGAGTAAAAGGGGCTGTTCGCATCGCTAATCACAAGAAAGACTCGCAATGAAGAGAAGGTCGACCAGGTCATGGAATGTGTTTTCGTATGCCGACACAGAGACTCCTACGACAGTAAAAGGGGAAGGGTTGGGACGACGATAACGAACGAAAGGGGAGGGGGAAGGCGGCGGGTTGGGGAGGAGACATTGCGGAATAAACTACCAAGAGTGACGGGAGTAGTATCCGGTCGAAACGCCTGTTAGTATGCATCGAATAGAACTGAGCACGCGGGGACTCAAGGCAGTACTATATACGGCAAGGAGAGAAAAGAAGAAGAAATTGCAAAGCATGCCGGTTACAAAGAGCTGATGCACCAGGGTAAAGGAGGGGAGGATGGCGGGTATGCGATTAGAAAGGAACATCAAGGAAGGGAGTGCCGCGGTTGGTCTTTATTAAGAACTTATAAGCTTGGGGGGGGGAGTGAACAATCAGTATCACTTAATTGGGGGTTGCGTGGAGGGGATTGGGCTTCATCTGGGCCAACATCCAGCCTGGTTTGGGGGGAAAGGTCAAGAATTCATTGGGGGGGGGAATAACAGTAGGTAGGGTGACTGGCAAGAAGAGAGACCAAGGTGCGCAAGTGTGGTATGATCATCTGACGTGCTGAGAACTTTATGTGGAAAAAAGAAACTTCCGTTTGGTGGAACAACTCGGGGTTACCAGGTGATGCAGGAACACCTTCTGTTTTTAAACAGATATGGGACAAGGCCCTCTTTGAACAACTAAAACGATTCAACCCAGAGCCAAAAAGGGCAAGAATTTCCGAGTTAGATATGGCGTAAACGCTCAACCCTAAGGCACCTGACGAAGGGAAAAGCACCTAAAAAAAGGAGGTTGGGCTGCGCTCAGGTCAAGAGGCGGGAATATCACGGGTCCGGACGTCTGGGCATCTATCTCCTAGCTGATGGATCTGAAGACGAGGAAACGCGACGCAGGAGAGAAAAAAAAAAGACGTAGGACTTTAGCTCTCGATAAAGGATGAGGGATGGAGCTTGCCGGTTTACGTCAGGAAACTGGAAAATAAGGGTGAGGGATTCGGAAGAAAATAGCAAGTAGTCTTCATTTCAGATCAGAAAACGGAGCGTTGTGTTGGACGAACGGAAAACACGCCCGGAAACTCCCAAAATGTCGCTAAACTGTCAGAGGAGGAGAGCCGGGTCCGTTTCCAGTGTAGGGAGCTCGAAAGTCTCTAACCACAAAAAGGAGGATCTTATATACCTCTATTCAACCCTTACGAAAAGAAGAGGGCGGGCCAGCAGGGGCGAGAATCCAGCGTAGGACACTTCTTAACATCCGCAAACGTGCTTCTTTGGAATCAGACACGCGTAGGCAGGGGAACATAGGCAATCTGGACCCTTGCAATCGAGAGCGTATTGGACCCCCACCACAGAAATCCACGTAAACATTAGCAGGATTTTAAGAGTACCCGGGGAACCGGAAGCGTCCGCACCTAATAGAAACGAAGTACTCGAGAAGTGACACCGCATCACACTTTGCCGCAAAGACGGGGGCAAGGACCTAGATTGGAGATCTCAGGGCGGAGCTAGAGGAAAAGAAATTCCAGACTACCACGCTCAATTCCAAGTCCAGGAAAAAAAGGGTAAAGCAGCCGGGAAGAACTCAACAGTATCAAGGGGCGGGGGGCTAGAGTGGTAAGGTTAGGGTGAGCAGGGATCTAAAGAGACAGTTCCTCTCAAGAGGCACCGTGCCCGCACCATCTGGTGCGAGCTTAAAGGTGCGGGTTCATTTAAGGGACCAGTAGACAACCAGAAGGGGGTGGGACACAGGATAGGACATGGTACCCGCGATGTTGAAGGAAAAACCACGGAAGAATTCCTTGGAAAAAATAGCACTGATAATAATACTAACCCGCATGAGGACAGCAGGAGCGAGGCACCCGACGACGCAGGAACAACCTCTGTCGAAAACCGGGAGCGCTGCAAAACCACTGAATGAATTCTCAAGCGAAAACCGAGACAAGCCCACCACTGGACTGAGCAGTCGGTCCCAAGAACACCCCCGAGGATAAATTCCGCCCTCAACCGGGGGAGGACTTTGAAGAGGTCGAAAAAAGATCAATACCGAAAATGCCAAACTCCCCTGGGTGTAGAAGCGCTTTGTTCACCTGTCATTGCCGCGACCAGGAAACGGTATGATCATTCAAGCCTCCAAGAAGAAATCAGAAAAAAGACAAACATCTTGCTAGGAAGATAGAGACGAAAACTTAGGGAAAGGGTCAAAGGCCCACATGGTACTCACCTTGTAAAAGAGTGTGGAAGGTGGAATTCCAGGGCCAGAATCAATCAAACCCCACGGCCGAAAAAAGCAGTAGGACAGTCTGGATGGCGGAACACACTCGTTCCCGACTGGGTTAAAAGGTCAAAGCGCTCACATCGAGGAACATTAAAAGCTCAGGGGGCTACCTAATGAACGTAGAAGGCAGGATACTTATGGTACATAATTGGGAATGCAGGAGTATCGGGATAAAAAAGCTCGAGCACCTCATTCGGTGGCGCAAGGTACTCGGTACAAAGCGAAAGTGGGTGGCCGATCGCTGAAGAGAGGACGAACAAAGCACTGCAAAACGAGGCCGACCGATAAAACAAGACGAGGGGTTTCACGGGCCCTAAAGGTCGAATGCGGCAGGACTCAATCGTGGCACTGGGTAACTAAATACGACGGAAAGTAGAGAAAGAGGTACCTCGTATAAGCGGTATACAAACGATCCGATCAGAACAACTGACAGACCCTCGGGCTAAAGTTGTGCAGGAATTTGCAGATACAGCGAAAGGCCACTTGCCTTGTATTCAGGGATCCGCCTGGCGAGGGGAAAGATGATGAGCGGAGGTCAAGGAGGAGTCCAAAGAGCAGGAAGTGGGGGGACTGCGAGATCGGAGGAAAAAAGGAATTGCTATTAAATCTCAAACACTTGTTTTTCTCGGCCTGGTTTTGGACCTGCGGAGGTTAAGCGGGCGGCAGGACATCGCCAGAGGACAATGAAACGGCCGCTAGAATCACAGAATAAAAAGGAGACCTTAAGTATCAACCGAAGTTATTTCGAAGTCGAAGAGGGAGTGTGCTGTGGGGAAAGGGAATGCTGGTAATCGGACGCAGGAAACGAGAAAACGGTCAAACGAGGCTTGCGTGTCAACTAGCATGAGAGAGGGGAGAGGAACCGCCGAATAGCACGGAAAATTTGGGGAATGAAAGGTGAATAAAAAGAAGGTTTAATAAGGGTAAGGGCGAGTAACTGCGCAAGAAAAAATTAAAAAAAGCGCATCTGACTTCTGAAGAGGGGTAGCGTGCTGCAGATTTGATTAATCAGTGGTAAGGCGGTTCAGGAAGGTTTAATCACCCTCGTCACCTGCTGGCCCCAAGGCTGGGCACAAGAGGAAGAGCGCACGAAACCAGGAAGCTCCGACAAGAAAAAACAGGACCGCGTGTGTCTGGTCAAACTGCTTTAGAAAAGTTCTGCTTGTCAAAAAATCCATAGAGAAGAAAACAAAAGAAAAACGGACACAGATGGAAAATCTCCCCGAGAAAGCAAAATTCATGGTCAATGAGGCAGGTATACTGGCGCCTGGGATCTTTTCCCGACTCGCAACTGCTTTCAGGGAGGGGTAAAAGGCAATCGGAGGAAGAGGGTCTAAAGAGTGTGGGCGATGAGTTTAAAGGAATCCTAATGGTTCGCAGTGGAGGCCACTGAATGCGAATCGGTCAATTCCCTCGGCGGAAAGGCTCCACAGGGGAAAAAGGAAAGATAAGGGGGGAATAACTGGAAGGAAAAGCTCAGCTATGGTCGGGCTTGTCTCGCATCACCTTGTGGGGACGTCGCGGGTCACGATAAAAAACTGGCAGATTCAGGAGGCTCAAGGGGGGTCCCAACACCTCCATTTCTGGTGGGAAAAGCCAAACAATCGCATCCGTCACCATGCGATGCGGGGAAAGACGTCAAACGCAGGCTTACCGCGTCACTGCGTCAACTTTTGGGGGGGGGAAAAAAAGGAAAGGGTTTCAAAAGGAACAAGTGATCGATAGTCGGCAAACGGGGAGGGGGAGGAATTTGGATGGTCGGAGAAAACACGCATGAGCGGACCTTCTCAGGAAGGATATCGTATGGATGCATGACTCGGGACTTACCTCAGTTCAGATAGCAAAGGAAAAAAAAAGGATTCGCAAGTTCATAACGCCCTAAAGGGAGGCGGGCTACGAACATACCTCAAAAAAACAAAAGGATGATTATGAAAATAAGAATATACACCTTACTTCAGGGAGCGGAGGAGCCGGCTCCGGAAGGTCGCAGCAAGAAAAACATGGAAGTCGAGAGAAACCAGGCGATGGAAATAACCGGCATGACGCTATGCTTGTCGTCTTAACCACAGAACCCAGCGGCGAGAATTTCTCCGCACGAGGGGAAAAGAGGGGAAAGGGGCCAAGGAAAGTCACGGTCTGCACCGGCCAGAGGGTTAGAAAGGCTGTACGCGCCGTGGGGAAGAGAAGATCTCCACGATAGTTTTACTAACGTTCGGGGGTGAAAAACGGTGTCCCCCAGAACTTAATGAAAAAGCGGGGAAGACTAGGGAAGAAGGGGCGATGAGGGGGGGTGAATGGCGACCGGCGCGCAAGGAAAAGAACCAGTATAAGACTGAGCAAAAGATCTCTCCAACGGGAAAAAAATAAGGTCGTCAAAGATTCTCGAGTGAGAGTGCTGCGCCCGTAAACCAGAGAGAGGAAGAGCTCACAACGGCAGAGACGGGAAAATTGGAAAATGGTAACCTGGGATGCCGCGTCAATGTACAGCAACCGGGGGGACGAAAGTGGGCAAAAACTGATTGCAGAGTATACCAGCCAAGGAAGAAGCGTATAAGAAAGGGTATGCAGTTCGAAAGAGTACGGGTCCTAACTTTAATGGGGAAATTCGTGACTAGGCTGAGGGTGGACGGAGCGCGAAGCGAATTTTTGCGAGAATATAAAGAGGGGACCTCCAAGAAAGAGCATAAGCAGCGGGAGACTAAAAACGGGGACGTCTTTTCTTTCAGCGTGATCTGCGAAGTCAGTGGGTAAGAAGGAGGCAGAAAGAAAAAATGGGGAAGGGGGTACAAAAGGGAGGACGCCAAACGAAGATGGGTCAAAGGAAACGGGCAAAAGAACTTCCACGCCACAACCGATGTCATTCTTGTGTTTTTTGGTGGACGACTCAATGGGGGGGGGGGGGCGACAGGAACCGAAGGAAAGACAGGGAAATGAAGGGAGGGGGCTTTGAAGGAAAAAAAAGGAGCAATCATGATAGAGGACTTCTGAATGAATCCACTGGTTTAGTCTCGTTGAACACGGTCAAGGGGAAGAGCCGGGCCATGGCGGCAAAAGGTGCGTGTGGAAGCAGAGAAAAGACAAGTCAAAAACCCGGGGGGCATCGCTCCCGACTCCAGTCTGTTTATATCAGGCGGTGAAAAGGAAGTAGGAAAAAAGCCTTGGGAGGGATTGGTAGACGACCAGGGAAGGGAAAGCAAGAAAATCCGGGGGCGAGAGGTAAATGGGACGCCGAACAATCAATTAAAACCCAGCGGCTGTACTTTCACCAGAGGGGGGGGGGGGTGAGCTTGAAATCCCGAGTTGTAAAGGGTGGAAGATGGAAGCCGAACGCCAATCTGAAGCTGGGAGCTCCGATCATCAGCAAGTTGACACGAAAGACGGCGGCTTCAAGATCAAAACAGACCGGTAAGGGGGGAAAGCTAATC
>Ga0179593_1488908_pt1 | contig 11577 bp, 14 predicted proteins | sample CZODoug2_1_08_16_FD_185931 | JGI IMG/M metagenome (GOLD analysis project Ga0179593, IMG submission 185931) | Vadose zone soil fungal communities from Angelo Coast Range Reserve, California, USA - CZODoug2_1_08_16fungal (PacBio error correction) | ecosystem: Environmental > Terrestrial > Soil >...
GAAACTAAGGGACTGGTTACCGGATTTCGGGAGGCGAAAGATAGGTTATGAAGATCGGGGAGGAAGTATTGAGGGGGTGGGGCTGAGACGCTGTCCTAAGCGAGTGGGTTGGGTGAATTCGGGAGGGGAAAGGTAAGGGTGGGCGAACAATAACGAACACTTAAAGGCACCTTTGCGCCATCTTAGGTTCCGAGCGGGGGGGGGAAATGAACCCTAAATATGCATGGAGCATTACTATGCGGGAGTTCTGTCGTTAAGAGGGGAAGGGGGGGGGGGGGGTACACAAAAATATAAGAAGCCGAACACATTAGAAGCTCAGCAAACGTTTTATATGGAGGGAAGCAAAAAAAGGACCTAGCCAAGAGAAATTCTCAAAAGACGTCTCGAATCTTTTACGTCTGGGGCCGATTAAAGGTGAACTGAAAGCCAACCGAGAAAGGAAATTAAAATGAGATGACGGGGGAGAGGCGAAAGGGACACAATGGAGGACCTCTCATGGAGAGGTCGCATGGGAAGAGGACGCAAAAGGGGGGAAAAAAACTGCAGGGTGAATCTATCGTAAGGTTAAATGAAAAAGCTGGCCACAAAAAGATTCGTGAGGCAGGGCCAAAAGGTAGTGTCGGAGGGGGCGCGACGGACCTGCAGGAAAATTGCTTGTAAGAGGGGGTCTGAGGGCCCAGGATGGAGGAAGCAAAAAGCTTTTCAGGAGAAAAAAGGGCTGAAATGACGAAGGAGATCAAAAAAAAACGGAGGAGAGTCGTCAGTCATAAATGATAGAGATGGCAGCGGCGACAGGCGGCCGAGAAAAGAAAGGAAGCTGAAGACAGATCCGAGGTCGCTGAACCTCTACGATGCGTTAGCCACCAACCGCAAAGAAGGGAGCCATTCACGAAGAGGCGCAAATCTTCATAAAGCAGGGAGTCGAGCACCCGTTGGTCAGGGAAGGAGGAAGCAGCGTCCCCCTTCCTTGCCCATGAGGCCGAAATGCTCGCTCCTAGGACGAAAGTAATCGCATACGTGAGGGAGGGCGGGGCTTAGGGGACACCGGCACGAAGATAGGCTGGCGAGGGTTGTGTGCAGTAGAGCAGGGCGCGGGAAGCAAATGCCAAAAAAGATGAACGGGTACGGTTGGGGTGAGATAGTCTAGGGTAAAAATTCTTGGGGAGCTGGAAAATTACGCTTAAAAAAAGAACGGCCACATGAAAGGGGAGCCAATGCAACTGCTTATCTCAAAGGGTCAGGGAAAAGACTGAAAGAAAACAAAATGGAGAATTAATCCACGCGTGGGGTAAAAAACCTCCGAACCCGACCTCACAAGATTTGCGGAAAGGGAAAAAAAAAAAACAAGACTTTTTCAAAAAAATAAAAGGGGGGGCCTAAACGTCGGAAGGAAAGCCCTAAAGAGGGGAAACTAGGGGGAGACTATCAACCTTATACGGCTGGGCAAAGTCGGGAAGCAACGGATGAACTCACCAAGGAACCGCATAAGTAAAAAGGGATGCAATCTTTAGCGAAACAAAACCAACAACCCACCACAAAGACTAGAAGAAAAAAAAATAGACGTGGGTAACCGCGTAAAGCCCTTTTGAATTCGCTAATCTTGGGGCTCTGAGTCTCCAGAAGAAAAGGGGACCGGTGAACCGGGTCCTCCCGGTTTCCCCGACGAATCAAGGTGGGAATCTAAGCGGAGGAGATTGTAAAACAGGTCCGCATCATTGACGCCAAGTCAAAGCCGTGTACAGCAAGTTCGCGCACCGTTTTGACAAGGGCCGCCAGGTGAACCTGGGAGAGAAATTAAAACACTACAACAGACTATGTTATCGGTAGGGGAAAACACCGTAAGAGTGCTTTTCTAAAAAGGCCATTCACAGGCACAGCCAGAGGTTAAGAAGGCCAAGGAGACGACCTAATACTCGATAGGCTTCGGGTTTACCCTCGCCGCCTCTCGGGTGAATCAGTGAAGGGGGTCGAAAGAATCAAGGGGAAAAAAAAAAAGAAAAAAAACTTTTCAAGAGGATTCTCACAAAGAATCCAGGGAAAGTATGTGAGAAAATGAACTAACGTTAATGGAAGAGCTCCAAAGGAGGCCTGAAAGGTAAACACCTGTAGTTCGCATCTGCGAGAATCCCCCAAAGCAGACCTCATCGGGAGGAGGATATCTACAACAACTCGCTTTACCAGAAAAATTTGGCGGAGGGGGGAAGGAAGGCTCCAAAATTTTGTCAAGATCAATCTCCGTTGAAAACCAACAAGCCGCCAGAAGGGAACCGCGACGCGAAAAGCGATTCAAACGAAACAAAAGGCAAAGTTTTTCAGGGGGTTATCAAACAAAGGGAAGGGGACTGCCGACACGCGCACTTTGAAGGGGGAAAAGGGACGCTAGACTGCACTAGCACTGAGACTAAGTAGTGTCCAAAGGCTCGCAATGCCTGCAGCCAGAAGGAAGGAAGACGCAAAAGGGGACAAAACTGGTCGATTCAAAAAAAGATCGCCGAGCAGCATAGGCACAGCCAAACAACACATCCAAACATCAGGTAACTCACAAAGCGTTACCCCACGGCGTAACGTAGCGCCTGATAACTTAAGGGGGAAAAGCAACAAAGGGGACTCAAACAGAAAAAGGGGGCTGACAAACGTCGCGCCCTGCACATACAAAACAGAGTGCGCCATGCGTCCCGCTATACATCCAGAGAGAACAAAATCGGCGCCCACTGAAGAAAAAACAAAAGACAAAGGAAGGGAAAAAACCTTCGTGAAGCCACCGGCAAAAGAAAAAAAGACCGAAGGCCCACAAGACTTAACTAAAAGTGAATTACTATTACACCGCGAACAATCCCAAAACCAGCATGGGGGGGGATCGCAAAGGAGGACAAAGGATAGAAGGAGAGATTAATTCGGCAATCCGAATTCCCAACCTATAGGGGAAGAAGATCAGCTCAAGGGCGAAAAGAGAGGCGAAAGTACGTTTAAAAAGGGGCAACCTCGATAGGCCGAAAAAAAAAAAAAAAAAAGGGGGGACGAACAGTACTCCTCCAAAAACCTGCGCGTTAAAACTAGATTACTCCAACTGCTGCGGCGGGACTTAACCGCAAAGAGGGCTCAAAGCCAAAAGTTAAAGTTATGGGAATGGGCGCATGACAAAAGCGCCCACTCTTCTAACCACTGGACTTTACTACGGGGGCCAAGGGAAATATAAAAAAGGACGAGCTGTTTCTAAAAAAGAAGGAGGGGATGAATCATATCGCCGGAGCCCGCTGAGTAGGAGGTGAAAGCAAATCGAGGAATACCGAGGGGCTAATGGAAATTCCAATCGACCCCAGAGTGTCAAAAGTCTACTAACTGTTTAGTATATGAAATCTGATCAGAAGGGGGTAGAAAATGGGAGGAAGGCCATTTTGGGAAGGAAGCGAATTGAAATACTGGCAACGAAAGGCGGGTGTTTTGTAGACGCAGGTGGATCATGCCCAATCCCCCTTATGTAACGATGAAAGGGAATAAACGGCGGGCATAAGGGAAAGAAAGGTGAATCAAAGGCAATAACTGAGGGGCGAAAGAAAGATGGAGGCCAACTAAGATTGGACGGCTTGGAGCCGTGAGTCAAAAACAGGGCGGAAAAAAGGGTAAAAGAGAATTAACGAGAAAAAAGGGAAAAAGCCACTGTCCGGAGTGACACGCGACTAAAAAGAATTGACAAGCTGGTTTGCCTATGTAATCTTCGCCAAGAACCAATCTCATGCAAATCACATAAAAGGAGGGGGCCAAAAGGTAAGGGGAGGGGAATGGCATCAAAACGCAATAGTAGAGGTGAGCTCGAGCGACAAAATACTGTACTTGAGCGTTTAGGAAAAAGGATTCGGACAAGGGGTAGAAAGAGCTGGCATAGAACTATATTGGGAACATAGAAAAATAGACGTCTGCAAAACGGGTTTGAGAACAAAGCTCCAAAATGAAACAAAGGCGGGTTACCCGGCGATTCACACCCCCCGAAAAAGCTTTCAAAGGAAAAGGCTTTAACTCAAGGGTACCAAAGGTCCGCGGGAAAAAGGGGCATCCAAAACGAAAGCGAGCACAACCTCGGGTACTCGACGCGACTTGAGGAGGAGGAAATCTTAATCTTAAGGGAAGGAAGACAACTCGGGGGGGGAGTTGAGAAAGGGAAACCAAAGTGGCGTGGGGGAAAACCAGTTCATGGCCAACGCAAAGAAAAACACCATATCGAACGGCCCACTCCAACGGAAGGGTCTGCGCGACGCAGGGATATTGTTCGCAGGAAAGGGGAATCACACAACAACGGAAGGTAAAGGAGTAAAACACGGAAACTAAACTACAATAGACCCACAGCGTAGCGCGAAAATCGACGATAATCGGGTCAGTGGGCTGATCTTCTGCGTTTCATTGAAAAAAATGCGGACTATTGACGGAAAACGCAACAAGGGGGGGAAGGCTGCCGTAGAAAGGATTCATGATAAACGCAATGGATTCAGACGTACAGACAATCTAAGTGTTCGGCGAGGAAGCGAGTGTTCTCCCTGATTTTCTGGACATGTCGTTCTCCGTGGAAACGGGTCACCCTCCGCAGGTGTGAAAAGATTACCTACGGAAAGGGAAAAGAGGGGTTACTAAAAAATAAGCGGGATTACCAAGGGTTTGGGGGAAGCTTGGCAAAAGGGGGAAGACCTCGGGACTATTATCACAAAGGAAGTTACTTCGAAAAAGACCGCCGCCGACGCAGGGGGGAGTGTGATTTGAATGGAGAAAAGGGACAGTATTTGCTGAGAGAGAAGGAAATGCGGGGAGAAGACGGTATTTGGGTTTAATTAAATAAACCGCCCGGCGAGAAGGCAATTGCACCGGGGGGAAGGGGGGCTCAATGATCTTTGTTTCGAGTTGAGACTCATTTAGGGAAAGGCAAACCTATCTTGAAGAGTGAGGCGCGGGGGGGGAAGGACGGGGGGGGGGATCGGGTATCCATCGTTCTTATCGCGCCAATTATCATGGGGAAACTTGGGGGAATCCAAAATTGCTCACCGGAAAAAAAATGACCTCGGCAAGGAACAGAATCTTCAAAACAAACCCGCAGGAAGCAGGGACTGGCGGGAAGGAACGATTTCAAGCCGGTCGAAAGAAAGGGGGTAAGAAGCGGGGAAAACAGTTTTGGAATATAAGAGGGAAAATTAAGATTAGTTTGCGAGAAACAAGCACGGAGGGGGGGGGGGGGGAAAGTGTTACAAAAGGGGGGGGGACCAGAACAGCGAAAGCAAGTCACTATACTAATATCGGCTGAAAGCATTGAGAAACCATTGGTACTTGGGATCAGGGAAAGGGGGGGCTCAACTTTAGACGGGGAAGCGGCTCGAGATGCTTACAGGACACGGGAAGCGCTGAGATATTATCGGAAGAGAAAAACTGACGGAGAAAGAGCACTTCTAAGTTAGAGTGCGTAAAACTTATGAATACCGAGACAAAGGGGGGTTGAGTAAGGTGGCGGGAAAATGCACCGCCCCATCAAAAGATGTTTCCTATTATCGGGTTGGGTTGGTGCGCTGGAAAGACAAAGAAAAAAGTATAAAAAGGTAAACAAGGGGGGGGGCGTAATATGTGTGGCCACACGTCATAGGGACGGGGGGGGGGGGGTTCAGGAGGCTACAAACCTGTCGCCTACGGGGAGTTTCGAAGAGGGATGAAAAAGGTTGCAAACGGTCTGCAGCAAGTAATCAAGGGTGCGAAAGTTCCAAGTAAGAGAACTGTGACGTGGTTGGGAAGGAGAGGGGGAAGAAGAATCGCCGGGGAGGGTGTTTGCACAGGCGGCTTTCGATCAAAGCGGCTGCTTGGATTGTTCTCGGGGGGCAGTAGCAGCAGAGTCAGGGAGGCGGTGAGGGTGCCGTAGCGAGAAAGTGTGTGTTGGGGGGCTTGTGCGGTCTTTTTGGGGTTCTGTAAGTGGAAAGCCAGGGAGCGATGTAGAGAACAGCGCTACGAGCACTTGAACGCGCTGTGAAGAGGTGAGCCAACTTGAGCCAGTGTGTGACGGTGTTGGGGAGCCAGTTTGGGGGAGGGGAGGAGCTTGGGCTTATATTGCGTCCGCCCGTGGTACCTTGGTGAGCACTTAGGTTGGGGTGGCTGGGGGGGGTTCTGGAACGTAAAAGGGGAGGGCTTAAAAAAGGGGGGAAGGGCGAAGACGGCGTAAAAAGGGGCGATTCATTCGGGGAAGAAAAAGCGGACCGGGTGAGAAGGCAACGGAGTACGGGAGTAGCAAGGGGAACAGAGGCCGAGGAGCGTCATGCAGGGGGGAAAAACGCGGGGCGAGTCCGGTGGGGGGAGAAGAAAACTTCAAAAAAACGGGAAAGGGGGGACGAACGAGTCGTGGGAAGAGAGTGACGTCATCAAGGTCTTCACAAGGCGTTGCCCTTGGGTACGGAAGTAGCGAAGAACCTCGGGTGCAAAAGCGGGAGAGAAGTTGGGGAAGTTGCTGGGACCCCCGGAAGAAGTAATGGAAGAAGAACGCTGAGGGGAGGGCGCTCAATTGCGGCAGGTGCTATGGAGGGAAATACTACACTAGAAGGTTGCGTGAAGACGAGGGAGAGCGGGAAGCCATCTTTGAAACCATTTGAAGTGGTTTTGGCGAGGGATAAACAGACATGTGACAGCAGGGCTTCGAGGGATCTTGAAAGTGGAGGAGACTACTACAACAGATTGAGAAAAAATCAAAAGTCAACCCGAGAAAAGGCGGAGGGTAAAAAAAACCCCATCGAGTGGGAAGGAAAGAAAGCGAACGGAAATTCAAGGGTGACGTCCCAGAATGGCCTGGTCAGGATGGAGTGGGAGGAAAAAGCCGATTCGAAGTGGGGAAAAGGGAACTAACTTGTAAAAGAAGAGGCAGACGTTGGATGGGGAACGAGCTCGAAAAAAAAAGGTTCCAGGCTTCACGGGCAACAAAGGGGGACGCGAGGGAAAAAGACGGACGGATAGACCTTTCACAAACGGCCGGGGGAAAAATATCCATAAAGTGATAGGGACCCAGAGGAGGCTGCGCGGGAAACCAGTATGCTGCAGATGTAAGAGAAAAAGGGGAGGGAAGTGACTAAATAAGGCCGCTTAATCAAAGGGGGGAGACTAGTCAACAAAATAGTCCGAAAGGGTTCTAATGAGAGTTACTTGGCAATCCAAGATACATAGGGGCGAGGCCTGGAGAGAAAGCGTCCCTGACCCGTGGTCCGAGTTCCTCGATGCGAAACGATTCCGAGCTTTGGATGAGCCTATTGTCGTTGGTATGGTGGAAGAGAGGAATTTTGAAATTTTTTTGTTTGAAAGGAAAGGACGAGGGTCCAAAAAAAATGGGGGTTTGCTTCGTCGAAATCATGCGGCCGGGAGGAAGGGAGAAAAAAAAACGGTAAGCTTCAGCCGAAGATGAACCGAGCGGGGAAATGCCAGTGTGGAAAATAGCGGCAGGGGTACCCAGAAACGGGTTCTTTGCTTCAGAAGAGAAGGGGGAAAAGCGGAAACCACCCAAAGAATGTGGATCCGAGAAGCAAAGAAGAGAGCAAAGAAACGTTTTCATTATGGACATTAGTCCGCCAGAAAAAAGCGACAAAAAAAAAAGCGACAAAAGAGGAGATATATTTGCCTTGGGCTAGGGTGAAAAGCCCCTAATCTTAAAGAAACGTGGGGAGAGCTTCTACTAGGGGCAGAGCAGGTTGAGCCTCTCATGGAAGGGGGGTCGAGGGAGATGGGGCACTTACAAGGGAAAAAGAGATCAACCGGTTAAGAATTCGATGAAGCCGTTTCCAGCGTCGTGAGGCAATTGCTCAACGGTAAGGGCGGGCAGGGGGCAGCGTAGCTGCTAACGAATCAGGGAGGTACAGAGGGGGGCGGAAAGGCCGTCAGGATATCATTCGGTAAAAAGTGAGGATGGCGAGGTAAACAGAGAAGAAACAACAACAACAATAGATATGTAATTGACATCATCAGAACGGATGAGCGGCTATAAGGACGGCCTCGGATCGGGACCATTCATCGTGAAAAAGGACGGCCACATGCTAAACGATGCGTTGGGGGAAAAAACCCCAACACCCGACAAAAGAAACACAAACGTGGACAGAAAGAAGGAAGGCGCTGTAACTTTCATCTCCTGCAAAGTGGGAGATCCCTCGTTGGTTGACAGTTCGAAAGAGCATCGGAGACACCTAATGAGGCAACCGGATAGAACTCCGACTGCGGACATAGAAGTCTCATAAATAATGAAGAGTTCGGGATGAAAAGGTTCACCTGAGAGATGAGGGCAGAGCTAATTTAGGCCATTTGAACGGGGTTTGCGTCACGGGTTGGCTGGAGAAGAAATGGAAAAAAACGTTGCTATAACTCAAACTATTGGATGGCTGCTAAGGTTACACATTCTTTGGTAAGAACCCGTCACGCGGTAACGAATCAAAAAATCAAAAAGGACTTTACCCCGCGATGATGAAAAAGGGGGCATGCCACAGAGAGGGGCAGAAACGCCAGCGCAAATTCCCTTAGCAGTCCAGCTTGGGGGGTCGCCCCAGCCTCACAGATTTCGCGAAAAAAACAGGACAAAACCCCAACGCCGCGCAAAAAGAAACAGCGTCTAAGAAAAAACACAGAAAAGGGCCTCCATCGGAGGACATCAACCTATCCCATTAAAGGACACTCAGTATCACCGCGCTCGTTTCTAACGGAACTAGGAACCTGAAACGACAAGTAAAGAATGGAGAAAAATGGTCGAGGAAAAGAAAGATCTAAGGGCTAAAAAAAATAATGCGACTGAGGGTAACCGCGAAAAGAGTTAAATTCGACGAACTGCTGATCAAAACCCCACTCACGCAAAAGGGTTAAAAACCTGCCGCGCCGGAGTTTTCCCAGCGAAGCTCAGAGAGTTGAAGAGACTATCTATCTAGGGTTACCAGTACCTTTAAAAAGGTTCACGAAATACTGCCAGACGGAAGATCAGGTCGCTTCGACCCTGAACGAACTGGCTGCTAGTACTTTAACGCCGCGCCGAACTCCTCGGGGGTTACAACTCAGAAACCACCGAGGAATCTAGCCAAAGCCAGTTCACTCCAGGGGGGGACCCGCAAGGTGAAAGGGGGAAAAAAGGAATGACGAATCTAATTAAAGAAGAAGAATGCGAGGTTTCGCCTCTAAACTCAGATACTCGAAGGGACTGACCGATCAATCTGGATAGTAGAAGCACTCCGGAAAAGGAAGGGGAGACACCCAGGGAATATGTCACGAAAGTCACGCGCACTACGTGGGAAAGAAGGGGGGGACCGTAAGAGAGAAAAGCGGGCCGCGGAAGGAAAGTCACCAGTTAGTTAGGGCAAATCAACTCCACCAAAACGTGAAGAAGCAGGTCACTCCTCTTATTAGGCAAAGAAGCAAAAACGGAAGAAGCAGGTACAAGGAAAATTACTTAAGTAAAGCAGTTGGGGGGGGCACCGCGAGGACCGCTACTTCCTATCCCCAAAACTACAACTCCCGTGAAGCAACGGAGCCGAAAAGCATCAAAAAACGACTCAGCTCGCCTGGAAGTTTTAGGAAAGGGGAAGAAATAAAACCAGAAGCTTTTCATACCGCACTCTTTCCGGAAGTACGCTCCCGTAGACAAGGTAAAAATACAGAGGAAGAACTCTAGTACTAATCCATGCTCATCGAGTTCCTCGAACGTCGACACCCAGAATTACAAGGGTAGTCGCATTGAGACGGACCGTCACTCGGGGACCAGAACAAAAAACATAAAAACATACCGGGGTGTTCCAGGACTAACCCCGGCAAGAACACCGGCTCTTTAAGCCTGAAGGACAAAGTACTCAAAAAAAGGGCGAAGGCCAAACAAAAAAAGAGCAAAAACTTCAAAAAGCTACAGAGGCAGCCACCCAGCGCAAAAAAGCGGCGTTCAAGGCAATTCGAGAAGGGTCTCGGAATCCAGGAAAAAAACATAGATCCACTGTCCAAAAAACAGCAAAAGGGAACAAAAAGGGGGGGCTGCACTCAGATAAAAAGAACTGCTCCACAAAGAGAAAAGGCCGCGCCAGGAGCTATGCTGAAGAGGAAAAAAACCCAACTCAGCCGGAGAAAGCGGAACTAAACGGATTCCGCAAATCGGGTGAAGTCCGTCACTCCGAATTCAGAAAATAAAGGGGGGGGGGGGGGAGAAGAGATCAAGGGTGAAGTGCGAAAGAGTCTTTAGGGGTTGTCGAGACCGGGGGCAAACGCGCCATCACAGAGAGAAAAAAAAAACGGGTATGCTAGGTTACTTTCGATCCAAAAACACATCGGGGAACGAGGAAAACTCCGCCACTGTGGCAAGTGACTAGAAGAACTGGGGCGTTTAGCAAAAAGATAGGAAACAGAAAGTCATCTCGGGAAAAATGAAGAAGTACAAAAAAGAACAATAGGAGACCACAGAACGATTAGGAAAACTGATCGCGACGGAGGGGTTCCGGCAAAATCGTCAGGGTTATCGAAGGGCAAAAAGAGACGAAGTGCTGATTAGGCATCCGAGGAGGTTCACCGAGCTAAAAGGTGGGAGCAAAGAAAATATAGTTTTTCGTCAGGAAACCTTGGAGGTAGAAAATGGGGGGAAGAAATCCAGCATAGGAGGGACTTCTGAACCGGGTCATTGACGCCAAAAAGTGAATCACTGGTCAAAAAGGGACTGCGTGTTTGGGGGAGATCGCCAGAAGGGGAGAAACAAACACGTCGAAACTATGGACCGCAAAGAAGGGATTCTAAACGGGGGAAGCCGAATGTCGATAGGCAGACAGAACGGGGACGACATCCAGTTAGAGGGGCGGGTCCGGGGGAGAGGAGAGAAGGTACGAAAAGTGTCATTTGGGGATCGGAGAAAAACCTTTTGAAAGAAATGGGGACCAACGTTTTCATGATATGGACCTATAAACGATGCAAAACTGCGAAAAGTCATGAAAGCCTTCAACTCGCCTAAAATGTCAGCGCGTTTGGACATATGGATGCTCAGAATAGGGAGTCCAAAAATCTAGACAGAGAAGCAAAGGCAAGTTAAAAAAGTAATCCGCGGAAGGGCTAAAAGACGGTAACCCAACTTATAGAATCAAGAGGACGACTCAAAGCTGTCCTGGTGACGTTGAGACCAGAAATCGGCGACAAGAAAGAGAGTAGAAGAGTTGGGACTGAACTTACTCGGATGAGGCGTTGCTAGACTCGGTCTGCCCGTTGCCAATCAACAGATACCTCCCCTTCAACCATCCGAAAGAAGCTCTTACAAGGAAGGGACCAAGGAGAGTAGGGAGAAACGGCAAGGCAACAAGCGGACAAGTGGAGCAGAAAATGAGACCGGGAATAAACGAAAGAAAAAGCCGGCACTTAATCTGACGAGGCGAACACTTAATGCGTATGGAACGTCGGAAAAGGAGACTGCTCAACCTCTAAGGGGAGACAAGAGGACCAACGAGGTGCGGGGCACCGAAGAGGGGCAGAGGAAAAGAGGGGCTGAAAAAATCCGAAACCATACGAGACGGCCAGCGAACGATTCGTAAGATTTAAAAAAGCATAGCGCGGGATAGGGCAAAGTCGTCCCGGGGTGAA
>Ga0179593_1422922_pt1 | contig 11576 bp, 12 predicted proteins | sample CZODoug2_1_08_16_FD_185931 | JGI IMG/M metagenome (GOLD analysis project Ga0179593, IMG submission 185931) | Vadose zone soil fungal communities from Angelo Coast Range Reserve, California, USA - CZODoug2_1_08_16fungal (PacBio error correction) | ecosystem: Environmental > Terrestrial > Soil >...
GGGGGGAAAACACAAAGGGTAAGAGGGCTGAGGAGAGAGTTGACGTCGAACAAAGGGAAAGAAAGAAACGGAGTCACATGGGTGGGGCCCGCGTCCGTCGGAGAGGGAACGGGGGTCGTCCGACGTAAGAAAAAAAAGACAGAAAACTCAAAGAAGTGGGCAACAATAAAAGCCAAGGGGAAAACAGAAAAAGAGAAGTCCAAGTTTGGGAAAGAACATTCGGCCAACCCGGTGAAGCGGAAAACATGGGACAGCCACATCAATAAAGCAACCAATCACCAGGCGGAGGGGGCAAAATTGCACTCACCTGCGGAAGGAAAAAAGGCGTTGTTGTTTGTGAAAGGGGACCCCCGGGCGGGTGACTTGGCAGACGAAATGCGTACCCAGCAAAAAAGGTGGGGGGAACGATTGGGAGGAGAAAACCTAGAGAGCAAGGGGACCGGGGAGCACAACAAGGAGACCCATCCTTGATAGTACTCCGCACACGTTTTATCCAAGAAGGGGGGTGGGGAATACGCACAAGGGAAAAAAGGGGCACGAGTGGGGACCAACATGTGGTTGGGAGCACAAAAAACTGAGGAAAGGAATTCTTGGGGGAGGGAGCCCTGGAAAAAAGGAGCCATTACCAAAAAAAAAGCACCTGAAAAGAGCGCGACGGGTCTTGTTACTAGTTAGAGAAATGGCTGGAAAAACCAAAAACCAAGGCGATGGAAGGTTGTGACGGGCCAAGCCGACAAAAGGGGGTCGCGAGAAAGACGAGTGGAAAGAAGAGGGGGGAAAGAACCTGGAGAAGCCGAAAAGGGATGTCTAGGACAAGAGAGGGGATGTGAAGGCATGGAAAAAGGAAATTTGGAGGGAAATGGTGAAAACGTACGGAGGGGGGCTTGCCCTTCTTCGGGGACATGGGAAGAGCGAGGAGGTGGGGGCCAAAAAAATCGGTGTGCTGGGGATGGAAAAGAACAAACAGGCTACTCCATAGCTTAAAATTCCACCAACCGATCTCCCCGAGGAGGTAACATGGCTCAGGAAAGCAAATGCCAAAAGCCGCCCCCCCTCAAGTATAAAATCGGGGAGGGAGAAAAATCACATCGTGCCCGTTTGCTGGAAAAAGGTGCCTGCATAGTACTTTTGGGTAACCAATCGAAGTGGGGGCAAAAACGACCTCCGGCTGGTGCTCTTTTTCGGTCCGTAAGCCACAGTATAGGGAGAGGGCCCCTACCCGCAACCACGCACGAAAAACCGTTCCCGCCTAAGGCACCAGGCTCTCATGGTGGGAGGGCACGGGAAAGAAAGAGGCGGGCGGTCCAGAAAAACCAGGACCCCGGGTTGGGTTGATGACGGTCTTGGCAACAGCCAGCCTACAAACGATGAACAAGCGGACTAAGCGTGGAAAGGCGGCCAGTCGGGTGACACTAAATTTGGGGGGGAGGAGGTGAAAGATACTGCAACCTATGCTCATGACAAAAAGTACAGGGGGTTGCCGTTCTGAAAGGAAAAGCGGAGCTTACATCGAGGTAGAGGGGAAGTCAAAACTGGGTGTTGGTCGATTATGACTCCCACCAAGGAAAAAGGGGGCCACTGGGATGAAGAAAAATGGGAACAGGAAGCCGTAAAAATTGGGCGTAAAGACACGCGAAGCGATGAGGGACGAGCAAAGAAAAGACCCGGCCGAAGCAAAACCAAGACAACTGGAGAGGACAAAAGATTTCAAAACAACTTCAACTAAGAACCAAAAATGAGGGGCAAAAATGGTGATGGCGCACGAAGAAGACTCATCAGAGAGAAAACTCTCCAGGCGGGATATAGGGAAAGTGTTTTCCTTTATCACAAAACCAGGGAAGTAACCTTCTGTCCGGCTAGGGAACCCAAAAGAGGGAGGGAGGAAAAAAGACTCGGGGGTTGGCCTGCAAAATTGTTTGGGCCGCGAATCTCGGAGACGGCTGTTCAACTGGGCACGCAAGGCTCATGGGTTGAGGGCGAAAATCTGCAGGAAATCTTCGCGGACACGGGAGGGGTTGAGTCCTCCCCACGGACTCAGACAAGAGGGAAGGCCTCGCTCAGCCGCTTGGGAAAGCGATGGGTCACGATATCCATCGGGGCAGACACTCCAAGTGGCAGGGCAGGGAGGGGGGAAAACCCCCATCTGCACCTTGCGACGGCGGTCAAAAAAAAAAAGACAAAAACCAGTCAAGCTCCTGGGGAGTGGGCGGAGGAAGCGCCGAAAAAAAAACACCCGCTTCAGGAAAAAAGGGGGACTCTAAGGAATCATCTCCAGGTGCGGGAAAAAAAAAAATTTGCCTTCGGCGGGTACTTTTAGCCAGGCGTCGACCTTGAACCTTTTGGGGGGGGGGGGAGCTGGGGGGGGGCTGAGAGAAGGACGGGGGGGGAAGATCCGAAAACAGAAGGACTCTTTCTTCAGCAAGGGTCGAGCAGACGGGGGTTATAAATCAAGCGAACCACGGGAGGGGAAGGGGGGCGGAAAAGTTTACTGGAGTGGGAGCGAAAAAAAGTGAAGGAAAAAGGCTACAGAAACACTAGAACCAGCAAAACTAGGAGAAACAGGGAAGGGAAGAAAAGTTAGGAAAACAAAAACAACTAATTACTTCGGCCCAAACTGTGGCCCAAAGAAAATTGGGAAAAAACGTGTGGAAAAAGTAGACAACGGGCGTAGGGAAGCGGTGTGACGCAGTCGGGAAGGAAAAAAAACCACGAAGCGCAATCGAAAGTCGTGCGGAAAAATTTGGGGCGGACAAGCATTTTTTGACGGGGAGTCAAAAAAACGCAATGAAATGAGGTGAAGGATTGGGGCCAAAAGTGAGGCACAAAGTGATGCGCGCGAGCTCACAAACACAACAAAAAACGAGGTAACAGAATAGAGATTTAGAAAAAGCAAGTTTGGCCAAAAGAAGCAAAATTAACCACAAGAGTTTCTGGGAACAGGAATACCAGTAGTGCTTTCTGCAAGCCCGGCGCACGAACGGTGTCAGGGTAGCGAGACGAAAGACGCCGCACTCGCTGGGAAAGCCTTCGGTGTGAAGACATGAACATCGTTAAGGGGGTGGGTACACGCTCCGCAAACGGGCGGGGGAAGGGGCCAATGGGAACTTTCAGAGGTGCGTGTCAACAGCGTGTGAGAAATGTCTCAAACGCGCGGGGGCCGACAAAGGTCAACCAGCGCGGCAAACAGGAACGTCGGCCAGGGAAACTAACTGGGAGAAAGGATAAAAAATCAAAAGGGGAGCTCTAAAAAGAAGGAAAAAGAAACCACTTCGCGGGGTGACGTCGAAGAAGAAAGCAGTAAAAGGCGAAATCGACGGGGAGATAAAACGAGGCGGGCAGGAAAAGAAAGAAAAGCCACAGGGGGGAAGGGGATCTATGGGGGAACAAAAGAGGCGGGCAAAGTGTGGGGTCTGCAGGAACATGGGGAAAGAGAAACAGCTAAAAAAATGTCAGGGGGGCGGGCGAACGCTAGGCGAACAAGGGAGAGGGACGGAAAGGCGAAACAAAGGAACAGCATATATTTAGCTATAGACGCTGCAATCCTCGTGAATCTGTGCCTTCAGGGGGGGCGAGCAGTTGGCGAGTCAATGCGCGACGATAAAAAAGGAAGCAGAGCCAACAATGCCGATGAGGAGACCCTGGAGAACGTATTCTCACCGAGCCTTGCGGAAAAAAAACAAAAGGACAAGGGCACACAACTAGGGGGCAATCTGGATCCGAGCAGGGTGGTAAAAGAATCAGCAAAAAGGGGAACAAATGGTTCATCAGCGTTTATAAACACACAATCAACACCGGTCCCACGAGGGGCGCGGAGAGAAGCTGGCAGCAATAAGGAAACCTGTAGGAAAAAAATAGAATCAAGCCGGGGTAAAGTATACCTTGTGGGTTACGGAAGTAACATGGGGAGGGAAAATAAAAGCGGACCGTCTGGAATTACGTGCTCTCGAAAAGCCCCCTCCCAACCTGCGGCCTCGGGAAAAGAACACAAAAGAACTGCAAAGGAGACGATCTATTCAAAAAAGGGCAGGTGGCTGAAAAAACGAGGGCCCACAAAAAAAAAACAAACTCCTCAGGGGGAGGACGGAGAAATCAATATGAAGGAAAATCCTGGACCCCTCTCATAACTGAACAGAGGGGAAAAGGCAATGGAGGTCTGGCACCACACAAGCTCGGAAAAACAGGGGAGAGAACGCCGCGCAAAATCTCCCGGACGACATCGTGGCAAAAAATAACAGGACACACCACCAGTCCGGAAAAAAACTAAAGGGGGAGACAAGCCTCCTCTCTTTAGGTCCTCAAAAAAGCGCCGACGGAGAAAAGGAAGGTCGTGCGTGGGGGGGGGGGGGAACGAGCAGAAAATCAACAAACGGTACGAGGGGGGGACAAATAAAATCAGTTAAAAAAAAAAGACATTCTAGTGGGAGGAAGGAACAAGAGGGGTATCTCGCCATCCCAAACAAACGAGGGGTTGCGGCTATATGGGTGCGAAAAGTCGCGTTAGGAGACAGCGGGGTGTGGAGTACGCTAACCGAATTAGCAACAAAAAGGGGCTCCAAAAAATACTTGGATGCAAAAAAAAAAAGCAGGAAAATAAAAAAGAAAGGTAAGCCCGCGGAACAGCAACAGATCATCGCGTTTAAGACGAGGCAATGACCAAGGAAGGGGGCGGATCAAAGCCAACGGATGCCTTACCGTCTAAATGGAGGGGAATAGGATCAAAACCTGACGTAACGCGAGGAGACTAAAGGGGCCGAACAAGTCGGCTGGCCGAAAAAAATTGCATAGAGGGACCTTCAGCATGGCAAACCCAGCCGAAAAAGAGTCGAAGAAAGGAGCGGCACTGTAAACAGGCCTTGGCGGTAGGGGGCAAAATCAGAAAAGAAAAAAAAAAAAAAAGCAAGGGATCGAAAGGTAAAAAAACGGGGGTCCAAGCAACGTTCGTTGCAAGGGGGTGGGAGGTAAGGGAGGACCACCAAAAGTGGACGGGACTGTTGGAAAAGCGCAGTGAGGTGAGCAGGGCTGCCCCAGGGCCGGGACCTAAAAAAGGTGAGAGCGCGGAAACCCCAGCCCCGAGCACAAAACTACGGGAGTTGCCGGTGAAAGAAGTGTGTTCGCTTACCTTCAGGACTCAAAGGAAGACAAACCAGAGTAAACGGGAAAGTGGAAAAGGGTGCCCCTCCCGCCACTGGAAAAAGAAGGGGAGTTGATGCGTCCCCCGAAAGGGAGAAACAGCACCGGGGGGGCAATTTGGGGTTACTTCAAAACTGGAGGGGAGGAGGGCAGGTAAGGGTGATGGAAAGAGAAAAGTTGACATGGTGTTTGCTGCAACGGGAACGACAAGCACCTGGCAGGAGACGGGTTGTCAAGATATCAAACTTCAGGGAAAAGTAACAAGGCCAGATGCGTTTCTAGGAGAGAACGATTATCAGAGGGTACATGTGACAAATCGTGCGATAAAAACGGACACAACGACAAAGTGAACTGAGGAAATAGATAAGTTAAACCTGAATAAATAACTGGATATCGTTCTAGGGGCGAATGAGGTAACGACGACGTACCCTCGACGGAGTTCCTGAAAGAGGACTGAACTACCTGGGACAGGGGAAGGAGGTTTTTGTGAGCGCGGGGACAGGAGCAAGGGCAAAAAAGACTCAACAAGAGAGTGACACTATTAAGTCGCAAAGGTGACGAGTAAGAAGCGCACCGAAAGGTTTAATAAACGAGAGGCAAAAAAAAAGGGGAGGGGTCTCCCGTCAGGGAGGGCCGTAACAATAACACACAGGCGAGGGGCCATCCTTGCTCACTAAGACGCGGATTCGGTTGGGTTTCAGAGGGCGCCCAAAGATGGAGAAGTAAGAACGGTAAATTCGTACCGTCTAATCCGAAGGGGGGGCAGTGGGAAATGCAAAGGTGAAGACAAGACTCCCGAGCCACAGGCCTGCCAGCCGATGGGGGGGAGAAACAAATCAGGCGGCGGAGCGATATGTCACAGGGCAAGGCTAGTTGGGGTTTGTCTTCATCCAAAAGCAACGCAGGGGCGTGGGGGGGGCAAAGGGGGGGTGGAATTTACAATCAGTTATCTTGAATTAAAAAGTTTTGCTGTAAGACCCTTTACCTCACCATCCCCTCGCAGAGACGCAAAAGGAATCGAACAAGGGGGGCAGGGATCAAGATGGTTGCGTTTTACATATACAAGGAGAAAAATCGCAGGGGTGGGAGGGTGAGGAAAAAAAAAAAAAACTCCTTCGAAAACATTCGGTTGAAGAAAAAAGCGGTTTTAATAAGAGGGTACAGAAAACAAAAGTCAGTGGGGGGGGGACTCAGATGACTCGAAAAAAAGGAGAAAGTGTGTCAAGGGCCTTAGGACCAGGGCGGCCGGCGTGTGTGTAATAAGGAAAGGAGAAGGGAATGGGAAGGTTCTGACACGATGGGCGCTTGCAGGGAAGGAGGGGCAACGGCGGGGAATACTGGGGGTTGGTGGAGCAAAAGTCCCGTGGGAAACCTCTCGCAGTCAGAAAACAGCAACGCAGAGATCACAGAAGACGATGTTAACAAAAACAGAATGATTTTTCAATGTGCCCGGGGGCCCAGGACACAAGCACCTATAGTTAGTTGTTGTGGCAGGGGTCGAGAAAAAAAACGCCGTTGGCGGAAAGCTGGGCTCCGGAACCAGGAAAATGTCAGGCTTTGTGCAGTAAACACCAGAAACCACCTGTCACAGAACACAGGAGGAGGGGGCCCCAGCGGGGAACCGCGTGTTTCCAGTGGGAAAATCAATGGGGGTGCGAGGTGCCAAGGGTTCGTCTTGTTTCAAAAACAGGAACTGCAAAAAAAAACGGCACGGGGGCCGCCTACACCTAAACGCACGTCGCACAAGGCGGAAAAAGGGGGGACACGGGACAAACCTGAACCGAGATGCAGGACAAAAAAAACAAAGGCGTTGTGTTGGGTGTGCCCGAAACAAAGGCGGACAATATGTCAGCAGGCTGGTCCAACTAAGAGAGGGGAGGTAAGAAGAAGAAAAGAAAGGGGACGGGGGCGTTGAAGGTGCAAGTTGGAAAGTGGTGGGCAGGGGGAAAAAAAAAAAAACGATGGAAAACTGCAGGGGGAGTGGAACAGATCCGGGGACGCCGTCCGGGAAGCCTTGGAGGGAAACCAAATCACAAAACGTGGAATGAAGCGAATGGTCATGAACAGGGTTCTGGGCGGAAAGCAATGGTGATACCCTGAAAGTGAAAGAGACAAAAGTTTCAGAGAGGAGAGCAGGCGTCGGGGGTGGCCGGGACGTTTCGACGTGCAGGACGGGCCGGTATTGGGAAACAGAAAATGGCTACACAGAGACCTCTATCTGCCAGGGAAGGGAACTGAGAAGGGTGGGGAGTAACAGCAAAGCCTGAAAACACTGACGGGCGCCGAGCCGGCAACCATGCGCGACGCCGAAATTTTGCCACGCAGAAGAAAGGACACCGAGAAAAAAAACGTGCGCAGTCAAAAGTAAGAACGAGAATCCCAGTACGAGTAAAAAAAAAACGGGGTGGAAGTCTGGCAGGGGGCAGTCTCTATCTGGACCGGAAGTCAGGCTGAATGTGACGACGCGGGAAAACATTGGCGTGATTGGGACAAAACCGGAAAGCAAGACAGGGCTTGGAAGGTTGGATAACGAGAAGGAAATTCACATCCGGTGCGTGGAGACTGGGAACCAGCAGAAAGCGAGTGAGGAAGACACAAAATTACATGCCGTTTTCCAGGGAACGAAAAGAGCAGTCTTGGCATCAGGGGCGACGCGAAGCACGGCGGGGAGGACGAGGCTGATGATGTAGAGGGGCTGGTAAATTGGAAATCGAGGATTCAAGAGATTCGCATGTGAGACCTCATTCACTAAGAGAAAAGAGACGCTTGTTCACCTAGTAACAATACCAGTGTAAAACGTTAACAAACCACACAGGGGGTACTCGTAAAAAAAAAAAATCAGGGCGTGAAAGATATGCGGCATGGTTCGTACATTGACGCGAACTGATCACGACCCGGAGTGAGCAACATAGAAATCACGCTCACGGCCAGGGGGAAAGCGAATTGTCAAAAACTGGGTCAACGGGTGAATGACAGCAAAACGTACAGGGAACCAGGGTCAGGACGGGGGGAACGGCCCCCCGCCCTATTGGTTAAGCCAGAGGCTCAAGCCGAAATGGCCAGCCCGAAACAATAGAGACCCAACTGATAATTCCTCGCGACCAAGCTGAGGCAGCCCCCGGTAAACTTCCCCGGAAAAAAAAAAATTGATGGCTCGAAGACTTGCCAGGACAGCGGAAAAAGAGTCGGGATTGATAACTCTGGAATCGGGAGTAGCATTCGGGCGGAAAAGGATCGTAAAGGTAGTGGGAGGACAACGGATGTATAGGGAGATTCGGCAACAGTGGGAAGGAAGACACTGAGTCGTGACTGTCAGGCAGGATCTTTCTGGGTTTGGGCGCAAGTGGCCGAGCACGCAACAGAGACTATTCGTGGAAAGGGGAGAAAGACTGGGGAAAGCCCCTCAATACGAGTGGATGGCAAGGTAAGGCGTTGAAACGGAATGCGGAAAGGGGGGCAGGCAAAGCAAGGGAAAAGCAAAAAAACAGAATACGAGGACCGGACGTGTATAAAAAAAAAAACGACTAAACGCATGGGAGGGGGCATAAATACCAAAAGCACCCCCGAGGCCTGAAAAGGAAGGGACATCCAAAAAAGCTGTTCATGGAATCCACCAGCACAGGTGGGCAGGGGTGCAGCGGGGGCAGGCAACGATAAGTACCCAAGAAGGCGGTCTGCGGGTGTCAAAATCTTGCAGAACGGTGTCCAAGGCGAAAGGGTAGTGGGTAAATAAGGGGGGAATTTTTTGGCCAAAATGGAAGGCACAATCAAAGAGCTAACTACAACCAAAAAGACCGGTAGTAGGAAAATATGATGAAAAAATCAAGTTGGGGGGGGGACCAAAATCCACCTGGGACCGAGTAATGGGGGGGAAGCACAGGACCGGCTGCGCACAAATTGCCCAAAAAGGAAGTGGAGGGGGACAAAAAGTCGAGGTTAGGAAAAAAACAAGCACCGTCCTAGGACAAAAATAAACAAGGTGGAGCAGGACAGCCGGAAGACGGGTGGGCGGACGTGCCAGCAGTACAAAAAAGACGGGGGGGGGAAAAACCGAAAATGCAGTTCTGTCGTTCGCACGAAAAAGCTCTGGTTGATCGGGAGGGGGGAACCCGAAAAACCAAACCCGGGGAAAAACGAAGTCAGCTCACAAGCACCTACCATCAAGCCAGGGTGCGAGATTTGGGTATCAAGAAAGAAAGGACGACAATGAAAAGGCTTGCGGTGATTCGAAAGAAAAATCGACGAAAGAAAAGCTGCCAAGGCGAGCGACAAAAATCACACCGAACCAGAATGGGCACCGCAAGAGGTAGAGGTAAGCTAGCAGGCGCAGGGGGCAGGCGAAAAAAAGGGTTACGAGGACAGTGTCAGAGCGGACGCGGAAGGGGGGGGGCTAGTACATCTTACAAAAGTCAAAGGGGGACATACAGCGACAACGCGACCAGCATTGAAGCGAAACAGGGGAATAAAGCGACAAGGAGTAGTCAAATACCGGGGTGATGTCCAGACTGGGTGTCTAGCAGGTCAAGCAAGGAAACTAAAATACCGAGACTCCAGGGAACCCAGGAGCGAGGCGGCGCACCGCGGGCGGGGTTTAGCCGGAGAATGGCTGGCCGGATAAGCAACCCTTGTCAAGGAAAAAGATTGCACAAATCGACGAAGAGGGGTGCAGATCCGACAGCACAAAATGGAAGACGAGGTGAGAAAAACACTCAACCCGAATAGAGATACTCCGCTCTAGGGATCTTAATCATCTGTCAAAGTCTAGAATGTGTGGAAGAACTCCATCAGCACCGAACGTGTGGGGCTTCATAGCCAGCTGCTGCGCAACTCTGATTCCAGGTGACAAGAATATCATCTGAGAGCGCTGGACTAGAGAGCGCTCAGTCCCACAAAGGCAACCAGAGAAGCAGGAGGAATGATCATTCCAGGTGGACTGCTTAACGCCCAAAGACCCCAGGGGGGGGGAGGCCCGGTATAAAGACCAGTGCCTGTTGGACGCCCACCAAGGAACTACAACAGCTAACCATCGAAGTACTTCCAGAAATCAGGCAGAAGACAAAAAAAAAACTCAAGAAAGGGCAACTCTTGACTAAAACAATTGCATTGTCGTCGAACCAAGCAACTCGACAAAACAGGACGGAAGAAGAACGGCAAAGCTCGCGCTGGGGGGACGAAAAGAGGGGGGGAAAACGCAAACAAAGCCAGAAACTAACTCAGGAAAAAAGCGGGACGACGCAAAAGAAACGAAAAATAAACAGGGGGAACATTCCTCAACCCGAAAACCGGACTGATGGGAGGGTAAGTCGTGAGGGGGGTAGGGTCCGCTCAGGAAAAAAAGGGGAAGGGAACAGATGGCGGGGATCATCAAAGAGTGGTGCCCCAAAAAAGAGAAAGCAGCCAACTGCAAGCAACCTCGCATATGAGGCCATGCCACAACTTGAGGTGGGGGGCTGAAGTTAGATGAGGGAGCACGTTGGGGGGCGGACACAGCTCATGCCACTCAAATAGCCAAGGATCACAAGCAGCAGCACCGTGGGGGCACAAAGCGAATCAGGAACGTGGCACGGCTACGACCAAGCGATCTCTGGCAGGTGTACGAGGGGGGAAAACAACAAACAAGGAAGACCGGTTACAGGGAAATCAAAACGTCCGCGCAGGAAGCAAAAATTACTACGAGTTGAGCTTGCGGGACACAGCACCACCAAAGGATCGGCGAACCAACTGCGGATTAAAATCATTCACGAGCTGTCACGGGGGCTGGGGTCACAACGAACCCTGGCAAAAAAATCGCATTTGAAAGGGCCAACACCCGCAAAGAGACAACAAGACGACCCGACGAAGAACAACTGGACAGGCTGGGTGCAAAGGGGGGCAATCATAGCCACGAACAAGCAGCGCTCAACGATGACACACAAGGCCCAGCCAGAAAACCTGGCTCCGTTCCGGGGGGGGGGGGAGAGCTCCACAACTCACAAGTCGGGGGAATAAAAGCTGGAAGACGCCCAAAAAGGATTAGGAAGAAGAGGCTTAAAGGGGACGTTGCACATCTCAAAAGCGACTAAACCGAAAAAGGTGAAGAATGAACACAAACCATTAGGCACGTGGCACAACAGGTGAAACAAGTGCGCAGGAAAAACGTAGAAATCAAACAAAAGAAATGTAAAAAAAAAAAGATAAGCAGGAGGGTAGTCAGAGTTCAGCCACAAGCCTCCGAGAAATACTGGAAGGGGAGGACGCCAATAAAGTCAGAAACAGCAAAGAAACGTGTCTGGGAAAAAGGGGACGGAGCCGAGGGCAGTCACAGTGGATTGAAAAAAGGGGAGCGTGTCAGTCATGGCGCGACCGAACACCAAATCAGGTCGGGTTTGAGGGGGATATCTTCAGGGACCCAAGTCGATGCGTGATGCGAGATCCGAAATGGAGAGAAAAATTAGTCGGGTGTGGAA
>Ga0179593_1437054_pt1 | contig 11576 bp, 10 predicted proteins | sample CZODoug2_1_08_16_FD_185931 | JGI IMG/M metagenome (GOLD analysis project Ga0179593, IMG submission 185931) | Vadose zone soil fungal communities from Angelo Coast Range Reserve, California, USA - CZODoug2_1_08_16fungal (PacBio error correction) | ecosystem: Environmental > Terrestrial > Soil >...
TCGGAAAAGATTGTTCACCAAAAAAAAAAGGAGTCAAGACGAACCGTCACAGTCAAAAAGCTCAAAAACCAAACCTAACAAACCAAAAACCCAAAAAAAAACCCCACCCCAACAACCAACACAAGACTGAACAAAAAAAGAGAAAACTGGTTCCCGCAGAAGCGTAGAACGGAAATCGGAAAACGAAAAAGAAAACGCCCCCCCAAATTGGGAAAAAGAGAAAAAAAAACCCGTGCCTTGTATGTGGGGAAAAGGGTCCTAACCACCGCCACAGCGTAGGAAGGAAAAGCAGCGGCCTGTACTGTAGAGGGACCGTTAAACAAACGCCATATTCAGAAGAAAAAGGTCAAAACCACAAAACCCGAGAAAACCCAGAACCCGACGCTGAAAGTCGCTTTAACTGGGAAAAACCGTATTTACTGGAAGGATACACGAGTTGTGAGAAATAGGTACAAACAAAATCTGATTAGGGGTCTGAAAAAAGAAACACCTACTTGACCAGTGCAGGAGGGGGCTTCGAATACAAAAGGAAACTCATTTGCCAGAGAAGCTGATTCTGTCTAAGTTGATGGGAGAAGAAGTGGGGAAAGGCGGTGCTAAGTGACCGGAAGTGGAATCGCAAGGAAACACCCGAACTACTAAATAACCAGCAAAACATGTGAACTCTTGGATAAAAACCAAGAAGAGCAAAATCGTAAAGAAAAATAATCCAAGAGCCGAAAAGAAGCGGCTGAAAATGTGGAAATGGTGGGGCTACACCGGGAAAAAAGAGAAAGCGAGACACATGTAACATTCCTGCTGGAGCCTGAGCAACTTGGACCTCGGCCTAGCTATGTGTTGGTCGCTCGAGCGCATACAAAAAAAAAAGAAGAAGAACAGCGGAGTAGACTACGATGAAGTGCTTAGTGAAGGAAATGCCTTACCTCCGCCGATGACTTTTGAGGCGACCCGCCGTAGTAGAAGAAGAAAAGAGCGGAAAAGCTCCGAACAATCTACACTCGCTCTTCGCTGCAAAAGGAAATAATCACCAGCAAAAGGGAGGAAGAAATAAGAACTCCAGGATCGCACAAAGAGGAGATCATATTAAAGCTCAGGCCTGGGTAATTGAAGGTTTCATGCTCATCTGAAAGAGGGTGGAAGCGCTTGCACCGGGGGGAGGTGGACCCAGACCATGAAAGTCAGGACCATGCGCCTTTAAAGTGAAGGGGAGTAGGGGGTAGTACCGGTGAAAGAAAAAAAAGAAGTCAACGGTGCAAGATCTTTGGATCCACTAAATAAGCGAAAGAGGGACCAGACTTCTTGCGGGGAAGGAGCCCTGGTTTCCATAGGGGAATAAACGCCACTTAAAATCAGGGAAGACATTCGAAACGCAAGGGAAGGTAATTATTGTGAGAAAATGAAAAAAAAACGTCAGGAAACAGCATATTCCGCAGAGGAAGTAAAGGAAGAAGGGTCTTTCGACTCGATGCTGCGCGCAAGAGGGAAGAGAAGGCGTGTACGAGGGAAAGGGGACAACCTCAAAAGCCGGTGTCAAGGAATCCCTCAAGACGAGGGAACCAACCTACTGCGGCAACGCAAGAAGGAAATAACACATTCGGTAGCCCCGGGATCAGAGGTAAATCACATGGTGGGGAGATAAGCCGGGATAAAACCCGGGGGATCTCCGAAAAAGACTTATCAAAACACCACCGTGGGGAAGAGAACTTTGCAAGGTCTACGTGGCTCTGTCAGACGCTGAAGAAAGCAAAAGAACCCAGCGTGTTCCCAAGGGGGGAAAGTAAAGATCGGTGGAGAAAGGGAGAGACGGAAACGGAGGGTCCGCAGATTTGGGAAGAAAATCGCTCGAGGAAGGAATGAGCCTAGAAATGCGTGGAAGATTGGGAAAAAAAAAAGGTTGGACGAAAAAAGCGAAAGCGTGGAACACTGGAGCAGCAGCATAAGGCTAAAGACAAGGAAGAGAAGACTCAAACTGCGGAATGGCGGATGCGTTAGAAAGGGGGAGGAAAAGCCTGCAGAACAGATTACAAGAAGTTCGCGGGCTTGTGGTGGGGGCAGGGGATACATCCTTAAGAAACCAAAAAGGGGAGGAAGACAGACGAAACGAAAGAGGAAATCAGCCAGTGTCGAAGAAGAGGGGAAGCAGTCTCGACTCGTAGGGGGCAACCACACCAAGAACGCAAACGGAATTTGATACGGTGAAAAAAGACGGTGAAAAGCCAGAAGACATGAAATCGCGGGGGAAAGCATTGACCACACCGCATTACAAGGCGCTCACGAAGAAGGCAGTCCGGGAGGAAGGAATGGAGGGGAACGTTTAACTGGTGAGTGAAAAAGCGAGGGCGAATTACGGCCGAGCGGGTAAGAGGAAAGGAGGGATCAGGAACATGTGGAAGTCCTAACTTCTTCGAACGCAAAAAGGAATCATGAGGCGTTAAGTGCATAGCGAATCAAGAGCAAAGGAAATAGTGTAAAAAAAAAAGTGACTGGATAAAGTGGCGAAGAGAGAGAACCGACCAGAGGTAGGCGGGAAACACGTTGAGTGAGGAAGCCAGAGGAACAGTGGGGAAGCGAGATGGTTTGAGTCCAGGAACGCCAGCGATCTGGCAGGCGAGTATTTTTCTGGGGTAACGAAGGTAAGGGCGAAGGCTGGGAACACACTGTTTCAAAGGGGGGGGTTGGGTAGGCGTAAGGGGAGGGGAGGGAAGATTCTCCATTTACGGTCTATAGATGAGGCGGGGTCGCAGAAAAGGAGAAAGAGAAAACCGGGAAAGCCTTAGAAGCCGCACTGATTTGGGCCATTGGGCACGAAAATGGAGAGGGGGAGGGTGGTGAAGGGTGGGGTGGAAAAGACGTAGTCTCCAAGACACCTCTGAGAGGCGGGGGGTGGGTGGCATTTAGAAAAATCCGGGGGCCGAAACTCAAAACGTGGAAAACCGGAAAGATGGAGAATTTGAGGCGCGTGCGGGGGGTTGCGCGGGGGCGGGGTGGGGGGGATGATGTGGTTTGCGGCGGATGGCTTGAGGAAGGAAACGGAACCGCAGACTAAAGGCGCAAGGGGGAGGTTCTCACTAAGAAAAAGTGGTGGAGGAGGGGGCGTAGGATTTCACGGGAAAGCACGGTGTGATGGGAACAAAGTGGAGTTTAGGTAGTGAGAAAGACGGCCCCGAACGTACCGTCCGAAAGTAAAACAGTTCACGAGGGGGTCAAGACGTTGACTGTGCCGGGGGCAAAAAACGTCGTCTTAAGCGGGGAACAATCATTGGCTGGGATAAGAAAACACACAAAGAGAAGGAAAATGATTCTTTCACCATGATGACCGCGGAAAGCTGTACAGTAACGTCAAAAAGAGACCAAACGCTTCCCGAAGGAAATCAAGGAGACTCCCACCGGAAGCATCGCAAGAAGAAACTCGAAGGGTTCCAAGAAAAAAACAGGACCTGTGGGTAAAATGAAAATTTCTCCCCTCCTCAAAAACACAAGGGGAAAAAAGAAAAAATCTGAAAAAAGTGAGGAGGGGGACCGTTCCGTCACACAAAAGCTTCCCGCAAGAAAACAATCAACAAAACTCGAATCCTCCAACACGGGCGAGAGCAAAAAGGAATCTGTTCGCATGCACAAGTTATTGCGCTTTAGCTGCGAAAAGGGGGTTATGAATAGGTACACCGCCACATCAACACCGGTATTAGATTGTCGGAAATAACCGGAGGCGACCTACATGGCAAAATGGATGGCGCGGCGACGCAACCCGAAAAAAAAGAGCGGGGGCCGCCGAATAGAAGTGGGCTTCGGTCGACAGGGTTTCGAGCCTGGCGTCAATCGAAGGTGCCGAACAGGAGTCCCGGAGGGCCGAGAAAAACGAAAAAAACCACCGAACGAAGAAAAGAAAAAAAAAAGTTGAAACAGCTGGAGCGCAACCTAACCTGCTAAGTACCCGCGTAAGAAAAAAAAGCAGCCGGGGGTCCGGGATTGGAAGACACCCGAGTAAGACGGGAAAAGAAAAAAGGAAATCCTCAAGGAAGGGGTGCGGACTCGTGGACCTCGAACGAAGACATGGGATTGGCTGCAAAAAAGTGGAAAAAGAAGTCGCACTTCAGGGTAGGACTAGAATGAGGCTATTGAGGAGGGCTTGGAATCAGTCCGCATGTGCAGGGTTGACACAGGCGACCCGCCGTAGTGAAGCAAAGCGGCATCAGAAAGATCACTCGCCCTCGGGGAAAAGGGGAAAGGCGAATTCTCACCACACCAAAAAGAGAAAGTAACCAGACGGAAGAGAAACCTCATACTCAAATCCTGCAAGAGCAAGCGCCCGACTGTAGGGCCCCAAAAGGAAACAAATCAAAAAAAAAAAGTAAAAAAAAAAACAAAAAACCAAAACATTCCTAGCTCCCGGTTGAAAATAGGACGCTTGCAAAGAACCAGGAAGGGAGCAATCAGCCCATCGATATCCAACGCCCCCAGGGAAAGACGGGTATTGGGCCGGAGTTCGGGCAACAAAGAGAGACTTCAATAAGCCGAAACTAAGAGGCTAACGATTTTCCGGGGAGGTACTGCGGTAAGTCGCCCTTTTTAATCAGCGGCAACACCTTGCACAAAAAAAAAGAAAACAGAGAAGAACACGGGATCTTGTAAGCTGGTTCGTAAGAATCGACAGGGAATAGTTCAAGGAAAAGTCGAAGCCATTCCGGGGCAAGTGACGGGAACAAAGCAGCGAGTCCTGTATGATTGTCTCGAAAGGGAAGAACCAGAAAGGATTGAGGGAATTTTCGGAGGGGGAAATAACTTGTTCCCAGCATCTGCAACTCCTCGGCCTCAGAGCGATTTGGCAAGTTCCCCATAACTCTGAGAATCCTGAAAGAAGCAACCGGAGTAGGCCAGACCGAGGAAAGTAATGGAATCAGAGAAAGGAGGTCCGCCACGGTCCAAAAGTAAAAAGAACGAATACCGTCAAATCAAATCAAGGGAGAAAAGAGAGACTTTAAGGGAAACAGGAGTGTCTCTGCAGAAGAGAAAAGGGAGCTCAACGATGAGCTGATTCCCAGGGGATCACGGCGAACCGACGTGGGGAATTTCTCATAGAGGCATGCTGGTTGCTCAAAAGGTCTGGGAAGGGGACGGGGGAAAACTGGAAGCCGCGTTATGAGAGGGGGGAGTTGAACAAGCATAAAAGAAGGGGATCGTGGTTTCTCCAGGCTCTCAGGAAACTAAGAGGGAGCAGGCCGAGCCGAATGGAGAATCTGCCGTTGAGATGGTAGAGGGATGGGAGAAAAAGGAAAATGCGAGCATGAGGGGCGGATGTTGGGCAAAGGGAGGGCCGGATAACCATAAGGAATACAGGAAACGGACAAAGAACGGAAATCGAGTGCATGTTGGAGAAAGAAGAGCGGCACCTCTGAAGAGGGTATGTTCACGCAAGAAAGCACCATTCAACGAACAAATGAAGAGTACGTGGGGGAGGTGCATGGTAAAAAGAAAATCGCGATAATTAGGCCAAGAAAAGAAGAGGTTCTTTACGGGCCAACAAATCCCTGCCAACGGTTCCATCCGAGAAGATTGAAAGGATCCTTTAAAAGATCGGGATGCGTTGTGGTTCGCTGTGGAGTAAGGACGCAGGGGGGGGGGGGAGCATTTCGAGCATGAGTGGATAGTGGTCAATTTGCACTACGTCGTGGGAGCTTCAACCTGGCGGCGTAAGGCCTACACCGAAGGCATCGTAGTCCTACTCAAAGAAGTCGCTGAGTGGAGAACATATATGGTCGAAAGGAGAGATCTCTACCAACACGGGAGAAGGTCGTTTAAGGAACACGAAGAGCATGTGTGCAAACTCGGGTTACTCGTTTTTATGGGACATAAGCCGCGGATCGGCACTGGCGGTTTTTGCGGGGATAGTAAGGGATAAGGAGGAGCCTAAGGGGGCTCAAACTCTGGGGGCAAACGCGTTGGGATGCGTGAGTCGGGGGGGGGGTGTATCACGTAGATTCAGAGCTGACGGGCTCGATTCAGAAGTGGGGAAAAAATAGCAGCCGAGACCGATTACGAGGCACTAGTGGGAAATAGTCTACGCTAAAGGGAAAAAGGAAATCGTCATGACATTACCAACAAAAGCACGCGACATCATATTGTGTGTAAACTATTGAAGAAGCAGGCTCACTACCGGGGGACGGCAAGAGAAATGGGTGATCAGCGCGGAAGAGCGTGGACGGGTTGTGGGTTGGGGGAAAAGGGAAAGTCTTACGGAAGCCCGATCCAGCGCTATTGGACGGTTTATCATAAATTTCTGGGGAGAGGTTACGATGAACAATCAAACAACGGGGGTTGAACACAATTGCGTTTTAGGGGGGGAAAAAGGATGCGTGACGTCCGCGACTTTATCGGAACGGGGAGGTCTGGACTGGGACGTCCGATTCGTAGGAAGCGACGGAACAAGAGGTGAGATCTCAAGAACAACGGAAGGAAAAAAGGAGGAGATGAGTAAAGCGGGGGAAGTCGCTACTCCAAAGTAAAGAAAGAAGACTCACACCTCAGGAAAGGGGTCGCAATTCTCGGGCGTCACCCACTCGACTATCGACCACGTTGGTTGACCAATCTCTCAACGGAATGTTGCTTGTCAATGAAATCCAGACTCGTAGGAAAAAGAAGATCCGCCTGGCTGTGCCGGACCGGGGGGAAACCTAACCAACCTATTACATAGACCAAATCAACCAAACCACACAAGCCAAAACCCAGCACGAGCTGATCCATCTTTCGCAGGGCACAAGTGGGTGAGAGTTACTGTTCGGATTAAAGAAAAAGGGAAAAAACCACATCTGAAAGGGATGTGAGTGTCGAGTAAGGCGCATGGAACGAAAACCTTGCCATTTAGGCCGGGATTTCAAGAAGAGCACAACAGAACAAGCACCTCCAAAAAGCGGGTCTACGTTTGCATGACCGGTGAAAAGCTCAATACGATAGCCGTCGCCGACCACAATCAAAATAACGACAAAGGACGAAACCATTGAAAAGAAAAAGGACGAAAGCCTTCTAAAAAGGGAACAGAAAAAAATACCGCCAATACGCCGAGCTGGGCTTCCGGTTTCACGGAAAAAGAACACACCGGATAGAAGGAGCTAGTCACACAGAGTTCCTCTGGCGCTAAGAAAGGCTTGACAAATGGGGGAGCTCGCATAAAACTTTAGCATCAGCGCGGAATAGTGACAGTAATGCGGGGGGGGGAGGGAAGTCGCAGGCCCTTCACGTCCTCCTAATGACCTTTGAGCGAACACCGTAGAGCCAACATGGATAAAGCCAAGAACTTCTAGGCTAATTCTTGCGATTTAACAACAGAGGGAAGTAACCTCCCACCTCGGAAAAGAGAGCAGCTGCAAAGACCTCTGAGGAAAAAACCAGAGAGGGTGGTCAACAAGTATAGATTTTGCGAATGCAAAACTTAAGGTAAGTCCATTACAGCCCAGAAGATAGAACAAGATCATGCGACGGACTGATTGCGGGCTACTTGAGAATTCATCGTTGCACAAGAGGGCGTTCCAAAAAGATGATTCGGTCTAACATTCCGGGTAAATTAAGAGCGGTTCAGATAAAAATGTTTACTGTAATCGCACACAGCCATCCCACTAGTAGTAAGACATGCGGAGAGGAAGGTATTCCTGGTTTGAAGAATAAGGCCCTCTACTTCCTAGGTCAAAAAATTGAAAACGCCATTTACGGAGGTCCCTGCGCTGCGCGGAGATGAGAAGCGCAGAGGCAAAAAGAAATATTTAGTTCGTACGGAGTCAAACCGAAAGCACTGCAACAGCTCATGCCTCATACGAGCTAGTGCAATTGACCCTCTGCGGAAAAACATGCGTCCGAGTATAACAAGATAGGTACCGCAGGAAATGTGAAATCACGCGTGTGAAATCTTCATCCGTCTGGAGGAAGACCAAGACAGGTCGTCTCCGGACAAATCTCCAGAAAAAAAAACAAAATAGAGGGAAAAGGAACTGGCCCGGAGGAGCTTCTTGGTACTAAGCAGGGAAGGAACCAATACCAAGATGATTCCCAAGGGGGGGAAAGAAGCACGCGTCTACCCGATCGTGGGGGAAGGACCTCGGAAAAGCAGGGAGGGTAGGATGACACATCTCGCGAGAAGAGAAGGAATAAGGGCTTTTTTCGGGGAAAAGACAGACGAAAAAGAGGAATCCCTGGCTCCATCATCGTAGGAGACTCGCAGCGAAGGCAAAGCCGCATGTGAATAGGGGAATAGGGAAAAAGGAGTTCCGGCAGAAAGACGGAAAAAGTTGCGGGATACAGTCTGGTACAAGGGGTCGGGGCCGGAGGAAGAAGTTATTAAACCCCTTTGCCTGACAGGAGTGAAAAAAAAAATTCGTTATCATCATCCAGGTTTCGATACATCGGGCACAGCCGGTCCGACGTGGCTTTTTCCCGCAAACGGCCACAGAGAGGCCGTGATAAAAAAGTGGCGAGAGAAAACATCCGGTAGGAAAGGGAGAGATTCTGCAAATCGTCTGATGCATGGACAAGAAAGGCCATGATACGGGGTCTCCGAGGAGGATCAGGCAGTATGAGGGATGAAAAGAAGGGGGCTGGACCTTTTAGCGTGAGGGAGAAGAAAAAAAGCGAGGTGAAGATTTTAGAGGGTGGGTGAGGACTACTACTGACGGGGTCCGCGCTCAACAAAGGAATGGGGAAAAACAGAATCAATAAGCCTCAAAGGAAAGGTCCCTCGCGGACGTTCCTGCTGTCTCAGGAAGAAACTTCCACCAGAAAAAAGTCTACCGAGTCTCGACTTGAGGAACAGCGCAGAGGACTTTACGGTGGAAAATAAATCTAGGAAAATGGGTTCAAACGAGAAGATATCGGGCGCTTGGCTGTAGTTGCTAGGAGGGAAGGCTTAAAAGGCTTAAAGTTTCGCTCCGTGTTGAACAACTGGGTTTGTGCGGGGTAGTGCGGAGGGGGGGATGAACGCCATGACGGCTAAGAACGTTCCTAGTTTGTTTCAGCGCAAAGGAACGGAACCGAAAAAGCTGATTACGGCGGGACAGATCTGGGTGGCCTTGTGCAGAAGAAAACAGGCCGCCAAAGAAGTTATACTCATGCGGGCTTCCGACAACATATCAAGAGGAGAAAATGGGGAGTCAATAGGAACAAAAGCAAGAGCTAACTCAAAAGGAAATCAATGCTAAAAAATGTAATAGTTTGGACTCACAGCTTGAGTAGCGTGAGTGTTGCGAGGGGGGGTGTCAGGATTTGCTTGGGGCAGGGTAGATGCGAGGCTGACAACGGTCACCTCACAGAAGAGCAAGCGCAGGGTTTTCGGTCTACCTACTATTTGTCGGAGGGGAAGGGAACATTTGACAATCAAAAGACACTTTTGGGAAGTGGGGGAAAAACAAGTGCGTATTCGGTAGGGGGCGGACGAGGCGGACGTCCAGCGAATGCCAGTGAAGATTTGCGAGGTGATGGAAAAAGGCGGCCGGACGTACGAGCAGGCGGGAAATCAGGGGGAAAGAGATCTCAACAAACAACACGTTCGAGGATATAAAAACTGAGTCGAACAGCTCGCAGCGTCCGCCTCCGGGTAACCGTCCACACAAAGGAGTCAGAATACTCGAAGGACGGAAGTGCACCGCCACAAAACCCACTAGAGTAAAAGAGGCGCCACCGTAAACGCAAATGGGGTAGCCCAGGGGCCTGTTATTGCAAAGTGAAATTCCAGGGGAGGACATCCGCCACCTCAGGAAAAAAATCTGCGCCTTGACTGGTTAAAACACCAGTGGACGAAAATCTTAAGCAGCAACCAATAAAAACGCACAAAAGACCAGCACCGGCAAAATTCACGATCACAGATGCGCATTGTGGGCAACCAAGTTTCTCCGGAATGGATGTTATAAATAGTCCCAATCTCAGCCTTGATATGAGGGGAAAATAAAAACTCTTGCCCATATGCTCAGTGGAGGCGGCGACCACACCGCCAACAGGGAAAAAGTAATGAGTGAGTTCTGTCGAGTTGATGCAGGTGGCCACGACGTGCTAAGAGGCAAGGCTGGAGCACTCCCGACCACCAGGGGACCGACGTGAAAAAAACGGGGATCGAACCTAAGCTCTAGGACGACCTCGGAAAAACCAGCCTGCCTAATCAGCTGTTCATGAGGTTTCACACCCCGAGTGCAATACAGAAAAAGTCAGAGACCTGGGGCGCGACAGAAGACGACGCTCCTGTTTATTAAGAAACCGCTCCTCGCAACGAGAGAAACGTCGCTTAGAAAATGAGAACTATGATGAGCCGTCAGGCCTTCAAATGGGAACTCTAAAACCCGCCGAGGAAACAAAAATCGTCCAATTCATAAAGAAGAACTCGGGCGAAGATTGCGAATTGATGAGAACCCGCGAACGGTACATCCAAAAAAAAAAACTCAAAGGGATCTGCAACCTGACCTAAACGGCAGGGGCGTGTCTGTGGAGGAAAAAGGATCTCCGCGATGAAAAAAGGAACTACCGGAAGGGGGGGACCATGCTAAGGATTACCCTCCCCGTAAAAGGGTTACGGGCGGCCGGTTGCGGGCACAATGAACTTCACGGTACAGAGCTCACCGACCCAAAAAACTGGATAGTCTCTAACGATTTTCCGGTGGTCTTCTTGGAACCTGGGGGGCATAAGGATGCGATCGGAAACAGAAAACGGGACAATCGTTGGACATACAGCACGGCAATTCTGATTCCTTGTTCTGCAAAAATCAGGCCTTTTCCGTGGAACTGCATGATTCGAAGTAACGGTGACCTGCCTCCCGGATATAGGGTGAACGAGGAGCAGGAGAACCAAAGAGGATTCCGGGGCGGATATGTAAGTTTTGGGGGGCAACCAGCAAGAAGAGAAAGTCACGCGTAATCCTCCTATTGGCAAGTCCAAACATACCTAACGGCAAAAGAAGGCCGAGAGATATCCCCGAGGAGGGGGTAGCCTCGTGATCAAAGGAATCAGCTCATTGTAGGTATGCCCAGTCTTCAGTCACAAGACGTCAGACGGAACAAATCTCTAAAACAACAAACATAAGAGCATTTACGGAGATCCGGAGGTGGGACTCTGAAAGAGAAGCTAACCCTCATTGCTTCTTGGGTCCAGGATCACGAAAAGGACCTAATCTGGGGGATGGGAAGCAGGTGTTGCCCAAGGTGAGGAGGGGCAAAGACCCCGAGTAACGAAGAGATCGTCAGATGCAATTTAAAAGAAAAAACAAGCGAGTCAGTGGACAAAAGGGCGCGCCAAGAAAATCGAGAAAAAACTAACAGTTATCGCAGGGCACTCCTAAAATGAGAAATACATAACGTATGAAATTATAGATCATATGGCATAACCAGAGAGGGGACAATGACGTGCCGAGTGACTGCTTCCATCAGATTGGGGCAGGTATGCAAAAAAACTGGTTAGCAAGCCTAAGGACTGCAGAAGAAGCGTCGGTTAGAACGTAGCCATTGGTAAAGGAAACAGGCCCGCTGAATCTCGAGGCTGTGGAAACCTACGAAATCCACGAGAGAATGTACTTCAGTGAATAATGGGGGGGCGCACTGAAATTCCGGTCCAG